>Ga0207686_10000048_pt1 | contig 115595 bp, 99 predicted proteins | sample KBSM24metaG_FD_184396 | JGI IMG/M metagenome (GOLD analysis project Ga0207686, IMG submission 184396) | Miscanthus rhizosphere microbial communities from Kellogg Biological Station, Michigan, USA - KBS M2-4 metaG (SPAdes) (version 2) | ecosystem: Host-associated > Plants > Roots > Rhizosphere... | reverse complement strand
AGCCGGGAGCCAGGTAGTCAATACCTTCTAGGAGTGGCGGACGCGAACGCATCCCAGAAGCTCGAGCCGGCGGTGCTGGCGGTGCTCGAGAAACTGGGGGAGGCCGACCGCGCCGTGGTCGAGGGGGCGCTGCGGAAAGCCGAGAAGACCGAGGCCGAGCTGCGCTACCTGGCCGACCACGACTCGCTCACCGGCCTGCTCAACCGCCGCCGCTTCCGCGCCGAACTCGACCAGTACGTCTCCTTCACCGCCCGCTACGGCGGCCAGGGCGCGGTGATGATCATCGACATCGACGGCCTCAAGCAGGTCAACGACAAGCTCGGCCACCAGGTCGGCGACAGCCTGATTCGGCGCGTCTCCGCCGCCCTGCGCGAGCGCGTGCGCACGACCGACATCGTCGCCCGCCTCTCCGGCGACGAGTTCGCGGTGCTGATGCCCCAGAGCGACACCGCCGGGGCGATGCAGCTGGGCGAGGACCTGCGGGCGGAGGTGGCCGAGGGATCGCCCTCGGCCTCCGAGCAGGGCACCTCGACGATCAGCGTCGGCATCACCATGTTCGGCGGCAAGCGCGACGTCGGCTCCGAGGCGGTGCTGGTCGCCGCCGACCAGGCGATGTACCGGGCCAAGGAGGAGGGGCGCAACCGGGTCGCGCTGTTCGAGGACCCGGAGCAGAGCGAGGTCCGCTCCCAGCGCGTGCAGACGACCACCGCGCGGATCCGCGACGCTCTCACCCAGGACCGTCTCAGCCTCGCCACGCAGCCGATCCGCAGCCTCGCCTCCGGTGCGGTCGAGCGCTACGAGCTGCTGCTGCGGATGACCGGCGACAGCGGCGAGCTGCTGCCGGCGGCCGCCTTCATCGAGACGGCGGAGCGCTCGGGGATGGTGCAGGAGCTCGACCGCTGGGTGGTGGCGCGGGCGCTGGAGATGATGGCCGAGCGCGAGCGCGCCGGCGAGCCGGTCTCCCTCCACATCAACCTCTCCGGCGCCTCGCTGACCGACATCTCGGTGCTCGAGTTCATCGAGCGGCGCCTCGACGAGGGCGACGCCGACCCCGGCCGCTGCACCTTCGAGATCACCAAGACCGCCCAGGTCGAGGACTACGAGACCGCGGCGGGCTTCGCCGACCGCCTCACCGAGTTCGGCTGCGAAGTCGCGATCGACGACTACGGCGCCGGCTTCAGCCCCTTCCACTACCTCAAGCAGATCCCCTTCGACGTGATCAAGATCGACGGCGCCTTCATCCGCGACATGCCGCGCAACGACGCCGACCAGCTGACCGTGAAGGCGATCGTCGAGATCGCCCGCGGGCTCGGCAAGACGACGATCGCCGAGTTCGTCCAAGACGACGAGACGACGCGGATGCTGCGCGAGTACGGCGTCGACATGGCCCAGGGCTACCACCTCGGGCGCCCGGTCGACTCGGCCGAAGGCCTGCTGCCCGAGGCCGCTTAGCGGCGGCTGCGGCGTCGCCGCATCAGGCGCGTCTTCAGGTTGAGCGCCGCGGTCATCGCCTTTTCCGGTGCCGAGCCGGCGGGCGGCAGGGCGCCGAGCTGGCGCGCCATCTCGGCCCCGTTCATGTAGGCGTCGTTGCGGACGATCTTGCCGTCGCGGACGGTGAGCACGTCGCAGCCCTCGAGGTCAACGCTCGCCCCGTTGGGATCGAGGCCTTCGAAGCGGGCGGAGCCGTCGAAGGTGCCGGTGGCGTGCCAGCGCACCGCCGCTTTCTCCCCGGACGCGACGATCTCGAGGATCTCGAAGCGGAAGTCGGGGAAGGCGGCGAAGAGGTTGCCGAACCAGCTGCGCAGGTCCTCGGGGACGCGCATCTCGACGACGCCGTGGATCACGTCGGGAGCGCCGGGCTGCCAGGGCGCGACCATCGCCTCGATGTCCTGGGCCGCGACCGCCTCGAAGTACTCGCGGGCGACGCTCGCCGCGTCGCGCGGCTCGCTGTTGATCGCCTCCATCGGCTCAGGTTACCCCTGGCGCAGCTGCGCCCGCTTGATCTTGCCGCTGCTCGTCTTCGGCAGCTCGGCGACGAACTCGACCACGCGGGGGAACTTGTAGGGGGCGGCGACGCGCTTGCAGTGCTCCTGCAGCTCGCGGGCCAGCTCCTCGCTGGGCTCGCGGTCGCGGGGGACGACGACGGCGCGGACGACGGCGCCGCGCTCTGGGTCGGGCGCCGCGACCGCGGCGGCCTCGGCCACGGCCGGGTGCGACTGCAGCGCCGACTCCACCTCGAAGGGCCCGATCCGGTAGCCGGAGGAGAGGATGATGTCGTCGTCGCGGCCCTCGAAGAAGAGGTAGCCGTCGGCGTCGGCGCGGACCAGATCGCCGGTCGGCCACCACTCTCCCGCGAAGCGCTCGCCGTCGAGGTAGCGGCTGAAGAAGGTGGGGGAGGAGGCGGCGCGGAGTTGCAGTTCGCCCGCATCGCCGGCGGCCGTCGGAGCCCCGTCGGCGGCGGCGATGCGGACCTCGATCCCCGGCAGCGGCCTGCCCATCGAGCCCTGGCGCACCGGCTCGCCGGCGAGGTTGGCGGTGACCTGGCCGGTCTCGGTCTGGCCGTAGCCGTCGGCGGGCTCGAGCCCGGTCGCCGCACGGAAGGCGGCGATCGTCTCCGGGTCGAGCGGCTCGCCGGCGGAGACCATCCGCCGCAGCTGCGGCAGCGGGCGCAGGGTCGCGCGCTTGGCCAGCAGCCGGTACTCGGTCGGGGCCTGGCAGAGGACGTTGACGCCGAGCGCGGCGGCGAACTCGAGCCGCTCGGCGGGGTCGAAGCGGCCGTCGTGGATGACCGCGGCGGCGCCGGTCAGCCAGGGGGCGAGGAAGACGTTGCGGGCCGACTTCGACCAGCCGGTCGCCGTCGTGCACCAGGCGAGCTCGCCCTTGCGCGAGCCGAACCAGTGCTCGGCCTGGATCCGCTGGCCGAACAGATAGCGGTAGGCGTGGACCACGCCCCGCGGTTCGCCGGTGGTGCCGGAGGTGAAGACGATCAGGGCCGGGTCCTCGGGCGCCATCGGCTCGATCGCCGCCGGCGTCTCCTGCGGCCGGTCCTCGTCGAGCACGGTCGCGACCTCGGCCAGCGTCATCGTCGCAACCCCGCCCGGCAGCTCCGCCAGCAGCGCTTCCTCGCCGACGCAGAGCTTGGGATCCGCGGCCGCGACCCGGTGCTCGAGATCGTGCCGCCGCAGCTGCGTGTTGCAGGGCAGCGCCACCGCCCCCATCCGCCAGCAGGCCAGCAGCGTCAGCACCCACTCGATCCGGTTCCCGACCAGCGTCATCACCACATCGCCGCGCTTGACGCCGCGAGCCGCAAAGGCGCCCGAGAGCCCGGCCGAGCAGGCAATCAGTTCGCCGAAATACCAATCCCGCCGATTCGCCTCCCCATCCACAGCCACGATCCCCAGCCGCGAAGCCGGCGATCGTTCCATCAAGTCCTCAATCAGATTCACGAAGCGGGAGTCTGCCTTACGAGGGGAGGGGACCGGGTGTCCCTGGAGCGCGCGGCGTCCCGATTTTCGCCCGCCACGTCAGCGAGAGAAGCAGGGTCCCCGGCGAAAATCCCAGCAAGCGGAAGGGACACCCGGTCCCCTCCGCTTGCCAGCCCTACCGCAGTTCCGAAGAACTCTTGCCCAGCAACTGCCGCGCCACGATCAACAGCTGGATCTGCTGCGTCCCCTCGAACAGATCGAGGATCTTCGCGTCCCGGGCCCACTTCTCGAGCAGGTCGTTCTCGCTGTAGCCGACGACGCCGCAGAGCTCGACGCAGCCGAGCGTGATGTCGACGCAGGCGCGGCCGGCCTTGGCCTTGGCCATCGAGGCCTGCAGCGAGTTCGGCTTGCTGTTATCGGCCATCCAGGCGGCCTGCAGGGTCAGCAGCCAGGCGGCCTCGTAGTCGGCCTCCATCTCCAGGAAGCGCGCCGCGGCGGCGTGCTGGGAGAGGGCGGGGACCGAGTAGTCGACGTCGACCCCGGCCTGCTTCAGCCGCTTGCGGGTCTCCTCCAGCGCCGCCCGGGCGACGCCGACCGCCATCGCCGCGACCAGCGGCCGCGTGTTGTCGAACGTTTCCATCACCCCGGCGAAGCCTTTCTCCTTGACTTCGGGGTCGCCCAGCAGCGCCTCTTTTGGCACCCGGCAGTCCTGCAGGGTGAAGTTGGCGGTGTCGGAGGCGCGGATCCCGAGCTTGTGCTCGAGCCGGTCCAGCTTCAGGCCGGGGTTGTCGCGCTCGACGATGAACGACTTGATCGCCGCCCGCCCCTTCGAGCGGTCGAGCGAGGCCCAGACCACGATCAGGTCGGCGCGGTCGCCCGAGGTGACGAAGATCTTCTCGCCGTTGAGGACGTACTCGTCGCCGTCGACCTCGGCGGTGGTGCGGATCGCGGCCGAGTCCGAGCCGGCTTCCGGCTCGGTGATCGCCATCGCCGCCCACTTGCCGCCGTACTGCTTCAGCTGCTCCTCGGTCGCCACCGAGGCGATCGCCGAGTTGCCGAGGCCCTGGCGCGGCATCGAGAGCAGCAGGCCGACGTCGCCCCAGCAGAGCTCGATGATGCCGAGCACGGTTGAGAGGTTGGAGCCGTTGCGGTTCTCGCCGTCGTCGCTCTTCTCGCGGCGGACCCCGGCGGCGCCGGCGCCGCCGGCGGCATCGGAGCCCTCGTTCATGCCGTCGATCAGCGACGCCAGCATGTCGAGCTCTTTCGGGTAGGAGTGCTCGGCCTCGTCGTACTTGCGCGAGATCGGCCGGAAGACCTCGGTCGCGACCTGGTTGGCCTGGGTCGCCAGCGGCTTGAACTTCTTGGGTATCTCGAGATTGATCATCGTTGCCTTTCGCGTCGAATCCGGCGGTCGCCTAGACGAGCAGGGCGCCCTCCATCACGCCCGCTGCTCGCAGGTCTCGGTACCAGCGCTCGACCGGGTGCTCCTTGACGAAGCCGTGGCCGCCGAGCAGCTGCACTCCCTGGGAGCCGATCTCCATGCCCTTGACGGCGCAGAGCCGGCGGGCGATCGCCGCCTCGCGGTCGAACTTCTCACCGCGGTCGGCGCGGCTGGCCGCGCGGTAGGTGGCGAGCCGCATGCCGTCGCTCTCGATCCCGATATCGGAGACCACGAAGGCGACGCCCTGGCGGTTGGAGATCGGTTCGCCGAAGGCCTGGCGGTCGTTGACGTAGGGGATCACGTAGTCGAGGACGGCCTGGGAGCAGCCGACCGCGAGCCCGCACCAGGCGACCCGGGCGCGGTTGACGCAGTCGACGTAGTCCTTCGCCTTGGCGTCGCCCTCGCCGAGCAGGGCACTCGCCGGGACCTTGACGTTCTCGATCAGCAGGCGGCCGGTGGCGGCGGGCCGTAGGCCCATCGCCGGCTCGGCTTCGACCGAGAGCCCTTTGGCGCCGGACTCGACGATGAACAGGGCCGGGCCGATGCCCTCGGCCTCGGCCGCGATCACGAACAGCTCGCAGTCCTTGGCCCGGGCCAGCAGCGACTTGGCGCCCTTCAGCACCCACTCGTCGCCTTTCCTCTTGGCGGTCGTCTCCAGCGCCAGCGGGTCGAACAGCGGCCGCGGCTCGAGGATCGCCAGGGCGGCGGCGGGCACGTCCTCCCCGGTGAAGGCCGGCAGGTAGGTGGCCTCCTGCTCGGCGCTGCCCCAGAGGCCGATCGCGGTGGCGACGGCGCCGGGGGCGAGGGCGGCGTAGGCGATGCCCATGTCGCCGTGGGCGAGAGCCTCGCCGATCAGGACGCTGGTCACGGCGGACTGCTCGTGCATGACGCCGCCGAGCTCCTCGGGGACGCCGAGCATGTTGACGCCGAGCTCGGTGGCTTCGGTCAGCAGCTCCTTGGGCGTCTCGCAGGCATCGTCGGCGTCGTGCGCGGCGGGCCGGACCTTGTCGGCGGCGAAGGCGCGGCCGCCCTCCTGGAACATCTGCTGCTCGTCGTCGGGGCCGAGGTCGAACAGGCCCTTGGAGCGACTCTTCTTCTGCCGCGCCGGTTTGCCCAGCTGCTGCGCCGACTTGAAGGTGCGGCCGGCGGCGGTGGCCGAGCGGAAGCCGTTCTTGGTGCCTTGGAAGAGGGCCCGCTCGACCTGCTTGCGGAGCCGGATGCGGTCCAGCAGGTCGGAGCCGGCGAGGCGGTTGAGCTGGCGCAGGCCGAAGCCCATGCCGCGCTCGGCGACGCTGGCGCTCTTCTCGGTATCGGTGGCGGTGGTCACTTGGACTTCCTCCCGGTTTTGGCTTTGGAGTTGGCCTCGAGCGGCGCCAGGCGGCCGTCGAGGTGAGGGGTCTGGCGCTTGCCGTCGCGGACGCCGAAGGCGATCACGCCTTCGATTTCCTCGGCGCTGGCGAACTCGACCCGTGCCGGCAGCAGGATCGGCTTGCGGAAGCGGACGTCGACGGCGAAGGCGTCGGGCAGGCGGCTGTCGAGCGCCGCCAGGCAGCGCGCCTTGGTCCACATCCCGTGGGCGATCGCGCTGGGGAAGCCGAGCGGCTTCGCGGTCAGCGCGTGCATGTGGATCGGGTTGCGGTCGCCGGAGACGGCGGCGTAGCGGCGGCCGAGGTCGCCGCCGAGCTTCCACTCGGCGCTGGCGGGGATGCCGGCGGGGAGCGAGGGGAAGGACTTCTCGCCCCGCGCCTCCTCGTCGCCCTTGCCGCGGCGCAGCATCGTGCTGACGCTCTCCCAGACGGTCTCGCCACCCGCTTCGACGGCGGTCAGCAGGGAGAAGGTGCGGCCCTTGGGGTGCGCGCGCAGCTGGGTCGTGCGGACGCCGATCGTCAGCTCCTCGTCGAGGCCGATGCGGCGGTGCTGCTCGATCCGGTTCTCGACGTGGACCAGGCCAACCGCGCCGAAGGGGAAGCCGCCGTCGGCCATCACCGCCATCTGCAGCGGGAAGGCGAGGATGTGCGGGTAGGTGGGGGGCAGGTGGTCGTGCAGCGGGAAGCCGCAGACCTTGGCGTAGGCGGCGACGTCGGCCGGGTCGGCGACGACGCCCTCCAGCCGCAGGTCGAGGTCGGGGATCTCGCCGCCGCCGCCGGGGATGAACGGCAGCAGCGAGGCGCCCGGGATCATCGGCGCCGCGGCGCGGGCGTAGAGGGGCAGGATGCTGGGGGAGCGCTCGAGGGCTCGGGTCGCCATGCTCAGGCCCCCAGCAGGCTCTGGCCGCAGACGCGGACCGTGTTGCCGTTGACGCCGGTCGAGGCGGGGCTGGCGAACCAGGCGATCGTCTCGGCGACGTCGACCGGCAGGCCGCCCTGGCTGAGGCTGCTGAGCCGGCGGCCGGCTTCGCGCGGGCCGATCGGCATCGCCCCGGTCATCTTCGTCTCGATGAAGCCGGGGGCGACGGCGTTGATCGTCGCCTTGCGCTTGGCCAGCTCGGGGGCGAGCGACTCGACCATCCCGATCACGCCCGCCTTCGAGGCGGCGTAGTTGGTCTGGCCGGAGTTGCCGGCGATCCCCGACATCGAGGAGACGCAGACGATCCGCCCGTTGGCGTTAAGCAGCTTGCCGTCGAGCAGGGCGTCGTTGATGCACTCCTCGCTGGAGAGGTTGATCTCCATCAGCTGCGCCCAGCGCTCTTCCGGCATCTTCGCGATCGTGCGGTCTTTGGTCACGCCGGCGTTGTGGACGACGACGTCGACCCCGCCTTTGGCGAAGTGCTCGGCGATCCTCTCGGGGGCGTCCGCGGCGGTGATGTCGAGGCCGAGCGCTTCGCCCTCGATCGCGCCGGTGACGGCGCGCAGGTCGTCGGCCGCCTGCGGCACGTCGAGCCCGACGACCTTGGCGCCGTCGCGGGCGAGGGTGGCGGCGATCGCGGCGCCGATCCCGCGCGAGGCGCCGGTGACGAGGGCGACCTTGCCATCGAGCGGGCGCTCCCAATCGAGCCGCGGCTCCGGCGCCACGCCTTTGCCGACGCGGACGACCTGGCCGGAGACGTAGGCCGAGCGCGGCGAGAGCAGGAAGCGCAGGGTCGAGTCGAGCTCGTCCTCGGCGCCCTTGGCGACGTAGACCAGCTGCGCCGTCGCGCCCCTGCCGCCGATCTCCTTGGCCAGCGAGCGGGTGAAGCCCTCCAGCGCCCGCTGCGCGGTGTGGGCACGGGCGGAGCCGGCCTCGGCCGGCGGGGTGCCGAGGACGACGACGCGGCCGCTGCGCTGCAGGCGGCCGACCGCCGGGTAGAAGAAGCGCTGCAGCTCGACCAGCTCGGTCGAGTCGGCGATCCCGGTGGCGTCGAAGACCAGCGCCTTCGCCTTGCCCTCGGTGCCGGCCCGTTCGGCCTTGATCGAGTCGAGGAAGCCCGGCAGGTACTTGTCGAGGCGCCCGCCCGGGGCGGCCCCGGTCAGGACCGGACCGGAGACGACCGGGGCCCCCTCCTTGTAGCGGTCGAGGCTGACCGGCTGCGGCAGCCCGAACTGCTTGGCGAGGGTGGAAACAACCGGTGCGTTGACTACCTGGGAGTAACGGTCGCTCATTTGCTGCCTCCAGCGCTCTCGAGGATTGCGACGACGCCCTGGCCACCGGCGGCGCAGATGCTGATCACGCCGCGGCCTTTGCCGTCTTCGTGCAGTTGCTTGGCGAGGCCGGCGACGATGCGGCCGCCGGTCGCCGCGAACGGGTGGGCGGCGGCCAGCGAGCCGCCGTTGACGTTGAGCTTCTTGCGGTCGATCTTGCCCAGCGGTTTGTCCCGCCCGAGCTTCTCCTTGCAGAAGTCCGCGTCTTCCCAGGCCTTCAGCGTGCACAGCACCTGTGCGGCGAAGGCCTCGTGGATCTCGTAGTAGTCGAAGTCCTGCAGTTTCAGCCCGGCCCGGTCGAGCATCGTCGGCATCGCGTAGGCGGGCGCCATCAGCAGCCCTTCGCGCTTGTGGACGTGGTCGATCGCCGCCGTCTGGCCCTCGCTGATGTAGGCGAGGATCGGCAGCCCGCGCTCCTTCGCCCACTCCTCGGAGGCCAGCAGGGTCGCCGAGGCGCCGTCGCTGAGCGGGGTCGAGTTGGCCGCGGTCATCGTCCCCTCGGGGCCGCCGAAGACCGGCTTCAGCTTCGCCAGCTTCTCGAGGCTGGAGCCCGGGCGCAGGTTCTGGTCGCGCTCGAGGCCGAGATAGGGGGTGATCAGGTCATCGAGGAAGCCGCGCTCGTAGGCGGCGGCGAGGTTCTCGTGGCTGGCCAGGGTCAGTTCGTCCTGCTCGGTCCGGCCGATCTCCCATTCGGTCGCCATGATCGCGCAGTGCTCGCCCATCGAGAGGCCGGTGCGCGGCTCCTCGTTGCGGGGGATCGCGGGGACGATGTGGCCGGGGCGGACGTTGGCCAGGGTGCGCAGCTTGCCGAGCGTCGAGCGCTGGCGGTTGGCGTCCAGCAGCGTCTCGCGCAGCTGCTCGTTGAGCGCGATCGGGGCGTCGGAGGTGGTGTCGGCGCCGCAGGCGATGCCGGAGTCGATCTGGCCGAGGGCGATCTTGTTGGCGACCAGGATCGTCGTCTCGAGGCCGGTGCCGCAGGCCTGCTGGACGTCGTAGGCGGGGGTCTCGGGGGCGAGCCGGGTGCTGAGCACGCTCTCGCGGGCGAGGTCGCGGTCGCGAGAGTGCTTGAGCACGGCGCCGCCGGCGACCTCGCCGAGGGTCTCGCCGTCGAGGTTGAAGCGGTCGATCAGCCCGTCGAGGGCGGCGGTGAGCATGTCCTGGTTGGACGCGTGCGAGTAGACGCTGTTGGAGCGCGCGAACGGGATCCGGTTGCCGCCGACGACGGCAACCCGGCGGGTTTTGCTGTTCATGAGTTGGTGGTTCCTTTTCGGGGGGGTTGTGAAGTGGGGGAGGCCGAGCGCGCCCGCAGGCCGGGCTCGATGGTCGAGATCAGCAGCTCGGCGGCATCGTTGGCGCCGATCTCCTCGGTGCGCAGCCACCAGCGGGCGAGCGCCTCGGCGGCGCCGAGCAGGGCGGTGGAGAGGGCCTCGACCTCGATCCGGGCGGCGTCGCGTTTGTCCTGCGGCAGCTGCGCCAGCATCGAGCCGGAGACGAGGTCGACGATCGCGCGGCGGTAGTCGGCGACCCGCTCGGCGACCTCGCCTCCTCGCGGCAGCGTCTCGTCGAAGAGCACCGCCCAGGCGGCCCGGTCGCTGTCGAGGAAGGAGAAGAAGGCGCGGACGCCCGCGCCGAGCGCGTCGCCGGGGCTCTCGGTCTGCCCGACCGCCTCCGCCACCGTCGCCGTCAAGGAGTCGCCCGCCCGCTCCATGCAGGTGATGTAGAGCTGCTCCTTGTTGCCGAAGTAGTTGTAGAGCAGCGGCTTCGTGACCCCGACCGAGGCCGCGATCTCATCCATCTTCACCGCCGCATACCCACGCTCGGCGAACAGCGCATGCGCCGCGAGCAGCGTCTGCTCCATCCGGTCAGCCCGGGCAAGGCGAGTTCTGGCAATCGATGCATCCATCGGTGCATACGTTACCCAGATATAAATTTATATACCAGTAATGTGACGCACGTCACGTATATCCCTTCTCTGTAGAAGCGGCGACCCGCACAGAGATTGCCTTTGTGAGCGGAGGCGGGTTCCGCGGTTCGCTATCCACGCATCCAGTGGAAAAGGAACCGCGGAACGGCAGCCCAGGGGTTGAGTGGACTTCCGCGGTTCCGTACCCGCCTATCTGGTGGAAAAGGAACCGCGGAACTTCGGACGGGTTAGTTGCGGTTGCGGCAGACTCGCCCAGGTCCTCGTGTGGTTCTGGGCACGGGCCGGGAACGCGCCTCTAGGCGCGCCCGACCCGCTGGCCTTGGCATTGGGAGTACTAGGCCTCGGAGAAACCGAAACGGAGCTGGAGGCGGCGGAGGGGGGCGGGTGCCCACCAGTTCCACTCGCCGAGCAGGCGCATCAGGGCGGGGACGAGGAGGGCGCGGACGACGGTGGCGTCGAGGAGGACGCCGACGGCCATGCCGACCGCGATCTGCTTCATGAAGAAGACGGAGCTGACGCCGAAGGCGAGGAAGACGACGGCGATCATCAGGGCGGCGGCGGTGATCACGCGGCCGGTGCGGGCGATGCCGATTGCAACCGCCTCCTCGTTGCTCTCACCGAGGTCGTGCTGCTCTTTGATCCGCGCCATCACCAGCACCGCGTAGTCGGTGGCGAGGCCGAAGATGACGGCGAAGAGGAAGACCAGGCTGGTCACCTCGATCGCCGAGGGGCCGCTGTAGGCGAAGAGGCCGTCGAGCCAGCCGTCCTGGAAGGCGAGAACGAGGATGCCGAGCGTCGCCCCCAGCGTCATCGCGTTCATCAGCAGCGTCTTCAGCGGCAGGATCACCGAGCCGGTGAGGAGGAAGAGCAGGATCAGCGTGGTGGCGCAGATGATCGCCACCAGCAGCGGCAGGTGTTCGGTCAGGCTTTCCTTCTGGTCGATGAAGCCGGCGGTGTTGCCGGAGACGAGGGCGGCGGTCGCGGCCGGCGGCGTCAGCGCCCGGATCGCCCTGACGCTGTCCTGCGCGCCTTCCGCCAGCGCTTTTTCGTCGAGGGCGAAGTTGGCGTAGGCGACCTGACTGGAGGCGCGCGCGAACGGGGTGCCGCGGACGACGCCGTCGACCCCCATGATGCGGCGCTGGAAGGCCGCCAGCTGGGCCGGGCCGGCGGTGCCGTCGACGGTGACCGTGACCGCCTCGGTGAGGTCGCGCGGGTAGTGGGCTTCGGCGTAGCTGTTGGCCTCGTACGCGGCCTTCCCGGGCGGCACCGCCTGGGCGCTGGGGCCGGTCAGCGTGGTCCAGAGCAGCGGCGAGGCGGCGGCCAGCAGCAGGGCCGAGCTGGCGAGGGCGACGAGGACGGGGCGGCGCATGACCCCGCGGGCGAGCCGGTACCAGCCGCCGGACTCGTCGGAGACGGCCGGGCCGCGGCGGATCGAGAGGGCGTCGATCCGGGTCCCCAGCAGCGCCAGCATCGCGGGCACGACGAGGATCGCGATCACCGCCGAGAGGATCCCGACCGAGGCGCCGGCGACGGCGATCGAGTAGAGGAAGCGCTGCGGCAGGATCACCAGCGCCGCCATCGCCGCGGCGACGGTGAAGCCGGAGAAGATCGCCGTGCGACCGGCGGTCAAGACGGTGCGGCGGTGGGCCTCGCGGGTGGCGCCGCCGCCGGCGATCTCCTCCCGGTACCTCGAGACCATCAGCAGCGCGTAGTCGACCGCGAGCCCGAGGCTGAGCCCGGTGGCGATGTTGAGAGCGAAGACCGAGGTGTCGACGAAGGTCGACATGATCCGCAGCACCAGCAGCGTGCCGACGATCGAGATGCCGCCGATCAGGAGCGGGATCGCGGCGGCGACGACGCCGCGGAAGACGACCAGGAGCAGCAGCGCCAGCAGCGGGAAGGCGATCAGCTCGGCCTTGGTCAGGTCGGTTTTGGTCTGGTCGTTGACTTCGTTGAAGCTGGGCGCGTAGCCGCCCATGGTCACGTCGAGCCGGCTGCGGTCGACCGCGGGCTGCACGGCTTCGGCGGCGATCCCGCCGGCGTCCTCGCGGTCGGCGGTGGAGAGATAGCCGAGCACGACCAGGGAGCGGCCGTCGGCGGCGATCAGTTCGGCCCCGGCGCGGCGGTCGCGCAGGGGGTTGACGACGCGCCCCACGTATTCGGCCGCGGCGACTTCGGAGCTGAGCCGCCCGAGCTCGCGCCGCACGAATGGGCTGCCGGCGTCCAGCTTGCCGCCGCCTGGGGCGCGGACGACGAGGACGATGCCGGGGTTGGCGTCGTAGCCGAGCGCACCGGTGAGGAGGTTCGTCGCCTGCTCGCTCTCGGAGGAGGGATCGGTGAAGCCGGCCGCCTTGAGGTGGTGCTCGACGTCGTGGCCGAAGGCGACGGCGAGCAGGGCGAAGATGCCGACGAGGGAGAGGACGAGCTTCGGGCGCTTCCAGGTGAGATCGGCGATTCGGTTCATGACGCGGCGGAACCCTACTAGATATCAAAGTGCATGCTTTGAAATCCAAATCGCCCTGTTAGAATGCGGGCCGTGAGCCGCGAATACGCCCAGCCCTGCAGCCTCGCCTTCGCCCTCGACAGCGTCGGCGAGCGCTGGTCGCTGCTGATCGTGCGCGAGTTGATGCTGGGCCCGCTGCGCTTCCGCGACCTCGCCCGCGCCGTAGGCGGTGCCCCGACCGACGTCCTCACCAAGCGCCTGCGCGACCTCGAGGCCGACGGCGTCGTCGACCGCCGCGAGCTCGACGGCCCGGTCGCCGCCACCGTCTACGAGCTGACCGAGCTGGGCCGCGGCCTCGAACGGCCGCTGATCGAGCTGGCCCGCTGGGGGATGGAGCTGCAGAAGGCCGAGGACGTGGTCGGCCTGGCTCCCTCCTCGCTGCCCAACGCGCTGCGGGTGATCCTGCGCCCGCCGGCGGCAGCGAGCTTCGACCTCGGCCTGCGCACGGAGGGCGAGAGCTACGCGTTGCGCGCCCGCGACGGCTGGATCGCCGGCTGGCGCGGCGGCACCGGCGAGCCCGACTTGACCCTCTCCGGCTCCCCGATCGAGGTCGTGGCGGCGGTCGTCGCCGGTCCCGCCGGCGTCCCCGGCGTCGAGATCGAGGGCGACGCGGCGCTGCTGGATCGGCTGGCGACGATGGTCGTCATCCCCGACCGCCTGCGCGAGGAAGCGCAGATGCTGGTCGAGTCCGGCGGCCTGCTGATCGCCGCGGCCGAAGCGGCCATTTAGCCGCCAGCTCTGACCGCTGGGCACGGGCTGGTCGATTAGGTGAGAGCGACTCACCGACCGCGTGACTTGGCGGTCTCGCCCCGTTGACGCGCGGAGCTCATCGGGCTACTCTCGATGCGCGATTGTCAAGCGCTACGGGGGTAGCTCCCCCGCACGAAAAAGACCCGCTTCGGCGGGTCTTCGTGATTCAGGAGCCGAGTGGCTCGGTTGGCGCTATGAGGAGCTAGCTGAGCTCGGTGCCGTCGTAGAGCTTCTTGACGTGCACGGTGCCCGCCGGAGCCGCTTCGATGCAGAGCTTGCAGAGGACGCACTCGTCGAGGTTCTCCTCGACGACCTCGACGCCGCTGTCGGTGCCCTTGAAGATGTCGACGGGGCAGACTTCCTCGAGCTTGGCGGCGAGGGCGGCGTCGCCGGCGACGGAGGCGTCGACCTCGACGTCGATGAAGACCTTGTTCAGCCTCTCCGCCATCAGGCCGCCGCTCCCAGCTTCTGCTTGACCGCGTCGGGGATCTCGTCGATCCGCTCGACGACGCGGATCCCGGCCGCTTCGAGGCGGGCGATCTTCTCGGTCGCCGTGTCCTCTTTGCCCTCGACGATCGTGCCCGCGTGCCCGAAGCTCATCCCCTTCATCTCCTCGTCGTCCATGAACTTGCCGGCCATGAAGGCGACGATCGGCAGGCGGCTGTCGTTCTCCTTCACCCATTCCGAGAGCTGGGCCTCCATGCGGCCGCCGGGCTCGGTGTAGATGACGATCGCCTGCGTCTCCTCGTCGGCCTCGAAGTAGGGCATCAACTCGGCGTAGGCGGAGCCGATGATCGCGTCGCCGCCGATCGAGACGGCGGTGGAGACACCGAGGCCGGCCTGGGTCAGCGAGGAGGAGATCTCGGTGGTCATGCCGCCGGAGCGGCTCATCACGCCGACCGGGCCGGGGGCGTAGGCCTTGGCCGCGTCTTTGGCCGGGCCGCCGATGCCGCCCATCTTGCAGACGTCGGGAACGATCAGGCCGAGGCAGTTGGGGCCGATGATGCGGGCGCCGCGCAGGTTCGCCAGCTCGACCATCTGGGCGACGTCGCGGCGGGGGATCCGCTCGGTGACGATCACGATCAGCTTGATGCCGTTCTCGATCGCCTCGAGGACGGCATCCTTGGTGAAGGCGGGGGGGACGGTGACGACGGAGCCGTCGATCGGGCCGCCGTGGTGCTCGACCGCCTGGGCGACGGTGTCGAAGACCGGGACGCCGTGGACCTCGCGGCCCTTGCGGCCGGGGGTGACCCCGCCGACGACCTTGGACCCGTAGTCGAGGCACTCGCGGGTGAGGTTGACCGCCTCGCGACCGGTGATCCCCTGGACGATGAAGGTCGTGTCCTTGTTCAGGAGGATGCTCATGCCGGGGCCCCCTGGATCTTGGCGACGGCGCGGCCGGCCGCTTCCCAGAGGGAGACGGAGCGGTCGCAGGTCTCGACCCCGTAGCGCTCGAGGATCTTGAAGCCCTCGTCCTCCCAGGCGCCGGGGATGCGGAAGATCGCGATCGTCTCGCCCGGGTCCTTTTCCAGCTCGAGGCAGGCCTTGATGACGCCGCGGGCGACGATGTCGACGCGGGTGTTGGAGACGATCGACATCATCACCGCGATCTTCTCGACGCCGTCCTTTTCGAGCACCTCCTTGGCCAGGCCACAGGCCTTGGCGACGGAGGGGTTGCCGCCGATCTCGGAGTAGTTGGCCGGCTTGCCGCCCTGGCTGCGGACGGCGTCGGTCAGGGTCAGCGAGCCGCCGCCGGCGCCGATCACCAGGCCGAGGTTGCCCTCGAAGCCGTGGTCCTTGCCCTGGATCACGCCGCGGTGGTCGGCGGCGTCGATCGCGGCGACGTTGCGCTCGAAGGCGGATGGCTCGTAGGTCTCGCGGGTGTCCTCCTCGGCGATCTCCAGCCGCTTGCGCAGCAGGTCCTTCTGGCGGCCGACCGCCTCGTTCTCCATCTCCATGTGGGCGTCGAGGGCGACGAAGCTGCCGTCGGTGAGCTCGGCCAGCGGGTTGATCTCGGCCAGGGTCATGTCGTTGTCGCGGAAGAGGCGGGCCAGCTTGGCGAGGATCGGGGTCGCCCGGTTCAGCTGCGAGCCGGTGACGCCGGTGGCGGCGACGACCTGCTTGGCCTCGAAGTCGGCGATCGGGAAGAGGTTGGAGACGTGCCCTTTGCCGACGTGGTCGGGGTGGGTCTCGGCGACCTCCTCGATGTCGATCCCGCCCATGTCGCTGAACAGCATCAGCGGCTTCTTCGCGGTGCCGTCCCAGACGACGCTGGCGTAGTACTCCTGCTTGACCTCGGCTTTGGGGTCGACGAGGACGCCGCGCGGCATGTGGCCGTTGATTTCGAGCTTGAGAATGTCCTCGGCGTGCGCCGCGGCCTCATCCGGGGTGTCGGCGAACTTGACGCCGCCGGCCTTCATCCGCCCGCCGGAGAGCACCTGGGACTTGATCACCACGGGACCGCCGATCTCCTCGGCGGCCTCGCGTGCCTCAGCGGCGGTCGTGCAGAAGCCGTACTTGGTGACGGGTATCCCCGCCAGCTCGACGATCTTCCGCGCCTCGAACTCGTAGAACCTCATGCGGCGCGGAACCCTATCCGACGGCCGATCTGTCCGGAGTGTCGTCGCCGCTTGGAATACTCCCGGCGGTGAGTCCCGCCCCCAGAGGAGGAAGATTGACCGTCCCCGTTCGCTGCGCCGCGGCCCTCGCGCTGCTCGTCATCGCCTTTGCCGCAGCGGGTTGCGGGGAAACCGTGATCGACGACGTGAAGACCGAGGGGGCGATCCAGAGCAACCTCGAGAAGACGCTTCATGCCAAGATTAAGAGCGTCGACTGCCCCTCCGACCAAAAGGTTGAGGCGGGTCAGACGTTCACTTGTACGGTGATTTTCTCCGATGGCAAGCAGGCAACTGCGACTTTGAAGATCCTCAACAAGGACGCCGACGTCAGTCTCGTCGGCCTGAAACCGAAGAAATAGAGAGAGGCGAATGAGCGACTTGACCACGGCCCCCCCCGCGGCGCTTACCACCCACGCCAAACTTCTGGCCTGGGTCGACGAGATCGCGGCCCTGACGCGGCCCAGCGCGATCCACTGGTGCGACGGCTCCGCCGAGGAGTACGACTCCCTGGCCCAGACCCTGATCGACGCCGGCACCTTCGAGAAGCTCTCCGACGCCAAGCGGCCGAACTCCTACCTCGCCCTCTCCGACCCCGCCGACGTGGCCCGGGTCGAAGACCGCACCTTCATCTGCTCCGAGGACGAGGCCGACGCCGGCCCGACCAACAACTGGCGCGACCCGGCCGCGATGCGCGAGGAGCTGAACGGCTTCTTCAAGGGCAGCATGGTCGGCCGCACGATGTACGTCGTTCCCTTCTCGATGGGCCCGCTCGGCTCCGAGATCGCCGAGATCGGCGTGCAGCTGACCGACTCGGCCTACGTCGCCACCAACATGCGGATCATGACCCGGATGGGCAAGGGCGCCCTCGACGTGCTCGGCTCCGACGGCGAGTTCGTCCCCTGCGTGCACTCGGTCGGCATGCCCCTCGCCGAGGGCGTGGAAGACGTTTCCTGGCCCTGCAACGAGGACAACAAGTACATCGTCCACTACCCGGAGAGCCGCGAGATCTGGTCCTACGGCTCCGGCTACGGCGGCAACGCCCTGCTTGGCAAGAAGTGCTTCGCGCTGCGGATCGCCTCGGCGATGGCCCGCGACGAGGGCTGGCTGGCCGAGCACATGCTGATCCTCAAACTGACCTCGCCCGAGGGCAAGTCGAAGTTCATCACCGGCGCCTTCCCCTCGGCCTGCGGCAAGACCAACCTGGCGATGCTGGTCCCGACCCTGCCCGACTGGAAGGTCGAGACGGTCGGCGACGACATCGCCTGGATGAAGTTCGGCGAGGACGGCCGCCTCTACGCGGTCAACCCCGAGGCCGGCTTCTTCGGCGTCGCCCCGAACACCAGCCACAAGACCAACCCGAACGCGATGGACACGATCGAGCGCAACTCGATCTTCACCAACTGCGCCAAGACCGACGACGGCGACATCTGGTGGGAGGGCATGACCGGCGAGGCGCCGGCGCACGCGATCGACTGGCACGGCAACGAGTGGACCCCCGAGTCCGAGAGCCCCGCCGCGCACCCGAACGCGCGCTTCACCACCCCCGCCTCCCAGTGTCCCTCGATCGCGCCGGAGTGGGAGGACCCCGCCGGCGTCCCGATCGACGCCTTCCTCTTCGGCGGCCGCCGCGCCACCGTGGTGCCGCTGGTCCAGGAGGCGTTCGACTGGGAGCACGCGGTCTTCATGGGGGCGACGATGTCCTCGGAGACGACCGCTGCCGCGGCTGGCGCCGTCGGCCAGCTGCGCTTCGACCCGATGGCGATGCTGCCGTTCTGCGGCTACAACATGGCCGACTACTTCGCCCACTGGCTCAAGGTCGGCAAGCGCGAGGGGGCGGACCTGCCGCGGGTCTTCTACGTCAACTGGTTCCGCAAAGACGCCGACGGCAAGTTCCTCTGGCCCGGCTTCGGCGAGAACAGCCGCGTGCTCGAGTGGGTCTTCCGCCGCTGCGAAGACGAAGCCGACGCGGTCGAGACCCCGATCGGCCTGCTGCCGACCGAGGGCGCGATCAACACCGAGGGACTGAACGTCTCCCCGGAGGCGATGGAGGAGCTGCTCAGCGTCGACACCGAGCTGGTCAAGGCGCAGCTGCCGCAGCTGCAGGAGCACCTCGCCAAGTTCGGCGAGAAGCTGCCGGCGGAGATCTCCGCCCAGCTCGAGGCGCTCGAAGCGCGCCTCGGCTAGCTAGCCGCCAGCCAACCCTGGGCCCGGTGGCTGGACCGGGCCCGGGGGTAGCTCGCTGAAGGTGTTGGCGCGGTAGACCGAGCGCGAGATTGCGTTGGCGAAGGCGTTGGTGGACTTCTTCGAGCTCTCGATCGGCCAGTGCATCCCCTGGTCCTTTTCGTCGAACCAGATCAACGCCCGCACCTTGCGGTACTTGGAGGGGATCGTCTGCAGGGTTTCCTTGATCCAGTTCGCCTTCGAGCCGCCGCGCTCTTCGGAGGCGGTCTCGCCGATCACCATCGGCTTGCTCGGGGCGACCTTGACGACCCGCCTGTAGGTCGAGTCGAAGACTTCGCCGAAGGTCTGCCAGCCGACCGAGTTGTGCGTCTTGCCCCAGTTGAAGCCGTCGAGGCAGGTCCAGTCGACGTAGCTGTCGCCGGGGTAGAGCTTCTCCAGTGGCGTCAGGTTGCCGGTGAAGTCGACGTTGGGGCACCAGACCCAGGTCGCGTTGGTGGCCCCGAGGCGGGTGAAGATGTCGTGCACGTGGCGCCAGGCGGCGACGAACTGGCCCGGCTTGTTGCCGTTGACGCCCTCGCTCCAGGGGAACCAGAAGCCGTTCATCTCGGCGTCGAAGCGGAGGAAGAAGGGACGGCCCCACTCCTGCACCTGTTCGGCGAAGCCTTCGATGTAGGCGTCCTGGCTGCCGTTGGCGATCGCCGCCAGCGAGAAGTTCGGCTCGTTCAGGCTCGAGGGCACCGATTGCGAGGCCCAGCTGAGGAAGGGGATGGTGCCGTGTTCGCGCAGCTGTTCCATCGCCTGGGTCGGGAAGGGGAAGGTGCGGCAGATCGTGAAGCAGTCGGCGAAGGGCGAGGAGAAGCTGAGGATCGAGATCCCCTTGCGGGCGTTGCGCTCGAACGCTTCGACGGCGCCGAAGTCGAACGGAGCGGCTTCGCCGGTCAGCTGGCTGCCGATCACCGCGCCCCAGTAGAGCGGCTTCGGCGGCGGCTTGGACTTGGTGTAGGCGCTTGCCGGTGCCAGTGCGCAGGCGGCGAAGGCGATCAGGGCCAGCACGACGACGAGCCGTGAGCGGGGTCGGGGGCTGGTGTTTGCCGGCGTTTTCATCGTTTGCTGGGATTCGCCTTCGAACTGGAAACCCTCTCCAGAGGGCTTTGCTGCGATCGCTGTCAGGTTCTACGGGGCGCCTGCCGGCGCGGATCAGCTCGGCGGCACGACTTTCGGCGCTTCCAGGGCCGAGAACGCGTTCGCCTTGAAGCCGCGCTGATGGATGCCGCGGCTGAAGGCTTCGGTCACTTTCGGCGCCGTCTCCAGCGGCCACTGGACGCCGCGGTCGATCTGCTCGAACCAGATCAGCCCGCGGACCCGCGGGTACTTGGTGCGCAGGTCTTTGAACATCTGGGTGATCCAGGTCGCCTTGGCGTGGCTTTTGCCGCCGGAGGCCATCTCCGCCAGAATCATTGGCTTGCCGGGGGCGATCTTCTTGGTGATCGTCCGGTAGCTGCCGCTGAAGATCTTGTCGAAGGTCGTCCAGGGCGCCGGGTTGACTCCGTTGCTGGCCCAGTTGAAGCCGTCGAGCGAGGTCCAGTCGACGTATTCGTCGCCGGGGTAGAAGGTCGCGAGCGGGCGCATCTGCGGTGACGATTTCACGTAGGGGCACCAGACCCAGGTCGCGTTGGTGGCCCCGACCTGGGTGAAGATGTCGTGCACGTGGCGCCAGGCGGCGACGTACTCGCCGGGGCTGTTGGCGTTGGCGTCCTCCGCCCAGGGGAACCAGTTGCCGTTCATCTCCCAGTCGAAGCGGAGGAAGAAGGGGTGGCCCCAGGCCCTGGCGCCTTCGGCGAATTCGCGGATGTAGTTGTCGAAGCTGCCGTTGACGATGTCGGCGAGCTGGAAGGCGGGCTCGTTGAGGTCGTTCGGGACCGGCACCGACTGCGAGCCCCAGCTGAAGAAGGGGACGGCCCCGTAGTTGCGGATCGTGTTCATCTCGAAGGCCGGGAACTTGTAGGGGGTGCAGGGGTCGCTGCCGCATTCGGCGAAGGGGGCGGCGAACTCGATCAGCGAGAGGCCCTTGCCGACCATGCCTTCGAAGTGGCTGACCGCCGACATGTCCCAGGGCGGCTGGCCGCCGGTCAACTGGGTGCCGATCCAGGCGCCCCAGTAGCTGCCGCGCTGCTTGGGCAGGACTTTCTTCTTCGCCTGGTGGTGGCCGGGGCGGGCGTGGCCGGCCTCGGCCGGGGCGATCTGGGCGACCGCCAGCGTCGCCGCCAGCGCGACCGCCGTCGCCACCATGCCCAGCCTGATCTTTGCTCTCTGCGTCTGCATCTCTCTCCCTGGCCTCCGGGGTCGGGGGAGTCTAGGGACACCCCGTCTCCCGCTCTATACGGCTCAACCGGTCGGCTGGATCGCTCCCGGTCCGATCGAAGCGAAGGTATTGCCGAGGTAGGACGGGCTCTGGATCCCTTGGGCGAACGCCGCGGCGGCGCTGCTGGAGGTCTCGATCGGCCAGTCCATGCCGTCGTCGAACTTCTCGAACCAGAGCAGGCCGCGCAGCAGCGGGTAGTTGGTGCGAGCCGATTCGAGCGCGTTGGCGATCCATTCGGCCTTCGAGCCGCCGTACTCCGAGCAGCCGACCTCGCTGATCATCAGCGGCTTGCCCGGGGCGATCGTTTCGGTGATCCGGTCGTAGGTCGACTTGAAGAGGTCGTCGAAGCTGCGCCAGCGATCGGGGCGGGTGGGGTTGGTGCCCCAGTTGTAGCCGTCGAGGCCGGTCCAGTCCACGTAGGCGTCGCCGGGGTAGAGCGAGGCGAGGTCGTGCAGCTTGCTTTCCGGGTCGACGTTGGGGCACCAGACCCAGGTCGCGTTGGTGGCGCCGACCTGGGTGAAGATGTCGTGGACGTGGCGCCAGGCGGCGACGTATTCGCCGGCCTGGTTGCCGTTGACGCCCTCCGACCAGCCGAACCAGTTGCCGTTCATCTCCCAGTTGAAGCGGAGGAAGAAGGGATGGCCCCAGGCCTTGGCGGCTTCGGCGAATTCGCGGATGTAGGCGTCGTGGTGGCCTTCGATCACGTCGGAGAGCTGGAAGTCGGGCTGGTTGAGGCTGCCCGGGGTGGCGCTCGAGGCCCAGCTGAAGAAGGGCATTGAGCCGTGGGCGCGGATCGCTTCCATCTCCGCCGCCGGGAACTTGTAGTAGGTACAGCTGGACGAGCAGTCGGCGAAGGGCGAGGAGAAGTTGATCGCGGAGGCGCCCTTGCCGGCCATGCCCTCGAACTTGGAGACGGCGCCCATGTCCCAGGGGGCCTCGTCGCCGGTCAGCTGGCTGCCGATCCAGGCGCCCCAGTAGAGCGGCCCGGTGGCGGCGGAGGCGGCCGCCTTGACGGGGCGGGTGCAGCGCTTGACGCGGCGGCGCTCGATCCGGCGCATTCTGGCGGAGGTGCCGGGGCGGCTCAGGGTCTTGCAGCCGGGCCCGCGCAGTTCGCGAGCGCCGGAGAGGCCGGCGCGCCCGGGGCTGCCCTGGTCCGCGGATGCGCTCTTGGCGGCGCCGGTGCCCGGCGCGGCGACCAGCAGGGCCGAGGCGATCGCGCCGGCGGTCAGCAGATTGCGGAGCGAGCGGCGGGCGGTGGGGGCTGCGGGCATGCAGTCCCATCGGCCCCTCGCCGGGCAGATTCAAGAACTGCAAGACGACTGGACGTTTGTTCTAGTCGCCCTTGACAAGGGCGATCCGGAGAGCTTTGGGGCGGGCGGGTCAGCTCGCGGCCTGGACCGGTCCGGTGCCGGCCAGGGAGGCGTAGCTGTTGCTCGCGTAAGCGGGGTTGCTGATCCCTTCGGCGAACGCCGCGGTGGCGCTGCTGGAGGTCTCGATCGGCCAGTCCATGCCGTCGTCGAACTTCTCGAACCAGAGCAGGCCGCGGATCTTCGGGTAGTTGGCGGGGATCTTGGCCAGCATGTCCTTGATCCAGGCCGCCTTCGAGCCGCCGTACTCGGTCGAGCCGACCTCGCTGATCATCAGCGGCTTCGAGGGGGCGATCGTGCCGGTGATCTTCTTGTAGGTCGAGCTGTAGAGCGAGTCGAAGCTGCGCCAGCGATCGGGGCGGGTGGGGTTGGTGCCCCAGTTGTAGCCGTCGAGGCCGGTCCAGTCGACGTAGCTGTCGCCGGGGTAGAGCTTGCTGAGATCCTGCATCTGGTTTTCCGGGTCGACGTTGGGGCACCAGACCCAGGTCGCGTTGGTGGCGCCGACCTGGGTGAAGATGTCGTGCACGTGGCGCCAGGCGGCGACGTACTCGCCGGCCTTGTTGCCGTTGACGCCCTCGGCCCAGGCGAACCAGCCGCCGTTCATCTCCCAGTTGAAGCGGAGGAAGAACGGGTGGCCCCAGGCCTTCGCCGCTTCGGCGAACTTCTTGATGTAGGCGTCGTGGTGGCCTTCGATCACGTCGGAGAGCTGGAAGTTCGGCTCGCTCAGGTTGGAGGGCACCGGGATCGACTGCGAGCCCCAGCTGTAGAAGGGGATGGCGCCGTGCGAGCGGATGTTGTTCATCTCGCTCTGGGGGAAGTTGTAATAGCTGCAGGTGCTGGAGCAGTTGGCGAAGGGGGCGGAGAAGTTGACGATCGAGAGCTTCTTCTGCGCCTTTTGCTCCAGCGCCGCGACCGCGTTCATGTCCCAGGGTGCCTCGGTCCCGGTCAGCTGGCTGCCGATCCAGCCGCCCCAGTAGATCGAGGAGGCGGGGGCAGGCGTCGGGGACGCTTCCGGGGCCGATTCGGGAGCGGGGACCGGCGTCGGGGTGGGGACTGGGGCTGGGGGCGGCGCCGGGGTGGGGGAGGGCGAAGGGGTCGGGGTCGGGGCGGATGCGGGGTTGGCGACGATGACGCTGACGCTCGCGCTGGCGGGCCGCGAGCCGGTCGCGTAAGCGGTGGCGGTGAGCGAGTGACGGCCGTTGGCGAGGGCGGTCGTGTCGAGACTGCCGCCGCCGTAGGCGAAGGGCGAGCGCGTGTCGGTCGACCTGACGGCCCCGTCGATCGCGAACTCGACCTTGTAGACGCGGCTGCTCGAGGCCTTCACCTTCCAGGCGATCGCGCCGGAGACGGTGGCGCCGTCGGCGGGCGACTGCGGGACGACGCTGAGCTTGACCGCGGAGGCGGTGGCCTGGCGGGCCAGGGTGCGCATCTGCACCACGTGGGGCTGCGCGTCGGAACGAGCGGCGGAGAAGGCGAAGCTGAGGAGGACCGTCAGGGTCGCGAAGAGAAGGAGTCCGAGGCGGCGGCTGCGGTGGGTGGCCATGCACGGGGAATCGGCCCTTGCAAAGGGGACTTCAACCGAAGCGTCCGGATTGGACGTTTGTCAGCGCCGTCTGGGCGCCCCAGGCGTCAGGTGAGCGAGCGGTAGAGCGAGAGCAGCTCGGCCGCGCACTCGTCCCAGGAGCTGAGCTCGGGGCGCTTCTCCTGCGGCGGCTTGCCCAGCTCCTCGACCACGGCCCGGCCCACCGCGGCCGGGTCCTCGTCGAGTGGGATCGCCCGGGCGAAGCCCTCGCGGGCGAGCTCGCCGAGGCCGCTGGCGTCGGCGACGAGCAGCCGGCAGCCGGCGGCCGCCGCCTCGAGCGCGACCAGGGGGTGGGTCTCGAACTCGCTCATCAGCACCACCACCGAGATCCCGCTCAGCAGTTCCGCCATCGCCCGCGGCTGGTCGGCGGGGGTGCTGGTGAAGACGACCCGCTCGGCGACGCCGAGCTCGGCCGCGAGCCGGCGCAGGTCGCCCTCGTAGGGGCCGCTGCCGACCACGCTCAGGGTCGTCTCCGGCTTCAGCCTCAGCACCTCGGGAAAGGCTTCGATCACCCGGTGGTGGCCCTTGTACTTCTCGAGGCGGCCGATCGAGGCGATCGTGGCGGCGCCGTCGCGGCGGGGGGCGGCGCCGGTCTCGGCGAAGGCGAGGTCGGTCCCGTTGGGGATCAGGGCGAAGTGGTCGGGGCCGAGGCCGAGCTCGCCGCCGTACTCGTCGATCTCGAAGCGGGCGACGGCGACCAGGCGGGCGGCCCGGGCGAGCAGCGGCCGCAGCAGCCGGCGCTGGCCCGTGCGTGCCCGGTTGCGGTGGGCCTGGGAGTGGCCGCCGCCGTGGAAGGTCACCACATAGGGGATGCCCAGGACCAGCGCCCGCAGCATCGCCAGCGGCGCCACCAGCGTGTGGTAGCTCTGGACGTGGACGACGTCCCAGGGCTGGCGCGACATCTCCCACCACAGCCGCGGCGCCAGGCACCAGTCGCGGTCGGCGGGCCAGGAGCGCACGGTGCGGATCGTCACCCCGTCGCGGACCTGCTCGGCGAGCTTGGGGCCGCCGGGCTCGGTGCAGAGGACCTCGACCTCGGCGCCGGTGGCGGCGATCCGCCTGCTCGTCTCCATCACGTGGCGCTCGACTCCGCCCTGGAGCAGGGGGCTGCGCGGCGTCACCATCAGCACCCGTAGGGGTCGCGACGGGGCTTCGGCCTGCTCGCGGCGCCGCGCGATCCGCTTCGCCTCGCCGAGGCCGCCGAGGTAGCCGCGCGTCGTCGTCGTCAGGCCGACGACAAGCATCGCCGCCCGTGCCAGCCCGTCGACGTCGCCGCGGAAGGCGTCGCCGATCCCGCGCAGGAAGCCCAGCGGCAGGGTGCGGCTGGTGTAGCTGCGCTCTTCGGAGAGGCCGTCGTCGCTGCCGACCAGCCCCGCCAGGATCGCCTTCGAGCGGCCCTCGCCGCGGCAGCGCGAGGTGAAGTAGCGGAGGCTGGCGCGCTCGACCGGGACGAAGTGGTCGACCGCGGCCTCGGGGTCGTAGAGGATCTCGCAGCCGGGGTTCTGCTGTCCGACCCGGATCGAGAGGTCGGTCTCCTCGGCCCCGGCCGGGATCTTCCCGATCCGGCCCAGCTCATGGCGGAAGCCGCCGGCCTCGAGCAGCGCCTCGCGGCGGAAGGACATGTTGGCGCCGACCAGGTTGCGCACCGCCGCGAGCTGCCGCGGCATCCCCGAGTGGGTGCAGCCGACCACCCAGTCGAACTCGGGCGGGAACCAGCCCGGCCGCGCCGTCGCCCAGTTCGGTCGCACGGCGCCGCCGGCACCGAGCACGTTGGGGTCGGCGTAGGCGGCGCCGAGCCGCTCGATCCAGTTCGGGGTGGCGGCGGCGTCGTCGTCGAGGAAGGCGACGACCTCGCCCGTGCACTCGGCGACGCCGGTGTTGCGGGCGCCGGAGAGGCCCTGCTGCTCGCGGTTGGCGAGGATCGCGGCCTCGGGCCAGCGCTCGCGGCAGATCGTCTCCAGCTCCGGGGCGTGGTCGATCACCAGGACGAGCTCGTGCGGGGCCACGGTCTGGTTGCGCAGCGACTCGACGCCGGCGGCGAGCAGCTCCAGGCGCTCGTCGGTGTAGGCGCAAATGACTACGGAGATCGTCGGCGCGGCGTTCTCTACTTGTCTGTCGGCGTCTGGCATGGGCGATTTCGTCGGCGGCTCGGGAGTGCGGCAGTCTTTTGTACCCCTATGCGTCACAAAGGACTGCCGCAACGTGGCAGGTTAGGGTGGCGCGGATGCGGATCCTGATGGTCGCTCAGTCGTTCTCGCCAGTTGTCGGCGGCGAGGAGCGGATAGTTGAGGATCTCAGCGCCGAGCTGGCGCGGCGCGGGCACGAGGTCGAGGTCGCGACCCTGCGCCAGCCGCTCGGCGAGCCGCCCGCGCGTGACGACGGGGTCGGGGTCGAGCTGCTGGAGAGCTCGGTCCACCGCATCCCCGGCGTCCCGGTCGACAGCGAACGCCGCTACGCGCCGCCGGCGCCGGACCCGCTCTCGGTCCGCGACCTGCGGCGGGCGATCCGCCGCTTCCGGCCCGACGTCGTCCACGCCCACAACTGGCTGGTCCACTCCTACCTGCCACTGGAGCGCCGCTCCGACGCCGCCTTCGTCCTCTCCCTGCACGACTACAGCCTGGTCTGCGCGACCAAGCGCTTCTTCTACAAGGGCGGCGTCTGCAGCGGCCCGGCGGCCGGCAAGTGCCTGGCCCACTCGGTCGACTTCTACGGCGCCGCGAAAGGGACGATCGTCGCCGCCGGGGTGCGGGCGGCCGAGCCCTGGCTGCGCCGCCGGGTCGACATGTTCCTGCCGGTCAGCGAGGCGGTCAGCCGGCTCAGCGGGCTCGACGAGCGGGTCGCGCACCGGGTCGTCCCCAACTTCATCGGCGTGCTGCCGGCCGCACCGCCGCCTGACGACCCGCGCCTGGCGGCGCTGCCGCAGGAGCCGTTCATCCTCTACTTCGGCGACGTCGCCGAGGACAAGGGGGTTGGCCACCTGGTCGAGGCCTACCGGGGCCTCGAGGACGCGCCGCCGCTGGTCCTGATCGGGCGCCAGCTGATCGACGGGGTGGGGGAGGTGCCGGGGGTGGTCGCTCTGGAGCCCCTGCCGCATCCGCTCGTGATCGAGGCGTTGCGCCGCTCGCTGTTCAGCGCCGCCCCCTCGCTGTTGCCGGAGTCGTTCGGGATCGTCGCGCTCGAGGCGGCGGCGGCCGGCAAGCCGGCGATCGTCTCCGACATCGGCGGGCTCAGCGACATCGTCGTCGACGGCGAGACCGGGTTCCTGGTCCGGCCTGGCGACCGCGACGGCCTGCGGAAGGCTTTGCGCCGGCTCTGCAGGGAGCCGGAGCTGCGCGAGCGGATGGGGGAGGCAGCCCGCGAGCGGGCCGGGGCCTTCAGCGCCGAGGCGATCGTCCCCGAGTTCGAGGCTGCATACGCTCTTGCCGCGGAGGCCCGGCTTAAGGCCAGCGGCCGTCGCGGCCGATAGAGACGGGCGTGCCGTAGCCAGGGCTGCGACGCTCGACGCAGAACTAATCCTCCAGACCAGGAACCGATGTCCCAGCAGACCGCAATCAAACCGACCGCCGAGGTCGAGCTCGAGACCCCGCCGCCGGAGACGATCCGGCTCGAGGCGACCTCCGGCTTCGGCCGTGTCCTCGCCCCGCGCGAGCTCTGGCGCTTCCGCGACCTCGCCTTCCAGATCGCCGCCCGCGACGTCACCATCCGCTACCGCCAGACCTCCTTCGGCGCCGCCTGGGCGATCCTGCAGCCACTCGCCTTCATGGCCGTCTTCACCCTGATCTTCGGCCGTTTCGCCGGGATCGAATCCGACGGCCTGCCCTACTGGCTCTTCAGCCTGGCGGCGCTGGTGCCCTGGATGTTCTTCGCCAACGCCTTCCTGCTCAGCTCCGAAAGCCTGGTCATGAACCAGGCGCTGATCTCGAAAATCTACTTCCCGCGGATCTTCATCCCGGCCGGGGTGGTCGCCGCCGGCTGCGTCGACTTCGCGATCTCGATGCTGATCCTGCTGGTGATCGTGCTGATCGACGGGATCGTGCCCCCGATCGCGATCCTCACCCTGCCGCTGTTGATCGCGATCGCGGTGATGACCGCGCTCGGCGCCGGCGCCGGCCTCTCGGCGATCAACGTCCGCTATCGCGACGTCCGTTACGTGGTCCCGTTCGCGACCCAGCTCTGGTTCTTCATCACCCCGATCGTCTACGCCAACAGCGCCCTCAGCGAGCCGCTGCGGACCCTCTCGGCGATCAACCCGATGGTCGGCGTGATCGAAGGGTTCCGCTGGGCGGTACTCGGCAACGGCAGCGCCCCCTGGGACCTGATCGGGGTCTCCTTCGCCGCCGCCGCCGTCCTCCTGTTCATCGGCCTCTCCTACTTCGACCGGGTGGAGCGCAGCTTCGCCGACCTGATCTAGCCATGACCGAGATCGCGATCAAAGCAGAGGGACTGGGCAAGAACTACCAGCTGGGGCTCAACGCCGCCTACGGTTCGCTGCGCGAGGCCGTCTCCGAAGCCGGGCGGCGCACGGTCGGCCGCCTCGTCGGCCGCGGCGAGAAGCCCGAGATCGACGTGCTCTGGGCGCTCAAAGACGTCTCCTTCGAGATCCAGCAGGGCGAAGCGATCGGCCTGATCGGCCACAACGGCGCCGGCAAGAGCACGATGCTGAAACTGCTCTCGCGGATCGCCGAGCCGAGCACCGGCTACGCCGAGGTGACCGGCCGCGTCGGCTCGCTGCTGGAGGTCGGGACCGGGTTCCACCCGGAGTTGACCGGGCGCGAGAACGTCTTTCTCAACGGTGCCATCCTCGGCATGCGCCGGGCCGAGATCCGCAAGCGCTTCGACGAGATCGTCGAGTTCGCGAACATGGAGCGCTTCCTCGACACGCCGGTGAAGCGCTACTCGAGCGGGATGCAGGTGCGGCTGGCGTTCGCGGTGGCCGCCCACCTCGAACCGGAGATCCTGCTCGTCGACGAGGTGCTCGCGGTCGGCGACGCCGCCTTTCAGCGCAAGTCGCTGACGAAAATGGCCGAAGTCGCGCGGGCCGGCAGCACCGTGATCTTCGTCTCCCACAACCTCGCCACGATCCAGGCGCTCTGCGAGCGGGCGATCCTGCTCGAGCGCGGCTCGGTCGTCACCGACGCCCCGGTCGAGGAGGCGGTGACCGGGTACCTGAGGGCGCTCGAGCGCGCCGCCAGCGACGACCTCGAGACCCGGACCGACCGCGACGGCCGCGCCTGGGAAGAATCGAAGGTCAAGCGCCTCGCGGTCTACGACGGCGACAGCGACGAGGCCGACGTCGTCGTCGGCGGTCGCGGCGCCAAAATCGTCATCGAGGTGACCGAGGTGGTGCCGATGATGGAGTGCTCGCTGACCATCCTCAACAGCCTCGGGCACCCGATCACCACCCTCGACAGCGAGCTCAGCAGCAGCGCCGACATCCGCGACAGCGGCTCCGGGCCGCGGATCGAGTGCCGGGTCGACTCGCTGCCGCTGATCCCCGGCCGCTACCGCATCGACATCCTCCTGCGCGGCCGCCAGGAGATCCAGGACGGGCTCCAGGCGGCCGCCTACTTCGACGTCGAGCCAGGCGTGATCGACGGCCGCCCGATGCCCTCGATCGGTGCCGACGGCGACGTGGTCCTGCCGCACACGTGGCAACTTCCGGCCTGACCGGGCGTTAGTTGGACACTGTGTCCATGCCCTTGCGCCGGATCTCCTGGCTGATCGCCGCACTCCTGCTGCTCGCACTGCCCGTCGCGAGCGCCTCGGCGACCCCCTGGATCGGGGTCAGCGGCAACCACCTCGTCGACCAGGCCGGGAACACGGTCCGCCTGCTCGGCGTCAACCGCTCCGGGGCCGAGTACCAGTGCGTCGAAGGCGGCCAGATCTTCGACGGGCCGACCGACTGGGCCTCGATCAAGGCGATGAAGAGCTGGAAGATCAACGCGGTGCGGGTGCCGCTGAACGAGAGCTGCTGGCTCGGGATCAACGGGGTCGAGCCGAGCCTCAGCGGCAACGCCTACCGGGCGGCGATCCGCGAATACGTCTCCGGGCTGGAGCGCGCCGGCCTCTACGTGATCCTCGACCTGCACTGGGCGGCGCCGCGCCGTGGGCTCGCGACCGGCCTGATCCCGCTGCCCGACGCCGAACACGCGCCGGCCTTCTGGAGCAGCGTCGCGACCGAATACCGCGACGACCGCGGCGTCATCTTCGACCTCTTCAACGAGCCCCACGACGTCGGCTGGGACTGCTGGTCGGCCGCCTGCACCTCCTATGACACCTACTTCGGCTCCTACGCCAGCGTCGGCCTGCCGGAACTGCTGGCGACGGTGCGGGCCACCGGGGCTCAGCAGCCGGTGATGCTGGGCGGCCTCGACTGGTCCCGCGACCTGCGCGGCTGGCTCGCCCACATGCCGGAAGATCCCGCCCATGCCCTGGTAGCAGCCAACCACACGTACGACTTCTCGCTCTGTGCCCGCGGCTGTCGTAAGAACCTCGCCAGCATCGCCCGCCAGGTGCCGGTCGTGACCGGCGAGCTGGGGGAGGGCGACTGCGCCCACCGCTACATCGACCCCTACATGCGCTTCGCCGACCGCAACGGCATCTCCTACCTGGGCTGGACCTGGAACACCGGTGGCCGCTGGACCTGCGAGGGCGGCCCCGCCCTGATCGACAACTTCAACGGCCACCCGACCCCGTTCGGCATCGGCTTCCGCGAACACCTGCGGGCGCTGGCGAAGCAGCGCGCCCGCGCCGCCGCCGCGGCGGCCGGCTAGAGGCCGCCGAACCAGAGCTTGCGGAGGAAGCTGCGCCGGGTCTCGGAGCCGCGGATCTCCACGCGCGGTATCTCCAGCGGATCGTCGCCGAGGCGGGCGAGGCGACTCTCGACCGTGCAGGCCGCCGCGTAGCCGGCGCCGGCGGCCGCGGCGACGACCTTGCGATCGAACTTTCCGTAGGGATAGGCGAAGGTCGGGACCGGCTGTCCGAGCAGCGCCTCGAGGTCCTCGCCGGAGCCGCCGATCTCGCCCTCGAGCCGTTCGGGCTCGACCTCGGTCAGCCGGGGATGGGTGCGGGTGTGGGCGCCGATCGCGACCCACTCGCCGCGGATCCGCTCGACTTCCTCGGCGCTCAGCAGCGGCCGCTTGGCGACGGCGCCCCGCGTGGTCCACTCGTTCCAGCCGCCGAGCCGGCGGCTGACCAGGAACAGGGTCGCCGGCGCCCGGTGGCGGGCCAGCAGCGGCAGGGCGATCTCGAGGTTGTCGGCGTAGCCGTCGTCGATCGTCAGCACCACCGAGCGGGGCGGCGGCGCCTCGCCCGCGCGCAGCAGCCGCGCCAGCTCCTCGAAGTCGAGCACGCGGTAGCGCAGCGCCCGCAGCAGCCGCAGCTGGCGGGCGAAGCGGCGCCGTGAGATCACGTAACGGTCGTCCTCCTCGCCCTCGCTGAAGGCGTGGTACATCAGCACCGGCACGCCGCGGGTGGTCTGCTGCCAGCGCCTGCGGCTCATCCCGGAGCGGGCGCCGCGCCAGAAGACGTAGCGGTTGACGAAGCCGAACCAGACCTGCTTGCGACCGGCACCGGGAATCAGCGTGCCCACCGCGGCCACCAGCCGCGGTGGCATTCGCAGCGCCAGCAGCAGCCGCCGCAGGGTGACGTCGCGGGGGGTCGGCTCGAGGAACCAGCCGAGCAGCCGCGGACGGGCGTCCGGGCGGCGCTCGGCGAAGCCGGCGCAGAAGGCGCCGTAGCGCTCGACGTCGGCGATCAGCCTGCCGCGCGGCTTCTCGTCTTCGTGCACGCCGCCCGCCTCGGGCAGGTAGCGCGGCACGCAGCCGGCGGCGCAGAGGCGGTAGCCGAGCTCGATGTCCTCGATCGCGGCGATGTCGGTGGCAAAGCCGCCGACCTCGAGCAGGGCCTCCCGCGGGGCCGAGAAGTTGCCGCCGTAGCACTCGGTCCAGTCCAGCTCGCGGCCGGCGAGTTCGGCGTAGCGCTCGTTCCAGGCGGCGGCGTGGGCATGGGGGAACCAGTCGCGGCTGCTCGCCGGCGGCTGGGTCAGCGGGCCGATTCCGAGGGTCTTCGGATCCCTCTCGTGGGCAGCGAGATGGCCGCCGACGAGGCCGGGAGAGGCGACGACGTCGTCGTCGATGAAGAGGCAGATCGGCGCGACGTCGGCCGCGATCGCCGCGTTCAGCGCCGCCGACTTGCCTCCCTTCTCGAGCCGCAGGACACGCAGGGCGTACGGCATCCGCAGCTCCTCGACCATCGCCCCGGTGCCGTCGCTGGAGCCGTCGTCGGCGATCAGGACCTCGAACGTGGCGGGGTCCTGGGTCTGGGCCGCCAGCGAGTCGAGGCAGCGCCGCAGCTTCTCGCGCCGGTTGTGGCTGGCGATGACGACACTGAGGCCGATCCGCGGCTCGGCGGCGTTCACGTTCCCGCTCCGGTGTCGGGGGCGGGCGGGCGGCGGGCGGTGAGCGATCGCCAGCGCCGCCTGTCGACGTTGGCCCGGACGCCGCGCCAGACCGCGAGTCGGAGGACGAAATGCAGCCAGACCATCTTTCGGCCCCGGCCCGGCAATAAGTGGCCGAGGCGGATCAGCAGGGCGGGCGGGACCCTCAGGGCCAGCGCCAGCCGCCGCGCCAGCAGCTCGGCGCGGCCGGCGCCGCGCCCCCACTCGACGAGCTCGCCGACCCGACCCGGGTAGCGGCGGTCCAGCTCGACGAAGGTGACGCCCTGGCGCCAGGCGTCCCGGACCACTCCGTCGGTTCGCTTGGCGGTGTCGTCGTGCACGCCTTGGGCCTCAGGCAGGAAGCGCGGCACGCAGCCGGCGTCGCAGAGGCGCAGGGCGACCTCGAGGTCGAAGCCGGAGTCGAGATCGGTGGCGATGCCGCCCACCTCCAGCAGCGGCTCCCGCGGCAGCGAGACGTTGGCGCCGAAGCAGTCGGTCCAGCGGGCCGGACGCGTGGCGAGGCTGCGGTAGTGCTCGGACCAGCCCCGCGCCATCGCCTCCGAGAACCAGTCCTCGGAGGCCGACAGCACCTGTGTGAGCGCCCCGACCCCGATCGTCCGCGGATCCTCCCGGTGGGCGGCGAGGTGGGCGGCGACCAGCGCCGGCGAGGCGACCACGTCGTCGTCCAATGTCAGGCAGACCGGCGCCGCGGCGGCCTCGACGCCGGCGTTCTGCGCCGCCGCCTGGCCCCGCTTCGGGAGGCTCAGGAGTCGCAGGCGGTACGGAGTCGCGAGCCCCTCGACCATCGCCTCAGTGCCGTCCCCGGAGCCGTCGTCGGCGACGATCACCTCGAAGCCGGCGGGGTCCTCTGTCTGGGCGGCGAGCGAGTCGAGGCAGCGTCGCAGCAGCTCCCGGCGGTTGTGGCTGGCGACGATCACGGAGAGCTCGGGGACGGTCTCAGGCGGCATCGGCGCGGGCCTCCTCATAGACGGCCTCCAGGCGGGCGGCCCAGGCGGCGGGGCTGTGGTGGCGCTCGGCGAACTCGCGCGCCCGGCGGGCCAGCGCGCGGCGCTCGCCGTCGTCGCCGAGCAGCGCCGCGATCCCGGCCGCGATCCCGGCCGCGTCGTCGGCGATCCGCAGCGGCGGCTCCGGCTCCAGGCTCGCGAAGCCCTCGGCGCCGAGACCGGTGGTGACGACGGCCTTCTGGCGCGCCATCGCCTCCAGCACCTTCATCCGCATGCCGCCGCCGCTGCGCACCGGCGCCACCACGACGGCGGCCGCCTCCAGGTGCGGCTCCATGCTCGGGGCGTCGGCGATCACTTCGATGCCGTCGCCGGCGAGGGCGAGGATCTCCGGCGGCGGCGCGCTGCCGACCACGCGCAGGCGCGCCTGCGGGTGGCGGGCCCGGACCGCGGGCATGATCTCGGCGGCGAGCCAGCGGGCGGCGTCGCGGTTGGGCAGGTGGGCGAAGGTGCCGGTGAAGAGGACGGTCCCGGGCCGCTCGCGGGCGGGGTCGGTCGCGGCCGGCAGGATCATCCCGTAGGGGTCGACGCGCACCCGTGGGGCGAGCGCGGGGGCGATCCGCCGAACCTCGGCCGCGTCGGCGTCGCAGAACACCTGCAGCAGGTCGAAGCGCTCCCAGAGCACCGGCAGGAACCCCTCCCAGCGCCTCCAGTCACGCGCTCGCAGGGCCCGCCGCGGACGTTCGGAGAGGCGCGGCGAGCGCCACTGGCTGGCCGGTGCCCGGATCGCCTCGTGCTCGGTGAGGACGACCGGGAGCCCGGCCGGGAAGCGCAGCACCGCGACCGGGTTGTCCTCGACCGCGACGACGTCGAACTCGCGCGCCGCCGCGACCCGGTCCAGCAACGGTTGCAGGCCGGCGGCGCCGCAGACGACCCGCCAGGGCCAGCGCCTGGTCGCCCAGGTGGCGGCGAGCTCGGCGCGGACCCGCCAGCGCCGCCGGGCCGAGCGCGAGCGGCGGCGGTCGAGGATGTGGGCGTCGAGATCGGAATCGAGCAGGCGCGCCGCCGCCTCGGCCTGGCCGGGGTCTTCGCCGAAACTGGTGAGGAGGGTGACCTCGTGGCCGCGCTCGCGCAGGCCTTGCAGCTGCGCGGCGAGCAGCTTCGGGATGGCGCCGACCCCACCGGCATCGGGGACCATCGAGGTGACGAGCAGGATCCGCATGCTCAGGCCGTGGCGGCGCTCTGACGCTGCCCGTCGCGCTGCAGCAGGCCAAGCAGGCGGTTGGCGATCCGCCGTCGTTGCGGAAACAGGAACCAGAGCGCCAGCCGCCGCGCCAGCGGGCGCGGGGCGAGCGCCATCGCCGCGAACCAGGCGACGAAGATCAGCTTCATCGGCGCCGGCACGTTGGTGCGGCGGCGGGCGGCGCGGGCGGCGTCGGCGACCAGGCGACCGCGGCCGTCCTCGGGGTTGGGGTGCCGCGCCGGCTCCAGGCGCAGCGAGATCATCCGGTTCGCGAGGTCGGCGATCGAGAGGATCCGCTCGGGACGGGGGAGCCCGAGCTCCGTGGCCAGCTCCAGCAGCTTCGCCGAGGTCGACTGCGAGAAGCGGATCGTCTCGCGCAGGTGGGGGATGTCGAGCTCCGCCGCCTGCGGCTCGTAGTTGTTCTCGCCGTGCACGCGGTAGGCACCGGCGACCGAGTCGAGCGAGAGAACCGGACCGAGCAGGGCCATCAGGTGGACCAGGTACCAGTCGGCGCAGGTGCGGAAGTCGCTCTCGGGGATCGGCATGATCCGCCGCAGGGCAGCGGTGCGGAAGGCGTTGGCGCTGGTCGCCATCCAGACCAGGTCGTACGGCGAGGCGAGCTCGGCGACGCTGACGTCGCCGCTGGGCATCGGCAGGTGCGCGGCCGGCTTCAGGGCCCCGGTCGGCCTGCCCTCGGCGTCAATCACCGCGGTCCGGAACTGCACCTTGACCACCTCCGGCGCCGCCGCGAAGGCCGTCGCGACCGCAGCCGCGGCGCCCGGGTCGAGGGTGTCGTCGGCGTCGAGGAACATCACCATGTCCCCCTGGCAGCGCTCGAAGCCGGCGTTCAGCGCGGAGGCCTGGCCGCCGTTCTCCTTGCGGATCACGGCCACCCGGTCCTCGTAGGCGTCCAGCAGCTGCTGGGAGCCGTCGCTGGAGCCGTCGTCGACGACGGTCACCGTGACCTTGCCGTGGGTCTGGGCGAGGGCGCTCTCGATCGCGTCCGGCAGGAAGCGGCCGTAGTTGTAGTTGTCGATCACGATGTCGACCGCGAGCTCGGCACCGGCGCTCATCCCGGGCCTCCCGCGAGGCCGAGCCAGGTCGAGACCTGGCGGAAGGGCCGGTTCGGCGCCGGGCTGTCCCGCTTGAAGAGGGTGGCGGTCACCCGGACCGGGACCAGCGAGGAGGCGGCGGCGCTTTCGCCCAGAGCCAGCACCTGGCGCTGGCCCGGTTCGAGCTCGAGCCGGCGCGTCACCTCGCGGCTGCCGCCGAAGTTGACGACGAGCCGGTAGGAGCTGTCGCCGCGCTCGGCGCTGCCGACCCCGATGCGGACGCCGTTGTCGCCGGGTAAGGGCGAGATCCAGATCTCGGTGAAGCCGGTCGCGTTGGTGGCCGCGAGCGGGGTGAAGGCGAGTACCACCGCGGCGACGAGCGCCAGGGCGCCGCCGCCCAGCAGCGCCGCCTGGCCGCCGTTGGGACGGGGGAGGGCCCAGGAGACCGGCGCCGGCGCCCCGCGCGGCCGCCGCAGCGCCGCGCCGCGGCAGCAGCCGAGGACGACGAGGAAGAGCAGCAGCGCCCACGACCAGGCGCGGACCCCGCCCGGCCCGTAGTTGAGGACGATGGCGCCGAGCGCGAGCACGGCGAGGCTGAGCCCGACGCTGAAGAGGAGGAAGCGGCTGCGCCCGATCCGCTCGCGGGCGAAGATCGCGGCGGTTATCGCGTAGCCGGGGAGGAAGAGGGTGAGGGGCGCCGCCAGCAGCATCCGCAGCGGCTCGAACGGCAGCACCAGCGCCAGCACGGCGCACAGCGCCGCCGCCCCGACCGCCGCCTCGAGGTCGCCGTGGCCCCTCATCGTCCCGGCCCCAGATCGAAGACCGTGATCGGCCCGTTCGTGTAGACGCGGGAGATGCCGGGGACTTCTTCGAACTTGGAGACGACGCTCTCCGGCAGCAGTTCTTCGTCGCGATCGCGACGGGAGAAGTAGTAGCCGCGCAGGCTGTCGGAGGCGACCCGGCGGCGGTCGACGGCGATGTAGCGGATGTCGTTGCGGCGCAGCAGCGGCACCATCCAGTCCGCCAGCCCCTCTTCTTCGAGCACGTCTTCGACATCGGGCGAGCTCCCGGCCAGGGCCATCTTGCCGCCCGGGTCGAGCAGCAGGCCGGCGTCGGCGGTGCTGGCGGCGAAGCGGCCGCCGGGCAGGCCCTCGGCCCACTGGGCCAGGCTCAGCGGTGGCGAGGAGATCGTCCCGGCCGCGGCCGAGGCCCGCAGCGGCCGCGCCAGCTGCGAGTCCCAAGGCCAGCCGGAGATTGCGCCGCCGACCAGGACCAGGGCGATCGCGGCGGCGATCAGCGGCTTCGTGCGGCGGTCCCGCGGCCAGCGCCGCAGCGCCTCGGCGCAGGCGCAGGCGAGGACGAAGGCGAGGCCGACGAAGAGGAACTCGCTGGCCCGGTTGGCGGTCTCCCAGGCGGCCGGGGCGAGGCGGAGGACGAGGGTGACGAAGAAGGCGACGGCGGCGATCCCGAACAGCAGGGCCAGCGGCTCCTTCATGTACCGCCGCCAGAGCACCCTGAGTCCGAACGGCAGCCCGGCCAGCAGCGCCACCACCGCCAGCAGGGCCACGGCGCGCGCCGCCAGCGGCGTCGGGGCGACGCTGGAGCCGCCGCCCTGGAAGAGCGCCCGCGGCTCGTCGGAGCCGCCGATCGTGTTGCCGATCGCGTCGAAGGCGTCGCCGAGGACGGGGGAGAGATAGCCGACCGTGGCGCTGGCGACGACGAACAGCCAGAAGGCGGCGAGGAGGATGCCGAAGATCGCCAGCGGCCAGGGGTTGGGCGGCTGCCAGCTGCGGCGCACGTACCAGTAGGCGAGGGAGAGGGCGACCAGGAGCCCGGCCATCGCGTAGGAGGTGAGGTGGTGGGTGACGACGATCGCCAGCATCGCCAGCACCACCGGCGCGGCCCAGGTCCGCAGCGCCTGCCGCGGCGCCGCTTCGCGCTCGGCCAGCGCCATCAGCGCCAGCAGCAGCAGCGGCAGGGCCAGCGACTCGTAGGAGAACTGGGCGCCCCAGAAGAGGAAGTTGAAGTTGCCGGCGTAGATCGCCACCCCGAGTCCGGCGACCCGGGCCGAGCCGCTGACCCGCTCGAAGAGCAGGAAGAGCGAGGCGACCAGGACCAGGCGGGCGGCGCCGATCAGGACCACGCCGGCGCCGTAGGCGGAGACTCCGGTCAGCTTCATCAGCGCCGAGGCGGCCCCCTCCAGGCCCGGGTAATAGGGGGTCGCGGTGAGGATCGGGTTGTCGCGGAAGAGGTGGTGGTGGTCGGCGATCTGGTTGGCGTTGAAGGAGTGGATCAGCTCGTCGGAGAAGGTGAAGAGCGGCGCATCGCGGAAGACCTTGACCAGGTACAGGGAGAGGCCGAGCATGCAGACCAGGGTCAGCCGTTCGCGGGCGGAGGCGTCCTCGGAGGTGAGCCGGTAGAAGATCGGCACCGCCAGCAGCAGGATCCCGACCCAGTAGAAGGGCATCGCCGGCGTCAGCGTCGCCCGCGAGAGCGCGTTGGCGACCGCGCAGAGCAGCAGCCCGAGACCGGTCGAGAGCGCCAGCGGCGCCAGGTGGCCGAGCTCAGGCCGGGCGCGGCCCCGCTTGCGCTGTACCGAGCCGGCCTCCATTGCCTTGAAGGTAGCGGCGTCGGCGGTTATTCCACCGACCTCGGGGGTCATGAAATCCGCCCGGCGTCAGACGGCGGAGGCGGTTGCCCCGGCCTCTTGGGTCTCCGCGGCGGCCTTCGGCAGGCGCTCGCGGTGGATGCTGCGGCGACGGCGGGACTCGCTGAGGATCGTGCCCAGCACGCGGAACCCGTCGCGGAAGGTCTTGAGGTTGCTCTCGCCGTGGATCCGCTCCTCCTCGTAGCTCGGCACCTCGGTGATCTTCATCCCGGCGCCGGCGATGCGGAGGTTGATCAGGGTCTCGACCTCGAAGCCGGGGACGTCGAGGGCGATGAAGGGGAGGCAGCGGGCCCAGAAGGCGTTGTAGCCGTAACAGAGGTCGGTGAAGTGGGTCCCGTGCAGGAGGTTGGCGGTGCCGCTGAGGCAGGTGTTGCCGAGCTTGCGGGTCCAGGTGATGTCGGCGCTGCCGCCGCCATCGAGGTAGCGCGAGCCCTTGGCGAAGTCGGCGCCGGCCTCGAGCGCGGCGACGAAGCGGGGGATCTCGGCCGGGTCGGCGGAGCCGTCGGCATCGAGCATGACCACGAGGTTGCCGGTGACCGCGGCGAAGCCGGTGCGGAAGGCGTCGCCCTTGCCGCGCCCGCTCTGGGTGGTGACGCGGATGCTCGGGTAGGCGTGGCGGGCGGCCTCGACGGTGTCGTCCTTGGAGTTGCCGTCGACGAGGATCACCTCGTGCAGGCCCTCGGGCAGTCGCTCCAGCACCTGGCCGATGTTCTTGCCCTCGTTCATCGCCGGGACGACGACGCTGATCTTGGTCGAGCGGGTGGCGCGGCGGTCGGGGCCGTTGTAGGGCACCGCGTCGCGGGCGGCGAGCGCCTCGACCTCGATCAGCGGCACGCCGCCGACCCGGTTCGGGGTCACCGCCTGGGCCTCGAGCAGGTCGAGCGGGCGGGGCAGCAGGCTGACCGGGACGCCGATCGACTTGAAGGCGCGGACCAGCTCCAGCAGCCCCTCGTCGTCGGCGTGCTGGCTGGAGATGACGACGCGGTCGGCGTGGTAGCGCTCGGCCACCTCAAGGGCGGCGACGCGGCCGCGGTCTCCGGCCTCGTCTCCCTCGGCGGGGGGCACGGTGCCGACGACGGTGGCGAACTCGGCCAGCGGCGCGTAGGCGCGGAGCCGCTCGCTGGTCGCCTCGTCGCCGACCAGCACCCAGCGCTCCTGGCGGCTGAGCCCGCGGATGTAGGGGGCGATGACGGCGCGGCAGGCGGTGTCGACGGCGACGAAGCCGAGCCAGAGGCCGAGCTGCTCGCCGCCGTTGAGGGTGGTCATCAGCGAGGCGACCCAGGCGAAGAGGGCGGCGACGACGATCCGGATCACCGGCCAGCCGATGCCGTCGGCGCTGGAGAGGGCGCTGCCGGAGGGGTTGGCGCCGTAGACGCCGAGGAAGCTGTAGACGAGGACCAGGACCAGCGGGGCAACCGGCAGGGCCGGGACGACCGCGGCGCCGCTGAAGATCGCGATCAGCGCCAGCACCGCCGAAGAGGAGACGAAGTCGACGCCGGGAAGCAGCCACCAACCGGCACCGCGGCGGGCCAGCGGCATCGCGCCGAGCGTCGGTCGGTCCTGAACCACCGCTTCCTGGCGCGCCGGACGGGACTGAAAAGGCGGATTTAGGGGCAGGTCGCTGGAAGTTGGCATTTTGGGTGTCTTGTTCCTAAGGCGGTCGGAGGACGGGAGTTGCGCTCGACTTGCCCTCCGTATCGGCAGCGACTTCGGATCACGTTAGTGATGGCAGGAAATCGCGCAGGCAAGGCTCAGGTTACGGCATGCAGACCGCAAAAAATAGGCTTTTTGGTCTTGCTGAAGCGCTTGGGGAGACTGACTACAGACCGTAGGACTCGGCCAGCTCCGGGTCCTTTGCCGCCAGCATTTCCGCCAGCTCGACCATCACCTTGCACTGCTTCCAGGTGGCGTCGTCCTGCATCTTGCCGTCGATCATGTGGACGCCGCGGCCGTCGGGGATCGCCTCCAGCACTTTCTTCGCGAACTTGACCTCGTCCGGCGGCGGGCTGAAGACCTTCTTCGCGATGTCGATTTGAACCGGGTGCAGCGACCAGGCGCCGACGCAGCCCATCAGGAAGGCGGCGCGGAACTGGGTCTCGCAGCCGGCGGTGTCCTTGATGTCGCCGAAGGGGCCGTAGAAGGGCAGGATCCCGGTCGCGGCGCAGGCGTCGACCATGCGGGCGATCGAGTAGTGCCAGAGGTCCTGCTGGGCGCTGACGCGGTCGGCCTCGGGGTTCTCCGGGTCGGCCGGGTCCTCCATCACCCGGTAGCCAGGGTGGCCGCCGCCGACGCGGGTGGTCTTCATCCGCCGTGAGGCGGCGAGGTCGGCGGGGCCGAAGCTCATGCCCTGCATGCGCGGGCTGGCGGCGGCGATCTCCTCCAGGTTGACCACGCCCTGGGCGGTCTCGAGGATCGCGTGGATCAGGATCGGGCGCTCGAGCCCGGCCTTGGCCTCGAGCTGGGCGAGCAGGCGGTCGACGTAGTGGATGTCCCAGGCGCCCTCGACCTTCGGCACCATCACGACCTCGAGCTTGTCGCCGATCTCGGTCACCAGGGTGGTGAGGTCGTCGAGCACCCAGGGGCTCTCCAGCGAGTTGATCCGGGTCCAGAGCGCGGTGTTGCCGAAGTCGGACTCGTTGGCGGCCTTGATCAGACCCTGGCGCGCGGCCTCCTTGCGGTCGACCGGGATCGCGTCCTCGAGGTTGCCGAGCAGGATGTCGGTCTTCTCGGCGATGGCGCCGGCCTTGGCGACCATCTTCTCGTTCGAGAAGTCGAGGAAGTGGATCATCCGCGAGGGGGTGACGGGGATCTCGCGCAGCGGCTCCGGCGCGCCGATCGCCTGTGCCTGGAAGAAGTCTCTGGGGTTTCTCACACTGCTCCTCGGGTCGTTCGCTCTCTGGGGGAGGGCGGAATCTATCGGCCCGGGCGATTTGCCGGGTTGGCGCGTTTGCCGCCTCCGATGCCCGTAAATTGCGGGGAATGGAGGGTGCCGAGCGCGACAGCACGCAGGACTGGCTGCTGCCCGAGGGGGCGGCGCCGCCCTTGCTGGGCGAGCTCGAGGCACGGATCGACGAGGCGCTGATCGTCGCCAAGGCCTCCGAACGGGCGGTGATGGAGGTCGGCGACGCCGCTCTCGAGGCCGCCAGCCAGGCTCGTCGGGCCGCCGACATGGCGGAGCGGGCCAGTGTCGCCGCGCTCAGTGCCGTGCCTGAGCCTCCCTACGAGGACCCGGCGCTGCGTGGTTTCAGCGAGCGCGCCGACCGCGTCGTCGCTCGCCTGCGCGCCGTCTGAGCGGCCTATTCGCAGTGGGAGCCGAAGTGCTCTGCCCAGACGCCGGCTCGGGGGGAGCCGTTGAGCGGCCCCGTTTGCAGGTCGATCCCGACCTGGCTGAAGTCGCCGAGGATGTTGGCCCGGTGCTCGGGCGAGCGCATCAGGGCGCGGAAGATCGAGCGCACCGTGCCGTATTCCCCGGTGCCCCAGGCGAGGTTCTCGCCAACACGCCAGCACTGCGCCGAGAGGTAGCCGGTCTCCCGCATCCAGTAGGTGAATTCGCGCCCGCAGGCGTTGTGGCTGAAGCTTTCGCAGGCGAGCACGTCGCCGGCCTTGTCGCTGGCCGATTCCTGCAGGGCGGCGGTGTCTTCCAGTGCTCCCTCGCCGACCTGGGCGCGGGCAAAGTTGGTCATGCAGAGCATCGCCTGCTCCTGCAGGGCGGCGCCGGCGGCGCGGTTTTCCTGGTTCGGACAGGCGCTCGTGGGGGCGATCATCCCGGCCGCGGCGGAGGCCGGAACGGCCGCCGCGACGAAGGCGAGCAGGGCCAGGGCCAGGGTCGCGAGGGGCGTGGAGCGGGATCGCATGGGGCCTCTATCGCCCGGCAGGTCTCGTTCACCCACGCCTGAGGGGTCGCGCTGGACGAACATCTGAGCGGGAGGCTAAACGGACGGCGCGGGCCGTTCTGGACGACAGTGCTCCTACCGCTCTGCAGAGCCGTTTACTGCGCCTTTCGAGGCCCCCTGTCGGAGGCTCGGACCTTTAGGGCAAGTATGAAATTTGGCCATATGTCCTATCGCCAGGTTCGTCCGAATGTCCTACCTTCGCCGAGCCTGAGGGACCCGCCACGGAGGCGCCCCTCCTTTTCCAAATTGCCTCAGAACCAGTTAAGGAGATTCACTGATGACTGCCTCGTTCCGTTCCCCGATGCGCCCGCGGTGGCTGACCTTCGCCATCGTGGCCTGCCTGGCGCTGACCGGCCTGATGGCCGCGACGTCCGCCCAGGCCGCGAAGAAGGGACTGGCGAGCGTCAGTCTCTGCGTGACCAAGAGCGGCCCCGACAAAGGCGCCGTCCGCTTCGCCACCGCCTGCAAGAAGGGCGAGCAGAAGATCGAAGTCATGACCACCTCCGCCCAGCAGGGCGTTCTCGGCGTCTCCGAATCGAGCGGTCAGCCCGGCGCCACCGGTGCCCAGGGCCCCGCGGGCCCGAAGGGCGAGACCGGCGCGACCGGTGCCCAGGGCCCGGCTGGCAAAGACGGCGCTGACGGCAAGGACGGCGTCGACGGCAAGGACGGCGCGGTCGGCCCCCAGGGTCCGCAGGGACCCAAGGGCAACGACGGTGCCGACGGCCAGCAGGGTGCCAAGGGCGAGACCGGCGATGTCGGCCCCGCGGGTCCCCAGGGCCCCAAGGGCGATGACGGTGCTCCCGGCGCGCAGGGTGAGCCGGGTGAAAAGGGCGAGACCGGCGAGCAGGGCGAAGCTGGTCCCGAAGGCCCGCAGGGCGACAAGGGCGAGCAGGGCGAAGCCGGCCAGAACGGCCAGGACGGCGCCCCCGGTGCCGACGGTAAAGACGGCAAGGACGGCAACGCGGTCCTCAGCGGCGAAGGCGCCCCCGATGCCGAAACCGGCTCCGAAGGCGATTTCTACATCGACACCACCACCTACGACATCTTCGGCCCGAAGCTGTCCGAAACCTGGAGCGACGGCATCTCCCTGATGGGCCCCAAGGGCGAGCAGGGCATCCAGGGCGAGCAGGGTCCTCAGGGCGAAGTCGGCCCCGAAGGCCCGGCCGGCCCGCAGGGCGACAAGGGTGAGTCCGGTGAAATCGGTCCCGAAGGCCCCGCCGGCCCGCAGGGCGAGCAGGGCCCGAAGGGCGACACCGGTCCCGAAGGCCCGCAGGGTCCCGCCGGTAAAGACGGTGCCGCCGGCAAAGACGGCGCGGTCGGCCCCCAGGGCCCCCAGGGTCCCGCCGGTAAAGATGGGAAAGATGGGAAAGACGGTGCCGTCGGTCCGCAGGGCCCCAAGGGCGATGCCGGTGCGACCGGCGCCACCGGTCCTCAGGGCGCGACCGGTGCAACCGGCCCGGCGGGGATTGGCGCTCCGTCCGTTTCCTCGACCGCGACCAGCGGCAGCAGGAACTCGAGCACCTACGGAACGCTGACTGGCGGCGGCACCAATCCGGCCGTCACTCTGACGACCGGCACCAAGGCGATGGTGATTGTCACCGGCTATGTGGATCCGGCCGAAAAAAGCTCCGGCTACCTGAGCTTCGGCGTCACCGGTGTCAGCTCCCAGAGCGCCAGCGACGAACGCGCGGTAATCCGTGAACACGGCACCAGCAGCGACACGGGCGCCGTGCAGTCGAGCACCACGACGGTGATCACGAACCTGACCGCGGGCTCGAACACGTTCACCCTGCAGTACAAGGGCAACGCATCGTTCTCCAACCGCACGATCACGGTCATCCCGCTCGGCTAGGGAGGGCCGCAGCGCCTCGGCGCCGCGCAGTTCGGATCGCGAAACCGGCCGCCTTCGAGCGGCCGGTTCGCTTTCCGGCCGCGTCCCGCCGCGGCTGTAGTTTGCGGTCGGTGTCCCGTCCGAGTCCGATCCGGGTTTTCGCGGTCCTCGCGGCTCTGCTCGTCGGCGTGGCCGGCTGCGGGTCCGGTGGCGACAGCGTCTCTCTTACGGCCGGCGAGCCGCAGGTCGTCAGCGCCTCGCGGCTATCCGGCTTCGCCGCCGACGCCGACACCCCCGTCTACTGGCTCGGCGAGCGGCTCGGATCCAGATATGAGCTGACCGAAACCGACTCGGGGCGGATCTATGTGCGCTACCTGCGTGGCGACGCGAAAGCGGGCGATCCGGGCGCGGACTTCATCACCGTCGCAACCTATCCCTCGGAGGACGGGGTCGCGAAGCTGCGACAGGCCGCCGCGGCCGGGAGTGGCCCCGAGCTTGGCCGCACCGGCGACGGGGCGGTGCTGCTGGCGGACCCGGCGGCGACCAGTGCCTACCTCGCCTATCCCGGCGGCGACGTCCAGGTCGAGCTCTACAGCCCCGAGCCCGGTCAGGCGAGGCGACTGGCCGCCGCCGGCGCCGTGCGCGAAGTCCCGTAGCGCCGCCGCAGCCCGGCGGCGATCGCCTCGCCGATCTCGCTCCCGCTCGCGAGCGGGGCGCCGTCGAGCGAGCGGGCGGGCTCGATGCCGCGCACCGACCCGGTGAGGAAGACCTCGTCGGCGCCGAGCAGCTCCTCGCGCCCGAGCGCTCGCTCCTCGACCGCGATCGCCTCGCTCAGGGCGACCGCGATCGCCGCGGCGCGGGTGAGGCCGGGGAGGATGCGGCGGTCGGCCCGGGGTGTGACCAGCACTCCCCGCTGGGCGACGAACACGTTCGCGCGTCCCGCCTCCAGCACCTCGCCATCGGGCTCGAGCAGCAGCGGCACCGCCGCACCGGTCGAGTCGGGCAGGGCGGGGCGGTCGACCAGCTTGTGGGGGCCGAGCCCGCCCGGGACGGGAAGGCCGTGCAGCTCGGCGCCGCGCTCCCAGCTGGGGAAGACGACGGCCGGGTCGATCGCCCGCGCGACCCCCTCGCAGTGGAGCCCGTCCCGGTTCGGCGCCACGGTTAGCCGCACCCGGCCCAGCGGCAGCCCGGTCGTTCGCTCGCGGACGAGATCGGCGGCGGCCGTCGGCAGCTCGGCCTCGTAGAGCGCCGCCAGACTGGCCTCGATCCGCTCCAGGTGGCGGTCCAGCTCGACCGGCTCGCCGCCGAGCACCAGCATCGTCTCGAAGACGCCGCGGGCGGGGTCGGGTCGCTGGGGGGTCGCCATCACAGGGATATCTTGATTGACCGGGTTTGCTTGGCCGGTGCCCGGGACATGCTGACACTGCTGATCGACAACTACGACTCCTTCACCTACAACCTCTTCCAGCTGCTGGCGGAGGAGAACGGTCGGGAGCCGCTCGTCGTCCGCAACGACGAGGCGAGCTGGGAGGAGCTGGCGCGGCTGGGGTTCGACAACGTCGTCCTCTCGCCCGGGCCGGGGCGGCCCGAGCGGGAGCGCGACTTCGGCGTCTGCGCCGACGCGATCCGACACTGCGAGGCGCCGCTGCTCGGCGTCTGCCTCGGCCACCAGGGCCTCGGCTGGGTCCACGGCGGCCGGGTGGCGGCGGCGCCCGAGCCGATGCACGGCCGGGTGCGGGCGGTCGAGCACGCCGGTGCCCCACTCTTCGCCGGGATCCCCGCCCGCTTCGAGGCGACCCGCTACCACTCGCTCTGCCTGGCGCGACCGCTGCCGGACGAGCTGGAGGAGATCGCCTGGGCCGACGACGGCGTCGCGATGGCGCTCGCCCACCGCTCCCGCCCCCAGTGGGGCGTCCAGTTCCACCCCGAGTCGATCGCCACCGAGCACGGCCGCCGCCTGCTCGCCAACTTCCGCGACCTCACCACCGCCGCCCCTCGGTTGCGCGGTTCCAAATCCACCAAGAGTGCGGGAACGGAACCGCGCAACCGTGGCCCCGAGTTCCGCGGTTCCGAATCCAAGGATTTCGTGGAAAAGGAACCACGGAACGGGGGGGAGGTTGGGATTGGAGGGGACGCGGGGGGCGTGGCGCTGGAATTGCGCTGGCGACGGGCGATGGTCGGGAGTGGCGGCGCGCCTGATCCAGCCCGGGCCTTCGAAGCGCTCTACGGCGATAGCCGTTGCGCCTTCTGGCTCGACAGCAGCTCGCCCGACAACGGCGGCCGCTTCTCCTTCATGGGAGACGCCTCCGGCCCACTCGCCGCCACCGTCACCTACGACCTCGCGGACCGCGCTGTAACGGTCGAGCGTGGGGACGACACCGAAATCCACGACGAGTCGATCTTCGACTACCTCGAGCGCGAACTGGCCCGCCTGCGCCCCCTCGCCACCGACCTCCCCTTCGACTTCGACTGCGGCTTCGCCGGCTACCTCGGCTACGAGCTCAAGTCCGAGTGCGGCTCCGAGACCCACCACCGCTCACCGCACCCCGACGCCGCGCTGATCCTCGCCGATCGCCTCCTCGCCTTCGACCACCACCACCACCACGACCACGTCTATCTCCTCTGCCTCCACGAGCCCGGCGCCGAGTCAGCCGCCGACGATTGGCTCTCCGCCACGGCCAAGCACCTGGCGGCCCTAGGGTCCGGCGCTCCAACCGAGCCCACCGGGGAGGGGTCGGCGGAGCCTCCCCGTTGTTGCTCCGCCGACCCCTCCCCGGTGGGCTCCCCTTCGACCACCGAATCGTCCCCTGCGGTCCCCCACTTAGCCCGATCCCATGAGCAGTACCTGTCCGACATCGCCACCTGCGAACGCCACCTCCGCGCCGGCGACAGCTACGAGCTCTGCCTCACCAACCAGATCACCGCCGAGTCCACCGCCGACCCGCTCGCTCTCTATATGGAGCTGCGCCGCGTCAACCCGGCGCCGTTCGCCTCCTACCTGCGCTTCGGCGACCTCGCCGTCCTCGGCTCCTCGCCCGAGCGCTTCCTCCGGGTCGACCGCGAGGGCGGGGTGGAGGCGAAGCCGATCAAGGGCACGGCGCCCCGTGGCGACTCGCCCGCCGAGGACGCCCGCCTGGCCGAGCGCCTGCGCGCGAGCGAGAAGGACCGGGCCGAGAACCTGATGATCGTCGACCTGCTGCGCAACGACCTCGGCTCCGTCTGCGCGGTCGGCAGCGTCGAGGTCCCGGCGCTGATGGAGCTCGAGAGCTACGAGACCGTGCACCAGCTCGTCTCCACCGTGCGCGGCCGGTTGCGCCCCGGCGCCGGTCCGCTCGATGCCGTCCGCGCCTGCTTCCCGCCCGGCTCGATGACCGGCGCCCCGAAGCTGCGCAGCGTCGAGACCCTCGACCGGCTCGAGGGTCGCGCCCGCGGCGTCTACTCGGGGGCGGTCGGCTACCTCGGCCTCGGCGGCGGCTGCGACCTCAGCGTCACGATCCGCGCCATCGTCCTCGACGCGGCCGGCGCCACCCCCGGCGGCCCGGCGCGGGCGACGATCGGGGCCGGCGGCGCGATCGTCCTCCAGTCCGACCCCGAGCGCGAGTTCGAGGAGATGCTGCTGAAGGCGGCGGCGCCGTTGCGGGCGATCGATCCCCGCGCCGACCTCGCGTCTATATCCTTGGGCGACCAGCGCCGCGCGGTGCCCCTGGCACCGCCGCCGGCATCAGCCCACGACTTGACGAGCTAGGAGCCATGGCCGTAGACACCGCCGCCTACAGCGAGCAGACCGACCTTCAGCGCGACATCACCGAAATGGTCCGTCAGTTCGCCGACGAGAAAATCATCCCCAACGCCGAGCACTTCGACCACGAGGACACCTTCCCGGAGCAGATCGTCGAGGAAATGAAAGAGCTCGGCCTCTTCGGCGTCACCATCCCCGAGGAGTACGGCGGCATGGGCCTCGACCTCACCACCTACGCGATGATCGTCGAAGAGCTCTCGCGCGGCTGGATCTCGATCTCCGGCGTCGTCAACACCCACTTCATCGGCTCCTACCTGCTGATGAAGTTCGGCACTGACGAGCAGAAGCAGTACTTCCTGCCGAAGATGGCGACCGGCGAGATCCGTGCCGCCTTCTCGCTCTCGGAGCCCGAGGTCGGCTCCGACGTCCAGGGCATCAAGTCGACCGCCAAGAAGGGCGAGGACGGCAACTGGGAGCTGAACGGCCAGAAGATGTGGGTCACCAACGGGCTCGGCTCCAGCGTCGTCTTCGTCTTGATGAAGACCGATCCGAAGGCGGAACCGGCCTACAAGGGCATGACCTGCTTCATCACCGAGAAGAAGCCCTGGGAGGAAACCCAGAGCGGCGATTTCGAGGGTGTGATCGTGCCGCCGAAGATCAAGAAGATGGGCTACAAGGGCGTCGAGTCGACGGAGCTCGTCTACGACGGCTACAAGTGCCCGCCCGAGCGCGTGCTCGGCGGCGAGGAGGACGGCGTCGGCGCCGGCTTCACGCAGATGATGGACGCGCTCGAGGTCGGTCGCGTCAACGTCGCCGCCCGCGGCGTCGGCATCGCTCAGCGCGCCCTCGAGCTCGCCCTCCGCTACAGCCAGGAGCGCAAGACCTTCGGCAAGCCGATCGCCCAGCACCAGGCGATCCAGTTCAAGCTCGCCGACATGGCGACCAAGATCGAGGCCGCCCGCCTGGTCACCCGCAAAGCGGCGCAGATGAAGGACGCCGGCATCCGCTCCGACCTCGAGGCGGGGATGGCCAAGCTCCTGGCCTCGGAGACCGGCAAGGAGTGCGTCGAGGAGTGCTTCCGCATCCACGGCGGCTACGGCTACTCGAAGGAGTATGAGATCGAGCGGCTCTACCGCGACGCGCCGCTGCTGCTGATCGGCGAGGGGACCTCGGAGATCCAGCGCATGGTGATCGGCAAGAAGCTCCTGCAGAGGTACAAGATCTAGATGGGGAGCCACTAGCCACATGGCCTCGACCGCCGACCTGATCAAGACCGCCGTGGAGCGTTTCCAGGCGGAAGTACCGGCGCTCGAAAAACTGAAGCTGGTCTTCGGCCTGCAGCTCAAAGCCCACCACGACATCCAGCTCTACCGAGTAGAGGTACCGGGGCCGGTGATCAAGAAGGACCTCTCCCAGGACGAGCGGGTGCTGGTCGAAATCGATCGGCCCCAGTTCAACGAGCTGGCCGAGAAGGGCACGATCAAGAGCTACCGCAAGGCGGTGGAGACCGGCCACATCAAGGCCAGCGGCGACTCCAACGTCCTCAAGCTGATCGCCCAGGTGGTCGAACGGCAAGAGGAACGGGCGAAGCTCAAAAAAGTCCACTAGCGGCGCCCCACTCACTTCCCAGCGCGGATAGCATGCCGCGCCGTCCAACCCAGAGGAGAAGCAGAGACAGATGAGCGACGAGAAGCACGAGTTCACCACCGACCAGGCCGAGCGCGAGGCGTCCGGCGCGCACACCTACGGCCGCTACCTCGAGGAGTTCGAGGTCGGCGCCACCTACAAGCACTGGCCGGCCAAGACCGTGACCGAGGCGGACGACCACCTCTTCTGCCTGATCACGATGAACCACCACCCCCTTCACATCAACGACGTCTACGCCGGCAACTCCCAGCAGGGCCGCAACGTCGTCGTCGGGCCGCTCGTCTACTCGCTGGCCCTGGGCATGTCGGTCTCCGACGTCTCCGGCAAGGCGATCGCCAACCTCGCGACCGAAGAACTCAGTCACCCGAACCCGGTCTTCCACGGCGACACCCTGTTCTGCGAGACCGAGGTGCTCGAGGTGAAGCCGTCGAAGTCGAAACTCGACCGCGGCATCGTCAAGGTCCACACCCGCGTGCTCAACCAGGACGGCGTCCTCGTCGCCGAGTTCAAGCGCCTGGTCCTGGTCCCCCGCCGCGAGCACGGCGAGGCGACCGCGGCCGACAACGTCGACTGAGCGAGCTCCGGCGGAGCGCGAGAGCAGCGTCTAGAGGCGGCGCCAGCCGTCGGTGGCCTTGATCTCGCGCACCGCCCTGGCCGGGTTGCCGGCGACCAGCATCCGCGGCGGCACGTCGTGGGTGACGACGGCGCCGGAGGCGACGACGGAGTGATCGCCGATCGTCACCCCGGGCAGGATCAGCGCTTGGCGGCCGATCCAGGCGTTGGCGCCGATCGCGACCGGCCCGCCCTTGATCTCGTCGCCCTCGCTGAGCGGGTGGAAGTTGGTGTCGAAGATAGTCACGTGCGGGCTGATCGCGGCGCCGTCACCGACCGTGATCAGGTGCTCGGCGAGGATCTCGACGCCGAAGTTGATCCCGACCGCGTCCCCGAACTCGATCCGGCCGCCGGATCTGGTGATGATCCGGGTGTGAACGGGCCCGCCGCGGAAGCGGCAGTTGCTGCCGAGGTCGATCGGGCCGTCGATCTGGAAGATCGGCCAGCTTTCCCGGCCTTCGTTGAAGAACGGCTTGCCGCGCCAGCTCAGTTCGCCGCCGCGGGCACGGGCCAGGCGCAACCCCAGCTCGGCGCGGGCGCGCCCCGCCAGCGCGGTGCGGTGCTCGGGCGAGAGTGGCAGGCTCGGGGCCAAGTCGCTAGTGCGCCTCGTCGGAGGCGTGGGCCGGCGGGCGCGACTCCTCCGCCAGCGAGGTGATCTCGAGCTGGCCGTGGGCCGCCTCTTCGAGCACCTCGGTCGCCTCCTGGGCGGAGCGGGCGTAAAGCTCGACCAGGAGGTGGACGACGATCTGCTCGTCGTCGTGCTTGTGGAAGCGCACGTGGGTGAAGAACTCGCGCACGCCGGCGTCGCCGAAGGCGCCGTAGGTGAGGAACTCGATCGCCTCCGGGCCGGAGCAGGTCTCGACCCGGTCCTGGTCGACGCGGACCGTGCAGGAGGCGACCCAGGGGGTGCCGGCCACCATCCGCTGCCAGCGGTCCTCGATCGCGACCACGCGGTCGTCCTGAAAGGTCAGGTGGGGCTGGTCGTGCATGCAGTCGAGGCACTGGACGACCGATTCCTGGACCTCGTCGACCCCTTCGGCGAGAACGCCGGTCTCGGGATCGACGCGGCGGATCGCGTCGTAGTGGATCTGGATCTCCAGGCTCTGGGACCAGCAGCGGTAGCAGCGCAGCCAGGCCGCCCGGTCCCCGTTCAGCTCGCTCATCCGCACATTGTCGCGCGGCGGCGGTCTCGGCGCGACGCGGGGGCGCTCAGGCGGGCGTGGCGCTGCCGGCGCGCTGGCCGACCAGCTCGACGATCTCGCTCATGATCTTGTTGATGTCGAAGTCCTTGGGCGTGTAGACGCCGGCCACTCCGGCCTCGCGCAGCCGCTTGGCGTCGGCCACCGGGATGATGCCGCCGACCACGACCGGGACGTCGACGCCCTCGTCCTGGAGCAGGCGCACGACCTCGGGGATCAGCTCCAGGTGGGAGCCGGAGAGGATCGAGAGGCCGACCACGTCGACGTCCTCCTGCAGGGCGGACTCGGCGATCTCGGCCGGGGTCAGGCGGATGCCCTGGTAGATGACCTCCATGCCGACGTCGCGGGCGCGCAGGGCGATCTGCTCGGAGCCGTTGGAGTGGCCGTCGAGCCCGGGCTTGCCGACGAGGATCTTGATCCGGTGGCCGATCCGCTCCGAGGTCTCCTCGACCTGGGCCCGGATCGCCTCGAGCTGATTGCGATCGGCGGGCGCGGAGGCGCCGCTGACGCCGGTCGGGCCGCGGTAGGCGCCGAAGGACTCGCGCAGGACTTCGGCCCACTCGCCGGTGGTGGCGCCGGCTTTGGCGGCGGCGATCGTCGCCGGCATGATGTTCTGGCTGTCGTCGGCGGCGACCCTGGCGAGCGCCTCCAGGGCGGCGCTGACCGCGTCGCCGTCACGCTCGGCCTTCCACCGCTCCAGCGCCTCGATCCGTTCGCGCTCGACCTCGGGGTCGGGGGTGAGGATGCCGCCGTCGGCGCCGGCGGTCAGCGGCGAGTCCTCGCTCTCCCGGAAGCTGTTCTGGCCGACGACCTTGAGCTCGCCGCTCTCGATCCGGGCGACCCGCTCGCGGTGGGACTCGACCAGGCGCGCCTTCATGTACGGGACGGCCTTGACGGCGCCGCCGTGCTCCTCGACCACCGCCATCTCGGCCTCGGCGCCCGCGGTCAGCTCCTCGACCAGGCCCTCCATCACGACCGAGCCGGTGAAGATGTCCGGGTACTCGAGCAGGTCGGTCTCGTTCGCCAGCACCTGCTGGATCCGCAGGCTCCACTGCTGGTCCCAGGGCCGGGGCAGGCCCATCGCCTCGTTCCAGGCGGGCAGCTGCAGGGCGCGGGCGCGGGCGTCGCGGCTGAGGGTGACGGCGAGCGCCTCGACGACGATGCGCTGGATGTTGTTCTCCGGCTGGGCCTCGGTCAGGCCGAGGCTGTTGACCTGGACGCCGTAGCGGAAGCGCAGCATCTTCTCGTCGGTCACCCCGTAGCGCTCGCGGCCGATCTGGTTCCAGAGCGCGCCCATCGTCCGCAGCTTGGCGATCTCCTCGACCAGCCTGATGCCGGCGTTGACGAAGAAGGAGATGCGCCCGAAGACCTTGGGGAAGTCCTCCTCGGCGACCTGGCCGCGCGCCTTCACCTCGTCGAGCACGGCGATCGCGGTCGAGAGTGCGTAGGCGATCTCCTGCACCGGCGTCGCCCCGGCCTCCTGCAGGTGGTAGCTGCAGATGTTGGTCGGGTTCCAGCTCGGCACCTCGTTGACGCTGAAGGCGACCATGTCGGCGATCAGCCGCATCGAGGGCTCGGGCGGGAAGGCGTAGGTGCCGCGCGAGAGGTACTCCTTGATGATGTCGTTCTGGGTGGTGCCGGTGAGCTTGGCGCGGTCGACCCCGTTCTCCTCGGCGACGCTGACGTAGAGCCCGAGCAGCCAGGCGGCGGTGGCGTTGATCGTCATCGAGGTGTTCATCGCGTCCAGCGGGATGCCGTCGAAGAGCTGGTGCATGTCGCCCTTGTGGGCGACCGAGACGCCGACCTTGCCGACCTCGCCGCGGGCGAGGACGTGGTCGGGGTCGTAGCCGGTCTGGGTCGGGAGGTCGAAGGCGACGGAGAGGCCGGTCTGGCCCTTGGCGAGGTTGCCGCGGTAGAGCTCGTTGGAGCGCTTGGCGTCGGAGTGGCCGGCGTAGGTGCGCATCACCCAGGGGCGGTCGCGGTCGGGAAGTCGGTGGTTGCTCATGGTGTGCATGGTATTTGGATGGGCGGGGATTGTGCGGGGCTTGGGCGGGGGGAGAGGTGGGGTGTCTCTTTCGCTTGCTGGGATTTTCGCCGTGGAGTGCTCAGTCACTCGCTGAGATCTCCCGGCGAAAATCAGGACGCCGCGCGCTTCAGAGACACCCCACCTCTCCTCTCAACTACGAGACCAGCTCCCACGATCGGGAACCAGGACCGGCCACAGCGTGCCTCGCTCCAGGTCCTGCTCTCTTTGGCGAAAAGTCCCGACCTTGCTCGGTAGCGGGAGATCGTGCCGTTGGAGCGGGGTGGGGGTGCCTCCCCCAAGCGGCGCTAGCTTTTCGCCCGAGAGCAGGCCGGGGCGCCAGCCGCCCAGTCTCCAGGCGAAAAGCCCAGCGCAGGGGGAGGCACCCCCACCCCGCTCACGCCCCCCGAAATCCCCCGCCCAGCCCCCCAAGTCCCGCATCCTTTCCCCTCGCCTGTGTTTAGGCTGCCACCGATGAGACTTCGATTTTCAGCCACTTTCCTCGCCGTCGCAGCCATCGCCCTGCTCGTCGCCGCCGCCTCCGGCGCGGCGATGATCGGGATCTATCGCAACGGGATGGAAACGACCGCGCAGCGCGCCCAGCTGGTCAAGCTCGCGGGCTCCAGCTGCACCCGCGGCGGCTCCGACGGGGCGCTGCGGATCGCGATCGGCAAAGCGACCGACGCCTGCTCCTACCGGACCCCGGTGCTGGGCCGCAACCTCGAGATCTCCGCCACCGAGCGCCTGCTCAGTGGCACCCCGACGGCGTTGCAGCGCAAGGCCTACCTGGCGCTGGAGCTGCGCGCCGGCGCCGGCGCCAAGTACCAGCTCCTGGCCTTCCCGTTGCAGCGCAAGGTGCAGCTGCTGAAGGTGACCGGCGAAGGAACCGAATACCTGGCGGTCCAGAAGGACGTCAAAGAGCTGATGGGCATCAACAAAGCCAACGCCCTGCGGCTGCGGGTGCTGAAGCCGGCCAAGGGCCAGGCCCAGCTCTCCGCCTACGTCAGCGGCGACCTCGTGACCGAAGCCACCGACGAAAAAGCCGGCGATCTCACGGGCACCGCCTCCTCGGTCGCCGTCGGCGCCGTCTCCGGGGCCAACGGCGTCATCGCCAGCGTCGACGACGTCGTCGTTCGCGTCCCGGTCGACTTCCCGACCAACTAAGCCGGCCTGGCGGGCGCGACAGCCTGCCGCGGCCCGCTCCGGCCCGGCCTCGGCGCGGTCTCCCGCTTGGCTCTTGGCTCGGGCGGGGGCGGGAAGGCGACCTCCTCGTGAACCGCGGCCGAGACCAGGCGGGCGTAGAGGCCGGCCCCGCCCGGGGTCAGGTGGATGCCGTCCCAGAGCAGGTTTTCGTGCGCGGACGCGACCGGGGCCCAGTCGATCAGCGTCGTGTGCGGCCAGTCGCGGGCCGCTTCGGCCAGGGCGTGGTTGGACTCGCCGACCCAGCTGACCGGGGCGTGATCGTCGATCAGGAAGAGCTGGCCGACCTCGGAGGTGGCCTTGCGCAGGTCCTCCATTTCGCTGCTGTAGAGCGGGCCGTTGTTGCCCATCTGCACGATCATCGCGCGCGGCGCGTGGCCTTCCCGCTTCAGCCGCTGGGCGATGGCGACGAATTCGTCGGCCTGGCGGCCGACTTCGGCGCTCATCGAGAAGCCGGGGCCGAGGCGGGCCGCCAGCTTTTCGGCGGCTCCGATCATCACGGAATCCCCCAGGGCGATGATTCTTGGGGGGTCCCCGCCCGGCTCTTCTCCGAGGGACGTTCGCACGGTGGCTGCGGTCGCGGTCGAGGCGGCGGAAGCTGGCGGGCCGCTGTCCTCTGAGAAGAGGCCGCTCCAGCCGATCAGGGCGACGATGGCCAAGGTGGTGACGATGAGGGCTGGGCGGGCGATGCGGAGCCAGTTGTCGGGGAGGGAGGGGAGCTTGGCCTGGCCGCGGAAGGGGAGCTCGACGAAGCGGTAGGAGAGGTCGGCGAGGGCGAGCACGGCCAGCAACTGCAGGGGGACGAGGACGCCGCGCGGCAGCGAGACGTCGAGGCCGGGGCGGGTCAGCATCAGCACCGGGTAGTGCCAGAGGTAGAAGGAGTAGGAGCGCAGGCCGAGCCAGAGCACCGGCGCCCGTCCCAGGATCGAGCCGAGCCGGGAGGCCGGGTGGGCCAGCACCGCCAGCAGCAGTGCCGTCACCAGCGCCAGCCAGAGGTAGCCGCCGTGCCAGAGGGCGGGGTCGTAGTCGTGGACGTGGAGGAAGCTGAGGACGAGGTAGGCGAGGGCGAGTACCCCAACCACGTCCAGCAGCGGCCCGACCAGCGGCCCGGTGCGCCGTCGCCGCAGCTCGATCGGGCTCCAGACCAGGGCCAGGGCGACGCCGGCGAGCAGCCCGACGGCGTGGGTGTCGGTGCCGTAGTAGACGCGGGAGGCGTCGTGGCCCGGGTCGAAGAGGATCCAGGCGAGGGCGACCGAGGCGAGCGCCCCGGCCAGCACTCCGAGCAGCAGCCGGCCGCGCCCGAACAGCTTCATCCCGGCGGCGAAGGCGAGCGGCCAGAAAAGGTAGAACTGCTCCTCGACCGAGAGCGACCAGAGGTGGGTCAGCAGCGAGGGGCGCTGGAACTCCTCGAAGTAGGACTGATGGCCGAGGACGAAGTGCCAGTTGGCAAAGTAGGCGAGCGAGGCGATCGCGTCGCCGCGCAGCTGGTCGATGCGGTCGGGCTCGAGGATCGCGGCGGCGATCATCGTCACCGCGATCAGCACCCCGACCGCCGGCAGCAGGCGCCGCGCCCGCCGCAGCCAGAAGCGCCCCAGCCGCACGTGGCCGCCGCGGCGGAACTCGCGCAGCAGCAGCGAGGTGATCAGGTAGCCGCTGATCACGAAGAAGACGTCGACGCCGAGGAAGCCGCCGGGCATCCAGCCGACCGACGAGTGGTAGAAGAAAACCGCCAGCACCGCCAGCGCGCGCAGGGCGTCGATCCCGGGGAGGTAGGGAAAACGGCTGTCCTGCGGCTTGCTCACGTCGTAAGTTCTTCGGCTCTGGGCCGTTGCTTCCTTGAGTGCTCGAAGCTACCTCGGAGCAGTCCCTGACTGCATAATCGGCGGCGATGGCGACGAGCACGATCGAGCGACCCCGCACCGGCGGACCCGATTCGGGGTTGGGAGGGAACTGGAGAGTGATCGTGCGCAACGACAACCACAACACCTTCGAGCACGTGGCGGCGACCCTGGCCCGGGTCCTGCCCGGCGTCAACCTCGACCAGGGCCACCGCTTCGCCGACCAGATCCACAACAGCGGTCAGGCGATCGTCTGGAGCGGCCACCGCGAGCCGGCCGAGCACTACTGGGCCGAGCTCGACGCGGCCGGCCTGACGATGGCGCCGCTGGAGCGCGGGTGAGCGTCCCGCCCGCCCGTCTGTCGCCGGCCGTCACCGTTCTGGTGTCGCTGCTCGCGGCGCTGCTGTCGCTGCCGGCTGTGGCAGGCGCCGAACCCACCTTGCCGAGCGGCTTTCAGGACGCCACCGTGTTCGAAAATCTGGCGGAACCGACGGTGCTGCGATTCGCGCCGGACGGCCGGATCTTCGTCGCTGAGAAGGCAGGGCTGATCAAGGTCTACTCCGGTCTCAATGACCAGAGCCCGGAAGTTTTTGCCGATTTGCGAACCGAGGCTTACGACCACGGCGATCGGGGCCTACTGGGCCTAGTCCTCGACCCCAAATTCGACGAAGGCCAACCCTACGTCTACGCGCTCTATACCTACGATCACATCCTCGGCGATCCCGCCGCGGCCCCGAAATGGGGCACTCCCGGCACCAGTGGGGACTCCTGCCCGGAACTCAAAGGCGCAGACGACTGCGTCGTCAGCGGGAGGCTGGTGCGCCTCACCGCGGCGGCGGGCGAAAACCACGCGGTCGAAGAAGGCGGCGCGCCGGTGGAGAAGGTCTTGGTGGAAGGGTGGTGCCAACAGTTCTCCTCCCACTCGATCGGCGACCTTCAATTCGGGCCCGAAGGCGCGCTGTACGCGAGCGGTGGCGATGGCGCCAGCTTCACCAGCTCTGATTTCGGTCAGTTCGGGACTCCGCCGAATCCGTGCGGCGACCCTCCCGGAGGCCCAGGGACGAAACTCGAACCGCCGGACGCCGAAGGCGGCTCTTTGCGCTCTCAAAGTCTGCAGACCCTCAACGGCAAGGTGATCCGCGTCGATCCCGAGACCGGTCAGGGGTGGCCCACCAACCCGCTGATCTCCAGTCCGAACGCCGATACGCGCCGGATTCTCGCTTACGGCTTTCGCAATCCCTTCCGCTTTGCGATCAACGCGGAGACCGACGAGGTCTATGTCGACAATGTCGGCAACGGCACCGATGAGGAGATCGACCGATTCTCGACCGATCCGCCGACTCCATACAACTCGGGCTGGCCCTGCTTTGAAGGCGATGAACCCAATCCCGGTTTCGCCGACCTCGGACTCGACATCTGCCAGCACCTCTACGACGCGCCGGGCTCGACCTCGATCCCGTTCTTCAGTTACCTGCACGAACATCCCGTCACTCCTGAAGACGAATGCTTCAGCTTCAATGGCTCGGCGATCTCGGGAACGACGTTCTATGACGGCAGTGCGTTCCCGGCCGCATACGACCACGCGCTTTTCTTCGCCGACCCTGTCCGCGAATGCATCTACGTGATGTTCGCCGGTGCCGATGGGCGCCCGGATCCGTCGACGACGGTGCCGTTCCTCACCGACGGCAGTCTCTATCCCGGAGTGGACATCGAGGTGGGGCCGGAAGGCTCTCTCTACTACGCCAAGCTCTTCGGAGACGAATATGACGAACTGGGGTCCATACATCGGATTGGCTACTTCTCCGGAAACCAGCCGCCCGTGGCTCGCCTCACGGCGACGCCGCGCTCGAGTCCCGGCACGCTGAACGCCAGATTCGACGCCGGCGGCTCGACCGATGCCGAGGGCGAAGAACTCGACTACGAATGGGATCTGCAAGGGGACGGCACCTTTGCCGCGTCGAGTCCGAATCCGATCAGGGAAAAAACCTTCACCGGCAATCAGAACCACACCGTCGCGGTCCGCGTCTCCGACGAAAAGGGGGCCGAAAGCGTCGCGCGGGTCACGGTCTACCCCGGCGACACCCCCCCGACCCCCGAAATCGTCAGTCCGGCAGAATCGGTACCCGGTTCGGGTATCGCGGCCCTGACCTGGGGCGTCGGCCAGGAGATCGGGTTCGAAGGCATTGCCGGGGACGTGGAGGACGGAGTCCTGCCGGACACCAGCCTCGATTGGAGTTCCCGTCTCTATCACTGTCCCGGGGGGCCGGACAACTGTCATGCGCACCCGCTACAGGCGTTTCCCTCCGTCAGCTCCGGCGCGCTTGTCGCCCCCGAACATGACCTGCCGTCCCATATCGAGCTGACCTTCACCGCGACCGACGCACGTGGTCTCTCGGCGTCGAAGACGATCAGGCTGGAACCCCGCACCGTGCAGCTGGGGATCGAATCCCAGCCACCCGGTGTGTCTCTCACCGCTGGTCTCTTGACCAAGCCGGGGTCGTTCTCCTTTCCCGTGATCGAGGGGTCCAACCTCTCCCTCTCGGCGCCCCAGACTGCACAGGTCGGCGGTCGGTCTTATGTGTTCCAGGGCTGGTCCGACGGCGGCGAACGGGTGCACTCGTTGCTGGCAACCGCCTCGTCCACCTACACCGCGACCTACCTGGCCTCGTCGGGAGAATCGGCGCTCCCCGACTCTTCCGGACCGGCGTCGCCGCCGTCCCTGCCCGGGTCGCCGGCGAGGCCGCGCCTCGGCCTCCACCCGCAGAAGCGGACCGAAAGCACCGTCGCCCGCTTCGAGTTCACCTCGACGACGGCCGGGGCCGGCTACGCCTGCAAGCTCGACGGCGGCAAGCTGGTTCCCTGCCGCTCGCCCCGCGTCTACAGGAAGCTCAAGCCCGGCCGGCACGTGTTCCGCGTCTTCGCCGAGGCGCCGGGGGACAGCACCGCGCTGTCCGCGGCGACGGTCTTCCGCTGGCGCGTGCTCTGAGCTCGGGGCGCCTAAGGCGCCGTGCGCCGGTGGCCCTGTAGGGCGGCGAGCAGGAGGATCGAGTTGGCGGCGTAGTCGAGGGCCGGCTCGGAAGTGACGTAGTCGCGGCGGTTGTCTTCGTAGACGCCGGCGCCGTTGAAGCGCCGCAGCGGGCCTTTCGGCGAGAAGCCCTGGCGGCGGAGGATCTTGCGCGGAGCCGGGCCGCCGACGACGGCGCCGCGGGGGCGGCCCGAGCCGAACACCGCCGCCCAGCTCGAGACCTGGCGCGGGCTTCTCGGGCCGAAGCCGGCGACGAAGCTGGCGCCCCAGGGGTTGCGGCCGAGCAGGTAGTCGCGGGCGCCGGCCGCGGCGGCCCGTCCCGCCCGCAGGCCCGAGATCGCGGCGATCGCGCCGGCGGCGCCGTTGCTGGAGGTCGTCCCCCAGGTCAGCGGGGCGGCGACGCGGAAGGCGTTGCGGCGGGCGTAGGCGATCGTGCCGTGGGCGTTGCGGCGCAGGAAGCGGCAGCCCTGGCGGCGGGCGGATCGGGGGCCGAGCCCGGGGGCGCCGAGGCGTCCGCAGAGGTCGGCGGCGGCGAGCGGGGCGACGTTCCCGTAGCCAAGGGTTTCGGCCGGCCTGGAGCCGGCGAGATAGTGCCGGGCCGCCCGCAGGTAGCTGTCCTCGCCGGTGGCCCGGTAGAGCGCCGCCGCTCCGGCCGCCATCGAGTCGCGCCAGTTGGAGACGACGTAGAAGTCGCCGGCATGGGGCAGGGGCGGGGTGGCGCGATGGGCGGCCCGGCCCGCCCGGAACCACTCGCGGGCCCGTTCGATCAGCAGGGCCGGGTCGGGTTCGGTGCCGCTGGCGGCGGCCAGCGCCAGTGCCGCCGCGACCTTGCCGCCGAGATCGCCGCCGGCGCCCGCGCGCCAGTGGAACGCCAGCCGGTGACCGATCCCCGGTTGCCGCGAGGCGTCGTCGCGGTCGGGGTTCGTGAAGTAGCGCTGGTGGTCGCGGTTGTCGCCGACCTGGGCGATGAAGAGGCCCGGGGCGGGGTGGGCCTTGAGCAGCCAGCGGACGCCGACGCCCGCCTCTTCGCGCAGCGCCGCCGCCTCGGCCGGATCGAGCCGCGCCGCCGCCTCCAAGACCATCGTCGCGTAGGCGGTGGTCTGGGTGAAGTGGAGCATGTCGCCGGCGTCCATCCAGCCACCGGTGAGGTCGAAGTGCCGGCCGGCGTAGCGCCCGCCCCTGACGGTCGCGTCGTGCAGGTGGGAGGGGCCGTGCAGCAGCGCCGGCTCCTCGCCGTCGCGGTTGGTCTCGAAGAAGCGCAGGATCAGCCCGATCAGCCCGGCCGAGCCTGCGCGCGAGACCAGCCAGGACCGCGAGCGCCGGCCCCCCGCAACCACGGTGTAGCGGCCCGGCCGGCGCAGCCGGGTGAAGTTGGCGCGGAAGGTCGCCGGCCAGGGTGCCGACGCGTGCGGCCCGCGGCGCAGGTGCCCTCGCAGGGCCAGCTCGTGCCCGCGGTAGACCCGGAACACGGTGCCGGCGAGCGCCCGCGGCCCGGCGACGATCGCGACCTTGGCGTTGCCCGGCGCGCTCGGGCCGCCGGTACGGATCGCGTCGGCGCGGGCGGCAGCGGCGCTCGCCGGGAGGGTCAGGGCGAAGGCGACGGCGAGCAAGGCGGAGAGGCGCAGGGTCAAGAGGCGGTCACGCCGCGAGTATCCAGGGTCTCGAACGGCGGCGGATCGGCGCGCACGTCCACGGCTTTCGCGCTCGCCTCGAGCAGCCGCTCGAGAGTGAGTTCGTCGGCGTCGACGGAGACGGCGAGGCCGCGGGCGGCGAGTTCCTCGGCGATCTGGATCTGATGGTCGTCGACGTGCTCGCCCTGGGCGAGCCGCCGCGGCACCAGCAGCGGGCACTTGCCGACTTCGAAGGCCGCCAGCGCCGCCCCGACCCCGGCGTGGGCGACGACCACGTCGGCCGCCCGCATGGCCTCGGTCAGCTCGCGTTCGGGGAGCGCCTCGTGGGCCTCGATCCCGAACCCCGAGGTGTCGGTGTCGCCGGTCTGCCAGAGCACCTCCGCGTCGGCGGGGAGGATCTCCAGCAGTCGCCGGATCAGCCGCGGGAAGCCGTAGCCGCGGTAGCTGCCGAGGCTGACGACGACGCTGCGGATCGCGCTCGGCGGGTCGGCCGTGCGGGCCGAGAACGATTCGAAGACCGAGCCGCGGAAGGCCCAGTCCCCGTCCCCCGCCCAGCTGGCGTACTGGGCGTAGCGGTTGACGCCGGGGATGCGGCGGATCATCCGCCCGGTCACCGACGGGCCCTCGATGCGGGCGGCGCTCTCGATGTAGTGGCAGGTCAGTCCGCGGGCGCGGCCGAGCGCGAAGAAGGGGAGGGCGACCGCCGACCCGGTGCTGACCAGGGTGTCGACCTCGCGGGCCTTGAGGATCCGCCGCGCGTGGGCGAGGTTGCGGGCGACGTTGGCTGGGTCGCGGCCGCCGACGAAGGGGACGAAGTCGACCTGCTCCCCGGCCAGCAGCGAGCGGCTCTGGGGGGTGTCGAAGGTGGCCCAGGAGAAGGGGCCGGAGACGCCGCTCAGCCGGCCATGCAGCTGGTGCAGCTGCTTCAGGTGCCCACCGGTCGATGCGACCAGGAGCGTCGTCACAGATGCCAGTGCTCGTCGACCAGCTCGCGCGTGTTGGCGATGTTGCGCCGGCTCGAGGCGCCGAAGACGATCGACTCGATGTTGGGCTGCGCGCAGACCCACTCGATCGCCTCGCGCGGGGGCAGCGCGCCGGAGGCGAGAACCGACATCGCGATCGGGCGGAACTCGCGCTCGCGCAGGGCCGCTTCGTAGGCGGGGACGCCGCCGCACATGCGGAAGCCGATCTTGTTGATGTTGGCGCAGACGATCGGGTTCTCGATCCCGGCCGCCTCCAGGGTGTCGAGGACGGCGGGCAGGTTCATCGTGATGAAGCCCGGCTCGGCGTCGTAGCGCTCGCGCACGTGGCGGGCGAAGATCCGGAAGGCCTCGGTGAAGCCGAGTCCGTGGAGGAGGTCGACGACCAGGTTCTGGAGGAAGATCACCGGCGTCTTCAGGCCCTGGAACATCTTCATCTCGGCGTCGATCAGGAGCGTCACCATCCCCTCGATGTCTTTCGTCGCCAGCGACTTGCCGCCGCGCATCGCCGCGTCGAGGAAGCCCTCGTCCGGGAGGAAGCCTTTGACCGCGCCGAGCATCCCGTTCTCGGTCACCGCGTTGGCGTACTTGTGCGCGTAGGGCATGCAGGGGTAGAAGGCGAACTCGGGGTAGCGGTCGGGGTTGGCGCGGACGTGGTCGCAGACCAGGCCGATGCGGTCGTGGGTGGTGCACATGAAGGTGCGGACGTTCTCCTCGTAGGCGGCGTCCAGCACCTCGATCACCGCCTCGATGTCCTGGAAGCGCAGCGCCTGCGAGCGCGCTTTCTCCTCCGACATGTGGTTGATGCCGAAGAACTGGTTGTCGCCGAAGAGCAGGCGGTCGATCGCCACCGGGCTCGCCGCCCGGCTCATGCCGCGGCCCGCCTCAGGAAGCGGCGCCGGGGCTTCTTGGCGGGCGCCGCGGCGGGGGCGCCACCGGCGCCTGTCGAAGGACCGAGGAGGGCGTCGTCGACCATCATCGCGATCGTCGCGTCGGTCACCGCGGCGCTGGCGAAGTCATTGCTGCCGGCGCTCTCGCCGGCCTGTGCGCGAGCGACGAAGGCGTCGACCTGGGCGCTGTACTCCTCGCCCCGCAGGTAGAACCAGACCGGGGGGGTGAGGTCGGTCGTGTAGCGGACGTTCCAGCCGGCCTCGTAGCCCGCCGGCGCCGCCTCGACGTCCTTCAGGTAGGCCTGACACTCCTGGCGGTCGGCGTAGATGCGGCCTCCGGTTCCCCAGATCGTGATTTTCGTCGTCATCTTCCGGTAGGACTCGTCCGACCAGTTGACCGCGATCTGGCCCGTGACCCGCTGCGGGAAGTAGAGGGTGCTGAAGGCGGCGTCGTCGGTGTCGCGGGAGAAGATGCTGGGCAGCGCCGTGCCGCCGACCCCCTCGGGGGCGCCGCAGTACCAGTTGATCAGGTTGATCACGTGGGCGGCGTAGTCGTAGAGGCAGCCGCCGCCCTGGTCGCGCTTGCTGCGCCAGGTGCGTCCCTGCGACTTCAGGATCACCGGCCCGTAGGCCTCGCCGAAGACGTGGGTGACGCGTCCGATCGCCCCCGCGTCGAGCAGCTTGCGGACCTCGCCGAAGGTCGCGATGAAGCGGTTGTGGTAGCCGACCTGGGTGGCGAGGTCGCGCTCCCGCGCCTCGTCGGCTAGCTGCGCGCTCTCGGCCGCGCTCAGGGTCAGCGGCTTCTCGCAGAAGACGTGCAGGCCCCGCGCGAACGCCGTCCGCACCATCGCCGTGTGGCTGCTGGACGGCGTCGCGATCACGACCGCGTCGAGCTCGGCCGCGTCCAGCATCGCCTCGAAATCGCTGTAGGTGGCGACGTCCGTGTACTTGCCGAGAACCGTCAGGACGAACTTCGAGGAGTCACAGACTCCCGCGACTTCGACGTCGGGGTGCGCGTTGAAGAGGGCGTAGTGCGACAGCCCCATCTTGCCCAATCCCACCACACCGACCCTGATCAATTTCCCGCTCCATCGCTAGACGCCGGGTTCGCGGACGCCGGGACGCCGGGCCGCGAAGGAGGGGAAAGCTAGCAATATCGGGTGTTGCGATCGAGGCCGGTGTCGGGGTGGGGCGGCGGCGCAGGCGCGCGGCGACGAGCAGGGCGGGGATCAGCAAAATCCATCCGATCAGGGCCGCTGCAATGGTCATGGTCGTCATCCTGATTCTCCGGGCGGACAACTTGCTCAGAGGCCCTTGTGCACCGGCACGGGGCTTGAGCAAGATCCTCTTGCATTCGGGGCTGGGTCTGGAATTCCTGCATCAACCGTGCAATAGTGCGACTTGAGTCCAGGGGCCGAAACTGGACGAATTGGCAACTCAAAACGGTCGCCCAGTCAGCGTCTTTTTGGGCCAGCGGGGGCAGCTTTTACACCGGGGGGAAGTGTCTTGGCAGAAGCCGGGTCCATTTCGTATTTCATGAGTTGGGGAGTGTTTCTATGAGCGGGTCTTGGGAGGGCTCCGCGACGGGGGTGCAGGGCAACCCCGCGACCGGTACCCAGGGGAACCAGTCCACGCCGGGCGTCGGCGGCGCCCGCCCGCGGCGGTTGCGGCCGGGGGTCGCGTCCCGTGGACGCGGTCGCGGCGGCCTGCGATCGATCGGCAGCGTCTTCGTCAGGGAGCCGCGCCGGGTCTCCAGCGGCCGCAACAGGACCCTGCGCCGCCTGCTGGCGAGCGCCGACCTGATCTCGGCCGCCCTCGCCTTCGCCCTGGCGATCCCGCTGCTCGGCCACGACGCGCTCGGCCTTTACACCCTGGCGGCGATCCCGACGATCGTCGTCGTCTGCAAGCTCAGCGGCCTCTACGACCGCGACGAGTACCTGCTCAGCAAGACCACCCTGGACGAGGCGCCGAACCTGTTCCGGGTCGCCGCCCTCTACACGCTGCTGGCCTTCCTCGCCGGCGACGCGATGGTCGACGGCCACCTCGGCCAGGCCCAGGGCGTGGCCCTCTGGGGGATCCTCTTCGTCTCGATGGTGGTGCTGCGCTCGACCGCGCGCTGCATCGCCGGCCGGGTCAGCCCGCCGGAGCGCTGCCTGATCCTCGCCAACGCCGAAGCGGCGCAGTGGCTCTCGACCAAGCTCGAGCGCTCGCACCGGACCAATGTCTGCGTGGTCGGGCGGATCCCGCTCGGGCCCGGGGAGGTCAGCGCCGCTGGCGGTGGCGTGCCGCGGCTGGGTGGCTTCGACGCGCTCGAGTCGCTGCTCGACGAGCACAAGATCGACCGCGCCCTGATCGCCCGCGGCAAAGGCGACATCGACCATCACGTCCTGCGCGCGATTCGCGTCGTCAAGCGGCTCGGGGTCGAGCTCAGCGTGCTGCCCCGGCCCTTCGAGGTGGTCGGTGCCGCGGTCGAGTTCGACGAAGTCGAGGGGGCGACGCTGCTGGGCGTCAAACACCACGGCCTGACCCGCTCCTCGCAGATCCTCAAGCGCGGCTTCGATCTCGTCGGGGCGACCCTCGGCCTGATCCTCCTGGCGCCGCTGATGGCGATGATCGCGATCGCGATCAAGCTCGACTCGCGCGGGCCGGTGTTCTTCCGGCAGCCGCGGATGGGCAAGGACGACGAGACCTTCCGCATCTACAAGTTCCGCACCATGGTCGCCGATGCCGACCGCCAGCGGGCGGCTCTGGCCCACCGCAACGAAGCCGGCAGCGGGCTCTTCAAGATCGAGGACGACCCCCGCATCACCCGGGTCGGGCGCTTCCTGCGGCGGACCTCGCTGGACGAGCTGGCGCAGCTGCTCAACGTGCTCCGGGGCGACATGTCCCTGGTCGGCCCGCGGCCGCTGGTGCTCGACGAGGACTGCCGGATCGAGGGCTGGGAGCGGCGGCGGATGCTGCTTCCCCCCGGCGCCACCGGGATGTGGCAGATCCTCGGCTCGGCCCGGATCCCGATGAGCGAGATGGTGAAGATCGACTATCTCTACGGGGCCAACTGGTCGCTCTGGCTGGACATCAAGATCCTGCTGCGGACGATCCCGTTCGTGCTCGGCCGGCGCGGTCTGTGATGGACTGCCTGGGATCGCTTCCGCGCTGACCCGAGGCCCGCTGCTTTGAGCTCTCGCCGCGAGCCGACGATCTCTGTGATCGTGCCGGCCTTCAATCGCGGCACCACCCTCGCCGCCACGCTCGACTCGCTGCTGGCCCAGAGCCGCGGCGACTGGCAGGCGATCGTCGTCGACGACGGCTCCGAGGACGACACCGCGGCGGTGGCCGCGGACTACGCCGCCCGGGACGGGCGCATCGAGCTGATCCGACAGGCGAACGGCGGCGTCAGCCGGGCGCGGAACACCGCGATCGCCGCCGCCACCGCGCCCTGGACCTTCTTCCTCGACGCCGACGACTGGATCGCGCCCGACGCCTTTGAGCTGTTGACCGCCGCCGCCGCCGCGGCCGAGCCGGGGGCGGGGGCCGTGGTCGGGACCTGCGTGCGGGTCGACGACGCCGGCGCGGTGCTCAACACCCAACCGCCGGTGCAGGGGGCAGACCTCTTCCCGCTGTTCGCGCGGACCTGCGCGATCGTGATCCACTCCTGCCTGGTCGGGACCGAGCTGATCCGCCGCGCGGGTGGGTTCGACGAGTCGCTCGTGACCTGCGAGGACTGGGATCTCTGGCAGCGGATCGCCCGGCTCGGCGCCGGCTTCGCCTCGGTCCCGGAGACCGTCGCCTTCTACAGGATGCGCGCGGACTCGGCCTCGCGCGGCGGCTGGCGGATGCTGCGCGACGGCTTCCGCGTGATCGATCGCGGCCACGGCGAGGACCCGCGCCTGGAGGGCGATGCCGGGGCCGCCCGGCCGGAGCTCTCGAGCCAGGGGCGCGACACGGCGAAGACCTACTTCGCCTGTTACGCGGCCGGCCTCGAGATCGCCGGCGAGCGGGATCCGCGGGAGATGGTCGGCGAGCTCGGAGACGCCCTCTCCGCCGAGGTCGACCCCGACGGCGTCGCCAGCACGCTCTTCCTCTCGATTCCCGACGGGCGGGCGACGGCCGTTACCGCCTGGCCCTCCTATCCGGCCGCGGTCCACGAGCTCTGCCGCGAGTTCATTGCGACGATGGGGGCGAAGCTGGTCGACCACTGGTTCACCTTCAGTGGCTGGAACGCGCTCGAGCGCCTGATCCTGGCCGAGACCGCGGAGGAGCGGCCGCGCGTGGCCGGCCGCTGGTACCTGATGGACCTCGACGTCGAAGGCGCTCCGCCCGTGGACCTGAGCCTGGAGGACGGGGTGGAGCGGCTTCTCTGCCGGGTCGACTGCGGAGGCGACCGCCTCGGCGACCTCGAAGTGCCCGTCGTCGACGGGCGGGTGCTGGCGCGGGTGCTGGCCGACGCCGTCGTCGCCGCCTACGCCTGGGACATCCTCCAGCTCTTCTTCGAGCGCCACGTCTACCCGGACCTGGAGATCGAGGCCGGTGGCGGGCGGGCGTCGGTGACTCGAGGCGGGACGACGATCTTCGCGGGCGCGCTCGATCCCTCCCGCACCGTCGCCGAGGGTGTCCACGACCGGATCGGCTGGCCGCTCTTCCTGCAGGAGACGTGGAGCCGGCCGGCGCTCGGGGCCGACGATTTCTACGACGGCAGCCTCGGCGGCGAGCGCGGTCCGCGCCGCGCCGTCGCCGGCGGCCGGGTCGAGTTCGACGTCGCCGAGCCACCGCCGACGCTGCGGGCTCGCGGGCGCGGGCCGATCGCGGTGGCGGTCAGCGTTGCCGGCGTGCCGCTGACGCTGGTCGAGTGCCCGGCGCCCCGCGGCCGCGTCTCCGCCCACCGGCTGCGGCGCGAAGTCCTGATGCAGACCGGCTACGAGCTCTGCCGGGCGGTCCTGCGCGAGGCGGTGGTGCTGGCGCCCGCCGCGGAAACGGGCTCGTTCGGCGAGCGGCTGCGGGCGGCGCTGGCGCGGGGGGCCTGGGAGGGGGTGCCCGCGGACACGGCCGTGGTCGGGCGCGGTCGCGGGCCGGAGGGCTCGGCGGTCTCGCGCTGGACCGCCTTCCCGGCCGCCGCCGCCGAGCTCCGCCTCGGCCTCGCCGCCGCCGACGACGACCCGGTCACGGTCCCGGACGGAGGCGGGTTCAGCCACGTCCTCAGCGCGCCGGTCGTCCTCGACCCCGAGCGCCGCCGCGACGCCGGGCTCTCCGACGACTCGCTGCTGCGCTCGATCGAGTTCGAGGAGCTGTTCGGCGCCGGCGACGATCCCTGGGACTACGAGTCGGCCTACGAGCGCGAGAAGTACGAGCTGACGCTGGGCCTGCTCCCGGGCGGCGTCCGGCGGGCACTCGAGCTCGGTGCCGCCGAGGGTGCCTTCACGCACCGTCTCGCCGGGCGTTGCGCCGAGCTGACCGCGGCCGACATCTCGCTGATCGCGCTGGCGCGGGCACGGGCCCGCTGCGCCGACCGGACCAACGTCGAGTTCGCCCAGATGGATGCCTTCGCGGGCTCGCTGGGCGGGCCCTACGACCTGGTGGTCTGCAGCGAGACCCTCTACTACGCCGACGACCGGCCGATGCTGGATCGCGCCGCCCGCGCTCTCGCGGCGGCGCTCGAGCCCGGCGGTCACCTGCTGACCGCGCATGCCCACGCGGTGGTCGACGACCCCGGCTCCCCGGGCTTCGATTGGGACATCCCCTTCGGCGCGGCGGGGGTCGAGTCCGCGCTGCTCGCGACCGGCCTCTTCGCCCTCGAGCGGGAGGTGCGGACGACCGCCTACCGGGTCCAGCTCTACTCGCGCCGGCGCCGACGCCGGCGATTCCCCGTCCGCTCGCGGGCGCGCAGGTCCACGGCCGTGCCCGTCGCCGAGCTGCCACGGAACTCCGCCCGCTTCCTCCGTCACGGCGGCTCCGTGCACAAGGACTCGACCACGGTGCCGGCGGCGACCGCCACCCGCCTGCCGATCCTGATGTATCACCGGGTCGCCCCGGCGGGGCACGAGCGGACGCGTCGCTGGCGCCTGCATCCGGACGATTTCGAGGCGCAGCTGAGCCACCTGCGCGAGCAGGGCTTCCAGTCGCTGACCTTCGCCCAGTGGCGGGCGGCGTCGGACCGGCGCCGGCCGATCCCGGAGCGGTCGGTGATGCTGACCTTCGACGACGGCTACGCCGACTTCCCCGAGTTCGCGCTGCCGCTGCTCGCGAAGTACGGCTTCCAGGCGACGATGTTCGTCGTCACCGACCTGGTCGGCAAGGCGAACGCATGGGACGAGGGGCTGGGGGAGCGGCTGGAGCTGATGGACTGGCCGGCGCTCGTCGATGTTGTCGCGCGGGGCGTCGAGCTCGGCTCCCACTCCGCCGCGCACCGGCCGTTGATCGCGCTCTCGGCCGAGGAGCTGGCCCGCGACCTCTGCCGCAGCCGCGAGAGCTTCCACGAGCACCTCGGCGTCGCCGTGCGCTCGCTCTGCTACCCGTACGGGCTGCACGACGCCGCCGTGGTCTCGCTCGCCGGCGCCTGCGGGTTCCACTACGGCGTCACCACCAACGAGTGGCACGCCTCGTTCGGGGACGAGCTGCTGAGGCTGCCGCGGCTCGAGGTCTGGGGAACCGAAACGGTGACCGAGTTCGCCGCCAAGCTGGCGCCGTGATCGGCACCGGCGTGATCGACGCGCGGCTGCCCGCGGAGGGGTTCGACTTCCGCGGCGCCTCCCGCTGGCACGTCCTCGTCCTCTACGGCGGTGTGCCGGCGGCGCGGGTCGACCTGCCGAGCCCCGGGGCGGTCACCGGCGAGGCCCTGGTCGAGGCGGCGCTGCTGCGCCGCGCCGATGCCGAGCGCGCCCGCCTCGAGCTGATCGAGCGCCTGCGCCGGCGGCTCGGGGTGGAGCCGGCGCCGCTGGCGCCGCCGAAGGTCTCGCTGGTCGTCTGCACGCACCGGCGCTCGCGCTACCTGGCCGACCTGATCGAGAGCGTCGGCCGGCTCGACCCGCCGCCCTTTGAGGCGATCGTGGTCGACAACGACCCCGGCGCCGAGGACTGCCGCGAGGCGGTCGAGGCCGCCGGCCTGCGCTACGTGCGCGAAGACCGGCGCGGGCTCGACAACGGCCGCAACGCCGGCATCCGGGCGGCGCGCGGGGAGGTCGTCGCCTTCAGCGACGACGACTGCGTGCTCTCGCCCGGCTGGCTGCGGCCGCTGGCCCGCGCCTTCGCGCAGGAGGCGGTGACGGCGGCGACCGGGCCGGCCTTCCCCTACCTGCTCGACACGCCGGCGCGGGTGCGGATGGAGCACCAGGCCAGCCTCGCCCGGGGCCTGCAGCGGGTGACCTTCGACTGGCAGACGATCTCGCCGCTGCACGCGGCGGCGATGGGCGTCGGCGCCAACATGGCGATCCGGCGCGAGCGCCTGCTGGAGCTGGGCGAGGAGCCGTTCCCGCCCGAGCTCGACGCCGGCACCGAGACCGAATCGGGCGGCGACTCCTACCTGCTGGGCCGGCTCCTGGCGGCCGGCGACCGGGTCGTCTACGACCCGGAGATGTTCGTCTTCCACCAGCACCGCGCCGACGGGCCGGCCCTGCGCAAGGCGGTGCGCGGCTACGGCATCGGCCTCTCGGCGGCGCTGACCAAGCTGGTCGTCGAGCGGCGCGAGCTGACCGCGCCCCGGGCCTGGGCCTGGCTGCCGAAGCAGTACCTGAAGACGCAGCGGCGGCGGGCGGTCGGCCGCGCCGACACGGTCGAGACGCGGATCTCCTGGGACTACCTGCGGGGCGGGTTCCTCGGTGCCGGCCGCTGGCGGGCGGCCCTGCGCACCCAGGCGGCGGCACGGGCGGGCGGCCGTCCCGGCTCGGTCGAGCTGGCGCCCGTCGGGGACGCGGACGAGGCGATCCCCCGCCCGGCGGCCGCCCCGGCCGCGTCCGCGGCGGGGCTGGCGCTCTCGGTGATCGTCCCCACCTTCCGCCGCGAGGACGCCCTCGCCCGCTGCCTCGGCGCCCTCGCCCGCCAGGACGTTGACGCCGCAAGCTTCGAGGTGATCGTGGTCGACGACGACCCCGGCGCCGCCGAGCCCAGTCCCGGGGCGGAGTATCCGTTCGCGCTGCGCCGCGTCCGCAACGGCGGTGCGGGGGCCGCCGCGGCGCGCAATCGCGGCGCCGCGCTCGCCACGGCGCCGCTGCTGCTCTTCCTCGATGACGACGTCGTCGCCGACCCCTGGCTGCTCGGGCGCCACCTCGCCTGGCATCGCGAGCGCGAGGAAGGCGCGGTTCTCGTCGGTCCGTACCGGCCCCGCCCGGCTCGGCGCAACCTCGCCGCGATCGCCGCCCGGCTCTGGTGGCAGGACCTCTTCGGCCTGCTGGGGGAGGCCCGCGGGATGACCTTCGTCGGCGCCCTGACCGCGAACGTCTCGCTGCCGCGTGAGCTCTTCGCCGCGGTCGGCGGCTTCTCCGAGGCGTACTCGCGGCAGCGGCGCGAGGACTGGGAGTGGGGCCTGCGGGTGCGCCGCGCCGGAATTCCGATCGCCTTCGATCCGCGGGCCTCGGCGCGCCACGAGTTCACGCTCGGCACCGCCCAGCGCCTGCGCGACGCCCGCCGCGAGGGGTTCGGGGACACGCTGATCGTCGCCGGCTTCCCGGAGGCACTGCCGAGCCTGCCCCTGGCGGCGCTGCGGATGCCGGCGCCGGGCGAACCGCTGCGCTGGCTGCGGCTGCGGCTCTGGGGACTCGCGCCGCTGCGGCGGGCGGCGATCGCCCTGCTCGACCTGCTCGAAGCGGCCAGGTTCCGCGAAGCCTGGGGCTGGGTCTTCCGCCACACCCAGTCCGCCTCCTACGCCCAAGGCGCCCAGGAGGGCGGCTGGCGCCGGGGGTCGGAGGAGGGGATCGCCGCGCCGCCGCCGCTCGAGATCGAGCTCGCCTCCGCCGATCCGGTCACCGCCCCGGCGGTAGCCGCGCAGGTGCTGCGGGTGACGCTGGAGGGGCGCACCGTCGCCGAGGTCTTCCCCCGCGAGGGGGTCTGGGCGCCGGCGCTGGCCGAGCAGATCGTCGACGCGATGGAGCCGGAGGACGTCCTCCGCGCGGCGACGCTCGACGGGGTGGAGGAGGGGGAGGATGTCAGCGGCCACGAGGATGAAGTCGAAGTTCTCTTCGGCTCCGCCAGCCCGGACTCCGACCTCGCCCACCGCGCCGCGCTGGAGGCGACCGGCGCCGCGGTCCGGGTCGCGTCCGGGGAGGCGAGCGGGCACTGGGAGGCGCTGATGACGGCGGCCGCTGAAGGGACACGCCCGCTGCTGGCCCTGCCCCTGCCGGGTGTCGCGCCGGGCCCGCTCTGGCTCGCCGACGCCCTCGCTGCCTTCGACGGCGAGCGGGTCGGCCTCGTCTTCGGCGGCGCCCTGGGGGAGGGCGAGCATCCGCAGCCGCTCTACCTCCACGACTCCGGCTCCGCCGACACCTCGCTCGCGCTCGCCGGCTCGGGCCCGTCCTACCTGGTGATCCGTCGTGAGCTCCTGCCCCGGTTGGGGGCAGACAGCGACCCGCTCGAACAACTTATCGCCGCCCTCGGCACCGCTCTCGACGACGGCTGGGTTGTCGGCCACCGCGACGCCCGCGGCCTCGACGACCCGGCCCACGGCCCGCGCGAGCTGGCCCGCGCCTTCGGCCGGGTCGAGGCGAGGCGGCAGGCCCGTGGCACGGGCGCGCGCCGGCCCGCCACGGCGCTGGCGGCTGCCTCGGCCCGGGGCATCCTCACCGTCGGGTGGCTGGCCTTCAAGCGGCGCGGCCGGCTCTCGCGCCGCCAGCGCGAGCTCAGCCTGGGAACGGCGCTGGGGGCGGTGGCGGAGCTGCGGGCGGGCGCCGGGCGCCGCGCCGGACCTGGCTAGGGGTCGATCGTCCAGCGCCGCCGGCGCGGGTGGAAGATCGCCTCGGAGCCGTTGACCCCGATCACCTTCAGGGGGTAGACGTGCCAGTGGTAGTCGTAGGCGAACTTCCAGCTGCGCTCGTAGACGCCGACGTCGACCACGTACTCGCCCGGGAAGAGCTCGATCTCCTCCCAGTGGAAGCGGACTCGTCGCTCGCCGCTCAGGCTGCCGAGCGGCACCTCGTCGGTGTCGGTGTTCGCCTCGCAGCAGGAGACTTCGCCCTCGGCCTGGTGGATGGAGACGGCGACGATCGGGTCCTCGATCGGGGGCCCCTCGCGGCGCAGGGTCAGCTCCACCGTCACCGAGCCGTCGGGCTCGACCGCGCCCTCGCCGCTCGACCCGGTCACGGTGACCTCCCCGATCGTCACCTCCTGGGAGCCGAAGCGGTTCTCGCGCAGGACGAGGCCGGCTTCGCCGTCGCCGGGCTCGGGCGTGCGGTCGAGCGTCGCCGCCTGGGTCGCGTCGCGGTAGCGCTCGACCACCTCCTCCGCCTCGCCGGCGAGGCGCACGTCGCCGTCCTCGAGCCAGAGCGCCCGGTCGCACTGCTCGGCCAGCTGCTCGAGGTCGTGGGAGGCGAAGAGCAGGCTGGTGCCGCCGGCCTTGAGCTCGTCGATACGGGCCATGCACTTCTCCCGGAAGCGCAGGTCGCCGACCGCGATCACCTCGTCCAGCAGCAGCAGGCCCGGGTCGAGCTGGGCGACGACCCCGAAGGCGAGGCGCAGCTTCATGCCGTCGCTGTAGGAGCGCACCGGCGAGTCGGCGAACTCCTCCAGCTCGGCGAAGGCGAGCGCCCGCTCGACCACGTCGCGGGCCTGGGCCATCCGCACCCCCGCCAGCAGCGCCGCGGTCAGCGCGTTCTCGCGCCCGGTCAGGTCGACGTTGAGGGTGCCGCCGAGGCTGAGGACCGAGGCGACGTCGGAGGAGACCAGGACCTGGCCTTTGGTCACCTGCCCGAGGCCCGACGCCAGCCGCAGCAGGGTCGACTTGCCCGCCCCGTTTTCGCCGATCAGCCCCAGCGATTCCCCCTGCCGGAGCTCGAAGGAGACATCGCGCAGGGCCCAGCGCGAGCCGCTGCGGCGCGAGGCCGAGCGCATCCCGGGCGTCGCGATCGCTCGCAGGCTGCGCCGCCCCGAGAGCCAGCGCGGGAAGGATTTCCAGACTCCGTCGAACCGAACCGTGAGCGCGGCCATCGTCAGAGGTTGTCCACGAAGCGGTGCTGGACCCGGGTGAAGACGAGGAAGCCGAGGACCGAGAGGCCGGCGGCGAAGGCGAGCGTGTAGGCGACGGCGCCGAGCCCCGGGAACGGTTCGCCGAGCAGCAGCGCCCGGTAGCTGTTGACGATCGTCGCCATCGGGTTCAGCTTCAGCAGGCCGGCGTACTGCTCGGGGATCGTGTGCAGGCCGTAGAAGACCGGGGTCAGGTAGAAGAGCACGTTGAGGGCGACCGCGGTCACGTTGGGGATGTCCCGCAGGAAGACGCTGCCGGCCGCCGTCAGCCAGGCGATGCCCGACATCAGCACCAGCTGGACCACGATCAGCACCGGGATCAGCAGCGCGGTCGCCGGGATGCCGCCTTCGATCAGCAGCATCGCCAGCAGGATCGGCAGCGCCATCAGGACGTCGACCAGGGGGACGACGACCGCGACGATCGGCAGCACCGCCGGCGGCAGGCGGGGCTGGAAGAGGAGGTCGCGCTGCTCCAGCAAGGAGCCGGTGGCGGCGGTGGTGCCGCCCGCGAACCAGGTCCAGGCGATCAGGCCGGAGAAGACGAAGACCGGGAAGTTCTCGATGCCGAGGTCGAGCACCGATCCGAAGATGAAGACGAGCACCGCGAGCTGCACCAGCTGGCGCACGACCGGCCAGGCCCAGCCGAGGATCGTCATCCGGTGGGTCGCGTCGATCTCGCGCTTGACCAGATGCAGGCACAGCTCCTTGAACAGCCCGGGGCTGAGCTGGGTCGACCTCGGCGCCGCCAGGCGCGGCGGCCGGGCGTCGAGCGCGATGGCCTCGGACCCCCCGGCGCCCTCCTCGGCCGTCTCCTGGAAGGTCTTCTCCATCGCGGCCTTGATTGTAGGCTTGGGTGATGTCGCGGAGGCCCTGGGGGGCGGATTGATCGCCGGCTCGGTCTCGAAATGACGATCAAAGTCGATGTCGTGATTCCGACCAGGAATCGCAGTCACCGGCTTCTGCGCGTGGTCGAGCCGCTGCTCGAAGACGCCAGCGTCAACCGCCTGGTCGTCGTCAACGACGCCGCCGACGGCACCGTGCAGTCGCTGCGGGCGCTGCTCCCCGAGCGGGTCGAGATCATCTGCGCGGGCGGGGTGGGGCCGGCGCAGGCGCGGCAGGCCGGCGCCGCGATCTGCGACGCCGAGGTGCTCCTCTTCGTCGACGACGACGTCGTGCCGGAGCGCCGGCTGGCGACCCGCCACGCGAGGTACCACGAGCACGGCGGGCGCCTCCTGGTCTGCGGCTACACGCCGATCGTCACCACCAATGGCGCGCTCTCGGCCGAGGCCTCGGTGTACGGGGACTCCTACGAGCGGCGCTGCGAGCAGTACGACCTCGCCGGCGTCAACGTCCTCACCCATCTCTGGGGCGGCAACTTCTCGCTGCGGCGCAGCGACGCGGTCGCGGTCGGGCTCTCCTCGGCCGACTTCACCGAGCCCTGGCACGAGGACCGCGACTTCGGCCTGCGCTGCCTCGAGGCGGGGCTCGAGGCGATCTTCGACCGCGGCACCCGCGCCAACCACGAGTACGAGCGGGCCTGGAGCGAGGTGGCCCGCGAGTCCTACCGCCGCGGCTACAGCCTCGCCGTCCTCCACCACCTGCACCAGCCGCTGATCGGCTCGATCGACGAGCGCTGCTTCGAGCAGGGACGCTCGCTGCCGCTGCGGCTGGCCGTGCGCCTGCTCTCGCGGCGACCCTGGAACCGGCCCGCCCTCGGCGGGCTGCACCTGCTCAGGTGGCTCGGCGGCCGGCTCGGGCTGCGGGGCCTGGAGCTGAAGTCGGTCCGCATGCTGCGTCTGATCCAGAACACCGCCGGCGCCCGCGACGCGCTTGAGGCGCTCGGGTGAGGCGCCCGCGGCTCTGGGCGGCGACCGGCCTGGCAGTCGGCCTGGTCCTCTGCGGGTGCGGGTCGGGCTCCCAGGACGCGACGGCGACCGCGGGCCCGCTGCGCTGGGCGCCGCCGGCCCTGAACGACCCGGTCGAAGTCGACCTCGGCGACGGCTTCACGGAAACCCACCTCGAACCGACCCAGGATGCCGTGATCAACCTGCCGGACACGGTCAAGCGCGGCGGGGTGACGATCGACGGCGGCCACAACGTCGTCCTCATCGGCGGCGCGATCGCGATCCCGCCCGGCACCGAACCCGGGGTCGCCAACGACGCCCAGCGGCGGGGCATCTACATCAGGGAAGCGACCGGCACGGTGCACATCGAGGGGGTCCTGATCGGCGGCGCCGGGAGGACGGAATTCGACGGGATCGACATCAACGCCCCCCGGGCCACCGTGCAGATCGAGAACGTCAGGGTGCGGGGGGTCCGCGGCGGCTACGACGCCTTCCACGGCGACGTCGTCCAGCCCTTCGGCGGCGTCAAGGATCTCCGCATCGACCGCCTCAGCGCCAGCAGCAACTACCAGGGCCTGACCCTGAAGGAAGACCTCGGCCCGATCGGCTCCGCCGAGATCTCCAACGTCGACCTCACCGGGACCACCGAGGCGCCGCTGGACCAGGGCGGCTACCTGCTCTGGCTGACCGCCGGCAGCGACACCTGCAGCGCCTTCCCGACCCGGCTCGCCAACGTCTACCTGCAGCCGCGCCCGGGCCGCGGCCTGGGCCGCTCGGTCTGGCCGGGTCGCGGCTCCGGCCTGCCCTGCGCCGCGCGCGGCGGCGCGACCGTCGCCTGGCCGCGGCTGCCGGTGCGTGGGACGGTCCGCAAGGGGGTGCCGAAGGGAGGCAGCTTCGTCCCCTTCGCCTCCGTCGGCACGGCCTATCGCAGCCCGGGGTACGCGCCTTGAGGACCCCGAACCAGTCCACGGGGACGCGCCTACTCAAGGGTTTTTTAGCTCCGGAGAGGTGGTTTAATGACTCGTCACTTGGCCGACCCAGAAAGATGCGGGGGATGTGAATGAGCAGATCGAAGGCCGCCCCGGTGGACGCTGACGTGCTCACCAACAAGGTTCCCTGTGGGATCTGCGGCTCGGAGCGGTTCACGGTCGTCTATCCCCCCGGCGTCGCCCAGATCAACCAGGTCGTGAAATGCCTCGACTGCGGGCTGATGTACGCCAGCCCGAGGCGCGACTCCGGCGACGCGATGCTGAGCGCCGACGAGCGCGAGTACAGGTTCTCGGAGGCGCACCCGCAGCGCTACGAGAAGGAGCAGACGCAGCTCGGCGACACCGCCGACACGCGGGCGCTGCTCGACCGCCTGCACCCGGAGCGCGGCAAGGCGATCGAGATCGGCAGCAGCTGCGGCTTCCAGCTCGACGCCTTCCGCAGCCAGGGCTGGGACGTGCTCGGCATCGAGCCCGACCGCAACGCCGCCGCCCAGGCCGAAGCCGATCTCTCGATCCCGACTCTGAACACCATCCTCGAGGAAGCCGACCTGCCCGACGAGTCGGCTGACGTGGTGGTGATGCTGCACGTGATCGAGCACATCCCCGACCCGGTCGGCACCCTGACCGAAATCTGCCGCGTCCTCCGGCCCGGGGGCCACTTCGTACTGGAGACGCCGCGCTACGACACCCTCACCTTCAAGCTGCTCGGGCGCCGCGAGCGCAGTGTCAGCTGCGACGGCCACATCTTCTTCTTCACCACCGACAGCCTCCGCAACGCCTACACCCGCGCCGGCTTCGAGCTCGAGAAGCTCGACTACGTCGGCCGCACGATGACGCTGGACCGGCTCGCCTACAACCTCGGCGTGATGAGCAAGAGCCCGGCGCTGAAACAGGGCGCGATCGACGCGGCGCGGCGCCTCAACCTGCAGAAGCACAGCATCAAGCTGAACGCCCGCGACATGCAGCGGGTCTGCCTGGTGAAGCCGCCGCGCCGGCCGGCGTCCGGCAGCTGACGGTCGCTAGCTCGGGACCCCGGCGGGGGTGTCCTCGCCGCGGCTGCGCGCCGCCGGCCCGATCTGGCCGGCGCCGCCGTTGCTGGCGAGGACCGCGTAGCTGGGGGAGGCGTCGTAGCGATCGAGGATGTCGCAGGCGCGGTTGAGGTCGGCGACCCGGGCGCCGGGGCCGATCACGAGGATCCTGATGCCGGCGCCGGCGGCGGCGAGCTCACCCGCGTCCTCGGAGCCGGGAACCCCGGCCCGCATCATGTTCGCCTCGCCGAAGGGCTTGCTCAGCACCTCGTGCAGGGCGTCGCTGAGCTTCGCGTCGGCCTCGCGGGTCGGCACGATGACGGCGCTCTGGCCGACCACCATCGCCAGCGCGTCGAAGAGCGCGACCAGCCCCGCTCCGCTGGCGAGCTCCACCTCGAGGCAGGGGCACTCGACCTGCCGGCGCAGCTCCTGGACGTTGTCGATGCGGGCGTCGCGCGGTCGCCAGAAGGCCAGCAGGACGAAGCCGAGCAGCAGCCCGAGCAGGGCGGCGACGCCGAGCAGGTCGCCGGAGACGGAGGTGCCGCTGGCCGAGTCCGGCAGGCTGACCACGGCGACGGTCCGGGAGCCGATGTTCGTGGAGACCGGGTCGGCGCCGCTGACGCCGCGGGCGGCGACCACGGCTCCGCGGATCGCGTCAGCTTCGCTGTCGGCGCTGACGTTGAGGCGCAGCACCGCCGTGTTGGGATCGTTGGAGGCGGAGTAGCTGACGGAGCTGTCGCCCAGCGCCCGTTCGATCGAGCCTTCGACCGCGGAGTCGAGCGAGATCACGGTCGCGTAGGTGGCGGCGAGCTTGGTCGAGGAGTTGGGCTGTTCGGCCAGGGGGCCGGGGGCGCGCACGACCAGGACCGCTTCGGCGCTGTAGCTGGGCGGCAGCGCCTTGCCGACCCCCCAGGCGACCGCGACCACGAGGATCACCGAGAGCGCGACGACCCAGCCACGGCGCCGGACTTCGACGAGGAATTTGCGCCGCGAGGTGGGGGTCCGGGTCAAGGGCGGGATTCTATGCTCATTCCCAGCCGAAGTCGCGGCCAGTCAGCTCTTGGAGGCGACGGTTGTGGGGCTCGAACTCGGCCCGCAGGCGGGCCCGGACCTCGTCGTCGATCGGCGCGTAGGAGCGGCTGTTGCGCGCCCGCAGATCGCGCGGCGGCACCGGCTCGAGGCCGAGGAAGCGCTGCGCGTCGGCGACCACGGCCTGGGGGTCGTCGAAGAGGTCCTCGGCGCTGAGGATGAGGAAGCGCTCGCGGTCGACGTGGCCGAACCAGCGTTCCAACTGCTCGGCATAGCGGCCGCGGGCCAGGTAGGAGTGGTGCTGGTGGGAGAACGAGCGGTAGCCGGGGTCGGCGACCAGACGCTCCTCCTCGCCGCGCAGGCGCTCGGCCTCGGCCGCGATCGCCTGCTCGAAGGGAAGATCCTCGTAGCCGCTGGCCCGTTCGTGGTTGTGCTGGGAGTAGGCGCGGTCGATCGGGTTGCGGAGGATGGCGATGAACCTGGCCTCGGGCAGGTCGCGGGCCACCCGTTCCGGGACGAGCGGGTGGAAGAGGTAATAGGGGGTCGACTCGCCGCCGATCTCGCCGGCGCGCTTGGCCGGCCGGAAGTGGGCGCGGTACCAGCCCGGCCCGCGGCGGTAGGAGAAGTCGAAGTAGTGGATCTCCTTGGTGGTCGGCGCCGAGACGGCCGGGTGCTCGGTCAGGTGCTCGTGCAGCGAGGTGGTCCCCGCCTTCGCCGCCCCGACGATCAGGAACCCGGGCAGGGGGCGCCGCCAGGCGGTCGCCCTGCGCAGGGTCGTGGCCGAGCCGCGCGCCGCCCGCCCGAGCGCCCGGCGGCCGGCGCGCAGGGAGGGCCGGAGGCCGGCGCCGCCTGGTGTCGGGTCGGAGGTCATCTACGGTGGCGGAATCTGGCAAAGACCGAGGGATGGATGTCGAGCCTGCGGACGACGAGCGTGTGCAGCCAGGTGTTCCAGACGCTGAGGCTGGTGGTGGTCGCGATCGCCGCCCCGATCGCGCCGAAGAGGGGGATCATGACCGCGTTCAGGGCGACGTGGAGGACGGCGACCCAGCCGATCACCCAGGCCGCCTCGCGCTGGTGCCCGGTCAGCGTCAGCAGGTACCCGACCGAGCCGGCGGCGGCGCTGACCAGGCCGCCGCCGAGCAGCACGATCAGGATCCACTTGGCGCTGTCGAATTCGCTCCCGAACAGGCTGAGGATCGGGCCCGCGGCGGCGGCGAGCAGGATGCTGACCGCCAGGGTCGGCCAGAAGATCCACTGCGCGACCCGGATGGCGAGCCGGGCCAGGTCCTCGTGCCGGTCCTGCGCGAACAACGAGGAGAACATCGGGGCGGCGATCGCGTTGACCGAGAGCAGGACCAGGCCGACCACGCTCGAGGTCTTCGACGCGGCCGCGTAGATGCCGGCTTCCTTGGAGCCGAGGAAGGCGCCGACCATGACGATGTCGGTTTCCGAGAGGACGACGGTGAAGCTGGCGATCAGCAGCAGCGGCAGCGCCACCTTCATCCAGGCCCGGGTTTCGTAGGTCGGGGTGGCCGTGCGCACCTGGGGGTCGAGCCCGCGCCAGAAGAGGACGGTCTGGTAGGCGAGGGCGAGGACGGTCGCGATCGCGGTGATCAGCAGCGCCCCCTCGCTGGTCAGGCCGCCGTGGGCGGCCATCCAGATCCCGCCGCCGGCGATCACCAGCCCGGCGCGGAGCACGAAGGGCGGCCCGTAGGCGAGAGCGATGCGGCGGAAGGCGCGTACGTTTTCCTGCTGGAGGGTCCTGAGCGCGAGCAGGGGGACGAGCCAGAAGCCGAGGATCACCACCCAGCTGATGTCGCCCGAGCCGCTGCCGAGCAGGACCACGACCAGGGTGGCCAGGGCCGCGGTCCCGAACCCCGCGGCCGCGGTGATCGCCACGCTGGCGCGCAGGATCCCGCGCAGATGCGACCATTCCGCCCGGCTGACGAAGGTCGGGATGAAGCGCAGGACCGTGGTCGGCAGGCCGAGGCCGACCGCGACCGCGACCAGCCCGGCCCAGGCGACCGTGAAGCTGTAGGTGCCGTAGTCGGAGGCCCCCATCCAGCGGCCCAGCAGTACCTGCATCACGAAGGCGAGCCCGGCGCCGCAGCCCTGCAGCAGGAACGCGACCCCGGCCCCCCGGGCCAGCCCCTTGCCGCCGGGGCCGCCGCCAAGCAGCGGTCGCAGGCGGTCGGCTAGAGCCAAGGTGGTTCGAGCCCGGTCAGCTTCGCGAGGCGCTCGCCGTCGGCGCGGAAGTGCGAGCGCAGATCCCGCTCGGTCGCGGGGGAGAGACTGGGGCCCTTGTCGGTCGGAGCTTTTGCCCGGTTCCATTTTTCGACGACGTAGCTCAGCGTCGCGGCCTGTCTGCGCAGCGCCGCGGGAACGCGTTTCCACACCTTGCGGAAACCCTGCGAGCGCTGCAGCCGTTTCGACAGCCGCGGCAGGTCGAGGGCGCGGAAGCGCGGCTTCGTCGCCCCCTTGAGGTAACGCACGCCGAGGTTGGGGGGGACGAAGGTGTCGTCGACGCCGAGGAAGCCGCAGACGCGCTGCACGACCGCGGCCGGGTCCTCCGCCAGCTCGGCCGAGAACAGCACCAGTATCTGTTCTTTCGCGAACAGCTCGTAGAACGGTGCCAGGATGCGTCCGTACTCACCCTGGACCACGTAGCAGTTGGTGGGTGAGAAGCGGGCGCGCGCCTGGTTCAGCGCGGCCGGCGCGAGCATCTCGGTCAGAGCCCGGTCGAGATCGCGCTCCTCCTCACCCCGCAGCGCCGCCATCCCGTGCTCGGAGACGCAGCGCTCGACCGGGTCCCGCAGCAGGGCGATCAGCTTCGCCTCCGGCACCGCCGTGTGGATACGGGTGGGGATCACCCGCGCCAGATCCTCCGCGGTCTCGTCCGGGACGGCCGCTGGAGAGCCCTCCGCCGGCACGGTCAGCGGGGTCCCGGCCATGCAGCGGACCGAGGCCTCGCCGCAGACCGCGCCGGCGGGGGCGCTGGCCAGCACCCAGTCGAAGTACCACTCGACCCCGCGCTGGTAGAGCGGGTCGAGGAAGAAGTTGGTCTCCTTCCACTTCGGCAGACTGATCTCGGGGTGGGTGCGGAGATACTCGAAGAGGGAGGTGGTGCCGGCCTTCGCCGCCCCGACGACGATGAAGTCAAGAGTGCTTCCCCGGGTAGCTCCCACCGCCAAAGTCGGCGCGATACTAGCTGAGCCCGGGACCAACGATCGATAGGCGCGACCGGGTGTAGGGGCTGGCGATACCCTTGTGCCGGTGCGGGGAATCTCCAGAGCGCGATCGCCGGTGTCCTTCATCGCCTGGAGCAGCGTCTCGGGACGGTCGCGGGAGATAGCGGGGGCGCTCGGCGGCGATTCCAGGTGCTTTTACGACTTCGGGTTCGTCGACCGCCGCTTCATACCGTTGCGGTACGTCGCCAGCGCCGTGCGCACGGTCCTCTACCTCCTGGTCAAGCGCCCGCGGGCGGTGATCGCCTCCAACCCGCCGATCTTCCCCGGCTTGATCGCCTACCTCTACGGGCGCCTGACAGGTGCCCGCATCGTCCTCGACAGTCACCCCGTCTCCTTCGGGTTCGACGAAGAACGGAAGGTCGTGACCTGGACGATGCCCCTGCACCGGTTCCTGATCCCGCGCGTCGAGGGCACGATCGTGACCGTGGACAGCCTGGTCGAGATGGTCGGGAAGCAGGGTGGCAGGGCGACGATCGTGCACGAGGCGCAGCCGCGCTGGGAGCTGCCCGCGGCGCCGCCGCTGGGACCCCGCCCGTCGGTCCTGTTCGTCGGGATCTTCGCCAACGACGAGCCGGTCCACCTGGTCACCGCGGCGGCCTGGCAGCTGCCCGAGGTCGACTTCCAGGTAACCGGCGATCTGCGCAAGTGCCCGCCGGAGCTGCTGGAGGAACCGGCCCCCAACCTCCACTTCGTCGGCTTCCTCGACCAGGCGGCCTACCTCGACGCGATCGCCGCGGCGAACGTCGTGATGACCCTGACCGATCGGGCCGAGGACGTCAGCCGCGCCGCCTGCGAGGCGATCTCGGCCCGCCGGCCGCTGATCGTCAGCGACTTCCCGGCCGCCCGCCGCTACTTCCCGAGCGCGATCGCGGTGGAGAACACGGTGGAGGCGGTTGCGGCCGGGGTGGGCGAGGCCCTGGAGCGCTACGACGAGCTCCTCGACGGCGCCGAGGCCGCCCGCGACCGGCAGCGGCAACGCTGGGACGAGCAGCTGGCGGCACTCGAAGAGCTCGTGGCCACCGCCTAGCCGGATCGACGGATGTCACGACCATCCCTCACCTGGCGCATGTTGGTCCGCAGGGGATGGCTGCTCGCGGCGGGGGCGGCAATCGGCATCGCCGTCGCCTGGGCGATCTCCGGTGTCGCGGTCTCGGCGACCAGCTCCTTCGGGGTCAGGACCGTGGGCGGGTTCCAGCCGCCCTACCAGCTCGATCGCCTCGCGCTCAGCTACGCGCAGCTGATCCCCGAGGAGCCGGAAGTGGTGAAGACGGTGAGCCGGGTTGCCCATGTCTCGCCCGACTACGTCCGCGATCACCTGACGATGAACGCGAAACGGGAAACGAACGTCGTCTTCGCCAGGTTCTCGGCGCCGGACGCCGCCACCGCCCTGGCGGCGCTGAAAGGGCTGGGCAATGCCCTCGCCCACAAGTCGGACGCGGCCGGCACGAGCCTGCGCCGGACGGTCGAGCCGCTCTCGGCGCCGGCGGTCACCCACGGCTTCTCGCGCAAGAAAGGACTGGTGCTGGGCGCGCTCGCCGGGCTCCTGATCGCGCTCTCGATCGCGCTCGCCCTGGAGGGGAGGGTGCCGCGGGTCGACGATCTCAGCGAGCTGGGGGAAGTGCTGCCGCTCCCGGTCTCCCAGGTGCGGCGCGAGGCGTTGTCGGAGATCGTCGGCACGGCGCCGGCGGCCGTCGCCCCGGTCCGGGTCCAGCCGCTCGGAGGCGCGGCCGAAGAGTCGGTGCTCGTGGTCGAGCGCGGAGCGCCGGTGGCCGCGGTCGAGGACGCCTGGCGGGCGAGCGTCGCTGCCGGCTCCACCATCGGTTTCGCGCTGCTGCTGCACCGCGACTCGCTGCTCGGACGCCTGCGGATGGCGCTCTGAGATGAGTCAGGCGCTGGTCGACGCAACGGTGCTGCACCCTCGGCGCCCGCTGCCGGCGCCGCCGAGCCTGCGACGGCCGGTCGCCCTGGTGCTCGCCTTCGCCCTGCTGGCGGGAGCGGCGGTCGGCGCCGCGGTCGCGATCCGGCCGGCGCTGGGCGTGGCGGTGCTGATCCTGGTCGCCGCGGCCCTGGCGCTGGCGCAGCGGCCGCAGATGTCGGTCTACCTGATGGTCACGATCGCGCCCGCCTGCGCGGGTCTGCACCGGGGCCTCCTGGTTCCCGGCCTGCGCATCTCCGAGGCGGCGATCGCCGGTCTCGGGGCGCTGGTCCTGCTGTTCGCGCCGCGGTTGCGGCGGCCGTCCTGGACCGGGGTGGAGATGCTGCTCCTCGCCTACGCGGTCTTCACCGTGGCACTGGGGGGGTACGACCTCATCGTCCGCGAGGCGCCGCTGACGACTGCCGATCTCGGCACCCTGCTCGGACCGCTGCAGTTCGTGCTGCTGGTCCGCGCCGTGGTCGTCGCGATGACCGAGGAGCGCTACCGGGTCCGGGCCGCCCAGCTGCTGATCGCGGCGGCGGTTCTCGTCGCCCTGGTGGCGCTGGCCCAGTTCGGCAACGTCGGCCCCACCCGCAGCGTGCTGACCTCGCTCACCGGCAGCAGCCTCTACTCGTCCTCGCTGGGCGAAGGGATCGGCCGCGTGACCGGGCCCTTCAACATCTGGCACGAGCTGGCCGGGGTCCTGATGCCCTCGGCCCTGCTGGCGCTGGCCCTGCTCCTCGACGCCCGCTCGCGCCCGCGGCAGGCCTGTTACGGGGTCGCGCTCCTGTTGATCGTGATGGCGCTGCTCTCCAGCGCCGCGGTCGGGGTGACGATCGCGACCGTGATCGGTGCCCTCTACATCTGCTGGCGCCGCCGTGTCCTGCACGTGGCGCTCGCCTTCGCGGTGCCCCTGGCGGTTGTCGCGGGGCTCTTCTTCGCCGGCCCGCTCAGCGGCCGGGCCGAACAGCAGTACGCGCCGTCGGCGGCTTCCTACCGCAGCCCCCTGGTGCCGCAGTCGCTCTCCTACCGCTACGCCCTCTTCCAGGAACAGAACGCCCCGGCGCTGGCCGGCAGGTGGGGGACGGGCTACGGGCCCGACCTGCCGCCGCGGCTGGCTCTCGGCGACTTCCCCTTCACCCAGACCACCTACATCTCGCTGTTGATGCGCGGAGGGGTGCCGCTCCTGGTCGTCTTCCTGGTCCTGCTCGGGGCCGTGATCAGAAGTGCGCGAAGATCGCAGCGAGAGGCCCGGACCGATTTCGAGTGGTCGCTGGCGACGGTCGTCCTGGTCATGAGCGTCAGCTACGTCTTCCTGCAGCTGATCGAGTCCTACCTCCTGGACTCTGGCCCCCCGCACGCCTACTGGGCGTTCGTCGGGCTGATGCTGGCGGCGAGCGGCGCTCGCGCCGCCAGGTCCTCCTAGGGCTGCGCGTACCCGGGGCTCCGGTAGCCGACGCCGGCGACCCCGTCGGGGACGAAGCTTCCCGCCGCCGGCGTCCCTTCCTGGACGCTCCCGCTGACGGCGAGGTCCGGCCAGGTGGCGACGGCCGCGCCGCGCGCCTCGCAGCCGAGGCCGGAGCTGTTCGAGGGCCAGATCGCCCGCTCCAGGGTCAGCCCGGGGCGGGGGGCGATGAAGACGTTCGAGAGCGACAGGGGGAAGCTCGAGCAGGAGCCGGTGCCGGAGGTGAGCCAGAGCATCGTCCCGCCCTTGTCGAGCGGGCCTTCGGTGGTGGCGGCGAGGTCGGTGTTCGAGATCTCCACCTGTCCGATCGGGCCGAGGTCGGGCTTGAGGAAGAGGCCCTGGTAGTTGCTGGCGCCCGAGAGCCGGTCGATGCGCAGGTCGCCGACACCGCCCCACGGTTGGACCAGGTCCGCGTGGAAGCTGCTGAAGCCGCCGCGCAGGCCTTCCATCCGCAGGTTCTCGAGCTGGACCGTCGCTTCCGGGGCGGCGATGTCGACGCCGTCCATTTCGCCGCCGCCGGAGCCGTCGATCTTCACTCCCTCGATGTGGACCGTCCCGGTCGCGCCGCGGATGTAGATCGCCCGCCGCTGGGCGTCGCTCCTGGCGCCGGGGGCGGTGCCGGCGGGGATCGTGATTTCGCCTCCGATCACGACGACGTTGTGGCCGCCGTCGAGCCAGGTCCCGCCGACCTTCTTGGTCGCCGGCAGCTTGACGACGTAGTCGCGCGAGGGCGACAGCGAGGTGTGGGTGTAGCCGTTGCCGAGCTCGATCGTCTTCGGATCGACCAGCGGCGGCGGCGCCCAGCGCAGCGGTTCGGCCGCGGGCGATACGGGCGGCTCTTCAGCCGGCGGCACGGGGGCGGGGGGCAGCCCTCCCGGTTCCTCCTCGGAACCGGAGGCTTCCCCGTCGCCGACGCCTTCCTCGGGCGGGGACTCCGGAAGTTCGGAGACTTCCTCGCCCGGTTCCTCCGGGCCCCCGGTGTCTTCCGGCGGGAGTTCGGGACCGGGATCGCTGGGTTCGACTTCGGGGCTCGAGCCGCCGGTTTCGTCGAGGGCGGGACCGCCGGCTTCGCGTGGAGGTTCGCCGGCGGGTGCGCCCTGGACCGGTACGCCCGGGCGAGGGGACGGGCCGGCGGGGTCTGCCGGTGCCAGGTCGGTCTGAGTTTGGACGGCCGGCGCTGGCCTTGGCTTGGGGGCCGTCTGCGCTCTGGCGCAGGCGGCGGCGCGGCTCGTGCGATGGGAGTGGCAGCAGCGGTGGCCGTGGCATCGCTTGCCGGCCTGGGGCCGGCTCTCGGCTGCGTGTCGGCCGCCGACCGCCCAGCCGGGGGCGCCGGCCCAGCCACCGTCCGCGCCCGCGGACGCGGCGCAGGCGAGCACGGTCAGCGCCGAGGCGAGCAGCGCCAGACAGGCGCGCGTCGAGCGCTTCGAGGTCGCCGGGCGAAGGGCGGCAGGGGGCATGCCCCTGCTCTCGGCCCGCCGCAGGCCGCCCTGACCCGAGGATCAAGGATCTTGGACGGATTGCCTAGTGACCGCCGCCGCCCTGCAACGGTTCTTGTAACTAAGGCGCGGAGTTACTCGGCAGCGAGCAGCGTGTGCCAGGTGGGGAGGAGCGGCTTGTCGTAGAGGTCGATGATCGCGGTCCGGGCGGCCTCGATCTCAGTCGAGAACCAATACCGTTCGAAGTCGGCGCGGCTCTCCCAGATCGAGGTCTGCTGGAACGCCAGCGGGTCGTCGATCGCGCGGGTCAGCGACCAGCTCTTGGCGCCGTAGGCGGGCATCTTCGCCGCCGCCGGTTCCCAGAGGTCGAGGAAGCGGTCTGCTCGGAAGGGCGGGATGTGCCAGTCGAGCCGGTTGACCTCAGCCATCAGATGCCCCTCTCGGGTCGCGGTTGCCTGCTCATGCTCCGACCTCGGCCCGGATCGCGCCGGGGCCCTCCTCGGTCTTGCCGGCATCCTCGGACTCGGCTCCGACCAGGATCGCGATCTTGCCGAGGTGCTTGTTTTCGTGCAGCAGCTGGTGAGCGCCGGGGACCCCGTCGAACTCCATCGTCTGCCACAACACCGGGCGGATCTTGCCCTCGGCCATCAGCTGGTTCGCCTTCATGCACTCGTAGGCGTTGGCGAAGTGGGAGCCGATGATCTGCTTCTGGCGCATCCACAGGTAGCGCACGTCGAAGTCGAGCTGGAAGCCCGAGGTGGCGCCGCAGATGACCACTTTGCCGAACGGCTTGACCGTGTAGACCGAGGTCGGGAAGGTGGCCTGGCCGACGTGCTCGAAGACGATGTCGGGGGAGTCGCCGAGGATCTCTTTGACCCGCTTGGCGAACCCGCGCGAGGCCTTGAAGCGCTCCTTGTCGAGTGCCTTGTCGGTGAGGTTCTCCGGGGTCCGCATCATCTCGCCGAACTCGGAGCGGTTGATGTAGCCGACGGCGCCGAGCTGCTTGACCAGCTCGCCCTTCTCGTCGGAGGAGACGACGCCGACCGCGTTCGCCCCGGCCGCTTTGCAGAGCTGCACGGCGAAGACGCCGAGACCGCCGGCCGCGCCCCAGATGAGGACGTTGTGGCCCGGCTGCAGCTTGCACTGGTCGATCAGCATCCGGTAGGCGGTGAAGTAGGTGAGGCCGTAGGAGCAGGCCTCGGCCCAGCTCATGTTCTGAGGGCGGGGGAGCAGCTGCTGCGCCTGCACTTTGGTGAACTCGGCGAACGATCCCCAGGTCGTCTCATAGCCCCAGATCTGCTGGCTCGGAGCGGCGAGCGGATCGAGGCCGTGGACCTCGACGTCCTCGTAGGAAGCCTGGTTGCAGTGGACGACGACCTCGTCGCCCGGCTTCCAGCGGGTGACACCCTCGCCGACCTTCCAGACGATCCCGGAGGCGTCGGAGCCGCCGATGTGGTGGCCGTACTCGGGGTGGTCGCCATAGGGGAAGACCGAGACCGGCTTGCCCAGCGCCGCCCAGACGTTGTTGAAGTTGACGCCGGCCGCCATCACGCGGACGATCACCTCGAAGGCGCCGGGCTCCGGGACCTCGATCTGCTCGAGCTGGAAGGCGTCTTTCGGCTCGCCCTGCCGCTCCTCGCGGATCACCCATGCCGCCATCGTGTCCGGCAGCGTTCCGGGCTCTACGGAAAGGTTCGAGAGTGAGCTGGTGTCAACGGCCAAAAGAGATCCTCCGCAAGTTGGTAACGGGCGGTGCGAATCCTAGTTAAGAGACTGTCCTGAAGCCGCCTGGCCAAGCAGACCAAGGACGCACCGAGCGCCGCGTGCTCTGCACGCAAGCGAGGGAGGACGCCGGCATGCGCCGGGTCAGGCGGCTTCAGGCGGCGTCGGAGGCCTCGCGCAGCTCCGGGGCGGTGATCTCGCGGACCGTGATCTCGACCGGTTCGGGCGGCTCGATCGCCTTGCCGGGGGCGACGCCGAGGTCCTCCACCTTGCGCAGCTGCGGCAGCAGCCGGCCCTCCATCGAGCCGACCGCGGAGTTGTAGGACTTGGTCGCCGACTCGAGGCGGCGACCGACCGTGTCGAAGTCGGTGATGAACTTGCCGAAGCGGGCGTGCAGGGTGTTGGCGGCGTCGGCGATCTCGGCTGCCTCGGCGACCATTCGCTCCTGGCGCCAGCCCAGCTCCATCGTCCGCAGCAGCCCGATCAGCGAGGTCGGGCTGACCAGCAGCACGTTGCGCTCCAGCGCGTAGTCGAAGAGCGTCGGGTCGGCGCCGAAGGCGGCGTGCAGGGCGGGCTCGTTGGGGATGAAGCAGATCACCAGATCCGGCATCTCACCGGCCTTGAACTGGCCCTGGTAGTCCTTCGAGCTGAGCGCGCGCACGTGCTCGCGAGCTTGGCGCGCGTGGCGCTCGAGGTGGGCCCGGCGCTCGGATTCGACCTCGGACTCCTGGGCGTCGAGGAAGGCGTCGAGCGGCACCTTCGAGTCGGCGACGAAGCTGCGGCCTTCGGGCAGCAGGAAGAGCGCATCCGGCCGCAGGCGCCCGTCTTCGGTCCGCAGCGTCTCCTGCAGCTCGAAGTCGACGTGCTCGGTCATGCCGGCGATCTCGACGCAGCGGCGCAGCTGCAGCTCGCCCCACTGGCCGCGGGTCTGCGGCTGGCGCAGCGCCTTCTTCAGCCCGGCGGTCTCGGAGTTGAGGTTGCCGACGGTCTGCCCCACCTGCTCGAGCAGGGTGCGGGTCTGCAGGTCGGTCTCACCGCGCTTGCGCACCTCCGCCTCGATTTTCTCCTGGCCCTTGGCGATGCGGTCGGTCAGCGCCTTGATCTCCGCCTGGCGCTTGTCGATTTCGGCCTGGCGCTTGTCGAGTGAGGCCTCCGCCGTCTTCGCGTCGAGCTTGCGGGCCTCGTCGTTGGCCTGCAGCAGGCCGGGCAGGGAGTCGGAGACCGCCTGCGCTGCCGCCTCGCGCACGGCCAGCGCGAAGTCGGGCTGCTCGGCGGGCTCCGCGCGGCGCGAGACGAGCGCGTAGACGAGACCCGCGGCGAGCAGGAGGACGGCGATGGCGAGGACGACGGTCATGGCCATCGACAGTGACAGGCGGTTCAGACGGGATTCTCAGCCTGAAAAGTCGCTTGCAGCGACCGATCCACCGGCGACTCAGGGAAGCAGGACGTCGTTCTGGGAAGAGGCGCGGTAGGGGCCGACGACGAGCTTGCCGAGGCGGGCGCCGGGGACGTTGGCGGCGCCGACGACGTAGGTGCCGGTGGGGAGGTCGGTCTGCAGGGTGGCGGGGGTGCCGGCCGGGATCGGCACCGAGCTGACGTCGCGTGGGCCGCGCAGCTCCAGCTTGGAGTCGAAGCGCGTCTGGTTGGCGGTGATGATCGAGACCGTGACCGGGCGTTTGGTCTTGATCGGCGGCTGCGCCTGGTTCTGGTTCTGCGGGGCCTGCTGGGTGCGGGCCGGGCCGAAGGCGATCCTCGTCGGCTGCACCGTGATCGCCCTGGGGGTGATCGTGATGCTGACCTGCAGCGCCACCTGCGGCCGCTGTTCGTTGGGATGGCTCTCGGCGCCGCAGCCGCTCGCGGCAAGCGCGCCGACGGCGACTAGGCCGGCAACCGCGGCTCTGGCTCTCCCACGACCCATCGCGCCGGAATCTAACCGAAGGGCAAGTCGACCACGCGAGCCGTAACGCCATCTTCACCTACGGCGAGCTCGGTTCCGGGCTCGGCCTCGCGCCGCAGGATCGCCAGCCCGAGCGGTCCGAGGGCGGGGGAGACGGTGGCGCCGCCGAGCCGCCCGACCTCCTTCTCGCCGAGCAGCAGCGCCGTTCCCGGCTCGGCCGGGGCGCTCAGCCGCAGTCCTCGCAGGTGGCGGTTGGGCCGGCCCTTGTAATGGAGGCGGGCGACCGTCTCCTGGCCGATGTAGCAGCCCTTGGTGAAGCTGACCGTGTCCTCGACGATGCCCGCCTCGGCCGGCATCGTCGCCGTCCCCATCTCGGCCCCGAAGCGGGGCACGCCGGACTCGATCCGGAGGATCTCGACCGCCTCGGGGGAGACCTCGACGGCGCCGGCGGCGAGCAGGGCATCGCGCAGCCGCCCGGCGTCCGCGACCGCGGCGATCAGGTCGATGCCCCAGCGCGTCCCCGCCGCCAGGAACTCGATCCCGGCCAGGGAGCCCGCTTCGCAGGCGTTGTCGGGCAGCGGCGCCGTGGCCGCGATCTCGGCGCTGCGCGGCCCGATCAGCGAGAGGATCGCTCGCTCGCCGCTGACGTCGGCCACCTTCACGTCGCGCCCGATCGAGTACATCTCGAGGTGGCGCCGCGCCGCCGCGATCGCCTCCGGCTCGGTGTCGATCCAGATCTCCTCGGGCGCGGATCGCAGCACCCGCATGTCCGCCTGCATGTGCCCCTTGCGATCCAGCAGTGCCGCATAGAGCCCGTCCCCAACCTCCAGCGCCTCAATGTCATTGGTCAGTTGCCCCTGCAGATACTCAGCTCCATCCGGCCCGGAGACAAGCAGCTTCCCCCGCTCCGACCGATCCAGCAGCCCGCATTCCTCCCGCAGCTGCCGGTACTGCGCATCCAGCTCGACTACCAGGGGCTCGCTCATGCCCCAGATTCTAGGAAGCGGCAAGGTCGGGCGATGGAGATGAGCCCCGAACGAACCTCCCCGCTGTTGTGAGAGAGGGGGTCATCTCCCTCGCCCCTCGCAACCCCTTCCACTTTTAGATCTGTCTAAACTCGTTTTAGACGTGTCTAAACCAGTCGAAGTCAAATCAGAAGCGATCGAGGACTACTGCAAGGCGATCTACGCGATCTCCCGCGAGCGCGACGGCCTCGTCCTCAACGGCGAGGTCGCCCAGCGCCTGGACGTCGCTCCGGCCACCGCCACCTCGATGCTGAAGCGCCTGGCCGGCCTCGGCCTGGTCGACTACATGCCCTACAAGGGGGTCAGCCTGACCCCGGCGGGGGAGAAGGTCGCGCTCGAGGTGATCCGCCACCACCGGCTGATCGAGGCCTATCTCTCAGAGGCGCTGGGGATGCCGGCCGACCGCGTCCACGAGGAGGCGGAGGTGCTCGAGCACTACATCTCCGAGGACCTGGAGCTGCTGATCGCCGCCAAGCTCGGCGAACCGAGCCACGATCCCCACGGGACCCCGATCCCCGGCCCCGACCTGCTGCCGCCGGTCGGCGAAGGGAGTTCGCGGTGAAGCCGGTCGCGCCGCCGCCGGCGCCGCCCGAGGCGCCTGAGACGCGGGAAGCTACGGTCGAAGACGTACTTCCGGGCGAGGCCCGGGTCGCCGAGGCGGCGCGCCGCTCGCTCGACGGCCACAACCGCGGCATCGGCCGGCTCTGGCCCTTCCTCGGCCCCGCCTTCATCGCCGCCGTCGCCTACATCGACCCCGGCAACTTCGCCACCAACATCGCCGGCGGCGCCAAGTTCGGCTACCTGCTGCTGTGGGTGGTGCTCTCGGCCAACCTGATCGCGATGCTGGTGCAGACGCAGTCGGCCAAGCTCGGCATCGCCACCGGCAAGAACCTGGCCGAGCTCTGTCGCGAGCGCTTCTCGCGCCGCACCTCGATCGGCCTCTGGCTGCAGGCGGAGCTGGTCGCGATGGCGACCGACATCGCCGAGGTGGTCGGCGCCGCGCTCGGGCTCAACCTGCTGTTCGGGATCCCGCTGTTCCCGGCCGGGATCATCGCCGGCATCGGCGCCTTCGCGATCCTCGCCCTGCAGCAGCAGGGCTACCGGCGCCTGGAGGCCGGGATCAGCGTCCTCGTCGGCGTCGTCGTCGCCTCCTTCGTCTACGAGCTCTTCGACGCCAGCCCGGAAGCGAGCGAAATCGGCAAGCACCTCTTCGTCCCCGGCTTCGCCGGCACCGACAGCTTGCTGCTGGCCACCGGGATCATCGGTGCGACGGTGATGCCGCATGTGATCTACCTGCACTCGGCCCTGACCCAGCGGCGCATCGTCGGTCGCGACAGCGCTGAGAAAAAGCGCATCCTCGGCTTCGAGAAAGTCGACGTGGTGATCGCCCTCTCGCTGGCGGGCCTGGTCAACCTGTCGATGATGATCGTCGCCGCCGCGCTCTTCCACACCAGCGGCCTGACCGGTGTCGACTCGATCGACGGTGCCTACGAAGGCCTGCAGGAACTGGTCTCCAATCGCGCCGCCACCGTCTTCGGCATCGCCCTGCTGGCCTCCGGCTTCGCCTCCTCCTCGGTCGGGACGATGGCCGGGCAGGTGGTGATGCAGGGCTTCATCCGCCGCCGCATCCCGATCTTCGTCCGCCGCGCGGTGACCCTGGCGCCGGCGCTGCTGGTGCTGGCGATCGGCGTCGACCCGACCGACGCCCTGGTCGGCAGCCAGGTCGTCCTCTCCTTCGGCATCCCCTTCGCCCTGGTGCCGCTGTTGATCATCGCCAGCAAGCGCGAGGTGATGGGGGACCTGGTCAACCCGGGCTGGCTCTCCGCCCTGGCCGGGGTCCTCGCCAGCCTGATCATCGCCCTCAATGTCTTCCTGCTCTACCAGGTCTTCTTCGCCTGATGCGGCGGCGGGCGGAGCTGTGGATCGGCTCGGCGCTGCGGGCCGAGCCGGCGGCGGTCTGGGAGCGGGCGATGAGCGCCGAGGGGATCAACGCCGAGCTGGCGCCGCTGCTGCGGATGACGACCCCGCGCGGGCTCGGGAGCCTCGACCTGCACGCGCTCGAGCCGGGCCCGCTGGGGCGCAGCTGGCTGCTGCTGTTCGGGGTGCTCCCGGTCGACTACGACGAGATCGGGCTGGAGCGGATCGAGCCGGGGCGGGGGTTCCTGGAGCGCTCGACGATGCTCTCGCAGCGGCTCTGGGAGCACGAGCGGACGATCGAGCCGGACGGGGTGGGCGGGGCGACGATCGTCGACCGGGTCGCGTGGGAGCCGCGGCTGCCGCTGCCCGGGCGCCTGCTGCGGCCTCTGATCGCCGCTGTCTTCCGCCACCGTCACGAGCGGCTGCGACGCCACTTCGGCGGCGTCCCGCTGTCGCGGCGCTAGGCTTCCGGCGTGCCCCTCGCCGACGACTTCCAGCGCGTGCTCGAGGCGCTGCCGCCCGACTGGACCGACCTCGAGCTCGATCTGCGGATCGACGACGAGGCCCAGTACATCGACAGCGCCGTCGCCCTGAGCCAGGTCAACGCCCAGGTCTACAGCCGGGCCGAGTGGCACTGGCGGCTGCTGGTCGCCCACAGCTTCGGCCACGCGGCCGCGGCGGAGACCGTCAAGGGCGTGCTGGCGAAGCTCGACGGCGACGGGGTCACCGGCGAGCTGGCGGTCGCCGAGGTGCGCGAGGGGCGCTCCGAGGTCGTGCAGATGTGGGGCCGGCCGGAGAGCGTCCGCGAGGAGTTCCGCCAGCGCCGCTCGATCTAGTGGGCGGGCGCTGATGGCCCGGGTGCTGGCCGTCGCCGACCTGATGCTCGGCAGCAAGGTGGAGGCGACGCTGACCGCCGCCGGCCACGAGGTGGCGCTCTCGCCCTCGCTGCAGGAGGCTGACCTCGACGGCGTCGAGCTGCTGGTCGCCGACCTCGACAGCGAGAACGCCGAGGCCCTGGTCGGGCTCGGGGTGCCGGTGCTCGGCTTCTACTCGCACGTCAACGCGGAGACGCGCGCAGTGGCCGAGGCGGCCGGGGTCGACCTGGTCGTGCCGCGCTCGCGGCTGGCGCGGGAGATGCCCCAGCTCGCAGAACGCCTGCTCGAGGGCTGAGGGGTGGGCGGGTCCCGGGTGGGACTCGCCTGCGCGAACAGCGGGAGGCTTGGCGAGTCCCACCCGGGACCCGGTCCAGCTTTCAGGGCAGGTCGAAGGTTCGGTTGATGTCGACCGGGCGTTCAAGGAGGCCGTGCGTCACGTCCCAGACCGACCATGCCTTGAGAACTTGCGGATCGAACGGGGCGGGGTGGAGGTCCGGCAGGAGGACCTGAAGCTGGGCCTGCTGTTCGGCGCGGTCGAGGGCGGGGTCGGCGGCGAGCAGGTCGTCGAGGGCCTTGGCCGGCTGTTGCTCGGCGAAGGCGTAGCCGCGGCGGGTGGCGGCGACGACGGAGTGGATCAGCTCCGGGTCGCTCTGGAGCGTGTGCCGTGAGGTGGTGAGGATCAGCTCGGGGTAGGGCGGGGCGCCGTAGCGGTCGACCTTGAAGATGCGGACGGGCACGCCCTGCCGACGCAGCGCCACGCCCTCGGCGTTCCAGAACCCGGTCGCCGCGTCGACCCTGCCGGCGGCGAGCGCGGAGATCGCGTTGAAGCCGATCGTCACCTCGTCGACCTTGGCCGGGTCGCCGCCGTCGGCGCCGACCTCGGAGTCGACCACGGCTTCGTCGGAGGGCAGGCCGGTGACGCCGACCGTGCGCCCTTCGAGTTCGCGCGGCCGCTTCACGCCGCTGCTCCTGCCGGCGATCACCGCGGCCAGCGGTCGCTGCACGATCGGCATCGCCCCGACCAGGTCGAGCCCCTTCTCGCGGGCGATCCCGAGGTCGTGGATGTCGAGGATCGCGAAATCGGTGCGGCCGGCGGCGAGCAGCTTCGGGGCGTCGGTCGATTCCCCGGGCTGGTCGATCTTCAGCTCGACCCCGGCGTCGCCATAGAAGCCCTGGGCCTGGGCCGCGTAGATCCCGGAGTGGACGGCATTCGGCGTGAAGTCGAGCACCAGGCTCGCGCCTTTCGGCACGCCCGGTTCCGCGCCGCCCCCGCCGCAGCCGGCGATACCGGCAATTAGGAGGGCGGCCGCCAGCAGCGCGACAGCACGTCTCATCTGGTCAGGAACCTAATCCATTGAGCAAATATGAGTAGACTGCCGCCGCTTACCTGATCACGGGATCGAGGAGGAGAATAAGAGTGCAGGAACGAGGTCTGGCCGCATATCTTGCAGAGTTCATCGGCACGCTTTTGCTGGTCTTTTTCATCACCAGCGTCGTCGTGCTGTTCGTTTCGACCGGAAGCCAGGCCCAGTTCGGCTCGGACTTCGCGGTAATCGGGCTCGTCCACGCCTTCCTGCTGTTCGGACTGATCGTCATGTTCGGCGTCGTCAGCGGTGGTCACTTCAACCCGGCGGTGACGCTGGCGGCGTTGGTGATCAAACGGATCAAGCCGCTCGACGGCACGATCTACATGTTCGCCCAGCTCTGTGGGGGCATCCTCGGCGCTTGGCTGACCAAGGGCCTGCTGCTCGACGAGGGCCGGGCAACCCACTACGGAGCCGCTGAAGTCAGCGGCCTGCTGGCAAACAACTTCGCCGGCTCGATCGTCGAGGCGATCGGCACCTTCTGCCTGGTGCTGGTGATCCTCGCCGCGGTCTACTCGAAGAAGAGCCTGAAGGACTGGGCGCCGCTGGCGATCGGGACCACCCTCGGTTTCATCGTCATGGTCGGCGGTCCGCTGACCGGCGGTTCCTACAACCCGGCCCGCTGGTTCGGCCCCGCCCTGGTCGGCAACGACTTCGGCGGCGTCTGGCCCTACCTGGCCGGCCCGATCGTCGGCGCGCTGCTCGCCGCCGCCGTGTTCAAGTTCGTGCTCGAGCCGGGCGGTGCCGCTCCGACCGAACCGCCGGAGCGGGTCAAGCCGAAGGCCGCGCCTAAGCCCGGCGCCGCCAGCTAGGACGTCTGTGAACCGCCGGGCCTGGCCGGCCCGGCGGTTGCAGTAGCTTGGGCGGGGTGCGAAGGGTCACCTTCTCCCGCAACTACACGCTCTCCCTCTCGCGTACCTGCCAGTGCTACTGCAAGTACTGCGCTTTCGCGACGCACAAAGCGCACATCCACGCGCCGGAGAAGGTCGAGGCGCTGCTCGACGAGGCGCTGAAGCGCAACACCAAGGAGCTGCTGGTCCTGACCGGCGAGCGGCCCGAGGTCAACCCCGAGGTGGCGGCGCGGCTGGCCGAGTGGGGGCACCAGGACTTCACCGCCTACGTGGTCTGGGCCTGCGAGCGGGCGCTGGAGCGGGGCATGCTGCCGCACACGAACCTCGGTGTGCTGAGCAAGGACGACCTGGCGCGGCTGCGGGAGGTGACCGCGTCGCAGGGGCTGATGCTGGAGTCCACCGCGGAGCGGCTGATGGAGACCGTCCACGCGGGGTCTCCCACGAAGCATCCAGCGGCAAGGCTGGCCACGATTGAGGCCGCTGGCCAGCTGAGGATCCCGTTCACCAGCGGCATCCTGGTCGGCATTGGCGAGACAGAGGACGAGCGCGTCGAGGCGCTCGAAGCGCTGGCTGGGCTGCATGAGCGCTATGGGCACCTGCAGGAGGTCATCCTCCAGAACTTCGTGCCGCACCCGAGGTACTACGGGGCCGAGGTGGCTGAGATCGCTGACGAGGCTGCGCGGGCGCGGTGGGAGGGGGATGAGGATCCCCTCTCTGGAGCAACAGGTGGGGAGGCTCCCGAGAGGGGATCCTCATCCCCCTCGAACGGGGCCGGCGGCTCGGGTGGCGGGCTGCCGATGCCGGAGTGGGCGAGCCCGGTCGGGATCGAGGAGATCAAGCGGTTGATCCAGGAGAGCAAGCGGTTGATGCCGGACGTGGGCGTCCAGATCCCGCCGAACCTTGCCGATTGGTGGCCGGAGCTGGTCGAGGCGGGGGCGACGGATCTGGGAGGGCTGTCGGCGAACGGGGACCACATCTCGCCGGAGCATGCATTCCCAAGTCCTCATCAGGTGCGCAAGGAGCTGGCGCCGAAGGGGTTCGCGCTGACCGAGCGGCTCTGCGTCTACCCGCAGTACATGGACCCGGAGTGGATGGAGCAGGGGGTCCTCGATGTGATCAAGCTCAAGTATTGGAGCTTCATCCCGCGCCGAGGGTCCGGGCGCCGGAGCGAAGAGACGCTGGAGGAGGGACTGAGCGAGCGGGCGATCGCCAAGGGGCGCGAGGGGTTGGAGCTCTCCGAGGACGAGCTGACGGCGCTGTTCGTCGAGAACCGGCCCGAGGTGGTGGAGGAGATGCGTGCCGCCGCCGACGAGCTGCGGGCCGAGCTGCACGGAGACCGGGCCACCTTCGTCGTCAACCGCAACATCAACTTCACCAACATCTGCGTCGTCGGCTGCGCCTTCTGCGGGTTCGGCCAGGGGCGGCGCTCGCCCGACGCCTACGAAGTCTCCGAAGAGGACTTCGCGAGCCGGATCGAAGAAGCGGTCGAGTTCGGCGCCACCGAGCTCTGCATGCAGGGCGGCATCCATCCCGACCTGACCCTGGAGGAGTACGGCAAGTGGCTGCGACTGGCCAAGGACGTGGCACCGCAGCTGCACCTGCACGCCTACTCGCCGATGGAGGTCGACTACATGTGCGAGAAGTCGGGCAAGCAGCCGGGAGAGGTCTTCGAGTACCTGCTCGAGTGCGGCCTCGGCTCGACTCCGGGCACCGCGGCCGAGGTGCTCGACGACGGCGTGCGCCAACGGATCTCCCCCAACAAGCTCCCGGCCGGCCGCTGGGTCGAGATCATCGAAGCCTCCCACCGCGCCGGCCTGCACTCGACCTCGACGGTGATGTTCGGGCACATCGAGGAGCCGCGCGAGCTGGCCCGGCACATGGGCGTCGTCCGCGCCCTGCAGGAACGGACCGGCGGCATCACCGAGTTCGTCCCGCTCAGCTTCATCCCCTTCAACACGATGCTCGGCCGTACCCATGGGATCGAGGAGATCTCGATGGCCGACAACCTCAAGCACACCGCCGCCTTCCGCCTGGCGCTGGGGCGGACGATCCCCAACCTGCAGGCGAGCTGGGTGAAGATGGGCCTGGAGGGGGCGACCGAGTCGCTGCGCTGGGGCGTCAACGATCTCGGCGGCACCCTGATGGAGGAGAACATCTCGCGCATGGCCGGCTCCCAGCACGGGGTGCGGCTGGAGCCCGAGGAGCTCGCCGGGGCGGCCCGCGCCGCCGGCCGTGAGCCCGCCCAGCGCACCACCCTCTACGAGATCGTCGAGACCTACGCCAGCGCTTGATCCGCCCCGATCCGGGTAGCTAAATCTCGACAGAGATAAGCCACCGGAAGGATCGAGATGAGCGACATTCAGAACAAGGACGACGCCAAGGGCCGGATCAAGGAGGCCGCCGGCGACCTCACGGGCGACAAGGACTTGAAGCGCGAGGGCAAGGTCGACCAGGCGGGCGGCAAGGCCAAGGAGGGCGTCGAGAAGGTGACCGACAAGGTCAAGGACGCGCTGAAGCGGAACTAGCGGAACAGATCCTCGGCAGGGGGGCGCCGCAGAGCGCCGGCGCCGGCGCCGTCCTCGCCGCCGACGTGGCGGCCGAGGCCGCGCACGATCGCGGCGGGGACGCCACTTGCCTTGTCGCGGACGAGGTCGGCGGCGGAGGCGGCCTCGTCGGCGATCGCGATCAGAGTCGCCTCCAGCTCGCGGCCCCCGGCGTCGCGCCGCCCGCGCCAGTCGTCCAGCGGCGCCAGCCCGGCGCAGCCGATCGCGACCTCCGCCTGTCCGAGGCGCCAGGCCCGCCCGAAGCTGTCGCTGATCACTACGGCGATGGTGGTCGGGTTCCCAGCGAGCGTCGCAGTAATTTCGCTTCGGATTGCGCGGGCGGAGGCGTCGGGATCGGCGGGGAGCAGGCAGACGGTGTCGGGGTCGGGGAGGTTGGAGCTGTCGATGCCGGCGTTGGCGCAGACGAAGCCGTGGTGGGTCGCGACGATGAGGACGCCGCGCTCGGCTCGCAGCACCTCGGCACTCTCTTCCAGGATCAGCTCGACCAGGTTCGGCTCTTTGCCCAGGATCGCGGCCAGCTTGCGGGCCTCGGCGCCGGGCAGGACCGAGGAGAGCCGGCGGACCTGGCCCTCCGCCTTGGAGACGATCTTCTGTGAGATCACGACCAAGTCGCCGTCTTCGAGCTCGGTCCGGGCGGCGATCTCCTCGCCGACGTTCATTCCCTCGCTGAACTCGGGCAGGCCGGCTACCGCGATCACCCGGAGCTCGCCCGCGGGCGGCACGCTCATATCCCCAGGGCCTTGGCGGTGCGGCGGGCGCGGCCGGGGCGGGCCTCCAGCTCGCGGGTCAGGGCGATGACGTCGGCCGGGGTGTCGAGGTCGAGCCCGAGCGAGGCCAGCTCCTCCACCCCGAAGGGCACGCCGGCCTCGCGCGCCAGGGCGACGTGGCGGGCGCGGCTGCCCTCGCCGAAGGCGGGGACGATCGCGCCCGGCGGGCTCAGGGCCAGGGCGTTGGTGCCGGTGCCGTGGCGGTCGGGGACGATGCCGACGTAGCGCTCGGGGAGTCCCGTCAGCAGGCGATCCAGCTCACGCGGCTCGAGCAGCGGGCAGTCGCCGGCGAGGAGGACGACGCAGCCGGCGCCGTCGGCTTCGGCGCGGGCGATCCCCGCCTGGGCCGCCTCGACGTGGCCGCCGTCCTCGGGATCGGGCACCACCGTGGCGCCCACCTGCGCCGCCAGCTCCTGCGCGGCCGGGTCGCCGCTGACGACGATCGTGCGCTCGATCGTCCGCGCCTCGCCGATCGCCTCCAGCACGTCGCCGACCATCGCCTCCATCAGCGTCCGCCGCTGCTCGCCGTCGAGGCCCGCCGCGAGCCGCTGCTTGGCCGCGTTGAAGCGCTTGACGGGAAGGACCGCGGTGGCTCTCAAGGCGAAGGGACGGTCGCGGCGGTCGGCATCGCGGCTAGCTGAGAAGGGAGGTCGCATAGTCGAGCACGATGCGGGCGACCCGGGCGCGGCCGCCGGCGCCCTCCATCAGCGTCGGCGCGGCGAGGGTCGCGACCTCGACCGGCGGCGGGTCGGGGTCGCCCTCGTCGACGACCATGCCGTCGATCAGCCCGGCGTAGAGGGAGGCGACACCGGCGGCCGTGGTCGGGCGGTCGATCGCTTCCATGAAGCGGTCGGTCGGGCCCTTGACCACCTCGCCGGCGACGTAGGGGCTGACCGCGACGACCGGAGCGGGGGAGGCGGCGATCGCGTCGCGCAGGCCGGGTACGGCGAGGATCGGGCCGATGCTGATCACCGGGTTGGAGGGGCCGATCACGATCGCCTCGGCGGCGTGCAGCGCCGCCAGCACCTCGCGGCTCGGCTCGGCGCTCTCGATCCCCTCCAGCTCGACCCCGACCACGGCGGGCTCGCCGCGGTCGACGATCAGGTACTCCTGCAGGTCGCGCCGGCCGGCCGCGGTCAGCACCTTGGTCCGGACCGGCGAGTCGCTCATCGGCAGCACCTTCGCCTCGACCCCGAGGCCGCGGGCGATCTGCGCCTGGGCGTCGGTCGGCCGCCCGCCCTCCTCGATGAACTGACGCCGGTAGAGGCAGGCGGCGAGGTCGCGGTCGGAGAGCCCGAACCAGCTCGGCGCGCCCAGCTTCTGCAGCCGCTCGAAGACGGTGAAGCCGTCCTCGCGGATGCCCCAGCCGCGCTCCTCGTCGATTTCGCCGCTGAGCCAGTAGGTGACGAGGTCGGGGTCGGGGGAGACGTGGACGCCGAGCGCCTCGATGTCGTCGCCGGTGTTGGCGATCACGCTCAGTTCCGCGCCGATCTCCTCCTGGATCCCGGCGGCGAGTTTGGCGCCTCCGGTGCCGCCGGCTAGGAGCGCGACTCGCATCTCCCGTCTATCCCCAGTGGTCGGCGTCCGGCAAACCCGTGAGCCGGATCCCGGCGTGCGCCTTGTAGCGGCTGTTGACCGAGATCAGCATCGGCGTCAGCTGCTCGACGATCCGCGCCATCTCGAGGGCGCCGGCGTTGACGGCGCGCAGGCCGGGGATCAGCTCGATCAGGCGGGCGACCCGGGCCTTGTCGGCCTTCTTGTCGCCGCAGACGAGCACGTCCTCGCCGAGCTCGGCCTCGGTGTCGGAGAGAGTGGGGGCCCCGACCGTGTGCAGGGCGGAGACGACTGTGACTCCCTCGGGCACCATCTCCTGCGCCTGCTGGGCGGCGGAGCCCTGCCAGACGCCGAGCGAGCGGGTCGCTTTGCCGCTGACCGCGGCGGCGAGGGGGACGGTGCAGTCGACCAGGATCTGGCCGGGGGCGAGCGCTTCGCGCAGGTTGTTGAGGTTCTCCGACTGAGCGCGGAAGGGGACGGTGAGGAAGACGATCTGGCCCTGCTTGGCCGCCTCGCCGTTCTCGAGGCCGCTGACGTCGGCGCCCGGCACTGCGGCTCGGACCTTGGCGGCGGCCTCCACGGCGCGCTCCGCCGCACGGGATCCCAGCACGACCGGCACTCCCGCCTGGGCCCAGCGCGTCGCCAGCCCGGCGCCGAGAGCGCCGGTGCCGCCAATGATCGGAATCGGTTCGCCGTCAGCCACCAGCGCGCCAGTCTAAGCCTCCCGCCGCTTGGGCTTGCCCCCGGCGGCCGGGGGAGAGAATCGACTCCTGTCGACTTAGTGACCCTGTGGGGTCATCAACTCGACAGAAGACGGGAACGGCTTGGGAGTTGGCGCGACTCCAGCACGGCGTGATCAACACGAGGCAGTTGCGGGAGCTGGGTTTGAGCCCTCAGGCCATCCAGCATCGGGTGGGGCGGGGCAGGCTCCACCGGGTGGAACGGGGTGTCTATGCCCTCGGGAGACCGGAACTCACCCAACGGGGACGATGGATGGCGGCGGTTCTGGGCGGAGGCAAGGGAGCCGTGCTCAGCCATGCGAGCGCCGCTGCGCTCTGGGGCGTCGTCCCGGCGTCCGGGCCGCCGGAGATCACCGTGCCGGTTACCTCTGGGCGCAAGCGCGACGGCGTCGTCGTGCACCGGCGTCCCGGGCTGCGTGGAGAAGAAGTCTTCGCGCGCCATCTCATCCCGGTCACCTCGCTCGTCCGGACAATGATCGACATCTCCCGCCGACTGGAGACCCCGGACCTGGAGCGAGCGGTAAACGAGGCCGATCGCCTCGACTTGATCGACCCGGAGTCGTTGCTCGACGCGCTCGGGGCTCACCGCGGGCAGCGCGGCGTGCGAGCTCTGCAGGCCCTCCTCTCGCGCCACGTCTTCCGGCTCACCGACTCGGAGCTGGAGCGTCGGTTCCTGCGGTTGGTGGAGCGGGCGAGGCTGCCGCTGCCGGTCACCGGGGTCCGCCTCAACGGCTTCAAGGTCGATTTCTACTGGCCCCATCTCGGTCTCGTGGTCGAGACCGACGGCCTGCGCTACCACCGCACTCCGGCGCAGCAGGCACGTGACCAGCTCCGCGATCAGGCCCATGTCACCGCGGGGCTTACGGCGCTTCGCTTCACCCATGCGCAGGTTTGCTTCGAGACGAGATATGTGATCGCGACCCTGCGCGCGGTGGCGACGCGGCTCGAAGAAGGTTGGTCCGACGCGGCACCGGGCCGGGCGTGAACCAGGCGTCATAAGCTGAGTGCATGGTCGAGTTGCCCAAGCAGGTCCGCATCCGCGAGGTCGGGCCGCGCGACGGGTTTCAGAACGAGCCGGAGACGATCGAGACGGCCGAGAAGGTGCGGCTGATCGACCTGCTCTCGGCGACCGGGGTGAGCCGGATGGAGATCACCTCGTTCGTGCGGCCGGACGTGATCCCGCAGCTCGCCGACGCGGCCGAGGTGCTGCTGGCGGTCCAGCGCCGGCCCGGGGTCTCGTTCTCGGTCCTGATCCCGAACGAGCGCGGGCTGGAGCGGGCGCTGGGGATGCGCGACCGCTTCGACGAGGTCAGCGTCTTCCTCTCCGCCTCGGAGACCCACAACCGTCACAACGTCAACCGCTCCGTCGCGGAGTCGCTGGCCGGGCTGGAGGCGACTCTGGCGACGGCGGGCGCGGCCGGCCTGCGCCGCGAGGGCGTGATCGCCACCTCCTTCGGCTGCCCCTACGAGGGACACGTGGCGCCCGAGCGCGTCTTCGAGATCGCCGAACGCCTGGCGGCGGCGGGCTGCGAGGAGGTCGGCTTCGGCGACACCACCGGGATGGCCAACCCGCGCCAGGTCCACGAGTTCTTCGCCGCCGCCCGCGAGCGCCTGAGCGGGGTCGAGCTGACCGCGCACTTCCACAACACCCGCGGCCAGGGGCTGGCCAACCTGGTGGCGGCGCTGGAGGAGGGAGTCGAGTCCTTCGAGTCGAGCTTCGGCGAGCTCGGCGGCTGCCCGGTGCCGCCGGGGTCGACCGGCAACGTCGGCAGCGAGGACGTGGTCTCGATGCTGCACGAGATGGGGGTCGAGACCGGGATCGACCTGCCGAAGCTGATCGTCGCCTCGCGAGCGGCGCAGGAAGTCCTGGGCCGGCCGCTGGGCGCGCACGTGCTGCGGGCCGGGCCAGTTGACTGGCACGCCAGCCAGTCCGAATAGGCTCCCCGCGTGACCGACTTCGCGAAGGCCCTGGACGCCGCGCTCTCCGGCGGTCCGCAGCGCCACCACGAGAAGACCGCCGAGCAGGGCAAGCTGCCGGTGCGCGAGCGGGTCGAGCGGCTGGTCGACGCCGGCTCCTTCGCCGAGGAGGCGGCGCTCGCCAGCTGGGAGAAGGAGGGGCTGGGCGCCGACGGCGTCGTCACCGGCCTGGCCACGATCGCCGGCCGCCGCGTCGCCCTGATGGCCAACGACCCAACCGTCAAGGCGGGCTCGTGGGGGCCGAAGACGGTGGAGAAGATCCTTCGCATCCAGGAGCGGGCGCTGAGCCTGCAGGTGCCGCTGGTCTACCTGGTCGACTCGGCCGGGGCGCGGATCACCGACCAGGTGCAGATGTTCCCCGGCCGCCGCGGCGCCGGCCGCATCTTCCACAACGAGGTCCGCCTCTCCGGTCAGGTGCCGCAGATCTGCCTGCTGTTCGGCCCCAGCGCCGCCGGCGGCGCCTACATTCCCGCCTTCTGCGACGTCGTCGTCATGCGCGAGGGCAACGCCTCGATGTACCTGGGGTCGCCGCGGATGGCGGAGATGGTGATCGGCGAGACGGTGACGCTGGAGGAGATGGGCGGGGCGAAGATGCACACCGGCGTCTCCGGCTGCGGCCACTTCCTGGTCAAGAGCGACGAGGAGGCGATCGATCTCGCCAAGCGCTACCTCTCCTACATGCCGGAGAGCTGGCGCCAGGAGCCGCCCGCGGCGGCGCCAGCCGCGCCCGCCTCCGACGCGGCGATCGCCGCGATCGTCCCCGCCGACGAGAACCAGCCCTTCGACATGCGCGAGGTGCTCGACTCCCTGCTCGACGCCGACTCCTTCCTCGAGGTCCACAAGCGCTGGGCGAAAGAGCTGATCGTCGGCTACGGGCGGCTCGACGGTCGCGTCGTCGGCGTCGTCGCCAACCAGCCGCGCCAGAAGGGCGGCGTCCTCTTCGTCGACTCCGCCGACAAGGCCGCCCGCTTCATCCAGACCTGCAACGCCTTCAACGTGCCGCTGCTGTTCCTCGCCGACGTGCCCGGGTTCATGATCGGGACCGCGGTCGAGCGCCAGGGAATCATCCGCCACGGGGCGAAGATGATCAGCGCCGTCTCCGAAGCGACGGTGCCGAAGATCTCGGTGATCGTCCGCAAGGCCTACGGGGCCGGGCTCTACGCGATGGCGGGCCCCGCCTTCGAGCCCGACTGCTGCATCGCCCTGCCGAACGCCTCGATCGCGGTGATGGGACCGCAGGCCGCGGTCAACGCCGTCTTCCTCAATCAGATCCAGGCGATCGAGGACGAGGCCGAGCGCGAGGCCTTCGTCGCCGCCAAGCGCGAGGAGTACGCAGCGGACATCGACATCCTCCACCTCGCCTCGGAGCTGGTGGTCGACGCCGTCGTCGCCCCGGAGGACCTGCGCGAGGACCTGGTCCGCCGCTTCGACTACGCGACGGGCAAGGACCGCTCCTTCGCGCGGCGCCGCAACCCGGTCACCCCGGCCTGAGCTCCGCTTAACCCCTTCCCGCTACCGTTTTCGGCGTGACCAAGAGCGTCAAAGCCCCGCTGGCGGCGTGGATCGCCTGCGCCGGCGCCCTCGTCGGCCTGGCTCTGGTCGCCTACGGGATCGACGCCGCGCAGCGGGCCGACGCGACCCTGCTGACCAAGTTCATCGCCCGCGACGGCAGCTTCGGCTCGCTCGCCGACGCGATCGCCCACTTCGGCGACCCGCTGCCGCTGCTGGCGATGCTGGCGGTCGCCTGCGCGATCGCGCTCTGGCGCGGCAAGCCGCTCGACGCGGCTGCCGCCGTGACCGTGGTCGCCGGCGCCAACCTGACCACGCAGCTGCTCAAGGTTGCGCTCGCCCACCCGCGCTTTCAGTCCGTGCTCGGCCACGACCAGCTCGGTCCGGTTGCCTTCCCCAGCGGCCACGCCACCGCCGCCGCCTCGATCGCGATCGCCTTCCTCTTCGTCGTCCCGCACGGGTGGCGGCCCGCGGTCGCTGCGGTCGGCGCCTGCTTCGTGGCCGCCGTCGGCTGCTCGGTGATGGTGCTGGCCTGGCACTTCCCCAGCGACGTGCTCGGCGGCATCCTCGTCGCCTCCGGCTGGGGCTTCGCGGTGCTGGCGGCGCGCCGCGTCGTCGAAGGCGGCGGCTCCGACCGCCGCGCCCGCGCGGCGGGCAGCCCGGCTGCGCTCAGGCCGTAGCGGCGGCGCTCGCCGCCTGATCCCGCGCCAGCTCGTGTGGGTCGTGGGCGCAGAAGAGGGTGACCTCGTCGCCGTGGGACGCGGCCAGCTCGCGCAGGCGCTCGGCGTTGGCGACGCGGGCGCCGTTGTCGGCGGCGAGGACGCGCTGGAAGACCTTCAGCATCGGCGGGCAGGTGGGCGGGGTGGCGACCTGGCCGCGGTTGAAGTAGGCGTCGCCGCAGTGCAGCAGCCAGCCGTCGCCGCTGTTGACGGCGACGCCGGTGTGCCCGCGCGAGTGGCCGATCAGCGGGATCAGCGCCAGCTCGACGTCGAGCCCGGGCAGGATCCGCACGCTCTCGAAGCCGAACCAGCGGTCGCCGCCGGCTTCGGAGCGGTGCTCGGCCCAGCGCGGGCCGTGGGCGAGGTGGGCGCGACGGTAGCGGGCGCGCTCGTCCAGTCGCGGGTGCAGGGCCGCCGCCAGCTCGGGCGCGAAGACGTGCACTTGCGCCGCGGGGAAGTCGGGCAGGCCGCCGGCGTGGTCCGGATCGAGGTGGGTGGCGGCGATGTGGCGCACGTCGGCAGCGGTGAAGCCGAGCGCCTCGACCTGGGCCAGGGCCGTCTCCTCGTAGCGCGGCCGCGGGCTGAGCAGGGCCCGGAAGGGCTGCCCGAGCTGGGCCGGATTGCGGGCGTCGCCGCTGCCGAAGCCGGTGTCGACCAGGATCAGCCCGTCGGAGCTCTCGATCAGCAGGCAGTGGCAGATCACTTCCGCCCGCGTCAGTGGTCCGCCCTCGCCGCCGATCAGGTGGCCCCCATGAGGGCAGAGCGAGCCGCAGCTGATGTGATGGATCCTCATCCCGCGGGCAGTCTAGTTCGCACTATCGTTCCCACCGCGCCGGAGTGGCGGAATTGGCATACGCGGTCGGCTCAAAATCGACTGCCCTTACGGGCTTGAGGGTTCGAGTCCCTCCTCCGGCATCGGCCTGTGTCTGCAGTTGGCGTCGCTATCCGACGCTGATTGCAGACGCGCAGGCCCGGCCGGTTCAGGCCGTCTGCGGCGCGTTGGGCGCGGCGCCGGCGCCGTAGTCCTCGCCCGAGCCGATCGGGCGCTCCTCCTCGACCTGCCATTCCTGGTTGAAGCCGAAGAGGGCGACGGCGATGAGGACGATCTGCAGCAGGCCGAGGAGGACGACCAGGGTCCCCAGCAGCGAGGAGGAGAGCGCCGCTTCGTCGAAGCCGGCCTTGTCGCGTTCGAACCAGCTGCCGGCGCCGACCGCGCAGAAGATCGCCAGGATCATCGAGAGCGCCGCCGCCACCGGGAGGATGCCGCGGCTCCAGCGGGCGACGAGGAAGGCGAAGAAGGCGTAGAGGACGACGTAGACGATGCAGACCGTGCCCATGCCGCCGCCACCCTTCAGCAGCGACCAGCCGCCGATGGTGACGATCGCGGCCAGCACGGCCGTCGCGAGCAGCAAGAGGACGATCACGAACTTGGTCGTGACCGACCCCGCCTTCTCCCGATTGGGCCGCCACAACTCGTAGCCCGGCCTCACCTCTCCTACAGCCATGCCGACGATCATAGAATCTGTCAGCGACGATGCGGCATTGGTCGCGCGTTAAGCCCCACGCCGGGGCGCCACGCGGGCGTGGTGAAATTGGCAAACACGCTGGCTTTAGGTGCCAGTGCTCGAGAGAGCTTGGGGGTTCAAATCCCTCCGCCCGCACTGCCGCCCCGCGGCGGCCCGCCGCTCGTTACGATCCGGCTCCCTCTGGGGCAGTGGCCCAACTGGCTAAGGCACCGGTCTCCAAAACCGGCGATTCCAGGTTCGAGTCCTGGCTGCCCCGTCCCACCAGCCCTCGAATGGTGAGCGCGACCTCGAGGTTGTCGAGGAGGACGCCGACAACGTCGGGGTCGAACTGGGTGCCCGTGCCCTCTCTCATCACCGCGACGGCCTCGTCCGTCGAGAGGGCCGACCTGTAGCTGCGATCGGTGAGGAGGGCGTCGAAGACGTCGGCGACCGCCGTGATCCGGCCCTCGATCGGGATCTCGTCCCCTTCCAGCCCCTGCGGATAGCCGCTGCCGTCGAAGCGCTCGTGATGGGTCAGGGCGATCGAGGCCGCGATCCGCGAGAGCTCGCTCTCGAAGTGGGCGAAGATCCTGTGGCCGACCACCGTGTGCCGCTCCATCGCCTCACGCTCCTCGGCGGTGAGGGGGCCGGCCTTGCAGAGGATCTCTGCCGAGACGCCGATCTTGCCGACGTCGTGCATCGGCGCCGCCGCGCGCAGAAGGCTTACCTGATCCGGATCGAAGCCGATCTGCGTGGCCAGGAAAGAAGAGATCGCCGCCATGCGGTCGACGTGCTCCCCGGTGGAGGAGTCGTGCAGCTCGATCGCCTTGGTCAGCCCCTCGATCGTCTCCTGCCGCGAAAGCCGCAGTTCTTCGATCGCGTTCTGCTGGGTTGCGGTCAGCTCGTCGCGCAGCCGCACGGCCGCACGCTCGGCGGTGATGTCGACGGAGATGCCGCCGACGGCGGTGATCTCGCCGATCTCGTCAAGCAGGGGAAACCTGATCGACTTGAAGGTTTTCATCTCCCCACCGATCTCGACGGTGTCCTCTCGCTCGTGAGACGTCCGCTCGTCGATGACCCGCTGGAAGCTGAGGCGGCCGAGCTCCAGTTCCTTCGCCGACAGGAAGGCCTCGTCGGTCAGGCCGACGAGCTCGCCCGGTTGCAGGCCCGCGAGCTCGTTGGCCTTGTCGTTGGCGACGATGTAGTGGCCTGAGACGTCTTTGGCGTAGATGCCGATCGGTGCCATGTCGATGATCGTCTGGCGGCGATCCTCCAGGTTCTGGCTGTGGGCGTTCGCGGCGATCTCGAGGTCCCGTCGCCGTAAGGCACTCATCACGATTATCAGCAGTTGCCCGGGCCAGAACGGCTCGACCAGGTAGCCGAAGATGCCGTCGGCGAAGAGGGTCTTGGCGGCTGCCGGGTCGTCGTCCCCGGTCACGAGGACGACGGTTGCGGTGTCCGGGTGGTCGCGGACGATCTCGCGGGCGAGGTCCAGCCCTGAGCTGTCCGCCGAGTCCAGGTTGCAGATGACGAGCTGGAAGGTCCCGGTGCTGAGCTGGTCCCGGGCCTCGTCGATGCTGCTCGCGAACTCGCACTCGTAGCTGTTTCCGAGGGCCCGGTCCATCAGGTCGAGCATCTCGGGTTGATCGTCGGTAACCAGGATGCGCGCCGCGATCGGTTGCAGGTTTGGCTGGGGAGCCGTGAAGGTCGGATTGGCTCCCACCGCCGGCCTCCTAGGTGACGCTCGCGCTATCGGTGCAGGGAGGTAAGACCCGATATTTGTATCGGTTCACACAAAGAGCGTAACGTACGTTGACCAAAGAGACTGCCGTTGATACTCGATCGTTCTTTGAGGGTGCGACAAACGCCATCTGCCCCGCTCCGCAAAAACCTTCCCCTGAGCAGAGTCGCCGCGATGCAGACCGGGCCGCGGGAGGAATCTCGCGCAGCTATGGAGATGCTCTGCGCGCTGCCGATGGCGCCGCCGCCGAGCGCATCGCGCTCGAGTGCCTGCAGGAAGGAATGGGCGTCGAGCCGCTTTACGGCCGGGTGATCGCGCCGGCGATGTGGCGGATCGGCTGCCTGTGGGAAGAGGGCGCGATCACCGTTGCCGACGAGCACCTGGCCACCGCTCTCACCCACAGGGTGATGGCGAGCGTCTACGGGGCCAGTTTCGGGCGCGCCACCTCGAGGCCTGGGCGGATTCTTCTCGCGGCGGTTGAGGGCCAGCGGCACGCGCTCGGCCTGAGGATGGTCGCCGACGTTCTCGAGCTGGCCGGCTACGAGGTCAACTACCTCGGTGGCGACATGCCGCTCGATGCGCTGCTGAGTGCGGTCCGGTCGCGAGGACCCGACATCGTCGGCCTCTCCAGCACCCTCGAGTCCGCTGCCTCTTCGCTGGAAGCGGCGGTGTCGCAACTGGGGGAGGCCTTCCCCGACCTGCCGATTCTGCTCGGTGGGCAGGGGGTACCGGACGGGATCCTGCGCGATGGCCGAGTGATTCGGGCGGAGGGGATCGAGGGATTGGTGTCGCTGGTGGAAGCCCTGCTCGGTGAAATAAAGCGGGTCTCGACCGGCGAGAGCCCGGGCCCTCCCGAGCCGTCGTCTCAGACCGGAAGCGACTCGCCCGAGGGGCTGCTTCTCGGCGCCGCCGCCGATGCCGCGGACCTGGCTCGGATTCACGCTCGCATGGCTCATTCCTACAGGCGCCTGGCTTACGAGGACGCGATCACCAGAGGGCCGAACCGGCGCGCTTTCGACGAGCGCCTGGCAGCGCTGGCGGAGTCCCCCGAGGCCTCGCGGGCGACGATCCTCATCCTCGACCTCGACGGCTTCAAGCAGGTCAACGACAACTTCGGGCACGCGGCGGGCGACAGGGTTCTGCGCAGGGTGTTCGAGGCGGTCGAATCGAGCCATCGCGACGGCGATTTCGCCGCCCGGCTCGGTGGTGACGAGTTCGCCTCGCTCCTGCCCCGGACCGGGATCGCCGAGGCCGAGAAGGTCGCGGGTCGCATCCTCGCGGCGGTCAGGTCGATCGGCGGAGAGGCCACGCTGACGGCCACGGTCGGCCTCGCACCCCTGCGCGGAGGGCCGCGCCGGGCGATGCTCGAGGCCGATCTCGCCCTCTACAGAGCCAAGGCGGAGGGTGGGGACTCGATCGGACTCGCGGACGGCGACTGAGCTGACCGCGGCTCGGATCAGGCGGACTCGGTGCAGGCCCTACGGGTGTTCGCACTCGGGCACGACCGCGCCGTCGCCGATGACCGGGTACATCGGGCTGCGCTTGCTCTTGGCGTGGCCCAGCCCGAGCCAGTGCCCGTACTCGTGGACCACGGTCAGGCAGCGGAGGCGCTTGGTCAGGCCCCGTTCGATGACCATTTCGCACGGTTCGGTTGCCGTGGGGTCCGGGATCTTGGTTTGACCGAGCACGAGCCCCGGCAGCTTCCCGAAGGCGGCCGCCTCGGAGGAACACTGGGCCGGCACGCTCTGACCCCAGTAGGCGGCGGCCGCGTCGAGGTCGCCGTGGAGGGTGGCGGGCGCGGGCGAGGTGAAGGAAAGGGCCGCGCTGGCGATCGCAGCGGCGGCGATCATCGAGTGGTTCCGGCGAAGTCCATGGAGACCAGTGGAGCACAGGGGGCGACGGATGTTGGGGAATGTCCCTCATAGATTCGTCCGCGGAGGCCGCACGGGCTAAAGCCGGGCGCCGGACAACGAACGTCTAGCTGCGCCACCGATGCTCAAGTCGCCCCGATCGGTGGGCGATGGACCCGGACACCAGGGCAACCCCCTTTCGACACAGGCACCCTCGTCGCGAGACGAATCCGCAAAGCCACGGGACTCCGCCGGAGTCAGCCGGGCACCGAAGACCTCCCACCCGAGCCGCCCCCGAGGCGGGAAGCGGCGAGGGATCGGGACCGTCGACAGAACTGCTCGACATACAGGGAGGACATCAATGTCCAACCGATTCGATCTCAGGCGCGCTCGGCTCGCCGGCATCGCCCTTGCGGCGACCCTCGCCTTCGCGGCCCTTCCCGTCGCGGCCCAGGCAGCGGCGGTCAACCTCGGCACCGCCTCGCCGTTCGTCGTGCTCAGCGGCGCCGGCGTCGAAAATACGGGACCCTCCGTCCTCAACGGCGACCTTGGCGTCTCGCCGGGCACCTCGCTCGTCGGCTTCGGTGCGCCGGCGACCGTCAACGGCGCCACCCACGACAACGACGGCGTCGCCGCCCAGGCACAGGCCGACCTCACCACGGCATACAACGTCGCCGCCGGCCAGGCGATCTCCCCCGGCAACGAACTCACCGGGCAGAACCTCGGAGGGCTCACCCTCACCCCCGGCGCCTATGGGTTCAGCAGCTCGGCAGAAATCACCGGCCAGCTGACCCTCGACGCGCAGGGCGATCCCAACGCCCAGTTCGTCTTCGTGATCGGCACCACGCTGGTCACCGAATCGGCGAGCTCGGTCATCCTCACCAACGGCGCCTCGCCCTGCAACGTCTACTGGAAAGTCGGCAGCTCGGCGACGTTCGGATCGACCACCTCGTTCCAGGGCAACGTCTTGGCCCTGGAATCGATCTCGGTGAACAACGGCGTCAACGTCCTTGGTCGCCTCCTCGCCCGCAACGGCGAAGTGACGCTGATCAACGACGTGATCAGCAGGCCCAACTGCGCCACCGGCTCCACGCCCACCCCGACCCCTACCCCGACGCCGACGCCGTCCGGCTCGGCGCCGACCACGACGACCGGCCCGGTTGCCACCACGCCCAAGGGCGGCGGCGGCAGCAAGAAGGCTGACGGTACGGGCAAGCCGGGCAGCAAGCCCGCCGTCGGCAACGGCACCGCGACCCTCGGCCGCGGCAGGACCACCGCCACCGGCACCCGCGCCACGGTCCACGGGCGCGAAATCGCCAGCGTCGTCTTCACCGACAACGGCAAACGGATCCCGAACACGTCGAAGACGCAGGCGAACGTGCCGGCCACGCCCGGCGCCCACGTCGTCGTCGCCCACGTGAAGTTCAAGGACCGGACCAAATCGCAGACCGAGACGGTCACGATCCGGGTTCCCCGTCCCGTGCTGCACCCGCGTCACGGGTCCTCGCAGTTCACCGGATGACCAGCTCGCGCGGCAGCGGCGATCGACCCCTCGGCAGGCGCCGGGGGGTCGCCGCGGGCGTCTCCGTCCTCGCCCTCTCGGCGCTCGCCCTCGCGGTGGCGGCGCCGGCCCCGGCCACGGCGCCTCGGACCCAGGCGCTGGTCGTCCTGCTCCACGGGCACGTCGCCCGCGCGGCACCGAAGGCCGATGCCCGCGCGATCGAAGCGGTGGCCGCCCGCCGCCCGCTGACCCGGGTGGCGACGATCCTGCCGGTGCTCGGCCACGGCGGTCGTGGCGACGACTGGCTGCGGGTGCGGCTGCCGGGACGCCCCAACAGCCATACGGGATGGATCGCCGCCGGGCGAACCCGGGCGACGGAGACCCCGTGGCGCATCGGCGTCTCGCTCTCCGCCCGGCGGGTGACCGTGGTCAATTCGGGCCGGACGGTGCGGCGCTTCCGGGCCGTCGTCGGCAAGCCCTCGACGCCGACGCCACGCGGGGCCTTCTTCGTCGAGGAGGCCCTGGCGCTCTCCCCGAATGAAGCCGGCGGGCCCTACGCGCTGGCCACCAGCGCCAGGTCCAACGTCTTCCAGGAATTCGAGGGCGGCCCGGGGCAGATCGGCATCCACGGGACCGGCAACCTCAGCGGCGCTCCCGGCAGTGCCGCCTCGCACGGCTGCATCCGCCTCCGCCCGCGGGCGATCACCTGGCTGGCGCGGCGCATCGGCGCCGGCGTGCCGGTGACCGTGACGCGGTAGAGCAACTCCCCTTCCCAAGCGCAGCGCTATCAAAGGAACGACGATGAAACGTGCACTCGAGAGCCTCAGAGACCAGCAGCGGCGATGGTGGCCGACCCCCTCGATCGTTCTCGCCGCCGCGGCCCTGTTCGTCGTGTTGGGCGGGTCCGCGGTCGCCGCGAACGGCCTGATCCACGCCGGCGACATCGCGCCGGGCGCGGTCACGAGTGGAGCGATCAGGAGCGGCGCGGTGGAGCCCAGAGACCTCAGCGCCGCCACCCGAGGGTTGCTCGCGAGCGGCCCCGGTGCGGCTGGGGCCAAGGGCGACACCGGCTCGAATGGAGCTGCCGGCAGCAACGGCTCGGCCGGGCCTGCCGGCGCCGGTGGGGCCAAGGGCGCCGACGGAGTCGCTGGGGTGAATGGCGCCAACGGGGCCAACGGCGCGAACGGGCCCAACGGCGCAAATGGCGCCAACGGAGTCGACGGCACCAATGGGACCGATGGTGCCAAAGGCGTCAACGGGACCAACGGCACCAACGGGGTTAACGGGACCAACGGCACGATCGCGCCCCTCTCGGCGAAGCAGGGGGCGACCGCGCTTCCCACCGGCTCGGCGTTGACGACCGTGGTCGAACTGGCGGTGCCGGCCGGCAACTACGTCGTCCTGGCGAAGACCCAGCTCTCCCACACCGGCGCGGGTGACTCGGTCGAATGTTTCCTCAAGTCGGGCGCGACGACGATCGACCAGATCGCGATGAAGACGTTGCCCGCGCTCGCCGCGATCCCGGCGTCGCTTCAAGCGGTCACGGTTGTGGCGTCGCCGACCCAGCTGAGCGTGCAGTGCGTCGTGGCGGTAGCCAACGGCGCGGCCAATTTCAGCAGCCTGATCGCGATCCCGACCGCCTAGCTGATCCAGCGCGCGAGGGGGACTCGGCGAAGTTCCCCTCGTCCTCGGCTTGCGAATCGCAGGGGCCTAGCTCGCCCTGAACTTCTGGGCGGCGTTCGGGTCGCCGTTGGGGTCCTGGATCAAGCCGGCGCCGATCGTCACGCCGGTGAGCCGGGCGCCGCGCGGGGGCCGCGGCAGGCAGAGGTCGTGCATGTTGTCGGCGTTGGCCGCGCTCGGGTGATCGTGGAGGTCGGCGACTTCGAGCGGGGCGACCGCGACGGGCCTGCCGCCGGCCGACTGGTAGATGGCGCGGTAGGAGGCGACGACGGGGGCGCCGACCTCGGTGCCGCTGGGGTAGGCGGTGAGCCCGTTGGACCACATCACCCGGACGAAGGTCGTGCCGACCGTGCAGCGGTTGGGGTCGCTGCGGTAGATCGCCCGCGTCAGCGTCCAGGCATCGACGATGTAGGGGCCGCCGGAGAGCGGCTCAACGGCGGCCTGCGGCTGGGGTGGGAGCCGCCGCCAGCGGGTGGCGCCGGGGGGCTTGCCCCGCAGCGCTCCGGCGACGCGGATCGCGACTGGCGTCGGGCCGTTCTCCGAGTCCCCGAAGTCGCCGATCAGGTTGACCGTCTGCGCCTCGTCGGACTCGTCCGGGGGGAACTGGAGGGCGCAGGTCGGGGTCGCGAGGCTGCCGTCGCTGCGCACGATCCGGAAGTCGGTGGTCTGGATCGAGCGGCGCTGGATGAACCAGCTGAGGGTGACCGGGATATTGTCGAGGCCCTGCTGGCCGCTCGGGCAGCCGACCGCGTTGTCGGTGCCCCACGAGGCGCTGAGGATCCGCGCCTGGGGCCGGGCGAGTAAGGCGGTCCCGGCGGCTATCGTCGGCAGCGTGCAGGCGAGCAGAGTCGCTGCAAGCGCCGCGACGGCATGGCGGCGCGGCCGGCGCGCCGGGGATCGCTCGCGGGTGGGCGTCCGGGTGGGCATCGCGGGACGGCTAGGGCGCGCTCGCCGCCGCCAGCCGCTCATGCACGAAGCGGACCACGGTGGCGCCCTCGCCGACGGCGGTGGCGCAGCGCTTGATCGAGCCGGCGCGGACGTCGCCGGCGGCGTAGACGCCGGGGACGCTGGTCTCCAACAGGC
>Ga0207686_10000046_pt1 | contig 119562 bp, 46 predicted proteins | sample KBSM24metaG_FD_184396 | JGI IMG/M metagenome (GOLD analysis project Ga0207686, IMG submission 184396) | Miscanthus rhizosphere microbial communities from Kellogg Biological Station, Michigan, USA - KBS M2-4 metaG (SPAdes) (version 2) | ecosystem: Host-associated > Plants > Roots > Rhizosphere... | reverse complement strand
TCAACTCGGGTACCTGAACCGCCCCGAGTTGACGGGGGAGAAGTTCATTCCGGACCCGTTCTCAGCAGAGCGTGGGGCGCGGCTCTACCGGACGGGCGACCTGGCGCGGCATTTGACCGGCGGAGCGCTGGAGTTTCTGGGGCGGCGCGATCATCAGGTCAAGCTGCGCGGCTTCCGCATCGAACTCGGCGAAATCGAAGCGGCGCTCCGGCATCACCCAGCGATCAAAGAGGCCGTCGCGCTGGCCCGCCAGGATCAACCCGGCAATCAACAATTGGTCGCTTATGTCGTCCCGGCCCAAAGGAACGGACACGCTCACGCTCAGCCCGAACGGCAGCTTTATCGTCTGCCGAACAATCTGGAGATTGCTCACCTTAACAAGAACGAAACCGATCTGCTTTACAAAGAGATTTTTGAAGACGAAGGATATTTGAAGCACGGCGTCACGCTCGAGGACGATGATTGTGTCTTCGACGTCGGAGCCAACATCGGTCTCTTCACGCTCTTTGTCCATACAAAGTGCCGGGGCGCGCGCGTCTTTTCTTTCGAGCCCGGCCCACCGACATTCGACGCGCTCAAGGCCAATATTGATTTGCACAACCTCGACGTGAAGCCTTACCAATGTGCGATCTCGAGCGCCGCGGGAACCGCCGAATTCACTTTTTACCCGAAGGTCTCGGCGAGTTCCGGCCTCTACGCGAACGTTGAGGAGGACGCGGGCGTAACCCGCGCGTTCATCGGCAATCAGGACGAGCTGGGAGCTTACGCCGACGAATTGCTGGAAGGGCGATTCGAGGCCGTGCGCTATAACTGCGAGGTGCGGACACTATCTGAGGTGATCCGTCAGCAGGGAGTGGAGCGGATTGATCTGCTGAAGATAGACGTCGAGAAGAGTGAGTTGGACGTGCTGCTGGGGATCGCCGAAGAGGATTGGGGAAAGATCAAGCAGGTGGTCCTGGAGGTACACGACACTGGCGGAAGACTCGCAGCGATAACGGAGTTGCTGCGCCGCCACGGGTTCGAGTTCGTCGTTGAGCAATATCTCTCTTTCGAGCACACCGGTCTATACAACATCTTTGCTGTCCGTCGTACGCAGTTTGACGCGCCTGCGAAGACCCGACACAGGATCCAAGCGGAGCGATTGCACTCGGACAGCATACCCGCCCTGACGACGCACGAGTTGCGGCAGTATCTCTTCGACAAGCTGCCCGATTACATGGTCCCTTCAACCATTGTCGTGTTGGACGAACTGCCGCTCATGTCGAGCGGCAAAGTTGACCGGCATGCGTTACCCGCTCCGCAATCGCTGCACGACGATTCGGGCAGGTCTATGATTGCGCCGCGCACGCAGATTGAAGAACTGCTGGCAGGACTGTGGGCAAACTTGTTGGGTGTAGAACAGATCGGCATCAACGACAACTTCTTCGATCTGGGCGGTCACTCGCTGCTCGCAACGCAGGTTATCTCGCGCTTGCGCGAAGCGTTTAAGGTCGAAGTTCCGCTGCGCAGCATCTTCGAGACGCCGACGGTCGAACACCTTGCGAAGATTTTACAGTCCATGCTGACGGACAGGAGCAGCGTGGATATACCCCCGGTGCGACCCGCGGGGCGCGAGGGTCACCTGCCGCTCTCGTTCGCCCAGCAACGACTATGGTTTTTGGATCAGCTTGAGCCCGGCAATTTCTTCTTCAACATGCCGGTCGCATTTCGCCTGACCGGAGGTTTGGATGCGGCGGTGCTGGAGCGCGCGGTGAACGAAGTCATCAAGCGGCACGAGAGCCTGCGTACGACTTTCTCGGAAGTCGAAGGACAGCCCGTACAGGTCATTGCGCCCGCCCTCAGCCTCACCGTTGAATTCGTTGACCTCAATGATCTCCCGCAAGCTGAGCGTGACGCCGAGACGAGCCGCCTCGCCACGCGCGAAGCTCAGCGTCCCTTCGACCTCGCGCACGGGCCGCTGCTGCGCGCGGTGTTGCTGCGGACGGAGATGGAAGAACACGTCGCGATCTTCACGATGCATCACATCGTTTCGGACGGATGGTCCATGGGGGTTTTGGTGCGCGAGGTCACACAAGCCTACGCGGCGCTGAGTCGCGGGGAAGAGGTGCAACTCGCGGAGCTAGCGGTTCAGTATGCTGACTATGCGGTGTGGCAGCGCGAGTGGTTGAGCGGGGCAGTGCTCGACGGGCAGTTGTCGTACTGGCGCGAGCAGTTAGGCGGCGAGTTGGCCCCGCTCGATTTGCCAACGGATAGAGCCCGCCCCGCCGTGCAGACTTATCGCGGCGCCAGGCTGGCGTTGAAGTTGTCCCCGCCGCTGACGGCGACGCTAAAGGGGTTGGGCCGTCAGGAGGGCGCGACGCTCTTCATGACACTTCTCGCGGCGTTTCAAGTCCTGCTTTACAGTTACTCGAAGCAAGAAGAGATTGTCGTCGGAACCGATGTCGCCAATCGCAACCAACTGGAAATCGAGCCGCTCATAGGCTTCTTCATCAACCAGCTCGTCCTGCGCACAGACCTTTCGGGCGACCCGACTTTCCGCCAGTTGTTGTCGCGCGTGCGGGCAGTCACGCTGGGGGCCTACACGCATCAGGACGTGCCGTTCGACAAGCTCGTGGATGTGTTGAAGCCGGAACGCGACCCAGGCCGGAGCCCACTCTTTCAGGTCAAGCTCGTGCTTCAGAATGCGCCGTTCGAGTCGCTCGAACTGCCAGGCCTGACGCTCAGCCCAGTCGAGTTCGAGGGCGGAAAGGCGAATCTCGACCTGACCCTCTTCCTGGGCGAGTCGGCGGAAGGCATGACCGGAGTGATGGAGTACAACACTGACCTGTTCGACGTCTCAACCGTCGAGCGGCTGCTCGCGCGCTTCGAGTTGCTGCTCACGCGCATCGTCACGCAGCCGGCGGCGCGCTTGAGCGAGCTGAACGAATTTTTGGACAACGCGGAAAGTGATCGAGTTGAAACGGAGAAAAAGCAGATTAGTGAGGCGAGCTTCAAGAAGTTCAAGAGCGTCAAGCCAAAGACGGTGCACTTGAAGTCGCAGGAAGAACTCGTCAAGCTGGCGAGCCTCGACTCCGGTGGCGAGCTTCCTCTGGTGGTCCAACCGAACGCGGAGAACGTCGACCTGGTCGAATGGGCCCAGACCAACCCCCAGTTTATTGAAGCGAAACTGTTAAAGCACGGGGCGCTTCTATTCCGGAATTTCTCCCTCGACCTGCCGCCGGGCTTCGAACGTTTCGCCGGCGCTCTTTGCCCCGACCTGTTCAACGAAAACGGCGAGCACCCGCGCCGTTCTCTCGGCAGCAATGTCTACACGCCCGTCTTCTATCCGCCTGAGCAACTGCTGTTGTGGCACAACGAGAATTCCTTCAATCATCGCTGGCCGGGAAAAATCTGGTTTTGCTGCGCGCAACCGGCAGAACAAGGAGGCGAGACACCCATCGTCGACAGCCGTAGAGTTTTCGACCACCTCGACCCGCGCTTGAAAGAGCGTTTTATCGAGAAGGGAATCATGTATGTCAGGAATTATGGAGACGGGATAGGTCTCGACTGGCAAGCGGTTTTTCAAACCGACAACCCCGCCGAGGCCGAAGCGCGTTGCGCTGCGGCGAAGATGGATCTGGAGTGGAAGCCGGGAGGGCGGGCGCGCACGCGCTGTGTACGTCCCGCTGTCGTGCGCCATCCGCAGACTCATGAGATGTCCTGGTTCAACCAGGCGCAGCACTGGCACATCTCCTGTCTGGACCCGGTGACGCGCGAGTCCATCGAAGCGGTCTACGCGAAAGAGGACTATCCGCGAAACTGCTACTACGGCGACGGCTCGCAGATCGAGGACTCGGTGATGTCGGAGATTCTGGAAGTCTACAGCCAATTGGAGGTCGTCTTCCCGTGGCGCGCTGGCGACATCCTGATGCTCGACAACATCCTGACCGCGCACGCGCGCAGACCCTTCGCCGGCGAGCGCAAACTGCTCGTCGCGATGGGCGAGATGCTGGGCTTCGAGAGAGTGGAAACAGCAACCGAAGTTGAGGTCGGAAGTCTCCTCGCCTGAGTTCCAAAGGCGGATCGCCTACTTCATTTCAAAATAACAGACCACAGGCCTCCGGACGTCTCGGCCCGGTAAGCCGGGCGCGTCGCGGCATAAGAGGTTACTCGTGATAAAAGGCGACGAAAACAATTTGCTGCTCGTCGAATCGGTGGATTCGGTCGATGCCTTGAACGCCAGTTTTTATGGACGTTTTCCTTATCCATGGTCGCCTGCGAAATTCGACTCGCTGCACGACCCGCGCTTCAACACGGATATGCTGAACCAAGCGGTAGGCGACTGGCGACACCGTACCGTCGCGCCGGACGCGCGGATTTGGGTCGCCGGATGCGGTACGAATCAGGCCGTCTTCACTGCGCTCCAGTTTCCGCAGGCATCCGTCCTCGGCTCGGACGTGTCGGCGACGTCCCTGGAAATTTGCGCCGCGACGGCGAAGGAACTCGGCCTCAAAAACCTCGAGCTGAAACAGGAGAGTCTGAATCACGTCACGTACCGGGACCAGTTCGATTACCTGATCTGCACTGGCGTCATCCACCACAACGCCGACCCGCGCGCGACTCTGGCCGGGCTGTCCGTTGCCCTGAAGCCTACGGGCATTATGGAGTTGATGGTCTATAACCGTTTTCACTGGGTCATCCCGGTCGCCTTTCAGCAGGCCATCAGAACCTTCTGTGCCAGTCAGGGTAACGTCGATTTCGAGGGCGAGCTTTCCATTACGCGCAGGATCATCAGGGACATTCCCAAGGGATTACTGCTGAGCGGCTACTTGAGCCGCTACGGAGACAACCCGCCCGAATCAATGATCGCCGACGAACTGCTCCAGCCCGTGCTTTATAGCTACACGGTCGAATCGCTTGAGGATATGGCCGCCAGTTGCGGTTTGGAGATGCTCTTGCCTTGCCTTAACCAGTTCGACAAAGAGACCGGCAACTACTCCTGGAACATGGAGTTCAGCGACCCTCTCCTGAAACAGATGTACGAAACTCTGCCCGACCCGCGCCGCTGGCAGATCTCGAACCTGTTTCTGTTGGAAAGCTCGCCTATGCTCTGGTTCTACCTGCAGCGTGTGGGCGGAGGGCGAGATCGCAAGTCCGAGCGGCAGGTCTGCGAGGAGTTTCTCGACACGGTTTTCTTCAAGGCGAGCACCACGCAGAGCAATTTTCTCCGCGACGCAGATGGACGCTATCAACGCTCCCCGAACGCGCTGCCATTCCCGGTGGCCGCGCCGGTGGCCACCGTCCGCAAGATTTTTGACGCCGTTGACGGTCAACTCTCAATGCGAGAAATCTTCGCGCGCTGCGGAGAGGCGCCGGATTTTCATCGGGCCAATCAGGTGCGGATGCAACTCACCACTCCGGCCTTTCCCTACCTCAGGTCGGTGCCTAACGATGGCCGGAGCGAGCCCAACTTCGCAGAGATCGATACGCAAAAAATCGAAGAGGCGAGGCTCAGGAAATTCAAAAGCATCAAGCCCCGGACGGTCCAGTTGCCGCCACGGGATTGATGCTGCGCCGAGATTTAACCGGGTGCATTGCCGCCACAAACGCGTTCACGAGTTTGGAGGTTAGTATGCCAGAGCAGATTGAAGGATACCGGCTTTCACCACAACAAAAGCGTCTTTGGCAGTTGCAACCTGCCGGGCGACCCTTGCGCTCTCAGTGCGCTATTCTGCTTGAGGGGAGCGTCGATGCCGAGTTGTTGAGAGAGGCTCTGCAAGTCGTTGTCAACCGGCATGAGATTCTGCGCACTCGCTTTTACCGCTCGCCCGGCGTTGCGCTCCCGATTCAGGTCATCGCCGACGCGCACCCGCCCGCCTGGCGCACGGTTGATTTCAGTGACGCGACGCGAGAGGAACAATCCGAAAGGTTGGAGAGTCTGTTCGCGGCGGACGAGTGCGCTCCTTTTGATTTTGAGCACGACCCGGCCCTGAGCGCGACGCTTGCGACGCTGACATCTCAACGTTACGTCTTACATCTCAGCCTCCCGTCGCTGTACGCCGACACGTGGTCGCTCACGAATCTGCCGGGCGAAATCGCCACGGGGTATGCTGCCTCGCTCGAGGACAGAGTGCTGCCGGATGAAGTGACGCAGTATCTACAATTCTCCGAGTGGCAAAACGAACTGCTCGAAGACGAGAACGCTAAGCTTGGAGAGGCCTACTGGAGCAGGCAGGAGATTACCACGACGACCCAGCCCGCGTTGCCGTTTGGGCGCAAACCGCGTGTTGAGGGTGAGGCGCCGGAGGCTTCGTTTGAGATAGACCTCGACGCCGAGACGACCCTCAAAATAGACGGCCTCTCGCGGGCGCACGAAGTTGCGGCGGAAGTTTTCCTCTTGTCCTGCTGGCAGACGTTGCTCTGGCGTCTAACGGGGCAAGCGAGCATCTGCGTCGGCAAAGTTGTGCCCGGCAGAAAATATGAAGAGCTGCACGAAGCGTTGGGTCTCTTTGCCAAAGCCCTGCCCGTGGATTGCCGCTTTGAAGATCGTCTCTCTTTCGTCGAGGTGTTGCGTCAGGTAAGCGAAGCCCTACGCGCCGCACAGGAATGGCAGGACTGGTTTGTCTGGCCCGAACGTGACGGGGCGCGCTTCTTCCACATCGGGTTTGAGTTTGCGGAATGGCCGGCGGGAGAGACGGCGGGCGGCGTGACCTTCTCGCTTGACAGACTGAGCACGCACGCCGATCGCTTCGACCTCAAACTCGATGTCATTCGCCGCGACGGTTTGCTTTCGGGACGGCTCACTTATGACACCGGCCGCTTCGAGGCAGCCGATGTCGGTCGTCTCGCCGAACAGTTTCGCGCGTTGCTGGCGAGCATCATCGAAAACCCCTCGGCTGCCGTTACGAACTGGAGATTCTTAGCGGGCCAGAGAAGCGGCAGTTGCTGATAGAGTTCAACGAGACGAAGGTTGATTACCCGCAGGATAAGCTGCTTCACGAGTTGTTCGAGGAGCAGGCCGCACGCACCCCCGACGGCGTGGCGGTGAGATTTAAAGACGAGCAACTCACTTTCGCGGAGCTAAACGCGCGCTCAAACCAACTGGCCCATTATCTCAGGGCGGCGGGAATCGGACCGGAATCGCTAGTGGCTGTCGCCCTCGACCGCTCGCCGCAGATGGTCGTTGCGTTGCTGGCCGTCATCAAGGCCGGCGGCGCATACGTCCCACTCGACATGACGTACCCGCCGGAACGCGTCTCCTTTATGCTCGAAGATGCAGCCGTGCCTGTCTTGCTCACGCAGGAGCGCGTTCTCGAACGTTTGCCGTTCTACGAAACGAAAGTCATCTGCGTCGACGCGGAATGGCCGGAGATCGCGGAGCAGAGCAGCGACAATCCACAGAGGTGCGGACATCCGCAAAACCCGGCTTACGTGATTTACACCTCGGGCTCGACGGGCAAACCAAAGGGCGTCGTCATTCCTCATCTGGGCCTCGTCAACTATTTAAACTGGGCGACCATGAGGTACGAGGTTGGCGAAGGATGCGGGGCAGCGGTGCATTCGCCCGCCGGGTTCGATTTAACCGTGACCACGTTGTTCGCGCCGCTGCTGGCGGGTCGCGGCATCCTGCTCGTGCCCGAGGAACAGGGCATCGAGGGATTGAGTGCCGCACTTCAGAGCCAGAGCGATTGGAGTCTGGTCAAGATCACGCCCTCGCATCTTGAAGTACTCAATCAACTCTTGCCGCCCGAAACGGCGGCAGGCTCGACCCGCGCCATCGTCATTGGTGGCGAAGCGCTGTTGGCGGAGCACCTCACTTTCTGGCGTGAGCACGCGCCGAAGACGCATTTGATCAACGAATACGGACCGACGGAAGCGGTGGTCGGGTGTTGCGTCTACGAAGTGCCCCGCGACGCCAGCCTCGCCGGAGCGGTGCCGATTGGCCGCCCGATAGCCAACGCCCGAATCTACCTGCTCGACGCGAGCCTCAAGCCGGTCTCCACCCACGTTGCCGGCGAGCTGTACATCGGTGGAGTCGGACTGGCGCGCGGTTATCTGAACCGGCCGGAATTGACGGCGGAGAAGTTCATCCCGGATCCGTTCTCTGCAGAGCCGGGGGCCCGGCTCTACCGGACGGGCGACTTGGCGCGCTTCCTTTCCGACACGAACGTCGAGTACCTGGGACGGTGCGACCATCAGGTGAAGCTGCGCGGTTTCCGCATCGAACTCGGTGAGATCGAAGTAGTGCTCGGGCAGGCCCCGGACGTGAGTGAGACGGCCGTGTTGCTGCGCGAAGACATGCCGGGCGACCAGAGACTCGTGGCCTATGTCGTCGCGCGTAATGGGACGCCGCCGCAGATCAACGATTTGCGCGGCTACCTTCAGGCCCAGCTTCCTGAATACATGATCCCCAGCGCTTTCGTCACGCTCGACGCGCTCCCGCTGACGCCGAACGGAAAAGTTGACCGCCGTGCGCTGCCGGTACCCGAAGGGCTTCGTCCGAAGCTCGAAGCGGCATACGTGGCTCCGCAGACCGAAACTGAGCACATTATTTCAGTCATCTGGCAGGAGGCGCTGCAAATTGAGAAGGTCGGCATTCACGACAACTTCTTTGACCTCGGCGGTCACTCCTTGCTCATGGTGAGGGTCAACAGAAAGCTGCAAGCGGCTTTCCATAAAGAGATCACCATGATTGATCTATTCAAATTCCCCACCATTAATGCGCTTGCGCAGTTCTTACAAACGGGATCACAGGACGTTCTCACGCTTGAGCGCAGCCAGAGCCAGGCACAAGCGCGCAAGGAATTGGGGGCGCAGCAGAGGGAATTGAGGGAAAAACGGCGCGGCCTGAGGGGACAACGCGAGGTTTAGAATGGAGAAGTTAGACAAATTGGCGAACGTAGATCCGTCAAGCGTAGCCATCATCGGCATGGCGGGCCGTTTCCCCTCGGCCCGTAACGTCGCAGAGTTCTGGAGCAATCTGCGCAACGGCGTCGAGTCGATCTCATTCTTCACCGAGGCCGAACTGGCTGAGGCCGGGACTGCCCCCGCAGTTTACCTCCGTTCCAACTTTGTCAGGGCGGGAGGCGTGCTCGACGGCGTAGACCTCTTCGCAGCATCCTTCTTCGGCTACAGTCCGCGCGAGGCAGAAATCATAGATCCGCAGCATCGTCTCTTCCTCGAAGTTGCCTGGGAGGCGCTGGAGAACGCCGGCTACGATTCCGAGAGCTATGACGGCTCAATCGGCATCTTCGCCGGCGCGGCCTTGAGCACCTACATGATGAACCTGGTCTCGACCACTAACATCCTTTCGGTCGTTGGGATCGCGCCGACGCTGATCGCCAACCAGGGCGACTATCTGACTACGCGCGTCTCCTACAAACTGAATTTGCGCGGGCCGAGTGTTAACGTGCAGACCGCCTGCTCGACCTCGCTCGTGGCCGTTCATCTGGCCTGCCAGAATCTACTCAACGGCGAATGCCACATGGCTTTGGCGGGCGGAGTGACGATCATCAACCCGCAGAAGGGCGGCTACTGGTATCAGGAGGGCGGCGTCCTTTCGCCCGACGGCCACTGCCGCGCTTTCGACGCACGCGCGCAAGGGACGGTCGGCGGTAACGGTGTCGGAATTGTCGTCCTCAAACGGTTCGCCGACGCAATCGCCGACGGCGACACTATTCACGCCGTAATTCGGGGCTCGGCCATCAACAACGACGGCTCCGCGAAGGTTGGCTACACAGCGCCGAGCGTGAGCGGTCAGGCGGGAGTCATCGCCGAAGCGCAGGCCATCGCCGGGATCGAACCGGAAGAGATCACTTATGTTGAAGCGCACGGGACGGCGACGCCGCTCGGCGACCCGATTGAGGTGCAAGCACTGACGCAGGCATTCCGCACGCGAACGAGGAAAAAGAATTTCTGCGGAGTCGGTTCGGTCAAGACAAACATCGGGCATCTCGACACCGCGGCCGGCGTTGCGGGTTTGATTAAGACCGTGCTCGCCCTCAAACACAAAGAGCTTCCGCCGAGCCTCAACTTCGAGCAGCCGAACCCGATCCTAGAGCTCGAGAACAGTCCCTTCTACATTAACGACACTCTGCGCCCGTGGGAGTGCGCCGAGACGCCCCGGCGCGCGGGCGTCAGTTCCTTCGGAATCGGCGGCACGAACGCGCACGTGGTGCTCGAAGAAGCGCCCGTGCTTGAATCGTCTGCTTCGCCGCGGCCTGCGCAACTCCTCGTGCTTTCAGCGAAGACGGACACGGCGTTGGAGACCATCACCGGCAACTTGCTTGGGCACCTCAAGTCTCACCCGGAAGCAAATCTGGCGGACGTCGCTTACACACTTCAGGTTGGCCGGAGGGCGTTCAATCAACGCCGGACGCTGGTCTGCTCGAGTGTGGAAGATGCTGTCAGTGCGCTGGAAACGTTCGACCTCAAGCGCGTTCTCGCGCGGGCCGGCGAACCCGGTGAGTATCCCGTGATGTTCATGTTTTCGGGGCAGGGTTCGCAGTATGTGCAGATGGGGCGCGGCCTTTACGACAACGAAACCGTCTTTCGCCGGCACGTCGACGAGTGCGCGGAGCTGCTCAAGCAGCAACTAGGCGGTGACCTGCGCGAAATGCTCTACCCGTCAGCCGAGCGCTCCACGGCCGCCGCCGAACAGTTGGCGCAGACGCGCGTTACACAGCCGGCCCTGTTTGTCATCGAATACGCGCTCGCCAAACTCTGGATGGCGTGGGGCGTGACTCCCGGGGCGATGATCGGTCACAGCATTGGCGAGTACGTCGCCGCCTGCCTCGCCGGAGTCTTCTCGCTGGAAGACGCCTTGAGACTTGTTGCGGCACGCGGGGCGCTGATGCAGGAGATGCCCCCGGGCGCGATGCTGGCAGTACCGCTGGCGGAAGAGGCGTTGCGTCCGCTGCTCGACTCACGGCTTTCGCTGGCTGCGGTCAATGCTCCCTCGCTCTCGGTTGTTTCCGGCCCGGGCGAAGCCATCGCCGAGCTACAGCGAGAACTTGAGCGCCAAGAACTCGAAGGACACCTGCTCCATACCTCTCACGCATTCCACTCGGAGATGATGGAGCCGATGCTGGCGCGCTTCACCGAGCAGCTCAAGCAGGTCAACCTGGGTGCGCCGCAGTTGCCGTTCATCTCCAACGTCACGGGGACCTGGATTACGGCGGAGCAGGCCACTGATGCGCGCTACTGGGCCTCGCATGTGCGCCAGGCCGTGCGCTTCGCTGACGGCGCGCGCGAACTGCTGCAAACGCGCGGAGCGATCATGTTGGAAGTCGGGCCGGGTCGGACGTTGAGCACCCTCGTCAGACAGCAGCCGGTAAAGGATTCGTCGCAGACAGTGCTCACTACTTTACGCCACCCTCACCAGCAGCAGTGCGATGTGTCATTCATCCTGCAGACGCTCGGCCAGTTGTGGCTGAATGGTGTGAAGATCAATTGGCGGATGCTCCACGCCGGCGAAGAGCGCCGCCGCGTCCCTTTGCCGACTTACCCGTTCGAGCGCCAGCGTTACTGGCTGGAGCCTTCCTCGTTCCGGCAAACGTCCATCGCGGCGAGACCGAAGCTGCACAAAAAATCGGAACTCGCCGAGTGGTTCTACCGCTCCGCGTGGAAACAAGCGGCCCGCCCCGCGGTTGCCGCGTCCGAGAGCACGGGGCATTACCTCGTCTTTGTGGACGCCGACGGCGTGGGAGCTGAAATCGCGAGTCGGCTCGAGCGCGAAGGGCGGCGGGTCACGACCGTCGCGAGGGGCGAGCACTTCAACAAGACAGGCGAGCATGCCTACACGCTCAATCCCAGCTTTGCCGGCGAGTACGATGATTTGTTGACAGACCTTCAAGCATCTGGTGGCGCTCCGCAGGTAATCGTGCATTGTTGGAGCGTCGCCGCTGCCGGTGAGCGTGACCTTTCGGGCGCACCCGCAACCTTGGAGCGAAAACTCGACGAAGGGTTCTACAGTCTACTTTACCTGGCGCAAGGTTTGAACAGGTGCTGCGTCGGTGAATCGGTGCACCTCGTAGTGGTGTCGAGTGCGACGCATGACGTGACGGGCGAAGAGCAGTTGTGCCCGGAGAACGCGACGCTGCTCGGGCTGTGCAAAGTCATCCCGCAGGAGTATCCCAACCTGATCTGCCGCAGCGTCGACGTGCTGCCGCACGAGGTCGGAACTCGCCGTGGACCAGAGTTGATTAAAGACCTCGTGGCGGAAGTAACCGGCGCACCGTCCGAGCCGGTGGTGGCCTATCGCGGTAAGCACCGTTGGGTGCAGACCTTTGAAGCGAACCCGACGGAAGCAGCCTCTGACGACAGCACTCTGCTGCGCGAACGTGGCGTTTATTTGATTACCGGAGGCTTGGGACGAATCGGGTTGCTGCTGGCCGAACATCTGGCGCGCACGGTGAAAGCCAGATTGATTCTCTTGAGCCATTCGACCCTTCCCGCAAAAGACGAGTGGCGGCAGTGGCTCGACGCGCACGAACCCAACACGGAAATGTGCCGACGGATCCGCGCGATTCAAGAGCTGGAGAATGAAGGAGCGGAGGTGCTGACGGTAAGTGCCGACGTGGCTGACGAGGAGCAGATGCGCGCGGCAGTCAGTCTGGCGGTCGAGCGTTTCGGCGAAATCAACGGTGTCATTCATGCGGTGGCGGGGAAAGCTATTACGCCATTGCAGGAGACGGGCCGGGCCGAGTGTGATTCACACTTTCAGCCCAAAATGTACGGGCTCATCGTGCTGGAGAGAGTGCTGCGGGGCCGGAACCTCGATTTCAGTGTGCTGCTCTCGTCCCTTGCCTCCGTGCTTGGCGGTTTGGGTTACGCGGCCTACGCGGCGGCGAACAGTTTCATGGACGCCTTTGCCGGCCAGCAAAATGGTTGCGACGGTGCTTCATGGATCAGCGTCGATCTCGACGGCTGGCGGTTCGACGGTGATCAGGAGAGCGCCGCGCCGGCCTCGCCGCAGGCGGAACTAACGATGACGCCCGCTGAGGGTTTGCAAGTACTGGAACGCACTTTAACCAGAACTTCCGAACCTCAGATCGTCGTCTCCACAGGAGACCTGCACGCGCGCATCGCACAGTGGATCAAACTTAAGCCTTATGGCGAGGAACCAGAAACCGACGCCGCAGGCAACACCGTTCCGCTCCACGAGAGACCGGAGATAGCGAACGCCTACGTTGCTCCGACAAATGAGACCCAGCAGAGGGTCGCCGTCATCTGGCAACAGTTGCTCGGCATCGAGCGGATCGGAATTGACGACAACTTCCTGGAGTTGGGCGGCCATTCGCTGCTCGCGACGCAGGTCGTCTCGCGCCTTCGCAAGTCGTTCGGGGTCGAGGTATCGCTCCGCAGCATGCTCGAGACGCCGACCATCGCGGGGATGGCCGAAGGCATCGAGGCCGCGCAGCAGGCGGCGGCGGGCCTTAAGATACCGCCTCTTCTTCCCGTCCCGCGCGATCGTCAACTGCCGCTCTCGTTCGCACAACAGAGGCTGTGGTTCCTCCATCGTCTTGAGCCGGACAACCCTGTCTATAACCTTTCGACCGCGTTCCGGCTCACGGGCCAGCTCAAGATCTCCGCAGTGCGTTGGAGTCTCGATGAGGTTGTCAGACGGCACGAATCATTGCGCACGACTGTGGCGGAGGTTGACGGAGAGGCCGTGCAGAACATCGCCCCGGTGCTCAGCGTCGCTCTTCCCATCATCGACTTGAAAGAGTTGCCGGTCGCCGAGCGCGAGTCTCACGTGCGACGTCTCGCCGAGCAAGAGGCGCAACGGCCTTTCGACCTGAGCAGTGGGCCACTCGTGCGCGCCGTGCTGCTGCGCACCGCGCCCGACGAGCACGTGATGCTCTTCACGATGCACCACATCGTCTCAGACGGATGGTCCATGGGACTCCTGGTGCAGGAGGTGACAGCGCTCTACGAAGCGTTTGTCGCTGGACGCCCGTCACCGCTCGTCTCACTGCCGATCCAATATGCCGACTTCGCGGTGTGGCAGCGAGAGTGGCTGCAGGGTGAGGCGCTCGACGAGCAACTCGACTATTGGAAGCGTCAACTGGGCGGCGAACTCCCGGTGCTGGAACTTCCCGCCGCCAAGCCGCGTCCCTCCGTGCAAAGCTTTCGCGGCGAACACCGCTTCCTTCAACTGTCCGCCCCGTTGAGCGAAGCCGTCAAAGAACTGAGTCGCCGCGAGGGCGCGACGCTTTTCATGACGCTGCTCGCGGCCTTTGACGCCTTGCTCTATCGCTATACGGGACAGCAAGACATCCTCATAGGCACGCCGAGCGCCAATCGCAACCGCGCCGAAACCGAACCGCTCATCGGGTTCTTCATCAATACGCTGGTGATGCGGACGAGGCTGACGGGAGAACTCGGTTTTCGCGAGCTGCTCGCCAATGTGCGCGAGGTGACGACCGGGGCTTATGCGCATCAAGACCTGCCTTTCGATACGCTCGTGATGAGTCTGCACCCGGAGCGCAGTCTCAGCCACATGCCGCTCTTTCAGGTGGCCTTCAACATCTACAATTTTCCGTCGCCACCGCTGGAGTTGCCCGGCATCACGCTCGGCCCCGTGGAGGCCGAATCGGGTGCGATGCCTTACGACTTGATTCTCACCATCCGCGAGGGTGAACAGGGCCTGCTCGCCGGACTGGGCTACAGCACAGACCTCTTTGAAGCGGCGACAGCCGAGCAGATGCTGCGCCATTTCGAGCTGCTCCTGCAAGGCATCGTGGCCCGGCCGGAGCAGAAGATTTCCGAGTTGCCGCTGCTGACTGATGAAGAGCGGCATCGCCTGCTCACCGATTGGAACGACACGAATGTCTTTTATCAAACGCCGGTCGAGCACTGTCTTCACACTCTCTTTGAAGCGCAGGTCGAGCGGACGCCCGACGCCGTTGCCGTTATCTTCGAAGGCCAACGTCTCACCTACCGCGAACTCAACGAGAGGGCTAATCAACTGGCGCACCACCTGTGGGCGAGAGGGGTTGCGCCCGAGGTGCGCGTCGGCCTGTGCGCGGAAAGATCAATCGAGATGGTCGTCGGGCTGCTCGGCATCCTCAAGGCTGGCGGCGTCTACGTCCCGCTCGATCCCGCTTATCCGCAGGAACGCCTTTCCTTCATGCTCGCCGACGCGCAGGTGCGGGTGTTGCTCACGCAGGAACGATTAAGAGGGATGCTGTCGTCGGACGCCGCGCAAGTGATCAGCCTTGACGCGCAGGCTGGAGAGTTCATCGTCGAGCGGACGCAGAATCCGGGAGACGGCGCGGCGACTGAGAACCTCGCCTATGTGATCTACACGTCAGGCTCGACGGGCAGACCCAAGGGTGTGATGGTTACGCATCGGGCGATCTGCAACCGCGTGCTCTGGATGTGCCGGCAATTCCCACTCGAACCGGCTGACCGCGTCCTGCAGAAGACGCCCTTCAGCTTCGATGCCTCGATTTGGGAATTCTTCCTCCCGCTGTTTAGCGGAGCGCAATTGGTGATGGCTCGTCCCGGCGGGCATCAGGACAGCGCCTATCTGGTGGAGGCTGTCAGAGAACACGAAGTGAAGATCCTGCAACTTGTGCCCTCGATGCTGCGTGTCTTTCTCGGCGAAGAAGGGGTCGAGGAGTGCCGCGGCCTGCGTCACCTCTTCTGCGGCGGCGAGAAGCTGACGGTCAGCGACAGGGAGCGGTTCTACCGCAAGCTCAACGGGCAGTTACACAACCTCTATGGACCGACAGAGGCTTCAATTGACGCGACGTACTGGCGGTGTGAAGCGGAGGAGTCGAAAGCGAACGTCCCCATTGGGCGACCGATTGCGAACGTGCGCGTTTATCTGCTAGACCGGCATTTGCAGCCGGTGGTGGTGGGCTCTCCGGGAGAGTTACACATCGGTGGGGTGGGACTGGCGCGCGGCTACCTGAACGGCCCGGAATTGACAGCGGAGAGGTTCATCCCCGATCCGTTCTCGGTGGAGCCGGGTGAACGGCTTTACCGAACGGGCGACCTCGCGCGCTATACGGCCGACGGGCGGATTGAATATCTGGGGCGAATTGATCAGCAGGTGAAGCTGCACGGTTTCCGCATCGAAGTCGGCGAGATCGAGTTTGTCCTCTGTCAAAAACCGGGAGTAAAGACAGCCGCCGTTTTGGTGCGCGAGGACGACGCAGGCGCCCAGCGTTTGGTCGCCTACGTAGTGCCCGAACACAACGGTCACGCTCAGGATTCCGGCCTTCAACTGTATCGCCTGCCGAATGACCTGCAGGTCGCACACCTCAACCGAAGTGAGACCGACGTGATGTACACGGAAGTCTTTGAGGAGGGAGGCTACCTGCGCCACGGTGTTATGCTCAATGACGGCGATTGCGTGTTCGACGTCGGCGCCAATATCGGTCTCTTCACGCTCTTTGTCCACACGAAGTGCCAGGGCGCGCGAGTTTTCTCTTTCGAGCCGATTCCTCCGACGTTTGAAACGCTCACTGCCAACATTAATTTCTACGGCCTGAACGTGAAAGCTTTCCAGTGCGCCGTCTCAAGCGCCGCAGGAACCGCCGAATTCACATTCTACCCAAAAGCCCCGGCAGCCTCCGGCATGTATCCGGATGCGGCCGAAGAAGAGAAAGTCACGCGCGCCTTCATCGGCAATCAGGGCGAGTTGGGGGTTTACGCCGATGAGTTGGTGGAAGGGCGGTTCGAGGCCGTGCACTACCGTTGCCAGTTGCGGACGCTGTCTGAGGTGATCCGCGAGGAGGGAGTGGAGCGGATTGACCTGCTGAAGGTGGACGTGGAGAAGAGCGAGCTGGACGTGCTACTGGGGATTGCCGAGGAGGATTGGGGAAAAATCAAGCAGGTGGTCCTGGAGGTACACGACACTGACAGAAGGCTGGCGGCGATAACGGAGTTGCTGGACCGCCATGGGTTCAAGTTCGTCGTCGAGCAGGATCGACTGCTACAGCACACGAATCTTTACAACATCTACGCGGTGCATTCATCGAAGGTCAAGCAGACGTCGGCCCAGTCGAATGGAAGTTACGAGACTGCGCCGCTGCATTTAAGTAAGTCATTCATCTCAGCGGCGGAGTTGCAAGAGTTCCTCGAAAAGAAGCTGCCGCAACACATGGTGCCGCCGTCCTACATCATCCTCGATGAACTGCCTGTGCTGCCAAACGGTAAGCTCGACCGGCGGGCGCTGCTCTCGATTGACGACACGCGTCCGGAAGCTAACCTCTCGGTTGAAAGCCGGAAGACGCCGACGGAAGAAGTGCTGGCCCAGATTTGGTGCGGCGTGCTCGGCATCGACAGCATTGGCGCCCAGGACAACTTCTTCGACCTCGGGGGCCATTCGCTGCTGGCGATGCAGGTGATGTCGCGCGTGCGGCGGGCCCTGCGCGTCGAGTTGCGCGTGCGTACACTTTTCGAATCCCCGACTCTTGCTGCGCTCGCCGAGTGTGTCGCCCGTGCGCGGACAGGCGCTCCCGCCGCGGACACGACCGAGCAGGTCAGCGCCGCGCGGGAGCCGCCCGCCGAACATTTCCCGCTCTCGTATGCGCAGCTTGGCATCTGGCAGCGGGGGCAGCTTAATCGCCGGGACGCCGAGAATCACTTGTCAATGATCGTGCGTTTGCGGGGGCGCCTGGACTTCGCGGCTCTGGAGCAGGCGCTCAACGAACTCGTCAGGCGACAGAGCATCCTGCGCACGGCTTTCGCCGAAGTCGAAGGACAGCCCGCACAGATCATCTCTGAATCATGTGAGTTGCCATTGCGGGTGTTGGATCTTAGCGCGAAGCGGGAAGGCGAGCGGGAGGAGCAGGCGCGGCTACTCGCCAGAGCGCACGCCCTGGAACCGTTCGACCTGAGCCGCGCGCCGCTGTTGCGCGTGACCGTTTTGCAGATGGCGGAGCACGAGCATGAACTGCTGATAACGGCACACCCGCTGGTCGCAGACTCTTGGTCGAGATTTGTGCTGCTACGGGACCTCGTGGCCCTCTACAGGGCCGCGGCGTCAGGCATTAAGGCGGCGTTGGCCGAGTTGCCCGTGCAGTACGCGGAACTCGCCCAGCGGCAGCGTGAATGGTTGGCGGGAGAAGTCGCCGCCGGACAACTCTTGGAGTGGCGCGAAAGGCTGGAAGGCGCTCCCGCGTTAGCTCTACCGACGAATCATGCGCGGACTCCGGAATCCTCTTCCAGCGAGCGACGGACGCTTGTCCTTGAGAGTGAACTGCTCGACGCGCTCAAGATCTACGGCAGGGAGAACGACTGCACGCTCTTCATGACGCTGCTGGCCGTCCTTCAAACTCTTCTGCATCACTACACGGGCCAGACGGATATCCTCGTTGCGACGGACGTACCTTCGCGCGACGAGGCGCACACGAAGGATTTACTCGGCCCCTTTAGTAATCAACTCGTGCTGCGGACGGATCTCTCAGGGGATCCGACTTTCAAAGGTCTGCTTGGACGTGTCCGCGAGGTCACGCTGGACGCTTACGCGCATCAGCACATCCCGTTCGAGAAGCTCCTCGAAACGTGGGAGACGGAAGGTGAGATGGACCGCGCGCCTTTACCGCGGGTGAAATTCATTCACGACTATGCGTTGCCGGAAGCGCTCGAAAATGCGGGCCTACGGTTCGAACCTTTGCCTGCGAGCCTCGCGGGCGGCAGGGCAACCGCTGACCTGGTGCTTGAAGTGATCGAAGCCGGGCCGCAACTGTTCGCCTCGTTTGAATATGACGCGGGCGTTTTCGGCGAAGTTGTCATCGAGCAACTGCCGCGTTATTTCGAGATGCTGCTGCGGCGTGTAGTAGAAACCCCAGAGGCCCCGCTCAGTGAACTCCTGGAGATCCTTGCCGCGGAAGACCGCCAACAGCGGCTTGCGGAAGAAGAGGCGCTTGAACGCGTGAGCCTCAAGGCTTTGAAGGGCATCAGGAGAAGGTCGGTCACCGAATCAAAGATGGAAAGCGTGTAGCAGCCGGCGACTGCGGCACGCCCGCCCGGCAAACGCCTACGCGATCGGAACTCCTGTCGGCGCCGAGACTCTCACCGGCATTACCGCGAGTTTTCATCCGCACGACCAACGAGATCATTCAGTCACAGACAGCACCATCCAGCGGGCAGCAAGCGACGCGAATTGACTGCCGGACCGTAGAGTTCTGGCAGCCAGTCACGCGGAGGACAGTAAAGTTTATGCAAGAGTTTCTCGTTCAAGGTTTCAGGCTCTCGCCTCAGCAGAATCATCTCTGGTCGCTCCTGCAAAGCAATCAGGGAGAAGCGTTCCATGCCCGGTGTGCGGTTCTCATCGAGGGATCCCTCGACACCGATCTGCTGAAGAGCGCTCTCGACGACGTCGTGAACCGCCACGAGATTCTCCACACCACCTTTCAACGCTTCTCTGAAGAGGCGCTTCCGGTTCAGGTCGTCGGCGAAGCAGCCGTCAAACATATCGGCGATTACGACTTGAGCGATCTGACCGGTACGCGGCAACAGGCTAGACTCGAAGAACTTCTGCAGGAGACGGACCATTTTGTCTTCGACTACGAACGCGGGCCGCTCGTCCACGCGTCGCTCGTTGCGCTGGCAGCGGACAGACACATGCTGATTCTGAATCTGCCGGCCTTGTGCTCCGACGCCGCCGGGTTGAGCAACCTGCTGGGCGAGCTTTGTCGCTGCTACACCGCGCTACGGGAAGGAGATGAGCCGGGCGCCGAACCGATGCAGTACGTTGATCTGTCTGAGTGGCAGAACGAATTGTTGGAGCAGGAAGAAACCGAGGCTGGCAGAGCTTACTGGCGTGAGAAGAATTATTCCAACCTGAAGTCCCCGAGTCTGCCATTCAGGCACGACCAGGCCGACGCCGGATTCAAGCCCAGCCGCGATCGCCTCGCTGTCGAGCCTCAGACCTACGTGCAGCTCGCCGCGCTGGCAGAAAAATTTGGGAGTGCGACGCAGGTCGTGCTCCTGGCGTGCTGGCAGGTTTTGCTATGGCGTTTGAGCAACCAGCCGCACCTCGTCGTTGGCACTGGCTACGATGGCCGCAAGTACGAAGACCTTCGGGATGCGCTCGGACTCTTTGCCAAGTACCTGCCCGTGGAAGCGCGTGTGAATGACAATCTCAAATTCCCCCAACTGGTCCGCCAACTCAAAGAGGCGACGCTGGCCGCTTACAAACGACAGGAGTATTTCAGTTGGGAGCAGGTCGGGGCCGCCAATGGCGGGCAGGCCGTGGACTTCTTTCCTTTCGGCTTCGACTACGCCGGAGAAAGTCCGGCTTGCTCGACCTCCGGCCTGAAGTTCTCGATCTTCGAGCAGCAGGTGCACGCCGAGCGCTTCGAGATCAAGCTCTCTTGTGTCGAGACGGCTGAAGGGCTTACGACAGAACTCCACTACGACGCGGGCCTCTATCGCACCGCGGACATACGACTTGTCCACACACTGCTCCACCGCGTGCTGGCGGGCGTTGGTGATCGTGGAGATGACGAAATCGGCAGCCTCCTCAGCCTGAGTCCCGAAGAGCAGAGACAGTTATCGTTGGAAACTGAGCCCGCGCACGTTGCCGCTACGCAGAACGGCCCGCGCCCCCGGCACGCGCCAAGACCGCAGGCCCACGGCCGGGAGCTACAAGACCTTCAACGCGTCTCGCGCGATCGTGAATTGCCACTCTCCTTTGCCCAGCAACGCCTATGGTTCATCAATCAGCTCGAACCTGACAGCGCCGCTTACAACCTGCCGACGGTGGTGCGGCTCTCAGGCCTTCTGCAAATCGATGCGCTGGAGCGGACGGTCAACGAAATCATCAGCCGGCACGAAGTCCTGCGGACTACTTTCGCGCAGGAGAGCGGGCGGCCCGTGCAGGTTGTCGCGCCCACGCAGCCGCAGCGAATTGAGTTGCTCGATCTGAGCGGGCTGGCCGACCGCGAGCGCGAGGCCCAGGCACGCACTTTAATTTCGGAAGAGGCGCGGCAACCATTTGATTTATCGCGTGGGCCGCTGCTGCGTGTGCGCCTGATACGGCTGCACCGCGATGAGCACATCTTAATGCTCACAATGCACCACATCGTCTCAGACGGATGGTCCATGGGATTGCTGCTGCAGGAAGTGACGGCGCTCTACGAAGCGTTTGTCTCCGGACGCCCGTCGCCGCTCGTGTCACTGCCAATCCAGTATGCGGACTTCGCGGTGTGGCAGCGAGAGTGGTTGCAGGGTGAGGCGCTCGACGAGCAACTCGACTACTGGAAGCGTCAACTCGCGGACGCGCCGCAGCTTTTGGAACTGCCGAGCGATCGGCCCCGACCGGCAGTGCAATCTTATCGAGGCGCGCGTGTGCCGGTCTCGGTATCGAAAGCCGTAACTGCAGAGTTGAAGGCGTTCAGCCAGCGCGAAGGCGCGACGCTGTTCATGACGCTGCTCGCGGCTTTCCAGACGCTGCTCTTTCGCTACAGCGGACAGACGGACATCGTTGTCGGCACACCAGTCGCCAATCGCGACCACCTGCAACTCGAGGGACTGATCGGATTCTTTGTCAACACGCTCGTACTGCGCACGAGCCTTTCGGGTGAGCCGAGCTTCCGTCAATTATTAAAGCGCGTGCGTGAAGTCACGCTCGGCGCATACACCCATTCGGACGCGCCGTTTGAGACGCTGGTGGAGATGTTGCAACCGGCGCGCAGCCTGAGCCATACGCCGCTGTTTCAGGTCACGTTCGCATTGGAAAGCGCGGGAGCGGCAGGGGGCGTGAGCGTACCCGGCCTGAAGCTAAGTCCCATCGAATCGGACATCGCAATTGCCAAGTTCGATCTGGCGCTGATCGTCAGCGAGACCGGGCAAGGTCTGACGGGGGTGCTCGAATACAACAGAGATTTGTTCGACCGCTCGACTGTCGAACTGATGGCCCGCGAATTTGAGGTGCTCCTACAAGGTATTGTTTGGTCGCCCGGCGAGCTTATCACGAGATTGCCGCTGCTCAGCTCACAGGAGTTGCGCCGAATGTTGGTGGAGTGGAACAACACGCGCGTCGTGTATTCGGACGAGGCGAGCGAGTTGTGCTTGCATACGCCCTTTGAGGAGCAGGTCGCGCGGACGCCCGATGCCGTCGCCGTCAGCTGCGAGCAGGAGCGGGTCAGCTACCGCGAGTTGAACGCTCGCGCGGACGGGCTGGCGCGGCGACTGCGCGGGGTCGGGGTGGGGCCGGAAGTGACCGTCGGGCTGTGCGCCGAACGCTCAGTCGAGCTGGTCATCGGGCTGCTTGGCATTCTCAAGGCAGGCGGCGCATACGTCCCGCTTGACCCGGCGCTGCCGCGTGAACGCGTCACCTTCATGCTCGAAGACGCCGGCATCAGCGTTCTGGTGACGCAGCGGCGCTTCAGCGACACTCTGCCGTCGTCGGGGATGCAGGTGTTGTTCCTTGAAGCGGAGCCGGAGGCTGCCGCGGATGAACGCGAGCCTGGCGTCAAGAGCGGCGTCAGCGGGAATAATCTCGCCTACGTGATTTACACGTCAGGCTCGACGGGCAGACCCAAAGGCGTGATGAATACGCATCGCGCGATCGCGAACTGTCTGCTCTGGCTATGTCGACAATTCCCGCTCCAACAGACCGACCGCGTCTTGCAGAAGACGCCCTTCAGCTTCGACGCTTCGATCTGGGAATTCTTCCTCCCGCTCTTTACCGGGGCGCAGTTGGTGATGGCTCGTCCGGATGGGCATCAGGATAGCGCCTATCTGGTGGAGGCTATCAGGGAGCACGAGGTCACGGTACTGCAACTTGTGCCTTCAATGCTCCGCACACTTCTCAACGAAGAAGGCATCGAGGAGTGTCGAAGTCTTAAGCATGTGCTCTGCGGCGGCGAGACGATGTTCGTCGAAGACTGCGAACTGTTCTATTCGAAGCTGCGGGCCGAGCTCTACAACCAATATGGCCCGACCGAGGCTTCCGTCGATGCTACTTGTTGGAACTGTGCGGACGGGGCGGGGTTAAACGTCGTGCCCATTGGGCATCCGCTCGCCAACATGCGGCTTTACATCCTCGACGAGCGTTTGCAGCCCGTCCCACCGCGCGTTCCCGGCGAGCTTCATATCGGCGGCATAGGGCTGTCACGTGGTTACCTGGCACGCCCCGAACTGACCGCCGAGCGCTTCATCCCCGACCCGTTCGGGGTTGAGCCGGGTGCACGTCTGTATCGGACCGGCGACCTTGCACGCCGGCTTCCTGACGGCGCCGTCGAGTTTCTGGAGCGCATCGACAATCAGGTCAAGCTGCGCGGATTCCGTATCGAGTTGGGCGAGATAGAGGCGGCTTTGAAGGCGCACGCGGCGGTGTACAACGCCGTGGTGTTGATGAAGGAAGCGGCTGGCACTCAGCGGCTGGAAGCCTTTGTCGTCTCGTCCGAACAGGAGAAGGTGACGGGCAATGAGTTGCGCGCATGGCTGCGCGAGCGTCTGCCGGAATACATGGTGCCCACGGTCTTCTTCCTGCTCGAAGCTTTGCCTGTAATGCCGAGCGGCAAGATTGACCGAAAGGCTTTGCTGGCACTGGAAAAGGCAGATCCCACGATAATGTTTGTTCCGCCGCGAACCGAGGTGGAGAAAGAGCTGGCGGAGATTTGGTGCGGCGTGCTCGGCGTCGAGCGCATCGGCATCCACGACAACTTCTTCGACCTCGGTGGCCATTCTCTGCTGGCGGTGCAGGTGATGTCGCGCGTGCGGCGGGCCTTGCGAGTCGAGTTGCGCGTCCGGACGCTTTTCGAGTCGCCTACTATCGCAGCGCTCGCCGAAAGAATCGACGGGTCTGCCACTCAAACGTCTGGTGACGAGGCTGTGACCGTTATTAACGAGCCGGATCAAGACCGCATCCGTCCCGTCGCGCGTGATCGTCACCTGCCGCTCTCGTTCGCGCAGGAGCGCCTGTGGGTGCTTGACCGGATAGAGGCGGGAAACATTGCGTACAACCTACCGACGGCGATACTGATGCGCGGGCGTCTTGATGTTCAGGCATTGGAGGCAACGCTCAACGAAATAATCCGGCGACACGAAACGCTGCGCACCACCTTTTCTGAGGTTGAAGGTGAGCCCGTACAAGTCATTGCGCCGACCTTCGTCCTTAAACTCGACGTCACAGACCTGTGCGATCTACCCGTTGCTGAACGACAGGCCGAGGTCCGCCGCCTCGCCGTGGCGGAGGCACGGCGCCCCTTCGATCTCGCGCGCGGGCCGCTGGTGCGCGCCAGCCTCTTGCGGACGACTGCTGACGAGCACGTTGCGCTGTTGACGCTGCACCACATCATCGCGGACGGGTGGTCCATGGGCGTGCTGGTGCAAGAGGTGACGCAAGTCTACGGTGCGCTGAGTCGCGGGGCAGAGCCGGAGTTGAGGAAGTTGGCGGTACAGTACGCCGACTATGCGGTCTGGCAGCGGCAGTGGCTGAGCGAAAAGATCCTTGACGAGCAGGCGCAATATTGGCGGCAGCAGTTGGGAGGCGAGTTGCAGGCGCTCGAACTGCCGGCGGACCGGCCTCGTCCGCCACTCCAGACTCACCGAGGAGGTCAGCGTTCGTTCAAGCTCTCGGCAGAAACCAGCGCGAAGCTGGCGCAGGTGAGCAGGCAACACGGCGCGTCGCTTTTCATGACACTGCTCGCGGCCTTCAAGACGCTGCTCCATCGTTACTCGGGCCAGACGGACATCACTGTCGGAACGCCAGTCGCTAACCGCGACCGCGTTGAAATCGAGCCGCTCATCGGCTTTTTCGTCAACACGCTCGTCTTGCGCACCGACCTTGCGGGCGACCCGCGCTTCGATGAGCTGCTCGGCCGCGTGCGCGAGACCGCCCTCGGCGCTTACGCTCATCAGGACCTGCCCTTCGAGCGGCTGGTGAGCGAACTGCAACCGGAGCGAAGCCTCAGCCACACTCCGCTTTTTCAGGTCTCTTTTATTTTACAGAATGTTCCCGAAGCAGACCTGACGCTGCCAGGACTCACGCTCAGTCAGTTTAACGTCGGCGTCGCTGCCGTGCAGTTCGACATGACGATGAGCATGGTGGAAACGCCTGACGGCATTGCCGGAGTGTTGGAGTACAACACCGATCTCTTCGAGGCGGCGACCATCGAACGAACGCTTTCTCATTTCCAGACTCTGCTCGACGCCGCTGCCAATCGGCCCGACGCTCGACTCTCCGAGTTGCCGCTGCTGAGCGCCGGAGAAGAGCGCCGCATCCTCTTCGACTGGAATCAAACTCGCGCGCATTTCGAGCCTGAGGTCGAGCAGTGCCTGCACACACTCTTTGAAGCGCAGGTCGCCCGCACGCCCGATGAAGTCGCCGTTGTCTTCGAGCAGTTGCAACTCTCTTATGCCGAGCTTAATGCGCGTGCCAATCGTCTTGCGCGGCTTCTGATGTCGGAAGGCGTTGAGCCGGAGGTGCGCGTCGGGCTGTGCGTCGAGCGTTCGGTAGAGATGGTCATTGCGCTGCTCGGGATACTCAAGGCGGGCGGCGTTTACGTGCCGCTTGACCCGCATTACCCGGAACAGCGTCTTCAGTTCATGCTCGAAGATGCGCAGGTTCGTGTGCTGCTTACCGAGCGGCAGTTCGCTGAGATCTTGCCGGCGCATGAAGCGAAAGTGATCTTTCTGGACGACGAGGGCGCAGCGCCACAAGCGCAAGAAGCTGGTGGTAATGACAACGTAGAGGGCAAAGCGACGAGCGCAAATCTCGCCTATGTTATCTACACTTCAGGCTCAACCGGCAGACCCAAGGGCGTGATGATTTCTCACCGTTCGATCTCAAACCGCGTCCTCTGGATGAGAGAACAGTTCCCGCTCAGCGGCAGCGACCGCGTCTTGCAGAAGACGCCCTTCAGCTTCGACGCGTCGCTCTGGGAATTCTTCCTCCCGCTCTTTAGCGGCGCACAACTGGTGCTCGCGCGTCCCTCGGGCCATCAGGACAGCGCCTACCTGGTGGAGGCAGTCAGGCAGCACCAGATAACTATTTTGCAACTAGTGCCATCGATGCTCGGCGTGTTCCTCGGCGAAGAGGGAGTCGCGGAGTGCCGGAGCCTGCGCCATCTGTTCTGCGGAGGGGAGCGGTTGGCGGCCGGAGACAGGGATCGATTTTACGAAAGACTGACCACCGCCGAGCTGCACAACCTCTACGGGCCGACTGAGGCGGCAATAGACGCGACCTACTGGAAATGCGAGCCGGGCGAAGGCGGCGCGACGATACCCATCGGGCGACCGATTAGTAACGTGGAAGTCTACGTGCTGGATGGGGCACTGCGAGCAGTAGCGACAGGAGTGACGGGAGAATTGTATATCGGAGGAGATGGAGTCGGGCGAGGGTATTTGAAGCGGCCGGATCTAACGGCAGAGAGATTCATCCCGCATCCGTACAGCAGGAGTGGAGGAGAACGACTGTACCGGACGGGCGACGTCGCGCGATACGGAGAGGACGGGCGGATTGAGTTTCTCGGGCGAGCGGATCAGCAGGTGAAGGTACGGGGATTTCGCATTGAGCCGGGTGAAATTGAGGCTGTGCTGGCCGGGCATCCAGACGTGCGCGAATGCGCCGTCGTGGTCAGAGCGACGGAGACAGGAGAGCAACGGCTAGAAGCGCATCTGGTCGCGCGTGCTCCGCAGGAGAAGCGACTGACAGGCACCGAACTGCGCGAATGGCTGGGCGAGCGTTTGCCGGAACACATGATTCCGAACCTGTTTATGCTGCTCGCGGAGTTACCCTTCGCGCCCAGCGGTAAACTGGACCGCCGGGCGTTGCTGCAATTGTCGGACGAAAGAGATCAGGCTGGAGTTGATGCCGCCTACGTGGCGCCACGCGATCCGGTCGAGGCCGCGCTGGCCGGCATCTGGACTGAGATATTGAGCCTGAAGCAGGTTGGCATCAACGACAACTTCTTCGATCTCGGCGGCCATTCGCTGCTGGCGACGCGCGTGGTCTCCCGCCTGCGCGAGACTTTTGAAGTTGAGTTGCCGCTTCGCCGTGTCTTTGAGACGCCGACGATTGGGGGAATCGCCGCGAAGGTAAGTGACTTGCTGCGTGGCGATGCGCCCGGCGCTGCACCGCCGCCGCTTGTGCCGGTGGCTCGCCGCGGAGGATCGCCGCTCTCTTTTGCGCAACAGCGGCTCTGGTTTCTTGAACAACTCGAGCCGGGCGGCTCCGCCTACAATCTTGCGACGGCGGTGCGCCTCAAAGGCGCGCTCGATTCGCAATTGCTCGAACTGACGTTCAATGAAATCGTCAGGCGGCATGAGGCGCTACGCACGACGTTCGAGCAGATGGAAGGGCGACCGCTGCAGATCGTTCACCCGCCGACTCAGGCGAGGCTCGTCGTTGAAGACCTCAGCGAATTGGCCGAGCCGGAGCGCGAAGCACAAGCCCGGCGCCTGGCGGCGGCGGAAGCGCAACGGCCTTTCGACCTGACGCGCGGTCCGCTCCTGCGCACCAGTCTCCTGCGGCTCGCCGCGGACGAGCATGTCGTGCTACTGACGATGCACCACATCGTTTCGGACGGATGGTCTTTGGAAGTGTTCATTCGTGAAGTGTCTGTCTTGTATGAAGCGTTCAGCAAAGGCCAGCCTTCACCGCTCGCCGAGCCGGCGATTCAATATGCGGACTTCGCCGAGTGGCAGCAGCAATGGCTCAAGGGCGAGGTGCTGGACGCCGAACTGGCGTACTGGCACAGGCAGTTGGAAGGCGCGCCGCCGCTGCTCGAACTGCCGACGGACCATGTTCGTCCGCAGGTGCAGTCGTATCGGGGAGCATCCGCGTCGGTGGCGCTACCGGCCTCAGTCGCAGAGTCAGTCAAGCGGCTGAGCCGCGAACTCGGCGCGACGCGGTTTATGACACTGCTCGCGGCCTTTAAGGTCTTGCTGGCGCGCTACAGCGGGCAGCAGGACATCGTCGTGGGTACGCCGGTGGCGAGCCGTACGCGCCTTGAAGTTGAAAACTTGATCGGCTTCTTCGTCAACACGCTGGTGTTGCGGACGGATCTCTCAGGCGACCCAAGCTTCAGAGAATTACTGACCCGGATCAAGGAGACGACACTTGGCGCTTACGCTCATCAGGACGCGCCGTTTGAGAAACTGGTTGGCGAGATGCACCCCGAACGCACACTGGGACACACGCCGCTGTTTCAAGTGGTATTCACTTTTCAGAATGCGTCAACGCCTTCGCCATCAGGCAGGGAAGCGGGGGGCTTGGCGATGACGCCGCTCGTGGATGAAAGCGCCTCGTCGAAGTATGACCTGACATTGTCATTGAGTGAGTTCGAGGGCGGCCTTGATGCACTCGTCGAATACAGCACCGACCTGTTCGAACGCGAGACTATTCAACGCATGCTTGAACACTTCGGCGTCCTGCTCGAAAGCATCATCGCTAATCCTGACGAGCGCTTGTCGCGACTTCCGCTGCTCGACGCAACCGAGCGCGCCCGCCTGTTGGGCAGTTGGAGTCGGGGCGAGCATCAACTCATGCAGACGCTCTGCGTCCACGAGTTGATCGAAGCGCAGGCCATACGTGCGCCGGATGCGTTGGCCGTTGTCTTCGGCGCGGAGCAGTTGACCTACGGCGAATTGAACTGCCGCGCCAACCAACTCGCGCGCCATTTGCAGGGACAGGGCGTGGGGCCGGAAGTGATGGTCGGCTCGTGCCTGGAACAGGGGATCGACGTGGTGGTGACGCTGCTCGCCATCCTCAAGGCGGGCGGCGTCTACGTGCCGCTCGACTCGGCGAACCCGCCCGAGCGCCTGGACTATATCCTGGCGGACGCGGGCGTTAAAGTTTTGCTGACTCATCGGAAGGTGGGCGCGGCTATTCCCGGTTACGAAGGGAAGATCGTTTTCCTCGACACGGATTGGGAAGAGATCGCCCGCAACCCTGCGGTCAATCTGCCGGCCGCGGCGAGTGCGGACAATCTGATGTACGTAATCTACACTTCGGGCTCGACCGGAAGTCCGAAGGGCGCGTGCATCTCGCATCGCGTGGCAGCGAACCATTTCCTCGCTGTGCGCGATGAGTTTGGATTAAAGCCGGGCGACCGAGTGCTGCAGTTCTACTCGCTCAGTTTCGACGGCTCGCTCGAACAGATAGTCCCTTCGCTCCTGAGCGGCGCAAGCCTCTTCCTCAGAGAGAAAGACGTTTGGGGAGTTGACGAGTTTGCGCGAAAAATAAAGCACTGGAAACTGACCGTGATTGACCTGCCGCCCGCGTACTGGCACCAGTTCATTAGCGCGCCGACAGCACAGCTTGAGTACGAACATTTAAGGCTGATGGTGACGGGCGGCGATGTGATGCTGCCGGAGTCCGTCCGTCTCTGGCGCAGTTCGCCGCTCAAGTCGCTGCGACTCGTCAACGCCTACGGCCCAACCGAAGCCGCCGTCACCTCAATCATCTTCAACGTCCCGGCAGAGACGCACGCCGACGCCACGCCGGGGCACATTCCCATTGGCCGCCCGCTCACGCATCGCACAACTTTTATTCTCGACGGCAATGGGGAACCGACGCCGACTGGAGTGCCAGGCGAGTTGCACATAGGCGGGCCTCTACTGGCGCGGGGTTATTTGAACCGCCCCGAGCTGACGGCCGAGAAGTTCATCCCCGATCTGTTTAGCGCGGAACCGGGGGCGCGTCTCTACCGGACGGGCGACAAAGCGCGATATCTGCCGGACGGGCAGATTGAGTACCTCGGACGGATTGATCGACAGGTGAAGATGCGAGGCTTCCGCATCGAGTTGGGAGAGATCGAGGCTGCGCTCAAACAGCACGAGGCGGTCGAGGCGTGCGCGGTCGTCCTGCGCGAGGATAAGCCCGGCCAACAGAGACTGGTGGCTTACGTGGTTGCGCCGCCCGCCGCGCCGGAGCTTTGGCCCTCTGTCGGCGAATACTTCATCTACGATCCTCTGTTGTATTACGCGATGACGCACGACGAGCGACGCAACCGTTCCTATAAGGTCGCTTTCGACCGTTTGGTCAGGGGCAAAACGGTGCTCGACGCAGGAACCGGAGGCGACGCGATTTTGGCCCGCTTCTGCATCGAAGCCGGAGCCAGCCACGTCTACGCCATCGAGCAACTCGACGACGCCTACCATCACGCCCGCGAATTAATCAAAGAGTTGAAGCTCGACGACCGCATCACTCTTCTGCACGGGGACGTCACCGAGATCGAGTTGCCAGAGAAAGTGGATGTCTGCGTCTCGGAGTTGCTCGGAGGTATCGGCTCAAGTGAAGGCGTTGTGGGCGTCCTCAACCAGGCGCGCAGATTTTTGCACGACGACGGAGTGATGATTCCGCAACGAGCCACGACCCGCATTGCCGCCGTCTCTCTGCCCGAAGAATTGGCAGCGCACCCACGCTTCAGCGAAATAGCCGGCCCGTATGTCGAGAAAATCTTTGAAACCGTCGGTCACCCTTTCGACGTTCGGGTCTGCATCAAGAATTTTCCGGTGTCTCAGCTCGCGTCGGATGCAGGAGTTTTTGAAGACCTTGATTTCAGTCGCTCGATTCCGGCTGAGTTGCACTCGACCGTCAAGCTCAACATCAACAGGAACGCTACGATTGACGGTTTCCTATTGTGGCTGAACCTGCACACCGTCGAGGATGAACTGATTGACGTTTTGGCGGACGAATACAATTGGCTGCCGGTTTTCTTCCCCGTCTTCTATCCGGGATTGGAAGTCTCTGAAGGCGATACCATCGAAGCCGTCTGTTCCGTTATTTCAAGCGCCGAACAATTGACGCCTGATTACCGCATTCAGGGGACGGTCGTCAGAGCTAACGGCGAGCGCTTTGACTTCGACTATCATTCGCCGCATCACCCAGCTTCGTTCCGCGACGACGCATTCTACAAACTGCTCTTCGACCCGGAAGTTAATGTCGACCGGAGAGACCTAAACGCAAGGCATGAGCCGGCGTCGCGTCTGACGCCGCTGGAGTTTTTGCAGTCGCGTCTGCCGGAATACATGGTGCCAACCGCCTTCGTAGCACTCAAGGAATTGCCGTTGATGGCGAGCGGCAAGATCGATTTGCGAGCGTTACCCGCGCCCGAAAATTTGCGGCTGGACGCCGCGGAGAAGTACGTCGCTCCGCAGACAGATGAAGAAACAATACTGGCGAATGTCTGGTCGCAGGTGCTCGGTCTCGAACGCATCGGCGTCAACGATAACTTCTTCGGGCTCGGCGGCGATTCGATCCTGAGCATCCAGATTATCGCCAAGGCGAATCAGGCCGGTTTGCGTCTGACGCCCAGACAACTCTTCCAGCACCAGACGATCGCTCAACTCGCGGCGGTCTCGGGTGCGGTCGCAGCGGTCCGGTCCGAGCAGGGCGAGGTGACGGGCGCGGCGCCTTTGACGCCGATCCAGCGCTGGTTTTTCGAGCAGTACACGAACGACCCGCAGCACTTCAATCAGGCCGTGATGCTTGAAGTGAGACCTGGCGTGGATGCCAGTCTCTTGCGTCAAGTGATGCAACGACTGCTGGCGCAGCACGACGCTCTGCGCTTGCGCTTCGAGCGGCGCGCGACCGGCTGGCAGCAGGATCACGTCGCCACCGACGATCCCGTCTTCTTCACACGCATGGACTTCTCTGTCCTCCCGGAAGGCGAGCAGCACGCAGCGATCGAGGCGGCTGCCGCCGAAGCTCAGCGCGGCCTCGATTTATCTCACGGGCCGCTCGTGTGCGCCGTGATGTTCGATCTCGGAGAGGGCCGGCCGGGTCGCCTGCTGCTCGTGATTCATCACCTTCTTATCGACGGAGTCTCGTGGCGCATCCTGCTCGAAGATTTGCACCTTGGTTATGAGCAGGCGACGCGCGGCGAGGCGATCAGTTTCGCCCCCAAGACGACCTCCTTTAAACACTGGGCAGAGCGTCTGACCGAGTACGCCGCGTCGCCCGAGTTGCGCCGGGAAACCTCTTACTGGCTCAGCGGCGATTATTCGCTGGTCGGAACACTACCGCTGGACTTGCATGAAGCTGGAAACACCGTGTCGTCGGCCAGCACCGTCGAAGCCGCGCTCGACGCGGAAGAAACGCGGGCCTTGTTGCAGGAAGTGCCGAAGGCTTACCACACTGAGATCAACGATGTCTTGTTGGCGGCGCTCGTCGAGGCTTACGCGGCGTGGACGGGTCAGCGCGCGCTGCTGGTCGAACTCGAAGGGCACGGCCGCGAAGAGATCTTTGAAGACGTGGACGTGTCGCGCACGGTCGGCTGGTTTACCACGACTTTCCCCGTGCTCCTGAACGCCGGCGAAGCGCCAGGGACGGGAGAGGTTTTGCAGGAGGTCAAAGAACAATTGCGCCGCGTGCCGCAGCGAGGCATCGGCTACGGAGTATTGAGATATCTGGCTGCAGATGAAGAGTTAGGAGCGCGTGTGAAATCGTTGCCGCAGCCGGAGGTGCTATTCAATTACTTCGGCCAGTTGGATCAGGTCCTGGCGGAAAGCCCCCTCTTCAAGCCTGCCGGAGAGTCGAGCGGCCCCTTGCAGAGCGGGCGACATAAACGCAGTCACCTGCTGGAGATTAACAGCAGCGTGGCGGGCGGACGCTTACAAATCGCCCTGACCTACAGCGAGCACAAGCACCGGCGCGCCACGGTTCAACAGTTCGCCGGTCAGTTCATCGCAGCGCTTCGTTCGATTATCACCCACTGTCGTTCAGTTGAGGGAAGCTACACGCCGTCCGATTTCCCGCTGGCGCGACTGACGAAACAGCAACTCCGGCGGTTACTCGTAGCCGACCGTCACATCGAGGACATCTATCCGCTCTCGCCCGTGCAGCAAGGCATGTTCTTCCATAGCCTGTATGGCGGTGAGGGCGTTTACGTCGAGCAGACGAGCGGTGAGTTGCGTGGCCGGCTCGATCCGGCAGCGCTGGCTGAGGCGTGGCAGCGTGCCGTCGCACGCCATCAGATTCTGCGCGCCGCCTTTCACCTCGACGATTTCGACGAGCCGTTGCAGTTGGTGCGCGAGCACGCGCCAATGTCGTTCGTGACGCATGACATTCGGAACTTGTCTGAGACTGAGCAGCGCGAGTCGCTGACGCGCTATTTGGCAGCGGACCGGCAGCGTGGCTTCGATCTCTCCGTCCCGCCGCTGATGCGCATGGTCCTGATGAGGACGGGCGAAGACACGCATCAATTCGTCTGGACCTTTCATCACTTGCTGCTCGACGGATGGTCGGTGTCGCTGCTCTTCAAGGAAGTGTTGACCTCCTATGCGGCGCTCACCCGAGGCGACGATGCAACCCAGACAATCGCGCGCCCCTTTGGTGATTACATGGGGTGGCTGGCCCGTCGGGATCTATCCGCCGCGGAGTCCTTTTGGCGCGCGGCCCTGAAGGGCTTCACGCACCCGACGCCGCTCGGCCACGACCGCGCGGCGCAGGCCGAAGACGACGGCCGGCACACCGGCTTCGGCGACGCGCGAATGGGTCTCTCTGCGGAGACCACGGAAGCTTTGCAGGCCGTGGCGCGACAGTATCAATTGACTCTCAATACCATCGTACAGGGGGCCTGGGCGCTCGTCCTTAGCCATTATTGCGGCGAGGCGGACATACTTTTCGGCACGACCGTTTCGGGCCGTCCAGCCGAACTAGCACACGTCGAGACAATGATCGGCATGTTCATCAACACGCTCCCGCTCAGGGCGCGGCTCGAACCCGGCGAGACGCTGGCCGGCTGGCTCGGGCGTTTGCAAGCCCAGCAGGCGGAAATGCGGCAGTACGAATACACCCCGCTCGTGCAGGTGCAGGGGTGGAGCGAACTGCCGCCGGGCGCGTCGATGTTTGAGAGTCTGCTGATTTTTGAAAACTATCCCGTCCAGACCGTGGCGCACGAGCAGCGTTCGAGTCTCGAAATCTCTAATTTGGAGGAACGGACGCGCACGAAATATCGCCTCACGGTTCTGGCCGCGACCGGGTCGGAGATCGGGCTCAACATCGCCTATGACCGCCGCTGGTTCGACGAGGCCGAGATCGCAAACCTGTTGGATCATCTCCAGTTGATGCTCGAACAGATTGCGCGCGATGGCGTGCAACGCCTCGCCGATCTGCCCGCCTGGACTGAGGCTGAGCGGCGGCAGTTGTTCGGCACGCCGGCCACCGGCGTTGAGCCGATGGCGCGCGACGATACGCCCGCGACACTCCCGCGCACCCCGACCGAGGAAATGCTGGCCTCGATCTGGGCCGAAGTGATGGGCGTTTCGCAGGTTGACGTGGAGAGCAATTTCTTTGAGTTGGGTGGGCACTCGCTGCTGGCGACGCAGTTAGTCGCGCGAGTCCGCAAGGTGTTCCAGATCGAAATGCCGCTGCGAACTTTGTTTGATGAGCCGACACTCGCAGGCTTGTCTCTGCAGATCGACCAGTTGTTGCGAAGCGGGCAGACTCTCCAGGTGCCGCCGCTCGCTCGTGCCTCACGCGACTCGGCTTTGGCGCTCTCGTTCGCGCAGCAGCGCTTGTGGATTATTCAACAACTGAACGCCGGGAGCGCGGCCTACAACGTACCTATCGCCGTCAGGTTGTCAGGCGTGCTCGCAGTTCAGGCGTTGAAGCAGACGCTTAACGAGATTGTCCGGCGGCACGAAGTTCTGCGCACCGTCTTCGCCGACGTGCATGGCGAGCCGGTGCAAGTCATCACGCCGGCCAAGCCCCTGCGCGTGCCGGTCGTCGACCTGCGCGATCTGCCGGCCGAAGTCCGCGATCGCGTGGCGCAGCGGCTGACTAACGAAGAGGCTGCGCGACCGTTTGACCTGGGGAGCGGGCCGATGCTGCGGACGGTGCTGCTCCGGCTCGACGAAGATGAACACATCCTGCTCTTCACGATGCATCACATAGTCTGCGACGGCTGGTCAACCGACGTGTTGATCCGTGAAACCGTCGCGCTCTACGAAGCGTTCCTGCGCGGCGAAGTGTCGCCGCTCGCGGAGCTGCCGATCCAGTATGCCGACTACTCGGTTTGGCAGCGCGCGTGGCTGCAGGGCGAAGTGCTCGACGAGCATCTCGCCTTCTGGAAGCAACAACTCCGCGGCGTGACGCAACTGAACCTGCCGACCGATTTTCCGCGCCCGCCGGTGCCGAGTTTCCGCGCCGGGGTGCAACTCTTCCATCTGCCGAAGGACGTAACCGAGGCGCTCAAGGCGCTGAGCCGGCGTGAAGAGTGTACGCTGTTCATGACGCTGCTCGCGGCATTCCAGACTTTGCTCTACCGCTACAGCGGACAGACGGACATCGTCGTCGGCACCGACCTCGCGAATCGCACGCACCCCGAAGTCGAACAACTCATCGGTTTCTTCGTCAACATGCTGGCGATGCGGACCAGCCTCTCCGGGAACCCGACGTTCCGCGAGCTATTGGGGCGCGTCCGCCGGATGACACTTGAAGCATACGCTCATCAAGATCTGCCTTTTGAAAAACTGGTGGCGGCCCTCCAACTCGAGCGGAACCTGAGCCGCTTTCCCGTCTTTCAGGCGGTGCTCGTGCTTCAGAACGAACCGTCGCAGGCACTGTTAAAGCTGCCGGGACTAGTGCTCAGCCCGGTCGAGAACGAAGCCCAAACGGTGAAGTTCGACCTCATCCTCTTCGTCGCCGAAGGCGAGGACGGGCTCCACGGGCACCTCGATTACAGCACAGACCTGTTCAAGGCCGAGACGATGAACCGCCTGATGGCGCACTTTGAGACGTTACTTCGCAGCGTGGTCGCCGACCCGGAAGCGCGTGTCGAAGAATTGGAGATGTTCACTTCAACAGAGAGGGAGCGGCAGGTTATGCAGGATCAGGAACGCCAGAGCGCGGAACGCAAAAAGCTCCTGAGTGTGAGACGTAAAGGCGTCAATCTAGCGGAGATCATGCCGGTCAGGACGAGTTACCTAAACGGCGGCGGAGAGTTGCCTCTGGTCATCGAGCCGAACGTCCGGCAGATTGACCTGGCGCATTGGGGCAAAGCCAACTGGGAGGCGGTCGAAGCAATGGTGCTCAAGCACGGGGCTGTCCTCTTCCGCGGCTTCGACGTGCCGTCAATCGTCGAGTTTCAGGACTTCGCGCAGAGCGTCGGCACGGAATTATTCGGCGAGTACGGCGATTTACCGCGCGCCGGTATTGGCGGAAAAGTTTACGACTCGACACCATACCCTTCCGATCAGGCCATCCTCTTCCACAATGAAAGCTCACACATGCACCGCTGGCCGCTGCGAATCTGGTTCTATTGCCTGCAGGCCGCCGAGCAGGGAGGCGAGACGCCAATAGTTGATTGCCGTGAAGTTTGCCGTCGGCTCGACCCGGCAATTATCAAAAATTTCCAGGGGCGCAAGGTCATCTACGTGCGTAACTACACCGATGGCATCGATGTCAGTTGGCGCGCATTCTATCGCACAGAAGATCGTGCGGTGGTCGAAGAGTATTGTCGCCGCGCCGGCGTCGAGTTCGAGTGGAAGGGCGATAACGGTTTGAGAACCCGCCAGGTCTGCGAAGCGGTGCGGGTGCATCCGCAGACCGGAGAGATGGTTTTCTTCAACCAGATTCAGTTACATCACGTCAGTTTTCTGGAAGCCTCCGCGCGCCGGGCCGTGATGACTCTCTTCGAGGAGAAAGATTATCCGCGCAACGTCTATTACGGCGACGGCGCGCCGATTGAGCCGGAAGTGATAGACACGGTCTCGCGGACTTACGAGCAAACCGCAGTCAGCTTTCCGTGGCAGCCCCGCGACATTCTGATGCTCGATAACATGCTTACTGCACACGCGCGCAAGCCCTACGTCGGACAGCGTAAAATCGCCGTCGCGATGGGCCAGATGTTCTACGGCGAGCGGGCGGAAGGCTGACTTCTTCCGCATTCATAACTTCAAGTTTTCATGTAACGCAGACTGTCCCAGTCTGCGCACCTTCACCAGACGCAGTTTAGGAGCCGGCGCACTTCTCATCACTACGCAGACCAGGCACTCTGCGTTACATCACTGGCCGCAGCGCCCCCGAAAGAAAAAAGGCATGCAGGACGAAATCGTCGAGGGCTTTCAACTTTCGCCTCAACAGGAATACCTCTGGACTTTGCAGCAGGAGAGCGCGAGCGCCATGTCGTGGGCGCAGTGCGCCATCCTGCTTGAGGGCATCCTCGACAAAGAAACTCTCCAGGATGCCCTGAAACAAGTCGGCAACCGGCATGAGATATTGCGCACAACCTTTCATCGCCCACACGGCGTCGGCATTCCCTTTCAGGTCATCCACGAAGAGTGCGCGCCGCTCTGGCACGAGGCGGAATTGAGTTTGTCCGACTCCACCGCCCAAAGCGAGCAGGTCGAGCAGGCCTTCACCGCGCAGACCCGCGAGTCATTTGATTACGAGAACGGACCTTTAGTGCGGGCTTCGTTACTCGCGCTCTCTGCGGAAAGGCATGTGCTGTTGTTGACTTTGCCCGCCCTGTGCGCCGATGCGCGGACGCTCAGAAATCTTTGCCGGGAACTGGGACGCGCATACGCGGCTCGCCGGGAAGGCGAGGGCAGTTCGGACGAAGTCATGCAGTACGCCGATTTTGCCATGTGGCAGCATGAGTTGCTGGGATCTGAAGAAGCGGGAAAGGCGGCCGCGTTCTGGCGTCAGGAGCAAGCGCGCCGCCCGCTGCCGATTCAGGAACTGCCGTGGCGCCTTCGGCAAGCCGGACCCGCTAAGGTTCTCGACCGCGCCGCCACTACACCCGCTTTCGATCTCGGGGAAGCCTCACGCATCGAGACATTGGCAAGCATGTATGATGCGTCACCAGCGGACTGGCTATATGCGTGCTGGCAGGTGTTGATGTGGCGGCTAACGGGAGAAGCGGATTTGGTCACCGGCCAGGTACTGGACGGGCGCAGTTACGAGGAACTGCGCGAAGCTTTGGGCCCGTTCGCCAGAACGCTTCCGATTTCCTCTCATTTCGAGGCCGACTTCCGTTTCAGCGACATCCTCAAGCAGGTGACGCAGGACACGCGCGAAGCCTATCGTTGGCAGGACTATTCCGCGCCAGCAGTTCGCCGCGGGCCAGAGGATGCCCTCTTACCAGTCGTGTTCGCCTGCGAGACTGTGGCCGAAAAGTTCACGGCCGCCGGAGTCGTCTTCTCCACGCTCAAACAAGAAGCTTGCACCAGCGACTTCATGCTCAAACTCGTCTGCCAACGCGCGGATCAAGCCTTCATTGCTCGGCTTCATTACGATGGAGAGCTGTTGGCGGCTGAGGACGTGGCGCGCCTCGGAGAAGAATTTGCTCAACTCGTGGCCAGCACGCTCGCCGACCCGAAAGCAAAGATAGATCAACTTGAGGTTCTCGGTACGGGTGAGCGGCAACACTTACTCCAGGGTCTGAACGAAACCGCCGTGTGCTTCTGCGGTGAGCGCTGCTTCCACGAACTATTCGAGGAGCAGGCCGCGCGCATACCCGACGCGGTCGCCGTCGTTTTTGACGACGAGCAACTGACTTTCAGCGAGGTTAACGCGCGCGCGAATCAACTGGCCCATCGCTTGCGAAAAATGGGAGTCGGGCCGGAGCGTCCGGTCGCCACGTGGCTGGAGCGTTCGTCGGAGATGTTGGTGGCCATGGTGGGAGTGATGAAAGCGGGCGGTACTTACGTGCCGCTCGAGCTCGGTCAGCCGAAGACTCGTCTCTCGTTAATGCTCAAAGAAGTTGCTCCTCATGCCGTGCTGACGCGGCGGCATCTGGCCGAGCAGATTCCTGTGACCGCCGGCCAGATATTGTATGTCGATGATGAGAGCCTGGCCGTTGAAAGCACTGAGAACCTTTCTGCCGGCGCGACACCTGAGAATCTGGTGTACGTGATTTTCACTTCCGGCTCGACGGGCACACCGAAGGGCGTGGGCGTCGAGCATCGCCAACTCTTCAACTATTTGAATGCGATCCAGCAAAGCTTGGAACTGCCGCCGGGGGCGAGCTACGCGACCGTCTCGACCTTTGCTGCCGATCTGGGCCATACGGTCGTCTTTCCCGCGCTGTCCACAGGCGGTTGCCTGCACGTCATCTCGCAGGAATTGGTCTCGGACGGACAACAGCTCGGCGAATACTTCAGCCGTCATGAGATCGATTGTCTGAAGATTGTGCCGAGCCATTTCGCAGCGCTGCTGGCGTGCCCGCAGCCGGAGCAACTCTTCCCACGGAAGCGATTGGTGCTGGGCGGCGAGGCCTCGCGCTCCGACTGGGTCGCGGGCCTTCAGTCGCTCGCGCCCGCTTGCAAGATCTTTAACCATTACGGTCCGACGGAAGCGACGGTCGGCGTGCTCACGCACCAGGCGGGCGCGGGAGAGAACGACGCCGCGACGGGCACGTTCCCGCTCGGCCGCCCACTCGCTAACATCCGGATATACCTGCTCGACACACATCTCCAGCCCGTTCCATTCGGTGTGCCGGGTGAGCTGTATATTGGCGGTGCGAATGTCGCTCGCGGGTATCTCAATCGGCCGGCGCAGACGGCGGAAAGGTTCATCCCCGATGCTTTCGCCCAGGCGCCGGGCGCGCGCCTGTACCGCACCGGAGACCGCGCGAGGTATCTGCCGGATGGCGCGCTCGAATTTTTGGGCCGCCTCGACCGTCAGGTGAAGATCCGCGGCTACCGCGTCGAGCTCGGCGAAATCGAAGCGCAGCTCGAGAGACACGGCGCGGTGCGGCAGGCCGTCGCCATTCTCAACGAAGACGAGCCGGGAGAGAAGCGGTTAGTAGCCTACCTCGTCCCCGTGCAGCAACGCTTCCACGCGCCGGCGAACGAACTGCGTCACTATCTGCTTGAGCGTCTACCTGATTATGCCGTGCCGGCGATGTTCGTCTGGCTCGACATGCTGCCGCTGACGTCCAACGGCAAGCTTGACTTGCAGGCGTTGCCGCCGCCCGAACGCCTGATGCAAGAGCTTAACCAGACCTTTGTCGCGCCGCGCAACGCCGTCGAAGAAGTGTTGGCCCAAATGTGGATGGAAGTGCTCAAGCTCGACCGGGTCGGCGTCTACGACGACTTCTTCGAGCTGGGCGGTCATTCGCTGCTCGTTATGCAGATTATCGCCCGCCTGCGCGACACCTTTCAGGCGGAATTGCCACCCACCGCGCTTTTCGACGCGACCACCATCGCTGATCTCGCCGAGATACTCATCGCGCATGAGGAGCAACCGGGTCAGACGGAAAAGATTGCCGCAATTATTCAGAAACTCAACCGGATGTCCGACGAGGACGCTCGCGCCACACTCGACGCGAAACGCAGCGCGGCGGATGAGACCATCGAGGTCACGCGAGGAGACGAAGCATGAGCACTCGTAAGTTCGAGCAGGCGGGCGGAATGTCCACGATCAAGCGCGAGCTTCTGGAATCTCTGTTGCGAGAAGAGGGCATCGAACTCCCGCGGACGCAGGCCATCCCGCGCCGTGATACGCCTGACCCCCCGCCACTATCTTTCGCGCAGCAGCGCCTCTGGTTTCTTCAGCAGTTCGACCCGCGGAGTGTAGCCTACAATATTCCGAGGGCCGTGCGGCTCGCCGGGCGTCTCGACGTTTCTGCTTTACGGCGAAGCTTGAGCGAAGTAGTCAGACGCCACGAAGTGCTGCGCACCACCTTCACAACCGTCGACGAGCAGCCCGTGCAGATCGTGCATCCAGCCCAGCCGCTGGCGCTTCCGGTACTTGACCTGAGCGATTTGCCGGAAACGGAAAGGGAGGCCGCCATTCGGACGCTGTTTGCCGAAGAGAGCAGCCGCCCATTCGATCTGGCGGTGGACTCAGTTCTGCGAGCTTACTTGTTGCGGACGGGCGACGAGGAGCACGTCATATTCTTCACTGTTCACCACATTGTCAGCGACGGCTGGTCAACGGGTGTACTCATCAGCGAACTGGTCGCCCTCTACGACGCCTACTCTCACGGAAGGCCATCGCCGCTGCCCGAACTGCCGATCCAGTACGCTGATTACGCGCTCTGGCAGCGCCGCCGCTTGCAGGGTGACGCGCTCGAAGAGCCCCTGGCTTACTGGGAACAGAAACTCCGCGACGCGCCCGTCCTCAAATTACCGGCCGACCGCCCGCGTCGGAAGGTGCAAAGCATGCGCGGCGCAAGCTATCCGGTCATCCTGCCAAAGTCACTGGTCGACGCGCTGAACGAATTGAGCCGCCGCGAAGGTACGACGATCTTTATGACGCTGCTGGCCGCCTTCAAGGTCCTGCTCGCGCGCTACTCCGGGCAGGAAGACATCAGCGTCGGCACGCCTGTCGCCGGGCGTCACGAGGTCGAAACCGAGAACCTGATCGGCTTCTTCATCAACAGCCTGGTCATGCGCACAGATCTCTCTGGCGACCCCACTTTCCGTGAACTGCTCGGACGCGTGCGCGAAGTGGCAGTAGGCGCATACACACATCAGGAAGTACCCTTCGAGCGAATCGTCGAGGAACTCCAGCCAGAGCGGAATGCCGGTTCTCAGCCTTTCTTCAATGTGATGTTCGTCTATCAGAACATGCCGGCATCATCGCACCGATTACCCGGGTTGACGACGAGCCAGGTTGAGATGAGCGACCAAACGGCTGTTCGCTCCGACATAGATTTCTATCTATGGGAAGGCGAGAGCCTGGGTGGTACTTTCGTCTACAGCACGGATCTTTTTGACGAATCAACTATCGCGCAGATGACCAGTCGGCTAGTGGAGCTGCTCGAAGAGATTACGCGTGCTCCTGAAGTCTCGCTGAGTGACTTGCTTGCCAGCGCCAAACCTGAGCCACTCGCTATATCGCTGATAGCAGCGGCGGATGAGAAAGTGCCGTTCTCATATCACCAGGAGCGAATCTGGTTCATCGATCAATTTGAGAAGGGCAACGTTTATGAGTCAGCACCGACTTATCACAACATCCCTCTGATCCTGCATCTGCAGGGCGACGTCGACACGGATGTGTTGGAGTCGAGTCTCAACGAGATCGTCCAGCGTCACGCGATCCTGCGTACCAGATTCATTGCTGACGAAGGAAGAGGCCGCCTGGTAATCACGCCCAGTGAGAGGCTGGAGCTGAAAGTGGTCCAATGTACGCAATCCAATGGACTGGAACTGGCATTGACCGAAGCGCGCGAGCCGTTTGCGCTGGATGGGGATCTCCCGATACGGGCCACGATCTTTCGCCTGTCCGTCACAGAGGTCCTGCTCCTCTTGACGGTGCACCATATCGTCGCGGACAGGCCATCCCTCAGGCTGATCGCCGAGGAGTTGGCAGAGATTTACAACGCTCGCATCGAACGGCGCGCCGTGTCTCTGCCGGAGCTTCCGGTCCAATACGCCGTCTACGCCAAAGGTCAGCAAAACCTCACGGAAGCGGATTTCGAGCAACTGTGGTTTTACTGGAGATGGCAACTGCGCGGACAGCTCGCGGCGCTGAAACTCCCGGAAGACCGCCCGCGACCGGCAATTCATACCTACACCGCTGCGCGTGAAACTTTCACGCTTGAGGCAACGGTCGTCAGTCGTCTCGGTGAAGACCCGTTTGCGGCGATGCTCGCGGCGTTCAAAGTGCTCATGCACCGCTACGCTCGTCAGGATGAGATCGTGGTCGGAACCAGCGAGCCATGCCGCACGCAACCTGAAGTTGCCAACCTCGTTGGTCCCTTCGCCAATCTCGTCGTCCTGCGCAGCGATCTGGGCGGCAACCCTTCGTTCAGCACGGTCGTGCAGCGCGTGAAGAAGACGGTGGACCAGGCGAGGGCACATCAGGAGATGCCGTTCGACAAACTGGTCCAACTGCTGAATCCCGAAAAGGACATGAGCCGTACCGCGCTCTTCGACGTCCTCTTCCAGTTTGACGATGAAGCAGCACCGGTTTTCTCACTGGGCCAGACCGAGGCGCAGCAGATCGACACCAACTTCGGTTACGGCAAGTATGATTTGAATCTGTTGGTCCGTCGCAGCGCGGAAGGATTTACAGTCAACGCCGTTTATAACTCAGACATCTACGACGCCTGGAACATCCGGCAAATGCTCGGTCACTTCCAGGCGCTGATCGATGCGTTCTCCGTCGATCCCGAGCAGGGAATTGACGACATTACCCTGCTGAGCGCCGCGGAAGAACAGCAACAACTCTCGGGCTGGAACAACACGCAGGCGTCTTACCCCGCAGACAAGACTATCCACGAGTTGTTTGCCGAACAGGCGGCACGCACACCGGATGAGATTGCCGTCACCTTTGGCGATGAGCACGTAACTTATCGTGAGCTTGACGAGCGTGCAAACCGCTTAGCTCACTACCTGCGACGTCAGGGAGTTGGTCCAAACACACTCGTTGCGCTCTGCCTGAATAAATCACCGGAGATGATCGTCAGTCTGCTGGCGGTGTTGAAGGCAGGCGGCGGTTATCTTCCGCTCGATCCTGGCACTCCAGCCGAACGTTTGCAGTTCGTGATGGAAGATTCGGGAACTGTGCACCTCATCACTACTTCGGCACTCGCCGGCAAAGTTCCATCGGCCGTTCCTGCAACGGTGCTGATTGATGCAGATCGCGCAGCGATTTGCTTGGAACCTGCAATTGCACCGGACAGCGGAGCCGGCCCGCAGGATCTTGCTTACTGCATCTACACATCAGGCTCGACCGGCAAACCCAAGGGCGCACTCATCGAGCATCGCAACGTAGTGCGATTGATGGTGAACGACAAGCTTCAGTTCAATTTCACTGACGCTGACGTTTGGACCATGTTCCACTCGTACTCTTTCGATTTCTCAGTCTGGGAGATGTATGGAGCACTGCTCTACGGCGGCGAGCTGGTCGTCGTGCCGGAACAAGTGTCGAAAGACCCTGCGCTGTTTCTCGATTTGGTCATCAACGAACAGGTCACAGTTCTCAACCAGACTCCGACCGCGTTTTATAACTTTGCGAGTCTGGATCAGGGCCAGAGCCTTGCGCTTCGTTACGTCATCTTCGGCGGTGAAGCGTTGCGCCCGGCGTTGCTGCGAGGGTGGAGAGCTTCGCATCCACAGGTGAAACTCATCAACATGTACGGCATCACAGAAACGACCGTACACGTCACCTTCAAAGAGATCGATGACGAACAGGTTGCTATCAACACGAGCAACATCGGTGTTCCAATCCCGACAACGAACACCTACATTTTCGACGACGAGCTGCGACTGTTGCCAGTCGGCGTGCCGGGCGAGATCTGCGTCGGCGGCGGTGGTGTATGTCGCGGATATCTCGGCCGCGACAAGCTGACGCGCCGAAAGTTCGTCGTAAATCCCTATAAACCTGAAGAAAAAATCTATCGCTCAGGTGACCTCGGGAAGCTTCTGCCCTCGGGTGAGATAGTCTACATGGGCCGCAGCGACGATCAGGTCCAGATACGCGGCTTCCGCGTGGAGCCGGGCGAGGTGCAAAGCCAACTGCTCACGCATCCTTCGATAACGCGAGCCGAAGTGATTGGCAAGACGATGCATCACGGCGCGGTAGAGCTGGTGGCGTATGTTGTAGCTTCAGGCGAGGTCGACGTCACAGAGTTGCGCACACACGTCGCCAGTGCACTACCGCACTACATGGTGCCCTCGGCATTCGTCTTTATCGATCAAATGCCACTCACACCAAACGGCAAGGTCGATCGGCGGGCGTTGCCGGAACCAGATCAGTCGCGACCAGAACTTGGTGCTGCCTTTGTAGCTCCACGCACACAGACGGAAGAGATTCTGGCGAGCATGTGGGCGGAGGTTCTTGGATTGGCTCGCGTGGGCGTCCACGACAACTTCTTCGACCTCGGCGGCCACTCGCTGTTGGCGACACAGGTCGTCTCGCGCTTGCGGCGGGTGCTGCGGGTCGAGGTGGAGTTGCGCCGCTTGTTTGAAGCGCCGACAGTGGCCGAGTTGGCCCAAAGCATCGAAGCGATTCGAGGCGGCGATACAGCGCTGAAGGCCCCACCCGTGACACGCGCCGAACGCCGAAGCGAGGGACTTCCGCTCTCGTTCGCACAGCAGCGCCTCTGGTTCATCGATCAGTTGGCGCCAGGCACGACTGCTTACAATATTCCGCTCTCCTTACGCGTGCGCGGTCGCCTCGATCTCGCCGCCCTCGAGCAGACGCTCAACGAGATTGTGAGCCGACACGAAGTGTTGCGTACCACCTTCGTCGCCAGAAACCGACGCCCGGTACAAGTCATCGCGGATGTGTCCTCGTTCCGGTTGCCTTTGGCGGATGTGAGCGCGCTTCCTGATGAGCAGCGAGAGAGAGAAGTGCGCCGCCTCGCGCGTGAGGAAGCGCAACAGTCTTTCGACTTAGGTCGCGGTCCCTTGATGCGCGCGCGCCTGCTGCGGCTCGGCGCGGAGGATCACGTCGTGCTACTCACGATGCACCATATCATCTCGGATGCGTGGTCAATGGGAGTGCTCGTCGAAGAGGTCGCCGCCCTGTACGAAGCTTTCGCGGCGGGCCGGCCGTCTCCGCTCGCAGAACTCCCCCTGCAATATGCGGACTTTGCCGTCTGGCAGCATGACTGGATGCAGGGCAGTGTTCTCGACGCTCATCTCAATTACTGGAAGCGCAAGCTGGGCGGCGCGGCTCCCATGTTTGAATTGAAACCCGGACCGCGCGCGGCGGACTTTCGCGGTGGGGAGCAGTCGTTCGCCTTCAACCGTGACCTGAGCGACGCCGTCAAGCAGCTTAGCCGGCGCGAGGGTGCGACGCTGTTCATGATACTCATGGCGGCCTTCGCGGTGCTGCTGCAACGCGCAGCGGGGCGCGACGATATCGTCATCGGCACGGACGTGGCCAACCGCAACCGGATCGAAGTTGAGTCGCTCATCGGGTTTTTCGTCAACATGCTCGTCCTGCGCCTCGACCTCTCCGGCAACCCGCCCTTCCGCGAATTGCTGGGGCGCGTGCGCGAGACAACGCTCGAAGCCTACGAGCATCAAGACCTGCCGTTCGATAAACTTGTCGAAGCTCTCAAGCCCGAACGCGCGCTCGGCAGTACACCACTCTTTCAAGCCAAGCTCGTTTTGCAGAACACACCTCCGACCCAGCTCGAACTGGCCGATCTGGTTCTAACCACACTCGAAATCGAACCGGGCGAGTCGGAGATGTCGAAGTTCGATTTGTGTCTTACCGTCGTTGATTCGGTACAGGGGTTGGAGGGCGGGCTGTCCTACAGCACCAGCCTGTTTGACCCGGAAACGGTCGCCCGCCTGCTTCGCAATTTCGAGACACTTCTCGGAAGTATCATCGCCGACCCGGAAACGCGCCTCGCTGAGTTGGAAATACTCTCGCCGGCCGAGCGTGAGCACTTGGAGGCGGAAAAAAGAAGACGCCGTGAGACGAACATTAAGCGGTTTAAGAGCACACAGCCGCGCGCGGTCGGCGCCGGTCGGCGTCAACTGGTCAAGACCGATTTCCTTGATCCGGACAAACCGCTCCCGCTGGTCGTCGAACCAAATCTGAGAGACGTAGATTTCTTCGATTGGGTGAGTAACAACCGCGACCTTATCGAGTCGAATCTGCTCAAGCACGGCGCAGCTCTCTTTCGCGGCTTCGGTCTGAATGCACAGGCCGATCTGGAACAGTTCCTGAAAGCGTACTCCCTGCCATTGATGAAACACGTTGAGGGCGTTGCGCCACGCACCGAGCCAAATCATGGCGTCTACGCTTCGACGGAAGATCCGTCCGACCAAAGCATTGCGCTGCACCACGAGTTGGCGCATGTCCTGTCGTGGCCGATGAAGATTTGCCTTTTCTGTGAACAGCCGGCATCGGACGGCGGCGAGACATCGATTGCCGATGTGCGCAACGTCCTGCGTTGTCTCAGCCCGCGGATCGTCGAGCGATTCGCCGAAAAAGGCTGGATGCTCGTGCGCAATTTCAGGGAAGGGTCAAGCTTGTCCTGGCAGAAGAGTTTTCAGATCACCAGCCACACCGAAGCGGAGGACTACTTTCGCCGAGCGCGAATCGATTGGGAATGGAAGAACGACCGCCGCGACCTGACCACACGGCAGGTGCGCTCCGCCGTCGCCGAGCACCCGCGCACGGGCGAAATGGTCTGGTTCAATCACGTCGCGTTCTGGCACGTGTCGAGCCTTGAGCGGCACGTCCGCAAAGATTTGCTCGCCACCATGAAGGAGTCCGAACTGCCACACAACACCTACTACGGCGACGGCTCGCCGATTGAAGACTCCGTGGTTGAAGAGATCCGCGCAGCCTACCGGCAAGAGACCGCCGCCTTCACGTGGCGCACAGGCGATCTGCTCATGCTGGACAATATGCTCGCTGCGCACGGACGCAACTCCTACACAGGCTCGCGAAAGATTCTGACAGCGATGGGTGAAGCTTACACACGTAATGGTAACCGGGATCGGCAGACGGAGTCGTTAGGATGACGAACGTTAATACGCTTGAAGAACAGGTCGAGGGATACCTGCTGTCCCCACAGCAGAAGCATGTCTGGAGATTGCAACAGGAGGACGGGGCAACCGCGTACCGTGTCCAGTGCGCCGTGGCTATCGAGGAAGCACTCGATGTCGAAGCCCTCAAAGAAGCGACGCAGGCGGTGGTGGACCGCCACGAGATTCTGCGTACGTCATTTCAGCGCCAGCCGGGCATGAAAGTCCCCGTGCAGGTTATCAACGAGCGCATGCGCCTTGCCTGGTCTTACCTCGATCTGCACGATGGCGACTCTGCGCAAGGTGCGGCGCAGGCCGAAGAACTTTTCGCCGTCGAAGGGCAGCGGCCCTTCGATCTTGACTCAGCTTCGCTCTTCCGCCCCTTGCTGCTGGCGCTGAGCCCGCGCAGGCACGTCCTGCTGCTCCGGATGCCCGCCTTGTGTGGCGATGCGCGCACACTCAAAAATCTGGTTGGAGAAATCAGCCTTGCTTACGCGGCCTCTCGAGAGGGCATAGAGATTGACAAGGAGGTGACGCAGTACGTCCACTTCTCCGAATGGCAAAACGAGCTGTTCGACAGCGAGGAAGCGGAAGAGGGGAGAGCGTTCTGGCGACGGCAGGTCGAGTCAGTCTCCCCGCTCGCGCTCGCCTTCGAACGCACACCCGGTGCCGGCCCATTCCAGCCCGCCTGCGTCGCCGTGCAGGTCTCGCCGGAGTTGACGGCTGAGATCGAGTCGCTGGTGCGGCGCGAGAGGTCTACGGTGCCCGACTTTCTGTTGGCGTCCTGGCAGACGCTGCTCTGGCTACTGACAGGACAGCCGGACGTAACGGTCGCAAGTCTCTACGACGGGAGAAAGTACGAAGAACTGAACGATAGCTTGGGCCTCTTCGCCCGGGCGCTGCCGATTCGCTGCCAATACGCTGAAGATTTGAAGTTTGAGGAGGTCCTGCGTCGAGTCGGCCAAGCCACCAAAGCAGCCGCAGAGTGGCAGGAATATTTTGTCTGGGAAGAGGCAGGTGCGGAAAACGGTCGAATGCCGGGCTTCCCCGAAATGGGTTTCGAGTATGGTGGGGAGCCGGCGCAGTTCCGGGCCGGCAACATCACCTTTTCGGTCACGCGGCAGTATGTTTGCCTCGAACGCTTCAAAATTAAGCTGGCCTGCGCGCAAACCGGAGACCACCTCCGTGTTGAGTTTCACTATGACACGAATCTCTTCAACTCCACCGACATTGAACGCCTCGCGGAAGAGTTTCTGACACTTGCGAGTAAAGCCGCGCGCGAACCAGAGCTTGCAGTCGGAAGGCTGGAACTTGTTGGCGCAGCGGAACGAGCATGGCTCTCGCTGAACTTCCGCGGATCAGCCGAAGCCTACCCTCGCGATCGCTGCGTGCACCGATCCTTCGAGGAACAGGTAGAGCGGACGCCGGAGAATCCGGCCGTCATCTTTGGCGAGGAGCGCCTTACCTACGCGGAACTTAACCGGCGAGCGAACCAATTGGCGCATTACCTGCGGAGTCTTGGCGTGAGGCCGGACGTATTGGTCGGGGTGTGCATTGAGCGCTCACCCGAGATGGTCGTTGCTTTGCTCGGCGTGCTCAAGGCGGGTGGCGCCTACGTGCCCCTCGATCCGGCATATCCGCGGCAACGGCAATCGCTCATCCTCGACGACGCGCGCCCGCAGGTGTTGCTCACGCAGCACCGCCTGCGCGAGGCGCTGCCGCCCTGCGAGGCTCAGGTGATCGAACTGGACGCCGAGCGTGAGGCCATCTCGTCGCAGAGCGAGGCCGACCCTGCCAGCAGCGCGACGCCTGAGAACCTCGCCTACGTCATCTACACTTCCGGCTCGACGGGAAAACCGAAGGGGGTGATGATCCCGCACGGCGCGGTCGTCAACTTCCTCCATTCCATGCGGCATCAGCCGGGACTCACTTCAGAGGATCGGCTGTTGGCCGTCACGACAATCTCCTTCGACATTGCGGCGCTGGAGCTGTTTCTGCCGCTCGTCGTCGGCGCGAGCGTGGTAGTGGTGAGCCGCGAAGTTGCCGCTGACGGCAATGCGTTACGTCAGCATTTGGAGAAATACGAGATCACGCACATGCAAGCGACGCCTGCGACGTGGCGGCTGCTGTTGGACGCCGGATGGGTGGGCCACCCCCGGATGAAGATACTGTGCGGGGGCGAAGCGGTGGCTTGGGAGTTGGCGCTGAAACTAGTTGGGAGCGGGGCGTCGGCGTGGAACATGTACGGGCCGACAGAGACGACGATCTGGTCGGCGGCGCGCGAGATGTGGGAAAGCGACGCACAGGTTTTACTAGGCGGGGCGATCGCCAACACGCAGTTCTATGTGCTCGACGCGTACGGACAGATGTTGCCGTGCGGGGCGGTGGGTGAGTTACACATCGGCGGTGAGGGACTAGCGCGGGGGTATCGCGACTTGCCGGCACTGACGGCCGACAAGTTCATCCCTGACCCGTTTAGCACGGAGCCGGGGGCACGACTCTATAAGACGGGCGACCTGGTGCGCTTGCAGGCGGACGGCGGAATCGAGTATCTGGGCAGACTCGACAACCAGGTGAAGTTGAGGGGCTTTCGGATCGAATTGGGGGAAATCGAGGCCGTCCTAAGTGAGCACGAAGCTGTGCGCGAGTGCGTCGTGTTGGCGCGTGAAGAGACTCCGAGTGACAAGCGTCTCGTGGCTTACGTCGTTGGCGCGACTTCGGCAACAATCTCGCTGGACGAATTGCGCGAATTCATCACAGCTAAGCTTCCTTCATACATGGTGCCGGCGGAGTGGGCGGTGCTCGACGAGATGCCTTTGATGCCGAACGGTAAGGTTGATCGACGAGCACTGCTGGTCATCGAGCCGTCCAGCCGCCGCACAGAAAGCTATGTCGCGCCACGCACGCCGGTTGAGGAAGTGCTGGCGAGTATCTGGGCCGACGTGCTGAGCACGGAGCTTGTGGGCGTCCGCGACAATTTCTTTGAACTCGGCGGCCATTCACTGCTCGCCACGCAGGTCGCCGCCCGCGCGCGTGAAGCGTTCAACATTGAAGTCCCGGTGACCTATCTCTTCGAGCAGCCGAGCCTCGAAGGCTTCGCAGCGCTCATCGACGAGGCCGTGACGGCGGGCCGAGGGCTGCAAGCGCCGCCCATCGAGAGTGTTTCGCGCGACAGTGAATTGCCGCTCTCCTTCGCCCAGGAGCGTCTCTGGTTTCTCTACCAGCTTGAGCCCGACAGTGCGGCGTATCACATGATGACCGTGCTGCGCCTGGGTGGCGAACTCGACCGTGAAGCGCTGGAGCGTTCTCTGAGCGAAGTCGTCATGCGACACGAAGTACTGCGAACGAGGTTTGAGATCGTCGAAGGACAGCCCGTTGTCGTGATTGACGATCCCGCGCCGTTTAAGCTGGCGGTGACAGACCTGCGCCACCTGGGCGCGGATGAACGCGAAGAGGCGGCCCGCCGGCTGGCGGCGACCGAACAGGAAACGCAGTTCGATCTGGCGCACGGGCCTTTGCTCCGCGTGCGCCTGTTACAGCTTGCCGACGACGAGCAAGTCCTCCTGGTGACGCTGCACCACATCATCGCGGACGGATGGTCGATTGATATTTTGAGCCGCGAGTTGGTGGCGCTTTACACGGCATTCGCGGCAGGCGAGCCCTCGCCTCTCGCAGAACCGCGGTTGCAGTATGTTGATTTCGCGGCTTGGCAGAGACAGTTACTGCGGGGCGAGGCGCTCGAAACGCAGGTCTCTTATTGGCGCCGGCAACTGGGCGACAACCCGCCGGCGCTTCAGTTGCCTGCCGACCGCGCGCCCTCGGATCTTCCGAGCTATCGCGGGGCAAATCAAAACGCTGTCATCTCTGAAGACGTGACGCAGGCGCTCCGGGCCTTGAGCCAGCGCGAAGGCGCGACGTTGTTCATGACAGTGCTGGTCGCATTCAAGCTGCTGCTCTCCCGCCTCAGTGGACAAGAAGATGTCATCGTCGGCACACCCATTGCCGGGCGCAGCCGTACCGAAACCGAAGGTCTGATGGGTCTTTTCCTCAACACGCTCGTCCTTCGCACGGACATGTCGGGTAATCCGACTTTTCAGGAACTGCTCAGACGCGGCCGTGAAGTTTCGCTTGGCGCTTACGCGCACCAGGACGTTCCCTTTGAGAAGTTGGTCGAAGAGTTGCAGCCGGACCGCGACCTGACGCGCAACCCTTTCTTCGATGTAATGGTCAACTTCATCAACACCCCGCGCAGGCTCATCGGGCTTGAAGCGACGAACCTCAACTTTGACGAGTTGACCGCGCAGCAGGCGCTTCTGCCGCTGATGCTGATTGTGAGAGACGAAGGGGACTCTCTCGCCCTGCGTCTGCTTTATCAAGACTCTCTCTTTTCAGCAGAGCGGATGAGTTGCCTGCTTGAGCAGTTTCGGTATCTGGTTGAGCAAATAGTGGCTTCGCCCGAAGCGAAGCTCAACGACTACACACTCGTGACGCCCGGCACACGCGCGCTGCTGCCCGACCCGCGCGAAGTCCTCTCCGAGCCGTCTTTCGAGTTCGTGCCCGAGATGATCGGCGGCTGGGTGCAGCGTACGCCCTCAACACCTGCCATTGAACAGGGCGGAGAGGTTTGGACATACGGCGAATTGAGCGCCAGGGCGACGCGATTGGCGCAAGCTCTGGTGGCCGAAGGGTTGAATCGCGGCGAAGTGGTCGCCGTTACCGGCGAGCGTAGTTTTGGTTTGATCGCCGGGATGTTGGCGGTGCTTGCGAGTCGTGGGGTGCTGCTAAACATCGATCGGAATCTCCCGGTTGAGCGTCAGCGCGTGATGCTAAACGAGGCGAAGGCCACGCGCCTCCTTTACGTTAGCCATCCGCGTGTGGAGGACGAATGGCTGAGAGAGTCGAGCCCGCCCGCCGTCAAATATGTTGACCCGCGAACCGGAGGTGAGATCACTCAGGGAGCAGGAGCGGAGAGGCCCACTGTCGAAGAGACCGCCATGCCGTTACCTACACTGGCCCCGGATGACGCGGCGTACATCTTTTTCACCTCCGGCACGACGGGCGTGCCGAAAGGCATCCTCGGAAATCACAAGGGGTTGAGCCATTTTCTCCACTGGCAGCGCGAGACGTTCGGGGTCGATGCGTCCGACCGCGCGGCACAGTTGACGGCGCTCTCTTTCGACGTGCTGCTCAGGGATGTCTTCCTGCCGCTCGTCAGCGGAGCGACTCTCTGCATACCCGACGACCCTGACAGTGCCGGCCCGGAGCAGCTTATGGAGTGGCTCGAAAGGGAAGAGATCACGCTGCTGCACAGCGTACCGTCGCTCGCCCAGTACTGGCTGGCGCACAAGCCGCCCTCGGTCTCGCCGCGTCATCTGCGCTGCGTTTTCTTCGCCGGCGAGCCGCTGCCCGACGCGCTGGTCCGCCGTTGGCGCGAAGCATTCCCCGGAGGCTGCGAGATCGTCAATCTCTACGGCCCGACGGAGACAACGCTGGCCAAGTGCTTCTATCGAGTGCCGGAGCATGACGTGCCGCCGGGCGCCCAGCCTGTCGGTCATCCGCTGCCGCAGACGCAAGCACTCGTCCTTAACGAACAACAGCAGCTGTGCGGCTTCGGCGAGCCTGGCGAGATCGTGATCCGCACGCCATTCCGCAGTTTCGGATACATCAACAACGCTGAGGAGAACCGAAGTCGTTTCGTGGGAAACTTCTGGCGCGACGACGACACCGACTTGCTCTACCGCACGGGCGACCGAGGGAGATATCGCCTCGACGGATCGCTGGAAATCATCGGGCGTATTGACAACCAGTTGAAGATTCGTGGCGTTCGCATCGAGCCGGAAGAGGTTGAAGCGGCGCTGGCCGCGCACGAGGGCGTGCGCGAGGTGACGGTCGTGCCGCGCGAGGAGCAGCCTGGTGATAAGTACCTTGCGGCCTATGTCGTGCCGGACGAAAAATTCGCGCCGGGCATCGGCGAGCGGCCCAGATACGTGCTGCCGAACAGCATGGCTATTGCCCATCTGAACAAGAATGAGACGGACTATCTCTATCGCGAGGTCTTTCAGCTTCAGGCTTACATCAGGCACGGCATCACGATCAATGACGGTGATTGCGTCCTTGACGTGGGCGCCAACATCGGCCTGTTCACACTTTTCGCGCAGCAAATCGCACGACGGACGAAGATTTATTCGTTCGAGCCAACGCCGCTCACGTTTGACGTCCTTAGCGCCAACGTCAGGCTGTACGGCTCGCACGTCAAGGTCTTTAATTATGGCATCTCCGACGCCGACAAGCAGGCGACCTTCACTTTCTTTCCACGCTTCTCTTTTCTGACCGGAGCTTACGCCGATCCGAAGACCGAAAAGGAAGTCGTCAAGTCTTACGTCATCAGCCAGCAGCAGGCAGAGCACACAGACCTCGCGCAACTCGAGGAAGAGGCCAATGAAATCCTCGAAGATCGTTTCGCCACGGAAACATTTACTGCAAACTTGCGAACGCTCTCCGGCGTTATCGCCGACGAAGGCATCGAACAGATAGACCTCTTGAAGATCAACGTCGAGAAGAGCGAGCTCGACGTGCTGCGCGGTATTGCAGATCGCGACTGGCAAAAAATCAAACAGATTTCGATGGAGGTGGACGTTCAGGAGAATCTGGAAGCCATCCTCGCTCTGCTCGGACAGAAGGGCTTCGACTACGTCGTCGAGCAGGATATCTGGCTAACCAAGACGCCGCTTTGTTACGTCTATGCTGTCCGGCGCGGCGCCGCGGAGTTGATTCGCGAGCAGGAGCGCGGGGCTCATCTGGTCGCGCTCCCCGTGCTGCCTCCGCCGTTTCTCACGACCGGCGAGCTGAAGCGTTACGCGATGGCGCGGCTGCCGCAGTACATGGTGCCGGCCGTCTTCGTCTTCCTTGATAAACTGCCGCTCACGCTAAACGGAAAAGTTGACCGCGGCGCGTTGCCGGAGCCAGAACGCGGCGCGTCCGAGCAGTCGGTGGTTTACGTTCCACCGCGCACGACCATCGAAGATTTGTTGGCCGGAACCTGGGCCGAGGTGCTTGACGTCGAGCGCGTCGGGGTGCATGACAACTTCTTCGAGCTGGGCGGCCACTCGCTGGTCGTCACGCGGATGATCTCCCGCGTGCGTCAGGTCTTTCAGATCGAGTTGTCAATTCGCAAGGTGTTCGAAGAGCCGACGGTCGCCGAGCTTGCGAGCACCATCGAGGCGGCGATGGCAGCGACACACGGAAGCGCGCCGCTCACGCCCATCGTGCCGGTCCCGCGCGACGCAAAGCTCCCCATCTCGTTCGCTCAGGAACTCGCATTCATCACCGGCGAGCGCGAAGGAAAACCTTCTTACTATGGCAGAGTGTTGAGCTTCAAAGGCAAGCTCAACATTCCCATACTCGAACGGGCTTTGACCGAGGTCGTGCGCAGGCACGAAGCGGTGCGAACGGTCTTCACCAAAATTGACGGAGAGTTCACGCAGGTTGTTTCACCCGCGCGGCCTGTCAAAGTGCCGGTCGTGGACATCAGCGAGTGGCCCGAAGCTGAGCGAGAAGAGAAAGCCATGGAGCTTTGTCATGTGCTCATGCACGCCGACTTCGATCTCGAACGCGGACCGCTTTTCCGCACCGTGCTCTTGAAGCTCGCGGGTGATCACTATTACTTCTCATACACCATCCTGCATCTCATCTGCGACCTCCAGTCGTTGAGATTACTCAACCGCGAAGTCTCCACGTTCTACGACGCCTTCGTACATGGCCGCCGCGCGCCGCTCGCGGAGCCTGCGTTACAGTACGCCGACTTCGCACAATGGGAACGGCAGTGGCTTCAGGGCGAAGTGTATGAAACCCACCTCAACTACTGGCGTGAGTCGTTGGCGGGCAGTCCCGAGGTCCTGCTAATTCCCGCCGATCACCCGCGCCCACCCGTGCAGACGTTCCGGAGTGGCGAAGAGGTGGCGCTGATGCCGCTTTGGGTGCAAACGGCATTCAAGGAGATGAGCCGACGTGAAAACGTCACCCTGTACATGTCCTTATTGACCGCCTACGAGGTGATGCTTCGCCGTTATACGAGTCAGACAGACATGCTCATCGGCACAGCGACGGCGGGACGCAATCGCGTCGAAATAGAAAGTCTCATCGGGCACTTCGTCAACCTGCTCGTCAGACGTACTGACTTGTCGGGCGATCCGACCTTTCGAGAGTTATTGCATCGCGTGCGCGAAGAAATCACCAGAAGCTACACCTATCACAACATGCCTTTCTGGAAGTTGGTTGAGGAACTGAAGCCCGAAATCGATCCGAGCTACACGCCATTTTTCCAGACCGTCTTCGTGCTGCATCACCTTGATGATTCGAGTTTGGCATTCCCCGATCTCGAGCTGAAGTTCTGGGCGCTCGACATCGGCACTCTCCCGTTCGAGCTGATTCTAAGCGTGGACGATTCACCGATGGGATTGGCTGTCAGCATCGACTATAACGCCGACCTGTTCGAGCGCGAGACGATCAAGCGCATGATGCGGCACTTTCAAACTCTGCTGGAATCCGTCGCCGGAAATTACGACCGGCGCATCTCAGAATTGGACTTGCTGACCGGCGAAGAGCGCCGACAGTTGACGGTTGATTGGAATGACACGCGCGTCGCATTCAATGAAGAGCAGGGCATCCACCAACTGATCGAAGAGCAGGCCGCCCGACAGCCGGACGCGCCGGCTTTGACCGTCGGCGAGCAGACCCTGACTTACGCTGAACTGAACAGTCGCGCCAATCAACTTGCGCGTTACCTGCAAACGCTCGGCTTAGAAATAGAGGAGCCGGTCGGCGTTTGCCTGAATCGCTCGCCGGAGTTGGTGGTGGCCTTGCTGGCGATTCTCAAAGCCGGGGGCGCATACGTGCTGCTCGATCAGGCGTCAACACCTTTGCGGCGCGAGCTGCTGTTGCAAGCCGCGCGAGTCAGGTTGTTGGTCACCGAACACCGCCTGCGCAACGAGTTCGACGCTCAAGGGATAAGGGCCATTTGTCTCGACCGGGAGGCGCCAGAAATCGCAGAACAAAGTGAAGCCGACCTGCGCAGCGCGTCGGACAGCGAATGCCTGGCCTGCCTCACCTATCACGAAGGTTCGGGCGAGAAACCTTTGGGAGCCGGGACGACGCATCGAGCCTTGCTGAATCTAGCCCTCTGGCACATTAATGCCTATCAGGTTACGCCGGGAGACCGCGCGTGCGTCTGGGGTAGTCCCGGGATCGACTCGTCCGCGTGGGCGCTGTGGGCATATCTCTCTGCTGGGGCGCGCGTCTACCTGCCAAACGTACACGCCTCACTCGCGGCGCCGGCATTGCGTGACTGGTTGTTGGCTCAGGACGTGACGCTTGCGCATCTGCCAGCGACGGTAGGCGAAGGCTTGCTGGCGAGGGAAGTGGCATGGCCCGCGTCGCCGCCGTTGCGGCTGCTCTTTACGAACGGCGAACGTTTAAGCCGCTATCCTTCAGCTTCACTGCCTTTTGAAACGATCAATTGCTATAGCGTGACGGAATGCGGCGGGGTCGTCGTTTGCGGAAAGGTTCAGCCCGAGGCTGACGCCGAGCATGCGCCGGCGATAGGACGTCCAATTGCCAACATGCGGACTTACGTTCTCGACGAGTATCTGAATCCCGTTCCCTTGGGGGTGCCGGGGCGCGTCTATATTGGAGGGTGCGGGCTGGCGCGGGGCTATCTCCACCAGCCTGCCGAAAGTGCTGCGAGATTCGTCCCCGACCCGTTCGACACCGAACCGGGCGCGCGACTCTATCGCACGGACGACCTCGCCCGCTTGCTCCCGGACGGCAGCCTTCGCCTGCTTGGCACTATCGCGCACCGCCTCTTCGTGAAAGGCGTCCAGGTGCAACTCGAAGAGGTCGAGTTCGCGCTTGGCCATCATCCTGACGTCGAACGCGCGACGGTTCTGGCAAGCAACGACGAGAACGGCGAGCCGCGGCTGGTTGCTTACGTCGTCCCGCGCCACGATGAAGCGGTTAGCGTCGCAGAGCTTGACCGCTTCGCACGGGCGAGCCTTCCGCGCTACGCCACGCCCACGGATTACCACATCCTCGACGCACTGCCACTCGCATGTGACGACAAGGTTGATCGGCAGAAGCTCGCGCAACTTCATCCGGCGCGGCAAGCATCTTGAGTAGATATTTAGTCGCTTGATTTCGGGTCAGGTTTTAACGAGCGAACACGGTGCAGTTTGGAGGTGGCGGGCGTCCCGCCCGTGAAGAACCACGCGCAAGATGTGCGTGCCAACTGGAACTTCACCAATTCGCTTCAGACTGTTGTGCTGCGCTCTTATGTTGCTAGCCTTGATAAATTCTCTGCATTGACTCCAGCCTTACGATCTAAGGCAATAGAACATATGAATAACCTTTATTTTTCTGGCTTAGTCCGTCAACGCAATTTCTGGAACAGTATCCTTCAGACTGTTCTCTTCACAGTGTAGGCGCGAGAAGGTAAACTCAAGCCGACACCTCTATAAAATGTGATCTCCGCGACAACCGGATCGTGGAAGAAAGGTTTCGGACAATGGAACAAATAATCCAGGACCTTCGCCATAGCTTTCGCAGTCTGCGCAAAAATCCCGCCTTTACGGCGGCAGCACTCATCGTGCTCGCGCTCGGCATCGGAGCAAACAGCGTCATCTTCACCATTGTCAACGCCGTATTGCTGCGCCCTCTGCCGTTTAATGATCCGGAACGCATTGTCTACATCTGGGGCAACAGCCTCAAGGAAGGGAACGACCACAACTCGGTTTCCATCCCCGACTATGAAGACTGGAAAGGTCAGAGTCAGAGCTTCGAGGCGATCAGCGGCTACGCCTATCGCGCCTATAACCTGTCAGGTCAACAGGAGCCGGAGCCGGTGCAGGGTGCGATGGTGGGATCCGATTTTTTCCGCGTCGTCGGCGTCGAGCCGGAGCTTGGGCGCACTTTCCGACCTGACGATGATCGCCAGAACGTGGTCGTGCTCGGCCATAGCCTGTGGCAGAGGCGTTTCAACTCCGACGCTGCCGTCCTTGGACAGTTAATCACATTGAGCAACTCGCCGTACACGGTTGTCGGCGTAATGCCGGCGGGTTTCACGTTCCCCCGCAAAGACGTTGGGGCGTGGACATCTTTGGCGTTCATGTACGCGAACCCGGCTACAAAGAGGCGAGACTTTCGCTTTCTGAAAGTTGTCGGGCGTCTCAAGCCGGGCGTGTCTCTGGCGCAGGGGCGAACAGAGTTGAACGGTGTCGCGGGCCGTCTCGAACAACAATATCCCCAATCCAATACCGGACTTGGCGTTAATGTCGTCGCCCTCAACCAAGAGTTACTAGGAGACATTCGCCCACGCCTGTTGATGGTTTGGGCGGTAGTGGGCTTCGTCCTTCTGATCGCCTGCGCCAATCTCGCCAACCTGTTGATGGCCCGCACGGCCGGACGGGCGCGCGAGATCGCCGTCCGTACGGCGCTCGGCGCGAGCCGCTGGCGCATCATCCAGCAACTGTTGACGGAAAGCCTGCTGCTGTCATTGATCGGCGGACTGCTGGGACTGGGGTTGGCCGTTCTCATGCTCCGACTATTGTCGACAAGCAATCCGGGCAACATCCCGCGCTTCGAGACCATCAGCCTCGACACGCGTTGGGTTCTTTTCACCTTTGTCATCACGTGCGTCACCGGCGTCATCTTCGGCCTGGTTCCAGCGCTCAGGGCGTCGAAGCAAGAACTCAACAACACTCTCAAGGAGGGCGGGAGGGGAACTGCGGGTACTCTTTCGACTCGCCGTTTGCAAAACGTCGTCATCGTTTCAGAGATTGCGCTATCGCTGGTGCTGCTGGTGGGCGCGGGCTTGATGCTGCGCAGCTTCTTCAAACTCACTGCCGTCAACCTTGGGTTTGAACCGCAGAAAGTCTTGTCGATGTACATCGCCTACTCTAAAGACAAATATCCGGAACGCGCGCAGCAAGATGCGTTTCTCAAGCGACTCCTGTCTGGTCTGGAGGAGTTGCCAGGTGTCGAGTCGGCGAGTCTCGGCATGAGCCTGCCGCCGGAAGGTCTCTACCGCCGCGACGAATTCGCTATCCCCGGACGCAATGATCTCGATCCGCGGCACAGACCGGCGGCGGACTTTCTCCCTATCAGCTCACACTACTTCAGCACGCTGAAAATACCGTTGTTGCGGGGCCGCGAGTTTGCCGAAGCCGACAGAATGGACGCGGCGAAAGTCGTCATCATCAACAAAACGCTGAGCGACCGTTTCTTCCGCAACGAAGACCCTATCGGCAAGTACCTCAACCTCGGAGAGGATGGCTCGAACGATTCTCTTTACCAGATCGTCGGGGTCGTCGGCGATGTGAAATACTCCGGCTTGACTGACAAGCCGGTGAACCAGATGTATTTCCCCTATCTCCAACAGGCGCTCGGAGGCGTCCTCATCTTTTTGCGCACGTCGACCGATCCGCAGGCCATGAAAGCGGCAGTCCGTAAGAAGGTCTTCTCTGTGGACTTCGAGCAGCCTGTGCGTGATTTCCAAACGATGGACGAGACGCTCTCCGACACGCTCGCGCAGCAGCGTTTCAACGTGCTGCTCCTCAGTATCTTCGCCTCGTTGGCGTTGGTCCTCACCGCCGTTGGCATTTACGGCGTAATCGCTTACTCAGTTAACCAGCGCAAGCAAGAGATCGGTGTGCGCATGGCGCTGGGTGCGAAACAGAAAGACGTTTTGACGTTAGTCGTCAAACTCGGACTGAAATTAGTCGGGCTCGGCGTAGTCATCGGGCTGTTTGCTTCGTTCGCGTTGACGCGCATCGTGGCCAGCCTGCTCTACGGCGTGACCCCGACAGATCCGATAACGTTCGCTGTGACTGCGGCATTGCTCTGTGGTGTGGGGCTACTGGCGAGCGTCATCCCCGCGACCAGAGCGATGCGAGTCAATCCGATTGTCGTATTGCGGCAGGAGTAAAGCCGCGGAAGGAGAAGAGAATTTGAACTACATCACGAACAGCGCACTAATTGTCGTGTTGGCGCTTCTGGGGGCGGCAACATCATTATCTGGAGGCGGTCAGCCGAAAGGGGAAAACATGAGCGGAAAACTTTCCGAACGCGAAGACTTTCATCAAAATTATCAACTTTCACAGGGCGCAAGCGTCGAAGTGTCCAACTTCCCTTTCGGGGGAATTGTTATCGAGCCGACCGACGCAGCGACGGCGGAAGTCCGCATCGTCCGCACCGCGCGGACGCGGGACGAACTCGCCTGTAATCATTTCGTCGTCGAGCAGACAGCGGCCGGCCTGCGTCTGCGTGGCGATGACAATGGGAACTGCCATTTGCAAAACACTTCGATTGAGCAGAGCGTGTTGCTGAAAATTCCGCGTTACGCCAACATCTCGGCCAGTTCTATCAGCGGACCGCTCAGGGTCGGTGAAGCCGAAGGGCGCGGACCGAATTTTGTAAAAGGCGCTAATGGCGGGAAGGTCGCGCAGCCTGCGGATCGGCCCTTCGTGACTGGCAAAGGCTTTGACGGGGTCGTGCGCGTGCACAGCATCAGCGGGCCGGTCAGAATTGTGCAGGGCAGCGGTGAGACGAACATTTCGGGCGTGAGCGGCCCGGTGAGCATCACCTTCAGGCGATTCAGCGAAAGGAGCGTTAGTGTAGACGGGATTAACAGCTCGGTCGAACTTCGTTTCCTCAAAGACCTCAACGCTGATCTTAAGCTGAACGACATCCGCGGCGAGATACGCAGCCGGGGAGCCGGCGTGCGCCTTGACCCCACCGGCAAGAACAGTTTCCGTGCGCAACTCGGGGCGGGCGGCTCACCCATCTCGATTTCCAGCATCAACGGCGACGTCGTGCTTAGCCGCGAGTAAGTCCGGCGAGCAGGTGTCGACTGTGCCGGCCATCAGCTCGCGGGAGCCGTCGCCGCGATATTGCTTTTAAGGCCGAGCTCTCTTCTTCGCTTTATGTCTTTTCCTCCTGAGACATGAAGCGAACGCGTCAGAACCAGTTTTTCATCTTTCACAACCGAGTTGCTATTTGCGGGCGCCTCTTTTTGGCGAGTCGCCTGCTCTCTTGTATCTGCGTCCGGAAGATTTTGGCGCGGCCTGCGTTCAGCAGGCGACAAGGGTGAGGCGGTGACTAAGGTATGTCCATGAGCAGTAGGACAAACGATTATTTCGCAGCTTCGCAGGTGAAGGCCACGGCTTTGAATCTGGTCGAACTGCTGCGCGCGCGAGCTGCGCGCCAGCCTGCCCGACTGGCCTACACCTTCCTCGTGGACGGCGAGGCGGAGGAAGCGACGCTCACCTATCAGGAATTGGACAGGCAGGCTCGCACCATCGCCGCTTATCTTCAGATACTGGACGCCCGCGGCGAACGCATCCTGCTGCTCTATCCGCCGGGTCTGGACTACATCGCCGCGTTTTTCGGCTGTCTCTACGCCGGGGCGATCGCGGTGCCGTCCTACCCTCCGCGGCTCAACCAGTCGCTTCAGCGTATCCAGGCCATTGTGACTGACGCCGTGCCGATGATGGCGCTCACCACTGCTTCGATCCTCGCCAAAGTCGATGTGATGTGCGCGCAGGCTCCCGAATTCAAAGCTTTGCGGTGGCTGGCAACCGACCGGCTCGCCAGCGACCAGGCCGAGTCGTGGCGCGGACCGGGCCTGATTGACGGCAGCACGCTCGCCTTTCTTCAGTACACTTCAGGCTCGACCGCGAGGCCGAAAGGCGTGATGGTCACTCATCAGAATCTGATGTGCAACGGGGCGTTAATCCAGACGGCGTTCTGCCAGGATGAGCATTCCATAATCGTCGGTTGGCTGCCGCTCTATCATGATATGGGCTTGATAGGAAACGTTCTGCAACCGTTATTGACCGGAGCGCGCTGCATCCTGATGTCGCCGATGGCGTTTCTGCAAAGCCCCTTCCGCTGGCTCGATGCGATTTCACGCTACCGCGCGACCACGAGCGGCGGGCCAAACTTCGCTTACGATCTGTGCGTTAGAAAGATCAGTGCCGAGCGGCGCGCGACCCTTGACTTGAGTAGCTGGAGCACAGCCTTCAACGGCGCGGAGCCCGTGCGACCAGAGACGCTCGAACGCTTCGCCGCTGTTTTTGAAAGTTGTGGCTTTCGCCGAGAGGCTTTTCAGCCGTGTTACGGGTTGGCCGAAGGCACTCTGCTGGTGTCGGCGTCGAAGAGCGGCGACGCCTTCACAGTCAAGGCTTTCGACTCGGCGTCGCTGAAAAGCGACCACGCCGTCGAAGCTCCACTGGGCGTCGAGGGCGCGGCGCCCCTGGTCGGTTGCGGCGCGGCATTGGCAGGTGAAGAAGTCGCGATTATCGAACCCGAATCGTTGACGCGCCGTGGCCCGGGACGCGTCGGCGAAATCTGGGTCTCAGGGCCCAGCGTTACCGCAGGCTACTGGGGCCGTCCCGAAGAGACCGCGGAGGTCTTTCAAGCTTACATCTCGAACACGGATGAAGGGCCTTTTATGCGCACCGGCGATCTCGGCGTCTTCCACGACGGGGAACTCTTTGTCACGGGCCGGCTCAAAGACCTCATCATCATCCGCGGACTGAATCATTACCCGCAGGACATCGAGCAGACGGTCGAGTCCACCAGCAAGGCGTTGAGGCCCGGTTGTGGAGCCGCGTTTTCCGTCGAAGTGGCGGGAGCCGAACGTCTGGTCGTGGTGCAGGAGGCCGACGGACGTCAACTGACAAACCCGGAGACGGTGCTTGAAGAGATCAGCAGGGCCGTGACCCTGCAGCACGAAGTGCAGCCTTTCGCGATCGTGCTCGTCAAACCGGGAACCGTCCCGAAAACTTCGAGCGGTAAGATTCAGAGACATGCCTGCCGAGCGAATTTTCTCGCCGGAAGTTTGCGGGTGCTTGCCGAACGGCATGACACGGACGGAGAACAGAGCGAGGTTCAACTCTTAGCTCCGACCGAACTCGGCAAGGGCGAGCCGGATGTTGAGGCGTGGCTGGTCGCGCAGCTGGCGGCCAAACTTCGCGTCGAGCCTTCCGAGATAGATGTTAATCACACGATGGTGCGATACGGGCTGGATTCGCTGGCCGCCATCGAGTTGATGCACAACATCGAATCCGGCCTCGGCGTGTCCCTGCCGTTGATGAACTTCCTGGCCGAGTTCAGCATTGCGGAACTCGCTGCCCGACTGAATTTGCAACTAAGCGAGAACGCCTTTGCGCCAGCCTCGACGCCGGGCGCGGCAGCAGAAGAAACACTCGCCGAACATCCGCTTTCTTTTGGCCAACAGTCCATCTGGTTCTTGCACCAACTCGCGCCTGAAAGTCCCGCTTACAACATCGCAGCACCGTTGCGCGTCACCGGGCCTCTCGATACGGAAGCGCTGCGACGAGCATTTCAGGCGCTTGTTGACCGGCATGCCTGCCTACGCACGACGTTCGGCGCCAGGGGCGGCGAGCCTGTCCAGCAAGTGCATGCCCACCTCAACCTGTCCGTGCGGGAAGAGAGCGTGGCCGGTTGGAGTGAAGCAGCCGTCGACGGCTACCTTGTCGAAGAAGCGCACCGCCCGTTTGATCTGGAAGCAGGGCCCCTGGTTTGCGTAACCCTGCTCGCGCGCTCTGTCGATCAGTACTTCCTGCTGCTGGTGGTCCACCATATCGTCGCCGATTTCTGGTCGCTGGCGGTGTTGATGCACGAACTTGGTGAGTTCTACCAGGCGGAGAGGAATGGCGTTGCGGCAGACCTTACTCCTCTGAAGGTGACCTATCTCAATTACGTCCGCTGGGAAGCCGAGATGCTCAGAAGCGGGAAGATTGAACATCAGCGCCGGTATTGGGAAAAGCGTTTGGCGGGAGAACTTCCGGTGTTGAATCTGCCGTTAGACAAACCGCGTCCGGCCACGCAGACCTTTGACGGTGCGTCCGAACTCGTCATCCTCGATGAGTCCCTTCTGAGACAACTGGAACTCTTGAGTCGAAAGTGCGACGCAACGCTCTACATGACGCTGTTGGCAGCCTTCGAGGTGCTGATTCATCGCTACACGGGGCAAGAGGATTTTCTCGTCGGTTCGCCCACGTCGGGCCGCAGCCGCGCTGAGTGGTCGCGCCTCGTCGGCTACTTCGTCAATCCCGTGGCGCTCCGGGCCAACCTGGCCGAGAACCCGACCTTCGCGCACCATCTCGCGGAGGTGCGCCGCACTGTGCTCTCGGCCTTCGAGCACCAGGATTACCCTTTCGCCGCATTGATCGAAGATCTGCAGCTGGAACGCGACGTGAGCCGCCCGCAATTGTTTGAAGTCATGTTCGTGTCGCAGAAAACACACCTGCTCTTTCAGGAAGGTTTGGCGGCGCTGGCGCTGCCGGGTGAAACCGGCGCGCGCATGCGGCTTGAAGATCTGGAGTTGGAGTCGGTCGCGCTCGGAAAGCAGGTGGCGCAGTTTGACTTGACCCTGACAGTCGCGGACTTAAACAAAGAGCTGGTCGCTTCCATGCAATACAAGACGGAAATGTTCCGCCCTGACACCATCAAGCGCATGCTCACGCACTTTCGCACGCTTCTCGAAGAGATTATCGCGAATCCTGATGAGCGCGTCGCGTGTCTCTCGATGTTGACGCCGGTAGAGCGGAGCCAACAACTCTCTGAGTGGAACCGGTCGACCGCTGATGGCCTGCCGGAGATCTGCGTGCAACAGCTTTTCGAGGAGCAGGCGGAAAAGAGTCCCGACGCTGCGGCGGTGGTCTGCAAACAGGAGCGGCTCACATACGGAGAGTTGAACAGGAAAGCGAACTTGCTGGCGCACCGGCTGTGTGCGCTCGGCATTGGGCCCGAGGTGCCGGTGGCGGTATGCCTTGAGCGTTCGCCTGAAATGATCGTCAGCTTGCTCGCCGTGCTCAAGGCGGGCGGCTTTTACGTCCCACTCGACCCGGTTTACCCGAAGGAGAGGCTGGCCTACATGCTGGCCGACTCGGGCGCACCAGTCCTGCTCACGCACAAGCAGTTGGTCGAAGGCTTACCGGAGCATTCTGCGCGGGTCTTTGACCTGCGCGCGGACTGGGCCGGCCTCGGGCACGAAAGCGACGCCAACCCGGCGCCCAAGTTAGCGCCGGACAACCTCGCGTACATGATCTACACCTCCGGCTCGACGGGGCAGCCAAAAGGCGTGAGCATTCAACACGGAAGCTTGTCTGCTCTCGTCGCCTGGCACACACAGGCTTACGGTGTCACCTCCGGCGAACGGGCGACGCAGCTTGCCAGCCCTGCTTTTGACGCTTCAGTTTGGGAGTTGTGGCCTTATCTTACTGCCGGGGCCAGCATTCACCTCCCGGACGACGCCACCCGCGCCTCTGCGCCCGACTTGCTGAAGTGGCTCGTCGACGAAGACATCACCATCTGTTTCCTGCCGACGCCACTCGCCGAAGCATTGCTTGAAGAGGAGATGCCCTCTGAAAAAATTGCACTGCGCGCCGTGCTCACCGGAGGCGATAAACTTCATCACGCGCCGCAAAAGCCACTGCCATTCATCCTGGTCAATCACTATGGGCCAACGGAAAACACGGTGGTCGCGACCCGCGCGCCCGTCGCCACTGCTGACGCGGAGGCCGGCGCTGCGCCGCCAATCGGCAGGCCTATTACCGGCACGCGCGGCTACGTTCTCGATGCTCATCTGCAACTCCTTCCCGTTGGTGTCGCGGGCGAGCTTTACCTGAGCGGTCTCGGTCTGGCGCGCGGCTATCACTGCCGCCCGGAACTGACCGCCGGGAAGTTCATTCCCGATCCGTTCGCAGACAAAGCAGGTGCGCGCATGTACAAGACCGGCGACCTCGTGCGCTACCTGCCTGACGGGAGGCTTGAGTTTCTGGGTCGCGTTGATAATCAGGTGAAGATCAGCGGCTTCCGCATTGAACTAGGTGAGATTGAGACGACGCTTCGACAGCACGCTGGCGTGCGCGAAGCCGTGGTGCTGACGAGAGAAGATGCTCCAACGAGAAAGCGTCTCGTCGCCTACGTCGTAGCCGAAGAAGGAGAAGCCTGTGCGGCAGGCGACCTGCGTGCTTACCTCAGAGAGAGGTTGCCGGATTACATGATCCCATCCTCGTTCGTTTCATTGGACGAACTGCCGCTTACGCCAAACGGCAAGGTTGACCGTCGCGCGCTGCCGGAAATTGCCGAAGCTGTGCCGGAATACGGCGCCACGAACGTGCCGCCGCGCACGCCGGTCGAGGAACTGCTGGCCAACATTTGGTGTCACGTCCTCAACATCGGCGAGGCCGGCGTTCACGACAATTTTTTTGAGCTCGGCGGTCACTCGCTGCTGGCGATGCAGGTCAGCTCGCGCGTGCGCGAGCGCTTTCAGGTGGACCTGCCTTTGCGGAGCCTGTTTGAATCGCCCACCGTGGCGGAACTCGCCATCCGGATCGAAGAGGCGATGAAAGCTGGAGAAGAGAAGCAGAAGCCCCCGATTGTGGCGGTGCTGCGTGACCGCGATTTGCCGCCCTCTCCGGCACAGCAACGTCTCTGGTTCCTCGACCGCCTCGACCCGAATAACGCTTTCTATAACATTCCGGCGGCAGTGCGCCTGACGGGCGACCTCCGCTGCGCCGAACTGGAAAGAAGCTTGAACGAAATCGTGCGTCGACACGAATCGCTCCGCACGACGTTTGCGACCCGGCAAGGCAGGCCGGTGCAAGTTGTCGCCCCGGCGCAGCAACTGACTATGCCGCTCATCGACCTCAGCAGCCTGCCGGCGGCTGCGCGCGCGCTCGAAGTCACGCGTTTGCTCGCCGCCGAAGCCGAAACCCCGTTCGATTTGTCCGCGGGCCCGCTGCTGCGAATCCTCGTGCTCCGCCTGGCCGCGGACGAACACGTCCTGTCGTTGACGATGCATCACATCGTCTCGGACGGGTGGTCCATCGGCATCCTCATCAACGAACTGAAGGCTCTCTACCAAGCGTACCTCGCCGGCGCGGAATCGCCGCTCGCCGAGTTGACGATTCAATACGCGGACTTCGCCTGCTGGCAGCAGCAATTGCTCGAAGGCGAGTGTCTGGAAAAGGAGTTACTTTATTGGAAAGCGCAGTTGGGCGCGTCCCCGGCGGTGCTCGAATTGCCTACCGACCGGCCTCGACCAGCAATGCAAACCTATCGCGGCGCGGTCGAAGGTTTCGAGTTGCCGTCCAGCCTCAAGGACGCACTCAAGGCCCTCAGCCTGAGCCAGGACGTGACGCTGTTTATGACGTTGCTGGCGGTCTTTCAGACCTTGCTCCATCGCTACAACGGGCAGACCGAGATCAACGTCGGCACCCCCGTCGCCGGTCGCGAACACGTCGAGACGGAAAACCTCATCGGTCTCTTCGTCAACACGCTCGTCCTGCGCACGGATCTGTCGGGCAACCCACCGTTCAGCGAACTGCTCGGACGTGTACGCGAGACGGCGCTCGGCGCTTACGTCAATCAGAATGTGCCATTCGAGAAACTGGTGGAGCAATTGAGCACGACCCGCGACCTGAGCCACGCACCGCTCTTCCAGGTGATGTTTGCTTTACAGAATGCTCCGGCCTCGGCGCTGGAATTACCGGGCCTCTCACTGGAGCGGGTTGAGGTGCCAACTACCACGGCGAAATTTGAACTGCTCCTGTCTGTCGAAGAGACAGACGATACGTTGCGCTGTTCACTCGAATACAATACGGATTTATTTGATCGTTCCACCATCAAACGTCTCACGGAACACTTCCGGAACCTGCTGGACGCCGTCGTCGCCGGCCCCGAGCAGCGCATCACCGCCTTGCCTTTGATGAGCGAGGCCGAGCGGCAGAAAGTGCTGGTGGCCTCGAACGATACCGCGCGATGCTACCCGCCGCCGCTGCTGGTTCACGAGTTGGTTGAGCAACAGGCCGCGCAGGCGCCCGACGCGACGGCGGTTCGCTTCGGGCCGCAGCGGTTGACTTACCGTGAGTTGAACGGGCACGCAAACCAATTGGCTCGACATCTGCGCAGTCTGGGCGTGGGACCGGAAGTGCTCGTCGGTGTGTGCATGGAACGGTCGCCGGAGATGGTCGTCGCGTTGATCGCCGTTCTCAAGGCAGGCGGCGCTTACGTGCCGCTTGATCCGGCTTATCCGCAGGAACGCCTTTCGCTCATTCTCGGCGATGCGCGCCCGCAGGTGTTGCTCACGCAGTGTCGCTTGCGGGCAACGCTTCCGTTCTGCGACGCGCATCTCGTCGAGGTCGATACCGAATGGGAGGCCGTCTCGTCGCGGAATGAGGCCAACCCGACGAGCAGCGTGACTGCTGAAAATCTCGCCTACGTCATTTACACTTCCGGCTCGACGGGCAGACCGAAGGGAGTGATGATCCCGCACGCCGCGGTCGTTAACTTCCTCAACTCCATGCGGCATCAGCCGGGGCTCACTTCAGAGGATCGTTTGCTGGCCGTCACGACCATCTCCTTCGACATCGCGGCGCTGGAGCTGTTCCTGCCGCTGGTAGTCGGCGCGAACGTGATACTCGCGAGCCGCGAGGTTGCCACTGACGGCAGTCGGCTACGTGAGCATCTGGAGAGCTATGACATTACTGCGATGCAAGCGACGCCGGCCACTTGGCGTCTGCTGCTGGACGCAGGGTGGACGGGTCAGCCGCGGATGAAAATACTTTGCGGCGGTGAGGCGCTGGCGTGGGACCTGGCGCAGAAACTCATCAGCCGGGGCGCATCGGCGTGGAACATGTACGGGCCCACGGAAACAACCATCTGGTCGGCGGCTCGCGAAATGTTGGAAGGGCACGAGCGTGTCCTGATCAGTGGCCCTCTGGCCAACACGCAGCTTTATGTGCTCGACCGCCATGACCAATTGCTGCCCTACGGGGCGATCGGTGAGTTACATATCGGCGGTCAAGGGTTGGCGCGGGGCTATCACAACCTGCCCGTCCTCACGGCGGAGAAATTCATCCCCGATCCTTTCAGCGCCAGGCCCGGGGCACGACTCTATAAAACCGGCGATCTGGTGCGCTGGCTGGCTGACGTCGGAATCGAGTATCTCGGTAGACTCGACCATCAGGTGAAGTTGAGAGGTTTCCGCATTGAATTAGGTGAGATCGAGGCTGCGCTGCGCCAGCATCAGGATATGGAGCAGGTCGTCGTCGTGGCGCGAGAAGGCGAGGATGGCGAAAAGCGCCTGGTCGCTTATGGCGTCAGCCGCAATGGGCCGCCGCCTCCGGGCGAACTCCGAAGCTATCTCAAAGACAAGTTGCCGGAGTACATGATTCCTTCCGCCTTCGTGATGCTCGACGAGATGCCTTTGACGCCGAACGGGAAAGTTGATCGCCGGAGCTTGCCCGCGCCGGACGGAACGCAGCGCGACGTCGCCGGCACATTCATCGGCCCGCGCACGCCTACGGAAGAAACCCTCGCGACCATTTGGCGCGAAGTACTCGGGCTGAAGACGGTCGGCGTACACGACAACTTCTTCGAACTGGGCGGCCATTCACTGTTGGCTACCCAGGTCATGTCGAAACTGACGGAAATGTTCCACCTTGAGTTACCGCTCCGCACTCTCTTTGAAGCCCCAACTATCGCCGAGCTTGCAGCGGCCATCGACATGGCCGAGAGCAGCCCGACCGAGCCGCCGGCGCCAGCCATCAAGGCTTTCTCACGCGAGATGTATCGCGTGCGTGTGTCTCCCGAGGCGGGCGTGGGTCTTGATGAATTCCTGAAGAAAAAGAGACCTTAGAGAGGCCTCTCCATCACTTCAAATCAGTTGGCCGGACGGGTGCTGGCGCGAAGCGCCCGATGCCCGGCCCAGCATTGCGGCCCGCGCTCACCGGATGTTTCTCACATCCGGCGTGTTCCTCAATCTGGCCGGAAGGCTCGTGTCTTTGCCACTCATACCGTTCCCGTGCAGAACAGCAAGCTGAAAAAACAAGACTGAATTCCTGCTCCAAGCGAGATTGGGCTGTGGCCAACAAGGAGGTCGAGAATAATGAACACCGCGGCATTCAACGGCAACAACGAAGGCATCCTGGCGGCGGTCGGGAACACACCGCTCATTGAGTTGAAGCGCATATTTAAGGACAACCATTTTCGCCTGTTCGCCAAACTGGAAGGTCTCAACCCCGGCGGCAGCATGAAGGATCGGCCGGCGAAAAGTATCATCGAGCGAGGGATGGAGTTGGGGTTGATCAACTCCGACACGGTCGTGATTGAATCGAGTTCCGGCAATATGGGCATCGGTCTGGCCCAAATCTGCGCGGTCTATGGGTTGAGGCTGATCTGCGTCGTCGATCCGAAAACGACCGCACAGAATATCCGCCTGCTTAAAGTGTACGGGGCGGAGATAGACCTCATCGAGGAACCCGACCCGCAGACCGGAGAGTTCCTTCAGGCGCGCATTAACCGCGTCACTAGCCTGCTCGCGTTCCACCGGAACAGCTTCTGGCCGAACCAGTACGCCAACCTCTACAACCCGCGCGCGCATCACCAGACAATGCGCGAAATCGTGAACGCGCTGGACGGGAAACTCGACTATCTCTTCTGCGCGACCAGCACGTGCGGCACGATGCGCGGTTGTTCAGAATACCTGCGAGAAAACGGCCCCGATGCGAAAGTGATCGCGGTGGACGCCGTCGGGAGCGTGATTTTCAATAGCCCGAAAGCCAAGCGCCTGATCCCAGGACACGGGGCGGCCATCATTCCTGATTTGTATCTGCCGGACCTCGCAACGCGTTGTATCCATGTCTCGGACTTGGATTGCATCATCGGCTGCCGTCGTCTGGTGAAGCACGAAGCGATTTTGGCAGGTGGTTCTTCGGGGGCGGTGCTAATGGCAGTTGAGTATGCGAAGCCGGACATCCGCCCCGGTTCGGTCTGCGTCATCATCTTGCCTGATCGCGGCGAGCGCTACCTCGACACGGTTTATTCGGACGCTTGGGTGACCGAGCACTTCGGGGACGTCTCTCATCTGTGGGAAGACCATATGTCGGCCCTCGCTGTTGCCTGAGTCCTCGCTTGCCCGGAGCTACGTCGGCGGCTTTCATCCACCACCGCAATGCACTTCTATTACCCCTCATAAGTTGAGACGAACTAACATGGATAATAACGACATCATGATCCTTAAGAATCACGAGGTGGTCGCGCTGCTTTCCGGGCGCGAAAGCGAAATTGTGCAAGCCGTTGAGGCGGCCTACCGGACACATGCCGGGCATCAGAGTTCCTTGCCGCATTCGCTGTTCCTGCGCTTCCCCGATCACGCGCGAAACCGCATCATCGCTTTACCGGCTTACCTCGGCGGTGACTTCAGCGTCGCTGGAATGAAATGGATCGCCTCGTTCCCGGACAATCTCCAGCAAGGGTTGGAGCGCGCCTCGGCCATCGTGATTCTCAATTCGCCGCAGACGGGCCGGCCCGAAGCGATTCTCGAAGGTTCAACCATCAGCGCCAAGCGCACGGCAGCGAGCGCGGCCCTGGCTGCGCGCTCGTTGCAGAACGGTCACACGCACCGGCAGGCGGCGCTGGTCGGTTGCGGCTTGATAAATTTCGAGATTGCCAGGTTTCTGCTCAACACCTGTCCGCAGATTGAGAGGTTCACGGTCTATGACATTAGCCCCGAACGGGCCGAGCGATTCGGTGAAAGATGCAGGCGGGTATTCGATCACATCAACCTGGAGGTAACCGCGGATCTCGATACAGCGCTCAGCAGCGCGCGGGTTATTTCCCTCGCCACCACCGCCACCGAACCGCACATCTCAGATATCTCCGCCTGTTTGCCCGGCACTACGATTCTGCACATCTCGTTGCGCGACCTGACTCCGGAAGTGATTCTGAAATGCGACAATGTGGTTGATGATGTAGACCACGTGTGCCGCGCGCAAACGTCCGTCCATCTGGCCGAGCAGTTGACGGGGCATCGGGATTTTATCAGGTGTACCTTGGCGGATATTCTCAACCGCTCAGCCGCGCCGCGCCTGGACGATAACTCCATCGCCGTCTTCAGCCCGTTCGGACTCGGCATCCTCGACATGGCCCTGGCGAAGATGGCCTACGACCTTGGCTTCGAGCAGGGGAAGGGGACCGCCATTAATTCGTTCCTGCCCGATTCATGGAACGGAAATCAGGCCGCATAGGCTGGCGCCGTCTCCTCGGATTTCGATCGTGACGGGACTGCGCCGCCGGCCCACCTGCAAAGGGCGCCACAACTAAGACCGCAAGCGTCTCCTCGTCGGCAGCGATGCCGACAGACTCCGTAAGCGAGCAGAGAAAACAGATCATGTACCAGACAGAATTGCAGCAGCTACCGAACACCGCTAGTGAGACTGATGAGATAGTGCCGGTCAGTTCGACGGGCGAACGGGTCAGTGCCGGGGTTTTGCGTCCCGGCGAATTGCTCCCGCTGGTGTTTGCATGCTCCGACCCACACCTCGGTCTCGCCCCTTGGGCGCAAGACAAGAGGGAATTGATCGACGCCTCCCTGTCGAAGCACGGCGGTCTCCTGTTTCGTGGGTTTGGCGTCAAGACGCCCGCCGATTTCGAGGACTTCATCCAGACCGTCTCCGGCGACTTACTGGAATACCGCGAGCGTTCGTCGCCGCGCCGCGCCGTCAGCGGCAGGGTTTACACTTCGACCGAGCACCCGGCGGATCAGAACATCTTTTTGCACAACGAAAACTCTTACCAGCAGACTTTCAGCAAGAAGATCTTTTTCTTCTGTGAGACACCTGCCGAGAAAGGCGGCGAAACACCCATCGCCGATTGTCGCAAGGTCTTCGCCCAAATCAACCCTGACGTGCGCGAACGTTTCACTGAAAAAGGATGGATGTACGTTCGCAACTACGGCGATGGCTTCGGTCTCCCCTGGCAGACCGTATTCCAGACCGAAGATAAAAGGGACGTGGAAGAGCATTGCCGAAAAAATAAGATTCAGTTCGAGTGGAAGGAAGGCAATCGTCTGCGTACGCGTGCCACGCTGCCGGCCGCGCTCAAACACCCACAGACCGGCGAAATGACGTGGTTCAATCATGCGACGTTCTTCCACTTGACGACGCTTGAGGAGTGGGCGCAGGAAGCGCTCTTGGAGGAGTTTGAACGACCCGACGACATGCCAACAAATACATTTTACGGGAACGGGTCGCCGATTGAGCAGGAAGTGCTTGACGAGTTGCGCGAGATTTACCGTCGTCAGACCGTCGTCTTCCCTTGGGAGCGAGGTGATGTCCTGATGCTCGACAACCTTTTGGTCGCGCACGGCCGCACGCCTTACAAGGGCGCGCGAAGGATTCTGGTTGCCATGTCGGAGCCGGCCACGCGAGAGCAGCTATAGACGGTCAATCTCTCCAGATGTGCGGCGGCAATACGCGTTGTCTTCATGTGTCGAATCCAAAGTTCACAATGGAAAACCTGACAAACGAAACATCTGCGAAAGAGCGGGGCGCTGCGATTGAGGAACAAGCCGGTCGCGCCGAGTCGCCGGCGCACTTAGTCGCGCTGCCCGGCCTTCAGTGGGCTTTGTGGCGCTGCATCTGCCTGCGCGGAGCGGGGTTCCCCGCCGCTCAGGTGCTCAAGCTATCAACGCCTTTATGCGCCGCCGTCGCCGACCAGGTCTTCGAGGCCGAAGCTGTGGCGGAACGTGCAACGGAGGCGGCGGTGGCGGAGGTTAACAGGAGGCTGGATGCGCTGCGGTTGAGCGGAGAATGGGAAAGCCCTGAGATGCGCGCACCGCTCGTCAAGGCGCTTCGCACGCTCAGGGACGGCAAGTTGCCGAAGTCGTTTGCGGACGATGCTGCACTGAGCGCCCTCTTCGACTCGGTGCGGCAGACGCGCGCCGGGATCGGCCCTATCCTGTCGAAATTTCGCGAAGAGTATCAGGCGGGAGTCAGGCAGATTTCGTCTGCCGTCGGACAATCGCTCCGTTCGGACAGATTCCGCGAGGCGATAATCTGGCAAAACCGTCGCGCGTATCACAACGCGTTAGGGGACCGGTTACGCGAGCCTGCGGAGAATGGATCGCGCCGCTCAAAGCAAAGGCAGAGCGAGGAGATGGTGGCCACTTACTGGCAGCGCTATTGCGTCAAGAACGACACCATTGGCTTCTTCGGTCCCGTCGGCTGGGCGAGTTGGGACCTGGAACTCGAACACCTCTCCGTCCGTCCCGGCCCGGAGATGCTAGCGCAGCGCAACGTGTACTTCGAAGGCTGGGGCATAGACGCGCTCGCCGCGAAACTCGCCGACAACGTCGAGCTTCGTCAGTGGATGATGCCGCGCCTCATGCCCTACATCCGTATCGAGGGAAGTATTCTGCAACTACCGTCTACGGTCCGGTCCCTGATGCTTTCCACGCGGCAGGCCAACGTCCTGCGCGCCTGCACGGGCAAACTGACGGCGCGAGAGTTGGCTGTGCGAATCGTGAGCGAGGGCGAAAGCGGCATCAGAAGCGAAGACGACTTCTATCAGATTCTGGACGGGCTGCTTAAAAAAGGATTGATAACCTGGACGTTCGAAGTCATCCTTGCTCCCGGCCCGGAGAAGACTCTGCGACGTTTGCTCGAACGCATCGAGCCTGATTCGTTGCGCGAGGCGGCGTTACAAAAGCTGTCGGAAATGGAGGAGGCCCGCCGGACGGTCGCCCGTGCCGCAGGCGATCCCGAACGACTTGACCAAGCTCTGGGCGAGTTGGAAGAAACCTTCACCCGCCTGACCGGCGAGTCGCCGAATCGCGCCGAGGGACAAACCTATGCCGCGCGCACGCTTGTCTACGAGGATTGCCGCCGCGACGTGGTACTCGAACTCGGGTCGAATATGCTTGCAGAGCTTGCGGCGCCGCTCTCGCTCATGCTGACCAGCGCGCGTTGGATTTCGACGCGGCTGGCCGAACTTTACCGCCGAGTTTTTCACGAGCATTATGTCGAACTGAGTCGTCGCGCGAATTCCCCGGTGGTTCATGCGTTGGACTTCTGGCTATCCGTGCAGCCACTAATCTTCGGGCCGGAAGCCGCCCGCCCCGCCTATACCTTGCTGCCCTCTTTTCAAGAGCGGTGGGCGCGAGTGTTGGAATTGCCCGAGGGCAAGCGTAGGCAGGAGTACAGCAGTCAACAACTCCGACGCCGCGTAGAGGAAGAGTTCGCTGCTTCGCAACCCGGCTGGCGACAGGCCCGCTATCACAGTCCCGACGTGATGATCGCCGCTACGGACGTGGAAGCCATCCGGCGCGGCGACTACCTCTTCGTTCTCGGCGAGATGCACTTGGCGTGCAACACTCTGAGTTCCGCGCTCTTCGTCGAACAACACCCCGCAAAGGAAGAATTACTCGGGTACGTGGCGCATGATTTCCCCGAACCCGGTATCTCGCTGGTGACGCCTAAACAATGGCCGCTCCAAACTCTCCGCACGCTCAGACAGCTTATCCCGCGGAACGATTACCGCGTGGAGTTCACATTCGACTCCATCGCTCCGCCGGGCAGCGAGTTGCTGCCGGTCAGCGAACTGGTTGTCGAAGAGTCCGCCGAGGGCTTGATGGGGCGCACGCGCGACGGCAGCAAGAGCTTTGACATCCTGGACTCGTTCGGCGAGGCGCTGTCGCACCTTGTCGTCAACAGTCTAAAGATTCTGCCCGCCGCGCCGCACACTCCGCGCATCACCGTTGACCGGATGGTGATCAGCCGCGAGTCCTGGACTTTCAAGGCTGCCGAGTTGTGGTTCGCCTTTGAGAAGGACGAGGCGGAGAGATTCCTGGCCGTGCGCCGCTGGACACACTCGCACGGCATGCCCCGTTTTGCTTTTGTCAAAGCTCCGGTGGAGACGAAGCCAATGTACGTGGATTTCGCCAGCACGATTTACGTAGACGTGCTCGCGAAATTGATTCGCCGCACGGCGGAGCACCAAGCTGGCGAGGAGACAATAACGTTCCGCGAAATGCTGCCCGGCTCGGACGAGACGTGGCTCCCCGACGCGAACGGGCAGACGTACACGAGCGAATTTCGCTTTGTCGCCGTGGACTTAACCGCGGGCGCCGGCGCAAGTTGATCACAGAGAATAGCCTCAGGGAATAATGAATAACCGAGCAACAGAACAGTGTATGGTCGTTGAACCCGAAGCCCCGCCCGGAGTGACGACGAAGTTGCCGGAACATCTGATTAATCTGCCGGGCAGTGACTGGGCCTTGTGGCGCTCGGTGTGTCTACGCGGTGCAGGCTTCCCGGCCTCGCAGGTGCTCAAATTATCAGCGCCGCGATGCGCAGCCGCGGCGGATCAACTTCTTGAATTGGAAGCGGAGGCGGAGCCTGCACGCCAGAACGCCTTGCGGGTCATTGGCCTGACACTTGATGATTTACGCGTGCGAGGGGAGTGGGGTAAGAGCAAGACGCGCGCCGCGCTCTTCCAGGCGATACGGCTGCTGAAATCTCGCAAGCTGCCGCAGCCGTTCGGAGAGGATGCCTCCATCGGACCGGCCATCGAAGCATACCGAGAAGCGAGCGACAAGGCGGACGCCGCGAGGCCGAGCTTCATTCGGGCGTATGAAGATGCCGCGGCTGAGCTCTCCGAAGAGATTCGTGGGATCGTGAACTGTGAGCGGTTTCGCGAGGCCATCATCTGGCAGAACCGCCCGGTCTTCCATAATCATGTCACACGGGTTGTTGCGCGCGACTTACGGGAAGACGCTCCGCGCAGCCGTAGGCGGCGACGGGACGAAGAACTGATTGCGAATTACCTGCAACGCTATTGTGTAAAGAACGACACCATCGGGTTCTTCGGGCCGGTCGGCTGGGCCAGATTGGTTTCGCAAGGCGAGGCCATCACCGCGCGGCCCGGCTTCGACGTGATTGGAGAGCGTACCGTCTACTTTGAGTCGTGGGGGATCGAGACGCTGGCCGAAAAGATCGCCTCGAACAAGGATGTGTTGCCCTGGGTTGCGCCGCGCCGCGTACCCTATGTCAACGTCGAAGGAAGGGCGCTGTATCTGCCGTTGGCACGACCGACCATGCTCACGGCGAAACAGGCTGCCGTGCTGCAAGCATGCGCCGACGACCAGATGGCGCGGGAGATCGCCGCGACGTTGCGCGGCGATCCGACACTCGGCTTCAAGAGCGACGAAGACGTCTACCAGGTGCTCGAAGGGTTGTGCACGCGGGGGCTGGTCATCTGGGGTTTCACTTTGCCCCTTGTCCCGAATTCTGAGACGTGCCTGCGCCGTTTGCTGGAACGGATCGAGCCGGCGGACCTGCGAGAGCCGGCGCTTGCGTCGCTCTCCACGCTGGAGAGCGCGCGCGACGCCGTAAGCCTCGCCGCCGGCGAGCCGGGGCGACTTGACCGGGCGCTCGGCGAGCTGGAAGAGACCTTCACGCAACTGACCGGCGCGACTGCGACCAGATCGCACGGGCAGACCTACGGCGCGAGGACGTTGGTTTACGAAGATTGTCAGCGCAGCGTGGCGATCGAGATCGGGCCTGAACTGCTTGAATCTCTTGGGCCGCCCTTGTCGCTGTTGCTCGACAGTGCCCGCTGGGTTTCGTTCCAGCTCGCCGAGATGTACCGGAAGATTATGGACCAGGTGTACGCGGAACTTTCGCGCAAGGCGGACAGCCCGCTGGTGGACGCCGCCAGTTTTTGGATGCACGTGCAGCCGCTCCTCTTTGGTGAAACCGAACAACGCCCGCTTGATGCGCTGGAGCCGTTGCTGCAAGAGCGTTGGGCGCGGGTGCTCTCGATTCCGCCTGGGCAGTGGCGCGTTCATTACACCGCGGAGCATCTGCGCCCCCTCGTGCTCGAAGCTTTCGCCGCGCCCCGCCCCGGCTGGATGGCGGCGCGCAATCACAGCCCCGACGTGATGATCGCTGCGTCCAGCGCGGAGGCAATTCGGCAAGGCGACTATCAGCTTTCAATCGGTGAGCTGCATTTAGGTTCGAACACCCTGCGGGCCGTAGTTTTCATCAGCCAGCACCCCGCGCCCGATGAACTGATGCGGGCGCAGGAGGCGGATTTTCCCAAGTCGCGCCCCATTCCGATCAGGCCAAAGAGTTGGCCCCTGACGACCGTGCGCACTGCCGTCGCGTTGAACTCGCCAAAAGACCTGGGCATTGAGTTCGCATACGACTCTATCTGCCCCGACACGATGAAGGCTTTGCCCGTCTCGGAACTGGTCGTCGAGGACACTGGCGGCGGACTGCTGATGCGCACCCGGGACGGGCGCGTCAGCTTCGACGCCGTGGAAGCCATCGGCGAGGCACTGTCGGCCGTGGCCGTCAATGCGATGAAGATTTTGCCTCCGGCCAGACACAACCCGCGGGTGACGATTGACCGCCTCGTGGTTTGTCGTGAATCATGGAGCTTCACAGCCTCCGAGTTGTCGTTCGTCGAGGAAAAGGATGAGGCCGCGCGCTTCCTCGGTGCGCGTCGCTGGGCCAGATCTCACGACATGCCCCGCTTCGTATTCGTTAAGGTGCCGAGCGAGACCAAACCTTTCTACGTGGATTTCGACAGCCCGATTTATGTGGACATCTTCGCGAAGGCGTTGCGCCTGCTGGCCGAGCACCCCGCGGCGGACCAGCCATTCACGCTGACGGAAATGCTCCCCACTCCGGATCAGACCTGGCTGTCGGACGCCGAAGGGCAGCATTACACGAGTGAGCTTCGGATGGTGGCCGTTGACCAGGCCGTGGCGATGAAGACGAAACTATCATGAGCAGGCGGTCGGCGCCGGTCGAAAGCCGGAGAGCCATCGGTTAGCGCAGGCAGGAGGTTCGCAACTTATGAAACTACTTTCATTCCTTATCCGGTACTCCCCCGGCAGCGTCGCTGTGGCCACGCTGGCCGGCATTATCAGCGGCGTGAGCAACACCGCCCTGCTCGCTTTGTTCAACGTCGCGTTGCAGCCGAAGGGCTATTCTAAAACCGCTCTGGTAACTAGCTTCATCGCGCTCTGCCTCTTCCTGCCGCTGACAAGGTCCGTCTCCGAGATGCTGCTGACGAAGCTGGCACAGAACGCCCTCTTCGATCTGCGGATGCGTCTGTCGCGCCAGATGCTCAGCGCCCCGCTGCGCCACCTGGAGGAGTTGGGCGCGCCGCGTCTCCTGACGGCGCTCACCGACGACGTGCCCGTTATTACCGGGACGCTCGTCGTGTTCCCGCTTCTGTGCATCAACATTGCTATCGTCATCGGGGGGCTCGTCTACCTGGGCCTGCTCTCCTGGATCGTTTTGCTCATGGTGCTGGCCGCCATCGTGCTCGGTGTCCTGACTTACCAACTGCCGATCATCAAGGCAATGCACTACTTCAACCGAGCGCGCGAGGGGGCCGACGCCCTATTCACACACTTTCGCGCGCTGACCAGCGGCGCGAAGGAGTTGAAGCTGCACCAGCGCCGCCGCGAGGCGTTTCTCACGCAGAGCCTTCAATCCACCGCTGCCAAGCTGCGGCATGACAACCTCGCCGGAATGAGAATCTACATCGCCGCTTCAAGCTGGGGACAGGTTCTCGTCTTCGTGGTCATCGGGCTGGTGCTGTTCGCGCTGCCTTCGATGCAATCTCTGGACGTGAGAGCGCTCACCGGCTACACCATCACGCTTCTATATCTGATGACTCCGCTCCAGGTCATAATGAACACCGTTCCCAATCTGGGGCGCGCGAGCGTCGCTTTGCAAAAGGTCGAAAAGCTCGGCTTGGAATTGAGAGCAAAGGGAATTGAGGGCGAGTCGTACGTCAGCCCATTGCCGAAGAAAAACTGGCAGAGGCTGGAACTGGTCGGTGTCACCCACAGATACCGGCGTGAAGGCGAAACGGAGGATTTCATCCTGGGCCCGCTTGACCTGACCCTTTTGCCGGGCGAAGTGGCCTTTCTCGTCGGCGGCAACGGCAGCGGCAAGACGACGCTCGCCAAACTGCTCATCGGTCTTTACATTCCCGAAGAGGGTGAGGTGCGTCTCCATGACCAGCCCGTCACCGATGAGAACCGGGAACTCTACCGTCAGCATTTCTCGGTCGTCTTTTCTGACTTTTACCTGTTCGAGAGTCTGCTCGGCCTCGACAGTCCAAAGCTCGACGAACAGGCCCGCAACTATCTCGCGCAGTTGCAGCTCACGCACAAGGTTGAGGTCAAAGACGGCGTCCTCTCCACTACCGACCTGTCGCATGGTCAACGCAAGCGTCTCGCTTTGCTGACCGCCTATCTCGAAGACCGCGAGATTTACGTTTTCGACGAGTGGGCGGCAGATCAAGATCCCCTCTTCAAAGAAATCTTCTACTACCAATTGCTGCCGGACCTGAAAGAGAAGGGAAAGACGGTCCTGGTCATCAGTCACGACGACCGTTACTATCATGTCGCCGACCACATTATTAAGTTGGAGGACGGTAAGATAGATTATGACCAGAACGTCGCCGGGTTGGAGGTTACGGCGCGGCAGCCCGTTTCCGTCAGTCGCTAGTCCCGAGCTTTTCCTCACGCGTCGCACCGCAAGGATTGAGAGACGCGACCCAAGCCGAGTCGGAAGATGACTGCCACGCCTCCAGTCATGCAATGGTTCAACGTTTCCAGACGTCACCCGCACGCGCGTGCGCGCCTTTTTTGCTTTCCCTATGCCGGTGGTGGAGCGTCGATTTATCGGAACTGGTCGCGTTTATTGCCCCCGGAAATTGAAGTCTGCGCGGCGCACCTTCCGGGTCGAGACCGCAGGATCAAAGAGAGCCCCTTCACCGATCTCTCCGAGATGGTGTCGGTCATCGCGGAGACCATCGTCCCGTATCTCGATCTGCCGATGGCGTTCTTTGGGCACAGTATGGGCGCGATGATTAGTTTCGAGTTGGCGCGGAAATTGCGCGAGACACAGAACATGCGGCCGGCGCATCTTTTCGTCTCAGGTCGCCGCGCGCCTCAACTCCCCATCGAGGAACCGATTACCTATAACTTGCCCGAACCTCAACTGATGAAAGAGCTGCGTCGTCTGAACGGTACGCCGACCGAGGTGCTGGAACATCCTGAACTAATGCAGCTGATGCTTCCGCTCCTACGAGCGGATTTCTCTGTGGTCGAGACCTACAGCTACCGTCCCGGCGCTCCGCTCGACTGCCCCGTGACGGTCTTCGGCGGCTTGCAGGATGCCGAAGTGAGTCGCCAGGATCTCGAAGCCTGGGGCGAGCTAACGAACGCGGCCTTCTCCCTGCGAATGCTGGCCGGCGACCACTTCTTCCTGAATACTCCGAGCACGCAGGAGCTACTGCTTCGTTCCATCGCTCAGCAGTTACAGAAGTACTTGCAGCACACGGCTTGAAGTTCTGCTGCGCGGCCGGCGCTTCGCCGGGTTGACGACGTGCGCCGGACGGCCCTCATCATTTACCTAACAATGCCTACCGAGATCTAAAGGAGAAAAACTAATGAGTACAGACGAGAGAGAAGACACGACGATTTACAAGGTCGTGTTAAATCACGAGGAACAGTATTCGATCTGGCCCGCCGACCGTGAGAATGCTTTGGGTTGGATGGATGCCGGCAAATCAGGCACGAAAGAGGAGTGCCTCGCCTACATCAAGGAAGTGTGGACGGATATGCGTCCCCTTAGCCTGCGTAAGAAAATGGAAGCGGCTGCCGCGGAGTCATAATCTCTCACCCTGAACCGGCAGATCTGTCCCGGCTCTCCACCTCTTCGATGGGAATATCGTGAAAGAGGAGGAAGACGGCGGCGTGAAGACGAGAGGCAATCCCGCCGCGGTTCACGCTTGGTCCGCTCATGAGCCTTCGTCCGGTGGACGGCCCATTCAAACCTCAGGGTGTGCCGAACGGAGTGTAGCAGGTCAAAGGCGGGAAGCGTTTTTTGTTCTTTGACATGAAAGGAAGAAAATCGTGAGACACCTTCTCTCATTGGCGGAGATTGGGCCAGACAATCTGGCCAAACTGGTGAAGTGTTCCCTCAACATCGCGGCGGGGCGAAACGGCAAGGAAAAGCCCCTGGCCGGAAAAACAGTCGGCATTTACTTCAGCGGAACCTCAACGCGCACCCGTACTTCCTTCACGGTGGGTGCGCTCCGTCTCGGAGCTTCGACCGTCGCCTACGGGCCGCGTGACCTACAGATTGCTACGGGCGAGACGCTTCAGGATACGGGCCGCGTGCTGTCGGGCTATCTCGACGCCCTCGTCGTCCGCACCAACGACTCCATCGAGGAGATGAAGGCGTTGGCCGCTCAGGACAGGATGGCGATCATCAATGCCATGAGCGAAAATGAGCACCCGACGCAGGCCATCGGCGATCTGGTGACGATCCATGAAGCGTTGGGATTTCTCGACGGCGCCCACGTCCTCTATCTTGGGGAAGGCAACAACTCGGCGGCTGCGCTGGCCCTCGCCGTCGCGATGACGCCAGGGATGCGACTCACGCTCGTCACACCGGAAGGCTATGGATTGCCTTCCAGCGTGTTTGAGACCGCGCAACGGTTCGCGGCAGGATCCGGCGCACGCGTCGAACATCATCACGACATCAAAAGCTTGCCGTCGAACGTCGATGTCGTTTACGCGACGCGCTGGCAAACGATGGGCGTGCCAAAGGCGGAGGCGAACTGGGAAGAGCGTTTTCGTCCGTATAGCGTCACGCAGGAATTGATGGCGCGCGTCTCGAAACCCTCTGGCACGATCTTTCTCCATGACCTGCCTGCAGTGCGCGGCCATGATGTCACCAATGAAGTGCTCGACGGCCCGCAAAGCCGTGCGTTCAGACAGGCGGAACATAAACTAACGAGTGCGATGGCTGTCCTCAATTGGTGCTTGACGGAAGATTCAAAGCCGTCGGCACGCGCATGATTACGAGCGGAGTTTTTCACTGGGACCTTATCCAACCTTGAGATGCGTATCTTTGCAGTTTCAGACCTCCACACCGATTTCAAAGAGAATCGGCGCTTACTCGCCCGAATGTCTAAAAGCGCCTACCGTAAAGATACGCTGCTCGTCGCCGGCGACATCGCTGATCGGCTCGACATAATCGCCGAAACTCTCTTGCTCCTGCGCGCGCGCTTTGCACAGGTCTTTTACGTGCCCGGCAATCATGAGCTGTGGGTTCGCGACGGTCGCGGCGATTCGGTTGAAAAACTCTCACGCGTCATAGAAATCTGCGAACGACTGGGCGTCTCCACACGGCCCGGCCATGCCGACGGACTGTGGGTCATCCCGCTTTTCTCCTGGTACGACGAGAGCTTCGACGTTGACGGAAGCGGCGATACGGCGTCGCTGGAAGGCTGGGCCGACAGGTACTTCTGCAAGTGGCCCGCCGGAATCGGCTCGGTCTCGGACTTTTTCCTGAAGATGAATGAGCCGCACATCAGACACTATCCCGGCCCGGTCATCTCTCTCTCCCACTTCTTGCCGCGCAGAGAGTTGCTGCCGCCGACGAAGCGGCTTCGTTTCAAAGGTCTGCCAAAGGTCGCCGGTTGCCTCAGGCTCGATGGCCAACTCCGGAGACTGAACTCACTCGTCCACGTCTCGGGCCACAGTCATATCAATCACGACCGGATGATTGACGGCATCCGATACGTTCAACATGCGCTCAAGTATCCCTCAGAGCGGAGGCCGCTGAACTTCTCCTTTAAATTAATTCAGGAGACCGCCAATCCGCTCCATTAGCAAATTCCAGTTGAGCGTAAGGTAAACGAGACTCACCCGCCGCGGGCGCAGAGTTCACGCCAGAACTTCTTCTCATCAAGTGCGCAATGCCCAAGTCGAAGAAAAACGCAGCTTAGGATTTCGACAACCGGCCAGTCGCCTATCCACAACTCTTATCTCACCACTGCACGCTGCAGCGGGCTCAGCGCCATCACCGAAGGAGTTTCCTATGCACATTGCTTTTGTTCATACACCGATGGCTACGCTGCCAGTCCCGGAGCGCCAGACCTTCTGGCGCAATTTCGACATCCAGTATCATGCCGCCCACCCCGGACTGCGTCACATGGAGAAGAATCTCTGGGAGCTTCCACACTGGATGCACTGGCTGGGGGGCGTTCTGGTCGAGAAGGGTTACACCTCAATGGAGGCAGTAGATTTTTACAGTTCGGAAACTGCCCTGAGCGGGATCGACAGATCGCAGGTGCGCCAAGCCCTGCTCGGCCACCCTGCAGACGTGTACCTCCTCTCGCCCATGACACCGAACCTGCCGTACGCTTACGAAATCGTGGACGTGATTAAAGAGATCTACCCGGAGAGCACAACCGTCTTCGGCGGAGTCGTCGCGACTCCGCTCCACCGGGAGGTGGCCACTTATCCGGGTTTGGATTACGTGCTTTACGATCGCGGGGAGTATGCGCTGCCGGCGCTGCTGAAAACGCTCGACAACGGAGGCGACATCACCCAGGTCGGCAACCTCTCCTACAAGGACAGCAGCGGCGAGGTCGTCACCAATAAGCATCGTTACCCGTATCCTGCGGTGCACGAAATTCCTTTCCCGAAGATTGACCTCTTTCCGCGTCGGGTTGGGAAAGACCTGCGTTACTTGCGGCAAGTTTACGCACTGGGATGTCCCTACAGGTGCTCGTTCTGCACGATCCAGACTATCGGGCGCAAGGCCGACTATTTCGCCCTTGAGCGGGTCCTTGCGGAGATTCGAGCGTACCGGGCTTACTACGGCGAGCATCACAACATCTACTTCGGGGACGAAACCTTTACGCTCCATGCAGGTCGCACGCTCGAACTCTGCGCGATGCTCAAAGCCGAAGGGAATATTTTCTATGACTGTCAGACCCGCCTGAACTGCCTGGAAGATTCGCAGGTCTTGAAGGCGCTGCAAGAGAGCGGCTGCCGCTGGATTGAGATCGGCATCGAGACGGTGGATCAGGAGAGTCAGGACCTCTTCAAGCAGCGAGTTAAACTCGGACAGACGGAAGAGACTTTGCGGCGTCTTCGTGATGCGGGCCTCCCTGCCTGCTCGTTCATGGTCAACGGATTTCCTAACCAGACGCTCGACGACATGAGGCGCTCCATAGAGCTGGTGTGCGAGTGGATTGCGCAAGACCTCCTGCAAGCCTCTTACCTGTTTGGCCTGGTGCCTTATCCGGGAAGTGAGATGTACCACCGCCCCGAAAAGTTCGGCATGAAGCTCCACCATCACAACTTCAAGCTGTATCACGAAGAGATGCCGCCCGTCTTCGATTCATCGCATACGAAATCTGATGACGTCTACGAGGTATTTCTCGAAGGCGTCAGGGCCCTCGGTCAGGCCATGTCCAAGCGGCCTTACTTCGGCGACAGAGTAATTCCAGCCGAGGTGGAAAAGTACGGGACCTTCTGGTCAGAGCCCCATGTCTAAAGCAAATGTCAGTTCCAAAATGTTATTCTGAGCGGGAAGGTTGCAAAAACACTTACTCTTCCGGAGCTTGAGCTATGAAATGAAGCGGGCCCGAAAATATTTCGCCTCTACGAGCCGAGGAAGTGCGAGCAGCCTTTTGCTGCAGCCTGACCAAAATCTCTTGAGTTTGTCCCATGACGATTAAGTCGCAGTTGTCAGATCAACGGCAGACCGAAGGTCTGCCGGTCCTTCGAAGGAGACGATATGAGTGCATCCGATCCGCTGATCCATCTCTCTGACGTAAAAAAAGTTTTCTATACCGACGAAGTTGAGACGCACGCACTTTCGGGAATTCACCTGGACATCAAGAAAGGCGAATACCTTTCCATCGCAGGCCCTTCGGGTTGCGGTAAGTCAACTTTGCTATCCATTCTCGGTTTACTTGATACACCCAGCGATGGTGAATACGTGCTCAACGAGAAACCGGTTGAGAATCTTTCCCTGTCCGAACGCGCGCGCATTCGTAACCGGGAAGTCGGGTTTATCTTTCAGAGCTTCAATCTTATTGGTGACCTCACGGTGTATGAAAACGTCGAATTGCCGCTCACCTATCGCGGCATGAATTCGGGTGAACGTAAGCAACGCGTGACTGATGCCCTCGAGCGCGTGGGCATGGCGCATCGCGCGAAGCATCTGCCGAGCCAACTCTCAGGAGGTCAGCAACAGCGGGTGGCGGTAGCACGCGCGGTAGGCGGTCAACCCAGCATTCTGCTGGCTGACGAGCCTACCGGAAACCTGGACTCGACCAACGGCGAAGCCGTAATGGAACTGTTGCGCGAATTGCATCGGGGTGGGGCCACGATCTGCATGGTGACGCATGACCCGCGTTACGCCCAACACGCCGACCGCGTCGTCCACCTCTTTGATGGTCTGATCGTCGAGGAAGAAGCCGGCACCCACCGGCGAGAAATTGAGGACGCGAAGCGAGAGTTAAAAGAGAGCGGATTCGGAGACATTGCATGATCAGGTTGAGCAAACTTGAAAGGCTTCTTAACGCTCCGAGCGGAGTCGAGAGTTAGCGAATCACAAGTGTAACCAAGCATCAGTTCCGGGTGCCGGGAAATTCCCCTCGGCGCCCGACCTTCGTTTGAAAGACCGCATGTTCAATGCGGTCTTTTGCTTTATTACCTGCCAGTTCGCGCACCAGGCGAACAGGTAGGATTCCAATCCGAAAGGATTTTGGGCTCGCTCGCCTTCGCTTGTCTTCTCGAATAGCTTCGCCCTTCAGTTCAACGCGCAGGCGTTGTGACCGCATTCAGGTCGAGTTGCCAGCAGCTAAGCTGCCAGTCACTGCTCTCAACAGCTATGGCCGCAACGTAATTTGGGTCCACGTCGATCGCTTTCAGCGACCAACGATTAGCCTCGTTCTGATCCCACTCCGTACGGAGCAACAAAACCGGCTCCTCAGGTCCAAGGGTTACCTCAAACTGATCAAGGGCAAGTGAGAGTCCGAGGCCTTTCGCTTTGATAAAGGCCTCTTTACGCGTCCAGCAGGTGAAGAAGGCTTGGCGGCGTAAACCTGCTGGAAGCGAACGCAGTCGCGCAACTTCGCCCGATGAAAAAAAGCGCTCGGAAACCTCTTCAATGTCTGGCTCTGGACGAATCTGTTCAAGGTCGACGCCAATGTGAGGGCAGAGCGTCATTCCGTATAGCGCGAGTCTCCCAGAGTGGGCTAGATTGAACTTCAATCCGGTGGTGTCAAATGGTTTTGCCAGCGACGGCTTTCCGTAGCTGTCGTAGTCGAACTTCAACTTGACTGGATCGGTGCTGAGGTAGAATCCCAGGATTATTCTCAAGGATGCACGACCAACGATGAAGTGATTGTGATCTATATCGAAGTGGAACCGATCGGCCCTGGCTAGTTCATCCTGGGAAAGGAGTCGACGGAACCGGCCGATACTATCTGGGGGATAATCCAACGACGCCCGCCAAATGTGAACCTCATGCTCACCAAGCGTTGGTTGATCAGGAGGTAAGGACCATGAGTGGGCTGAGTTCATTGCGGATCATCCGTTAGCGGTCATTCTATCAAAGCGAAGTAAAGGGAGTAACAAGCTTATCGCAGCACGTTTTTGAGATCTTATCGGGGAGCTGCTGATGTAATTGAAGCGTGTGCTTGAATACACGACTTTGAGACCGACCTGGTTCACTAAATGTAGATGAAGTGGATTACGCGTCACCGTCACACGCGCCTGCATCCGCGGCAGTCACCTGTGGCCGTACAAGACTATAGAGTTGAGCGAGAGGGGCCGCGTCATGGGGCACGAGGCCATCGGCGTTGTCGAATCAGTCGGGTCGCAAGTTCGGCGATCTCGTCCGCGCGCGCGAGCCGTAGAGTTGAACGCGATAACCTGGACAGGCAAGGATGGCTCTCGGTTGACACAACTGATAAACTTGACCGCGATGCACGGTTTTACTGGGACATTACTGGGACACAGCGAAATGCTCGCGACCTTGTCTTCCGAATTCCTCAGTAAATGCTGGGTCTAGTAAATCGAGCGGGCGTAACTCAATGGTAGAGTGTCAGCTTCCCAAGCTGAAAGTTGCGAGTTCGAGCCTCGTCGCCCGCTCCATTTTTCCTAGCAATTCATAAGGGCCCGATTTGGATAGCTACTGGTTTTGAGGCGTTCTCCTTAACGACTCGACGTGGCGCTTCAGGTTAGGTTCTGGTTTGATGCCGTGCTCAAAGTTCTTCTCTGCTTCGGCAATCTTGCCTTGTAAAAGAAACACAAAATCCTCTATTTATGTACGCTTCAGCATAACGACTGTCGTGAGACCACACGTAAACCGCTGATCTTGCCCATTTCGGTGATCACTGCGTCGGTCATTCCATCGGCGACATACTCCTGATTGGGATCTCCCGAAAGATTTTCCAGTGGGAGCACAGCGATTGACTTGATCGGGTAATCAACTGAAGTCGACCGCTTGCTTGATATCCAGAGCAAAAGAACCAGCCCTGTCAGCGCCACCACTACCGCTGAAACAGCCAGTGCTTTAAGGGAAACCGTTCTCCATTTAGTGCCGTTGCCATGGCGCTGTACTTCAGCCTCATGCTGATTCTCACTCTGCTGTCCTCCCTTGATGACGGACGATCTCTATTGCTGTTGGAAGACAGAACTAGAGCCCGCCGCCGCCACGTTCACCCTTGCCACAAATCTGTATCCCCGCTTCGGGACTGTCTCGATGTACTGATGATCATTGGATCCTTCGCCCAGTGCTCGCCTTAAAGCCGACATCTTTACCGAAAGATTTGCCTCTTGGACGAAGCTATCTGGCCAGACTTGCTTCAACAGTTCGTCTTTTTCGATCAGATGCCCGTTTTGTTCGACCAGCGCCAGCAGCAAATCAAAGGCTTTGGGAGTAAGAGCGACTACCTCGCCGTCGCGCAGAAGTTGCCGCTCGGCGGGGATGAGGCGGAAAGGGCCAAACTCGTAGGTTTGCTGCGGTCCGATCATATTTGGACTTAGTTGGAAGTTTTTTGGGGAAATGTTGGCGCGCCGTAAGGACTTCCAAACCACTCTCCGCATCCAGCAAGCCTCTGTAGGAGCCAACTAGTTACAAGTTACAGCTAGCAAAAATTCTTGCGTTTCTTCATGGCTTGATATATAAGGCGCCCGATGTAGCCGAGTCCCAATTAGCTTTTTTTACCTTAACAGCTAAGGAGTCGCCCAATGTGCTACGCCCGCTGGTTTTCTCGCCGTTTAGTGTGTTCGCTCAGTCTACTCATTTGTTTGTCGGTTGTGCTGGTGTCTTTGGTTATTGGTCCTGTTTCAGCAAACATGGCCTCGAACCCACAGCGCCAGGATCGGAAAAAGGATTCGGGGAACGACAAGGCCCGCAAAGTTAAGCCCCGGCCGCCGGAAACCGGCCCTCCTGCTTTTGAAGCGCCAAATCTCGACCAGGCAAAGAGAAAAAACCAAGCCGAGGTGCAGGTCCCAACTCCAAGTCCCTCAACCGTGCGCTCAAAACGGAAGCCATTTGAGTCGCGAAATGGGAAGCGAGTTGGTGATCCCGGAACGACGAGTGGGCCGAGGATCGGCAGCAGCAGAACAACCGAAGGTAATGCCCAGGAAGTGATTGCGTCGAGCAGGAAATCCGGCTCGCAATCAAACAAGCTTCATCATGGTGTCAACGCTGCGATGCCTAATCGCAAAGCGGCGATGCGACCGCCAGCGCCCGTGGCGGACGACACATTTGTCACAAACTTTCTCTCCTACACCTTAGTGAGCTACCAAAGCTCAGACGTTATTTATTGGACCGACATCATTCGAACGGCTTACCCGCAAGGCACGGATACAATGTTGATGGCGCTGCGAGAATTTGGGGGCACGGCTTTCGAATCTGCCGCTTATTACAACCGCGGCCGGTCCAATCACGAGTACGTCTACGATCTGTACCAGGCTTATCTAATGCGGGATCCGGTTAACGACCAAGGCGGGTGGAACTTCTGGACGAGTGTCTGCGACGCCTATGGCCGCGCGGCTGTACGCGCAGGGTTCGATCAATCAACAGAGTTTCATGATCTGGTGGCGGCCATTTCGCTCAGCGGCTCCGCGACCAGTGCGGTTAGTTCGCCGGTGAGCGCGCGCTTGGATCCTTTTAATCAGACTGGCGATCAGCTTGCGGCGCGCGATTGTGAATGGAATTTGCCGCTCATAAATCTAAAAGGACGTGCCGGTTTGGACTTAGGCCTGGGTCTTTCGTACTCATCAATGGTCTGGACGCGCGGGGGCTCTTATCTCTATTTCGATGCGGATTCAAGCGGCCTGAGTCCTGGTTTTCGTTTGGGATTCGCCTCGATTCAAGGACCTTACTTTGATGCCCAGGTTGGCAAACGGATCTATCTTCTCATTACTTCATCGGGACGGCGCGTTGGTCTGCGCCAGACCAGCACCACGAATGTCTACGAGTCCGCCGATTCGGCTTACTTGCAACTCATCGACTACGGAAGCTACCTGTTGTTGCGCACTACCGACGGCACGCAGATGATCTACTCCAGTTATGCCAACGGGTGGCAGGCGACGGAGATCAAAGATCGTAACGGCAACTCGATCTATATCCAGAACGATTGGCGCGGTGACATTCAGTACATCTACGACACCATGAATCGAGTTCTGTATTTCGATTCGGACGGAAACGGTAACCTGCTTTACATCCGACAGATTTGGAACGGCTCGTGGCACTACTGGGCTAGTTTTAGCTGGGGCTCCGCGCACACCATGAACGTTTCGGGCTTTACCGGCGCCTCGGTGGTTGGCACTTACACCGGCGAACAGATTCCGGTGTTGCGGCAGGTCGGATTGGCTGATGGCTCTTACTACACGTTCGATTACACGGATGCGGGCCAGATCTATGTTATTCGCAATTACCGACCGGACACTGCGCAGCGCACCTACACGGCTTACGATTACGATAACTCGACCAGCGATTGTCCGCGTATATATCAAACCCGTTATTGGGCGCAGTACTGGACCGGCGATTACGGTGTGCCGTCAGAAATCACCACCAGCTTTACAGTCAATGGTGACGGCTCGCATCAAGTGAGCGTGAGTGGCGATCCCAACACCACCGTGCAGCGAGATTATTACGGGACGGGATGGCAGAAAGGATTAGTCACTAGCAGCGAAGTATGGTCCGGCGGGGTGCGGCAGAAGGTAACCAACATGACCTACGACCATGACGGCGGGTCAGGCGATACCTTTGCGACCAATCCGCGGCTCAGACAGACCGACACTTACGACGCGATTTACAATCTGCGCCGCGCGAAGATGAGTTACACCAGCTTCGGCTTGGTCTCAGACGTTTATGAGTTTGATAACGGCGGCTCGACAGTCTTGCGGCGGACGCACACGGATTACAACCCCAATGGAAATTACACGAACTTGCGGATCATAGGACTACCTGCCGCGGTGTATGTCTGTGACGGCGCGCAGGGTGAAACACCCTGCAGTTATTACAGCGGCAGTTCTCTCAAGTCGATGACCACATATCAGTATGACGAGAGCACGCCTACTTACCAGGGCGAGCCAGTCCGTCACGACAGTAACTATGGAACCGGTTTTAATGTGCGCGGCAACCTCACCAGTACCTATCGCTATAACGTCGACAACCTTTCGCAGTACACGGCTTCGAGTGCGCAATACAACACGAATGGGTCGAAGATCAGCGTGTCTGATGCGCTCAATCACAGCTCAACGATCAGCTATGCGGATTCATTTTCCGACAGTACCAACCACGGCACGCTGGCCTATCCAACGACGATGACCGATGCCGACAATTATTCCTCTTACATCCAGTACAACTATGATCTTGGCGCAAAGACCAGGACCCAGGGACCGCCGCCCGCGGGACAACCGTATGGAGCGGTGCAAAGTTTTCTCTATGATGGGGCCGGTCGCCTGGAACGCGTCACCACCGACAACACCGGGGCATATGTCAGGTATTACTACGGACCTTACTACGTCCAGAGTTTTGCCAGTGTTAACAACGTCGCGGACGATAGTTATTCGATCCAAACTTTCGACGGCGCCGGTCACGTCATCGGCTCCGCCTCATCCCACCCCGGCAGTACGGGTGGATATCGCGCTCAGCTTACGCAATACGACATCATGGGACGGGTCAGGATGCAATCGAACCCGACTGAGATTACTGGCAGTTGGGTCCCGGCCGGTGACGACGGCCCCGGAGCGTACACCGGGAGGCAACCGGTCACGTGGACCAACACCGTGGGCGTGACGGTAAATGGAAACAGTCTCACCAACACGGCCGGTGGCTGGAATACTTCTGCTGCGAGCTCCACGCAGGCAATCACGTCGGGAGACGGCTATGTCGAGACTACCATCGCCGAGACCTCTACTTACCGGATGATTGGGCTCAGTTACGGCGATTCCAATCAGGACTACAGCGATATTGATTTCGCGATTTATCCGGCCTATGGCGGCGGGCTTTATGTTTACGAGAGCGGTACTTACAAGGCCGCGCTGGGCAGCTACACGACCGGCGACGTCTTGCGCGTAAGCGTGGAAAGCGGCGTCGTTAAATATCGCAAGAACGGCACCTTGCTCTACACCAGCAACGTTTCGCCTTCGTATCCATTGTTGGTCGATACCTCCCTCTATAGCACCGGCAGTACTTTGAACACCGTGATTATCTCCGGCGCGCCCAGTAACGGCGGCTGGGTTTATACCGAGCAGACTTATGACTGGAAAGGCCGGCCGCTGGTGACAACCAATCAGGACGGGACGCAGAAATATGCGAACTATTCAGTCTGTGGCTGCGCGGGCAGCGAGGTTGCGACCATCACCGACGAAGTCGGCAGACAGCAAAAGGCGTATTCGGACGCGTTGGGGCGGCGTTGGAAGACCGAAGTGCTGAATTGGAATGGCACTTCTTATTCAACCATCACTAATACTTTCAACGCGCGCGATCAAGTCACTAACGTGCGGCAGATGGACAGTGCTAACAGCGCTTACCAGGACACAGTGATGACTTATGACGGCTATGGCCGGTTGTACAGCAAACATGTCCCTGAACAGAACGTTGGTACTGCAACGGTCTATACCTACCGAGCAGATGATTCGACGGAGACGGTAACCGACGCGCGCGGCGCGACGGCCACCTACACCTACAACGGCAATCGCCGCTTGGTAAATTCCATCAGCTACTCAGCGCCTGGTGGAATCGCGGCCACGCCGACCGTTTCGTTTACTTACGATGCCGCGGGCAACCGCACGTCGATGACCGACGCCATAGGGAACGTGAGTTACAGTTACGATACGCTGTCGCGGATGACTTCTGAAACACGCTTTTTCAGCGAATTGAATCACTACTACACGATTAACTATGGCTATAACCTGACCGGACAGCTGGCCTCGGTCTCGACGCCTGAATGGGGACGGACAGTTGGCTACAGTTACGACTCAATGGGCCAATTGAATACCGTTGCTGGTAGTGGATACGTCACTGGTTATTATTCAGGTTACTGGCCTGGTTGGACCTGGAACACAGTTTATGTAACCACCTTTGCTTCGGACATCCGGCGGCGGGCGGGGGGCGCGGTCAAGCAGATGACTTTAGGCAACGGCGTCCAGCAAAGTCTTTCCTACGACTATCGCCAGCAGCCCTGGCAAAACCAAATGACGAATTTTGCTCAGTCGGCATCCGCCGGAACTTCCTATGAGTATTACGCAGACGGCAAAATTCAGAATGCCTGGCGGTCGGATATGGCGACCTTCGATCGCTCGTACTCGTACGATCAGGCCGGGCGAATTGCCACTGCCTTGACCGCGGATGAAGCGCACGGCGGTACGACTCCCGGCCCGTACCACGAACTATTCGGCTACGACGTTTGGGGTAACACCAAGTCATTGACGAAACAAATCTGGGGCGGAACCACGACGAATGATAACCCGACGATTTCAAACAATCGACGGCAGGATTGGAGCTATGACGCCAACGGGTTCGTGGCCTGGAACTGGGACGGCAGTCTCGGTTACACCCACGAGTATGACGCCGCCGGGAAGCGCACGCATTTCGTTCCGCAGGTCGGTGAAGTCTACGGCCAGCACTCGGTCGAGATGAGCGACACGTTTGATGGAAACGGAGCGTCAAACAAGCACGTGGATACGCGCCGGTATGTCGATCCGGAGACGTATCAAATGATCACCTCCAGCACGACCGGCTACTACCTGCATTCGACGATGCTGGATGGCCAGGTGCTTGCAGCGCTCGACGCCCAGGGGAATCGCACGATTAGCTATGTGTATCTGGCAGGGATGCAATTGGCCACGGAACAGGTGGGCGGCTGGCCGTCAGGCTCTTTGGTCAAGTGGCAGTTCAATGAGCCCGTCACGGGAACGACCGGCACGACCAATATTCAGGGCGAATATCTCAGCACGACCGAGCTTGATCCGTTGGGCGACGACATCACTTCTCCGCCGCCGCCGCCTGATCCGTTGAGTTACGACCCGCCGGTGTTTTCGGATCCAATCAAGCAAACGTATTACCTGATCGAAGGTGGACCAACGGCCGATCATCAAGTCGATAGCTGGTACACCAATATGGTCAACAAGGATTTCGATACACACATGGCGCAGGTCTATTGGGCTCATGGATTCCGCGACTGGGCCATGGAGATCGTGGCTAACAATCCAAACGTGGGAGTGTTCTACCGAGAGCTGGATAAGAACGGTAAGATCAAGAGCGCCGGGCTGCGTTGGGGCGATAAGGCCGCGAGTTTTCTCCTGGGCATCGATCGGCAGATTCAATCTGGTGCACTGGTCGAGGCTGGCGGCTCTGGGGAGGTGGTCGATTACGTAATCGGAGGAATGCAGGATCCCAAAAAGGCGGGTCCTTACATTAATGGTGACCCAACAACGATTCATGGAACGGGGAACAGCCCCAATTGTTTTATTCAGGTTGATATCTATCCCGGTTCGCATTACGAGGGCCGCGCTGATCTGCCAAACGGGGCGTCAACCATGATCATCAATGGTAGGCAAAGTTATGGATTAGGATTCACCGTAAAGGGCATGGCTAAAGGTGGTGTCGGGACCATGGCAAACATCGGTGGCGATGCTCCGAATCCTCAGAATCCAAACGGAACATGGAGGATGGAGCAATACACGCAACGATATTTAGTTAACGACAAGGGTGTAGCAACATTGGATCCGGATATGCGTCGCGATATGAAATACGGGATCGCGATGAATGCCAGTGGTGAGAACATATCCTGGTGGGATCACCCTGGGGCAACATATAATCCATCATCGAGGCGCCAGGTATTTGAGGTTAAGCTAACCAGAGGAAACGAGCACTGTGAGGCTGTGTTTCATTTCGAACAGTCCGGGACCAGCATAACGTGGGGGCCGGGCACCTTCCCGTAATCGATAGTTGTCGCAAAGGAGTAGGGAAATGCTTTCTTTCTTCGATCACCTTTTTCTCATGGTTACGCTTGGGATGCTGATGGGCTGTGCGATTCACAAGGGACCCGTTGTTTATGAAAACGCGCAAACAACGGACACCTCGTGTGTTTCAAAAGAAGATTTGGCAGCGGCAATAAAAAGTCTGTCATCTCCGCTTAATGACGCGAAGTTGACCCAAGTCAGGCAAGTAATCTTTGACAATGCCAAACGATCCGAAAAATGCCGAACGCAGGTCGTCACTGCCCTGATGACAGCCATGGACAAGCCGAACCTCGACTTTGAACATGATCCGGAAAGTTATAACACCTGGACATACGGGGCCGGTTTCCTGGGCGAGTTGAAGGCCGCCGAAGCTCTCGATTTGCTCCTGGCACACTTGAAGGACACCGACGGGCTATCGGCCAGCATGAGTCACTTTCCGGCGCTCGACGGCGTGATCGCTATGGGCTCGATTGCGATACCAAAGTTAAGTGAGATATTGAAGAAACATCCGGATCGTTACATGCGAAGGAGCGCCGCTTTCTGTCTTGCTGAAATTGGCGGACCGACTGCAACAAGCGCGCTGCGTGAAGCTCTGGCGAATGATACCGATCAATGTAATCGCCAATTCTTAGCGATTTCGATCAAAGCCCTTGAGAATCGACAGCAGCCTAATCAAATTACTGCTGGCGACCGTGCGGAATGGTACTCAGCTTTCTATTGTTCCGAGGAGAGCGCTAAGTAGAAAGAAATGGAAACGCTAAAGAAGCTTCGGTCGGACACAAAAACGGTAACAACAACGGTTAGTAAGGTAATCCCGGAACCTCGGAGGATGAATGCCGGCCTAATCTCATAAGGCTGCCCGCGTACTCTCGCGATCTTGGCAGTATCATTGCCTTTTCAAGAAGACACACCGTCCCCCAAACGTCCCCCAGCGACACGCAAATCAGGCAACGCATGCACGGTATGCAGCGCATGCACGCACATTCTTTCTAAGCCAATTCGTAAGTGTTGAAAATAAAGGATCGAAAATTTAGATTCCCAAGCTGAAAGTTGCGAGTTCGATCCTCGTCGACCGCTCCAAATCTGCTGAGTGATTCTCAAACTCAAGTTTCAAGAGTTAGAGAAATTTTGGAAACGCCCGCAAGCCGTCCCGCGATTCCTTTCCGCTTGAGCGTCAGTCGTCAAGCTAGAAGGTCTGAGCGTTACGACCTTTGCCGCCTAATAATCCGACACAATCAGGATTGTTTCATAATGCTGAATGGGTAATTGGCCTTTGATTACCCGTTCGCGCCAAAGCGGGGAAGCTTCCTTAGAGGCCTATGTTAAGTTTCGGTTACAGGTAGCAAAAATTATTGCGTTTGTTTTTGATTTGGTATATAAGCCGCTCAATGTAGCTCCGTCCTGATTGCTTTTGTAACTCAACAGCTAAGGAGTCGCCCAATGCGCTACGCTCGCCCTTGCTCTCGTCGAGCAGTCATCTCGATAAGTCTCTTGGTTTGTTTATCGATCGTGCTGTCGTCTCCAATCATTGTTCCTGTTTCAGCAGACAGCGCCTCGCAAGCACAGAAGCAGGATCGGAAAAAAGATTCCGGGAACGACAAGGCCCGCAAAGTTAAGCCCACGCCGCCAGATAAGGGGCGGCCAAAGCTGACTTTGCCAAATCTCGATGAGATTCGCGGCATTCGCGAGAATCATCCGGAAATCAAACCCGCGATCGCTTCGTCAGTCAGAAACAAACGGAAGCCGATGCAAAAGTGGGATGGCCGGAAGGTTGGCGATCCCGGAACTACGGGCTCGCGGCCACAAGCCAGCGGTAAGCGGAGCGACAGGCAATCGGCGCGCGGCGGCAATAGTGATCTAGCCGCTTCCAGATTCAATCACTCGCGCAAGTCAAGGACGGCTGCTCCGCCTTTGCCTGATGACGCCTTCGTGCAAAGTTTTATTGGTAATGCCCTGGGGAGGGGGATTAACGGCACGGAGCAAACCTACTGGGACGACGTACTCCGCGCAGCTTATTACCAGGGACAGGACTCATTGCTGACGGCTTCTCGGGAGATGGGACGCACCATCTTTCAATCGGCCGAGTATTACAACCGCGGGCGCTCAAACCACGAGTATGTCTATGACCTATATATGACATATCTCATGCGCGATCCGTCCAATCCTTATGATGGGGGCTGGGACTTTTGGACCAGCATCTGTGACGCGTATGGTCGCGAAGCGGTGCGTGCGGCGTTCGACGAATCAGGAGAATTCTCCAACCTTGTCGCGGCGTTGACACCGAACGGCGGCATCACCGGCGGCGTGGGATCTATCGCAAGTGCGCGGGTCGATCCGTTCAACCAAAGTGGCGATCAGACCCAAGCGCGCGACTGCGAATGGAGTCTGCCGCTCATCAGTTTGCCAGGCCGCGCGGGTCTGGATCTCGGCCTGGGAATCTCCTATTCGTCGTTGATATATACACGCTCTGGACCATATCTCTATTTCGACGAAGATATCAGTCAAATTAGCCCGGGATTTCATCTTGGCTTTGCGGCAATTCAGGGACCATCCTTTGATCCAGCATCCAGCCGGAAAGTGTATCTGCTGGTTGCGGCCGCCGGCCGGCGCGCCGAGCTGCGACAGGTCGGTTCATCGAATGTTTACGAAGCGGGGGATTCCTCATACCTGCAGCTTACCGACAATGGCAACAACACCCTGACGCTGCGCACGACGGACGGCACGCAGATCAACTATTCGCGCTACGCGAGCGATTGGCAGGCCACGCAGATAAAGGATCGAAACGGCAACTATCTTGCGATCGACAATGATTGGCGTGGAGACATCCACACTATTACCGACACCCTGGGCCGCGTGATTTATTTCAACAACGACGGCAATGGCAATCTGAGTTCAATTACGCAATACACCGGCGGCGGGTGGCATACCTGGGCGACGTTTGGCTGGGGCTCTCCGCATAGCATGAGCGTCTGGAACATGAGCGGCGTTGTCGGCACTTACCATGGTGAATCCATCCCCGTGCTGCGCCAGGTCAACCTGATGGACGGTTCTTACTACACCTTCGAATACACGGGTGTGGGACAGGTAAACATCATCCGCAGGTACAGCAGTGACAACGCTCAACGATCTTACATGGTCTACGACTATGAGGGGACCACGGATGACTCGCCCAGGATCTATCAAACGCGGGTTTGGGGCGACGGTTGGGGCGGTTCCCCTGGGGTGCCCTGGGAGGTTGCTACGCAATTCAATCTGCCCGGCGATGGTTCCCACCAGATGGTCACACCTGACGGCACGACGTATCGCGAATATTACGGCAGTGGCTGGCAGAATGGTTTAGTGACGCTGGCGCAGGTTTATTCCGGTGGCTTACAAAAATGGACAACGACCAGTTACACACAGGACAACACTGGCGTCAATTATCAGACCAACCCGCGGGCGACGGAGACGAATGTTTATGATGCTGCCGGCAATCGCCGGCGCACGACCGTCGAATATCACACGTCGTTCGGTTTGCCGCATTACATCGTCGATTATGCCGCGGATGGCTACAACTGGCTGCGCCGAACACACGTCGAGTACAAGTTCGATTCGCAGTACATAGACCGGCGGATCATTGGGTTGCCGTTTCAACGCGAGGTCTACGACAACAACTGGACCATGATGGAACGAACGCAGTATCAGTACGATTGGGGCGGCGAGTACCTTCAGGATTTGGCGGCCGCGCCGACCCAGCACGATGGCGGCTACAATACCGGGTTTATCTCAGGCCGCGGTAACCTTACTTCGGTGCAGCGGTACGATGTCACCGACGCTTACAACACCAGTAAGATTCATGAAGTGCAAACCGGCTATGACGTCGCTGGCAACCTGAGATTCTCACGTGATGCGTCGGGGCACACGGCTTCGGTGAGTTACAACGACACCTTCTCGGACGGCGGCAACTGGCGTAACACTTTCGCTTATCCGACAACACTCACCGATGCCGACGGTTATTCCTCTTACCAGCAATACCACTATGACTTCGGCGCGAAAACACGGACTGAAGGGCCGCCACCTGCGGGCCAGCCCTACGGTGCAATCCAGTATTTCTATTATGACGGCGCCGTCCGCCTTTATGAAATCTACAACGGCAACAGCGGAGCAGTAAGCTATTTCGCTTATGGACCGAACTACACACAAACGTGGACCAGTACGAATAGCCAGTACGATAATTACTCATTTACCTACTTCGACGGCCTCGGACGTACAACCGTCGCATCAAACTATCATCCCAGCACCGGCACCTATGGGACCCAGCTTACCTACTACGACGTGATGGGCCGGGTCTCCCAGCAATCGAACCCGACGGAGATGTACGGTAACTGGAGTCCCAGCGCTGATGAAGCCGGCGGCTGGATCTACACATACCAGACGTATGACTGGAAAGGCCGTCAGCTGGTGACGACTAATCAGGACGGCACGCAAAAGTATGCGAGCTATTCAGCCTGTGGTTGCGCCGGTAGCGAAGTTACGACGCTCACGGACGAGGCTGGCCGGCAGCAAAAGTTCTACAGCGATGTGCTGGGGCGGCGTTCGGTGACTCAGGTGTTGAATTGGAACGGAACCTCATCTTCAACGACGACAAATACCTTCAACGCGCGTGATCAAATCACCAACATTCAGCAGACTGACAGCGCCACCAGCGCTTATCAAAATACGGTGATGACTTACGATGGTTATGGCCGTCTTTACACCAGGCACCTGCCCGAGCAGAACTCCGGCACCGCAACCGTTTACACCTACAGGGCAGACGACACGACCGAAACGGTGACCGATGCGCGTGGTGCGACTACCACCTACAACTACAACAATCGCCATCAGGTTAATGCGATTAACTACACAGCGCCGGCGGGCGTCGGCGCCACACCAAATGTGGCTTTTAGCTACGATGCCGCAGGCAACAGGTCATGGATGACGGACGGCCTCGGGCGCATCGACTATGTCTATGACAGTCTTTCTCGCATGACTTCAGAAACTCGTCATTTCGATTTACTCGGCCAGAATTATCAGCTGCAGTATCAGTACAATTTGGGGAATCAGGTCTCGCGGGTGACCGATCCCTACGGGGCGAGCGCCATCTACACTTACGACGGCGCCGCAAGATTGCTGTCAGTGACTGGTTCCGGGTACTTGAATGGAGGTACGGAGATAACTCAATTCGCGACCGACATCCAGTATCGAGCCTTCGGCGAGGTGAAGCACCTGGTTAATGGTGATGCCAGCGACAAAGCGCAATTTAATCTGAGTTTCAACAGTCGCAAAGAACTCACGCGATTCGAGGCCGGTGGCCGCGTTACCGAACATGATTACTTCGCCGACGGACGGCCCAGTTATGTCCGCGACTATCACTTCAGCAACTTCAATCGCACTTACCAATACGATCACGCAGGCAGGCTTTCCCATGCCACCGCGGGAGAGTCTTCCAACTGGCACGTCAATCCGTATTCCTATGACTATACTTATGACGCGTGGGAGCACGTGTCGCATCGGAGTGGCCATCATTGGAGCGGTACTCCTGATGACTTTGTGGGGAACTTTTCAAATAACCGCAATGTAGGTTGGACGTATCAGGGCTTCGTTTACGGTGCGTGGCGTTACGACGCCGACGGCAACCAAACCGGCACAAATACTTATCTGCCGGAGGACAAAAACTACGATGCGGGTGAACGTCTGAGCACCTATCGACAACTGGAGAACAACGAACATTACGTGGTCAGCCTCTACAGCTATGACGGGGACGGCAGAGTGGGGAGGACCACCGGTTATGTCGAAGGCAGCTCTCCGGGCGATTCGGGTCAGTATTACATTTACTCGACGGTACTCGGCGGGCAACCTCTGGTCCGACTCAATAAGGGTTATTTCGCGCTTTATGCAGAAAGGATTTACATCTACGCGAATGGTGAGGCCATCGCCTATCAGTCACACGACTACAACGGTGGCTCTTCCAAATCAATAACCTGGCTCTACCAGAATCCGGTCACCAGCAGCCACTATGAGCGTGTGCACGGGACTCCCAACAATTGGGCGCCGCTCGAGGACACAATTGTGGATCCCATGGGTGGAGACGTCAGGGACTATGATCCCTACCTGCTCCCCGAGCCTCCAGCTCCGGGGCCGCATCCTCCGACTGAATCATACAGCGAGACTTCAAACTTCAACGGTGGTTGCTACATTGATGGTGCGCCCGCGCTGTGCGAAGAGTTGATGAATCTCGCCAACAACGGCGCCGCCAAGAGCGTGAGAACGAATGACATCTTTGCCGCCATGGATCGGGGAATGTATCTCATAAGGGAGACCAACGCTGTTGGAGGGTGGGTTGATAAGCAGTGGGTCACGCGCACAGCGGTCAGGTTCCACTTCGGCGGCTTTATGCGCCAGAATGATCAGGAGCGAACCGCTGTCATCATGCCTGGAGCCACTGATGAGCAGGAAAAACGCATACAAGCGGGATTCAGTTTGGCCAAGAAAATCTTAAAAACCAACAAGAAGTGTGCAGACTTCTTTGGCGGTGCTGAAAAAGCACTGCAAGTCTTGGACTTTGAAACCGCCTACCAGGTTGATCAGAGTATCGATCCCGATAAGGATGGTCACCCTACCGCTGCAAGCGTAATAGGAGCCACTTACGTGTATCTTAATCCGATAGGGTTCATATTTGACGAGTCGGCTACGATTAATCTAGCCACTCCAGGAAGTAAGCTGCCGAATCCCGAAATGTCCACAATCACCCTGACTGGAGAAGAGGCGGCCGCGTTCGCCTTCTTTCACGAAACCGCACACAAGACACACGGTAGCAGGTTTGGCGGTACCGACAAAGATTATGGTAAGGGTGACAAATACCTACTTCGTGGTTATCAAAACAATTGGAAAATATGGAATGCGTGTTTTTCAGGAGCTAAAGCCACCCCGCGGAGTGGTGGAGGTCTTCCCAAGTAGCCATTGTTAGGCATCGTTTTGAGCGGGAGAAATTGTCATGAGAAGAACATCACGAATCGTGTTACTAGTCTTGTTCGCTGGGCTTGGAATTTGTTCTTTGACGAGTGCCAAACTTAAGCGGGAAACCGTAACCACCAATACGAGGAAGCTTGAACTTACGACGGCCATCGTTGAGAACTACTCGTGTGCGCGCACCTCAATGGCGCTCCGATTACGCCTGACGTACAAAAACACTGGCGCTGAGCCGCTCATTATCGACAAGAGGGCTGTGAAAATCATTGACCGCTACATGGTCAGCCGTAGCTTGAAGGACGCGATGAACAGAAGCTACCTCCAGGAGGTGAGAGCGGAAGACTTTGGCGGAAATTACGGATTGGATCCCAAAGCAGAACCTGACTTGTCCGGATTTACGATACTCAAGCCGGGAGAGGCATACGATATTGACGGACCCACAACTAGTTTTATCGTGGAGGATGAAAGACCTAACGCGAAAGGGTCCCTTTTCGCCGGAGCTTACTTTCTCCAGGTTCAAGTTGATACCTGGTCTTACTCTACGAACACCGCAGAATTGCGTAGACGCTGGAAAAATCAAGGCTATTTGTGGTCTAACCCCCTGGTCTCTGTACCTATGTCCTTTTCAGTTCAAAAGAATCGCCAGGTTAGAACCTGCTCTTGATGCAAAACCGACGGCGAGCGGCTTATAAAGGAAAACGCTTTGGCAGGATCGACGACGATGGAACCCTCAAAGCCCGTATGAACGCATAGGAAGGGCCCCCTTAACTTACAACTGAACCTGGAGGACAGGAGAATGAAGTACGGATTCGTGTTGTTTGTGCTCCTGGGGACGGCGATCACTGCGCAAACAGTTACGGCGGAGCTGACCTCGGGAAAACCCATCGCTTCCGCCCCTCGGAACGCGCGATTGCAGCTTACCACCTCAATTGTGAAAGAGAGGTCGTGCTTTGCGGGTCACTTAGCTCTGGGTTTGAGACTTAGCTTCAGTAATACCGGAAGTGAACCAGTGATCCTCGACAAGCGAAGCGTAATCACGCGTGCGTTCGTAGGGCGTAGTCCGTCGGCCTTAGCGGCCAGGAAGTACGATCAGGCAATCCGGGCCGATCAATGGGGTTCTTACTTCCTGGCTGACCCCGGCAACATGTCAACCCTAACGGTGATTCAGCCCGGGGAAGCCTTTGATCTGGAGACGGACCAAACGCGTGTTTCCCTTGATGTTGTAGGAGCTGCTCATGAATCGAAAGGACTTCCGGTCGCGGGTAACTACTTTCTTCAAATTGAAGTAGCGACGTGGACATACCTACCTGATCCAGCCAGATACAAGAAAGCGTGGGGTGACAAAGGTTACCTGTGGTCTGAAGGGCTGACCTCAGAGCCAATGTCTTTTGTTGTCCAGAAGGATCGGCTGGTCGTGAAATGCTCGTAAGGGCTTCGAGTCGCACAATCGAAAAACATTAAGACCGTGCGACGCTCCTTTCCATAAGCCGGATTATCAGAATACTTTTGCTGCCCGGGGTGGCGCCACCTTATCTTGACTGCCAACTATCATTATCGCCTTGGCGTTTTTCGACACTCCTTCGAGTTGTTCGATAGGAGAAAGCGTGTCTATCTTACCCTGAAAGATTCGTTGACCTGTCAGATGGAACATAATGTTAGGTGCGGCGATCATGTCGGCCATCCGGAAGTAGTTCTACTAATCGTCGGGCTAACCGCCTCTCCCGTTCTGGACGCTACGGCCTCCATTGCTGGCTAAGCCGGCTATTGACCTAATCAAAACTTGTCTCACGGACACCGACGAAGCTGTTCGGATCGCCGCGCAAAAACTCATCGACATTATCGGACACCCAAGTAAGCTCCGCAGTTGAAGTTGGCGGCTGTGATTCTCGGCCTCCTGATTCACCAGGAGTTATTTGCGGGAGTTTTCATGACCACTACATTTTCACGAGATCTTCGATTTTCCTGTCCAAATCGTGGGCGACGCGATCTGGATTTATGATACTAAGGTCTAATTGAATCGCCTCGGTGCGGGTGATATTGTTCACAATACGAAGCATGGCGTAAAAGAATGAGAGTTGAACTCTTTCCACCCGACTCTGTCACAGAGCCGCGTCATTGGCTACGGCATGATCAGGCCTTCGCAATGATGTTGCGGCCCGGTTCAATTGAATGGGGCTCGAAGCGTTCCGCGCTGGAAAAGTTCGACTACGGGCCGGGCGACTTAGCCCTGTGCCATCGTCATGTAGGTGAGTGGGTTGGCCGGATGAAGGTGACGCATCTGCAGGTCGGTGTTTCCGATGCGGCACTGATGGCCGGCTCTGACGGAGCTTACGGCGAGGTAGAACTGCACCCTTCACGGAAGTTTGCGGACCTGCGCCTGAGTGCGATGGTGGCGGCCGTTCATGCGGAGATGGTTGCCGGCTTTCCGAACGGGCGGCTGTTTCTGGATTCTGTCGAACAGGCAATGGCCGTCGCGCTGGTCAATGGCCATGCAGTGAGGCACCGTCCTGTGCAGATATACCGAGGCGGACTAGGCTCAGCGCGCTTGCGAAGGATTAAAGAGTTGGTTCAGTCGAAGCTCGAAGACGACTTGAGTCTCGACGAGATGGCGCAAACAGTAGGATTGAGCACAGCTCATTTCGCACGGATGTTTCGCAAGTCAACGGGCGAGACCCCGCATCGATTTGTTCTGCGCCAGAGACTTGAGCGTGCTAAAGCGATGTTGCGTGCTCCCGATGCGCGCGTGTTGGACGTGGCCGTGGCCTGTGGCTTCAAGACCCAGCAGCACTTTGCACAGGTCTTTCGTGACCTCTGGGGAGTTAGCCCGACAGAGTATCGCCAGGCTGTTGTCGGCCTCGAAGTGACTTACGTGTCGGATCCCAGCTCCGAAGATACACCACACCTGGTGATACCTGATTCGCAGCCGGAACTTCACTCTCACCGGTTGCCGTTCGCCTCTTTGTTAACGTCAAAGCGTATCCGGAATCTGTAACTGATCGCGACTTGTGTCCGCCTCAACACCCTGCGTCCTCCAGCCCAGGGTTGCCGCTTTGGGCTATCCTGGGTCCACGACCCATTTTGTGTATCAACCGCAACGCGGTTTTGCGCCTATCTGCGGCATTCCTAATAAGAATCACGCAACCGCGTTGCGGTTGAAAATCCTTTTTCTTCCACTTGCCCAAGGTAGCCGAAGCGGCAACCCTGGGCTGGAGGACAAAGCCCCTTTGGGGCATAAACGAAAATCCTGCACAGCGGCTTTGCTGCAAAAGTCTTTTCCACCTCCGGATGCGGGACTGAATGGAAATAGCCCAGCGCTTCAGAGGTGTGTCAAAACTCGGAGTTCCAGCGCCAAAGGTGCGAAATGTAACAGCCTGGGCCACCGGCCCAGGTTGAGGTAGTTGCAGGATCCAAGCGCTGAAAGCGCGAAATAACGTCAGCGCTTCTAGTGCTGTCTTCGTTTAACGGTTCTATTTCGCGCCTTCAGCGCTTTCTAAATCTGACTTGACGAGCACCTGGGGCGTTGCCCCAGGCTATTACATTTCGCACCTTTGGCGCTGGAACTCCGAGTTTTGACACACCTCTGAAGCGCTGGTCTATTTCCATTCAGTCCCGCATCCGGAGGTGGAAAAGACTTTTGCAGCAAAGCCTAGCACGCCACCCGATCAGAAGGCGGCGCCTTTCTCCACGGCTACTACCAACCAGTGTGAATCTTCCAGTGGTCCACAATGTTCTCGCCTTCAAGCACGTTGTAGTGGGAATGTTGAGCCGCTGTCAGACACGAATGATTTGCCAGAACTCTAACGCGCACCCCCACTCTTAGACGGTCGAAAATGTTCGCATCCTTCACAATTACGGTGCCGTGTTCTTGCGACATCTCGCTGACAGTTAGATTTAGATCCTCGCCTCTGAGGTCCAAAACCTTTCCATAGCCACAATCCGGATTGAGACCTACCGGACCACGGTCCTTCGATAGCGCGATGGCTCCGGCATCGATGATCACTTTTCGTCTGGCTCTGTCACGATGCACGACTGAAGCCAGAACTGTAAGCGCGCAGTCATCGAACGAGCAGCTACCTAACGTCGCCTGGAACGCGTCAAAAAAGATGTAGTTTCCAGGCCTTACTTCGTCAATGCCGTCCAGGTGATCGACACTCGTGATGGTTGGAGTTGAGCCAATACTCACAATTGGCACCGGGCCGACTTCCTTCCGCAGCGCCTCTCCAAAGTCGGCCATAACATCGCGTTCATGTTTGGCGAGCGCCAACACCTCTGGTTTTGTCTGACAGTTATAACTATGACCGGCGTGTGTCAGGATCCCCCCAAACCGCAAGTTTGACGCGTCTGTTATTCGTCGGGGAATTTCGATGGCTTCTTGATTGGTGGGTTCGACCCCACACCGGTGATATCCACAATCGACTTTCAGGAAGAGATTCAAGTGAACGTTCGCTTGCTTTGCCGCGTCGTTCAGCTGATCGGGTACCTCAACATCGTCCGTGAGCAGCGACAGTTCGCAGTCTCTTGAGATTTCAATTGCTTCGTTAAATTTCCCTGATTCGATTGGGACAGCATAGGTGATTTTCGAGAATCCATTGGCTGCGAACGCCCGTGCTTCGGCAAGTGTCGAGACGGTCACGGCGCCGGAGTGGCCAGCAGTTTGAATGCGGGCAACTTCGATACACTTGTGAGTCTTGATGTGCGGTCGCAGGTCGGCGCCAAGTTGCTTGACGCGCCGGCTCATGCCTTCGGCGTTGCGCTTAACCTTCGCAACGTCGAGTACGAGACCTGGTGTTTTCAGAGTTTCAAGTTTCATTGTTTATCTGGCGCTCTTCCCTGGCAGCGTATCGCTGAGTTAATTCAATTCATGTCGCGCAACGATTGTGTATTGCGAACCTGAGCTGCTCAATTCACTTCGGATCAAACACCCGCTGGTGACCTTCAAAGCAAACGGTTCAAATTGAGTCGCTTGATGCAGGTTAGCGAGGTCGCGCGCGCCGGCGGGATGCCGCAATCTGGCAATAGTGAGATGCGGATGAAACTCTCGTTCGTCGCGTTTGAATCCAGCTTTTGCGCACTCGTCTTCAATGGCCTGGTAGAGACGCAAACACGCCGGTGCAGTTTCAGGCGAAATCCCAATCCATAGAACATTTGGTTTCCCGTGCGGTGGAAAAACGCCGCAACCCTCTATCACAAGATCGAACCCGGTCGTGCGAGTCACCGCGCGCATTAAAGCTTGCGACAATGTATCTACTCGGTTGATGGCGACGTCCCCAAAGAACTTCAGCGTCAGATGCAGGTTCTCTTCTCGGGTCCAACTGGCTCGAACATCCGGACATTCCTCGCGGAGTCGAGTGATGTGCTGCCGGATCGTTCGACGTATTTCTGCGGGAAGCTCGATGGCAATGAAAAGCCGCCACACCTCGTTCGTCTCTTGATCCCGTTGACGCATTACTTCGCCGGTGTCATGACGACCGTGTCCTTCGTGGCGGCTTCCACGGCGGCTTTGCTGAAGGGCAAAGCCCTCGGCGTCACGTTGCGCCAATCGTCAAGCTGATCTTTCCAGTGAGTATTGGCGGGAATGCCAGACTGGCCCAAAGGAATTCCGTTCTGCGTCTTGTCCCAGTCGCTGGTGTCGGCTATCAAACGCATCGACACAGATGGTCCGACGTTCACAGTGGCGCCGGATCCGGGAATGCCGCTTTGAGGGAAAGCCGGAATCGTGAATTGCGCACCGACCAGAGGCGCTGCCGCCAAAGGGTGAGGGAAGCGCACTTTGTAGATGTTTCCCCAGGTCCATTGCGATTCGTCGGGGCCGGGTGATTTCAAGAGTGTCTGGCGCGCATCGTCGTAAGCAGTGCGGTAGAGATCTGCATAAGTCGGATTGTCTTTCGGTAGCCACTCGCGCGGCTGTTCCGCGATGATGCGATCGATCAGAGTATCTGACCCAGGCCAGCCATAAGTCTTCGACAAATCCGGACCGAGCGCAGCGTTGAGTATTCGTTGTTTGAAGGCTGTGCGCATCTGGCTGACAAGCGGCGCGACCCGTGAATCGGGCACGAGCAGGCCGTCCCAGGTTTCGAGATCGGTAATGAGCTTGGCGAGTTTGTCATCAGCGCCAGGCTGTGACCCGGGTTTCAGGGCTTTGGCCGCGGCGCTTGCGAACGTGACCAGCGAGATTGAATAGACGTCGCCCTGAATCCGGCGAAAGTCGTCAGTCGTGAGTTTCGGCTTGGCCGAAAGCAAATCAAAAATTCTTCGTGCGCGGTACGGCTGGGCCCAGAGATGACTCAGAAAATATGAGTAACTCTGTCCGACCACACGCTGATTCGCGGTAATGATCATTCCGGAGGGCGGATCGTAGCTGTGCGGAAGTTTGTCAAAGGGAATAAAGTCCGTCCATTCGCCGTCATCAGTAGCGCCGTCGTACGGCACGCTGCCGTCACCGGTCTTGCGAATCGGGATGCGTCCCGCGCCGTAGTAACCGATGTGCCCGTCAACATCAGCATAAACAAAATTCTGAGTTGGCCCGGAGTAGTGACTGAGAGCTTCGGTAAACTCCTTCCAGTTGCGCGCGCGGTTCGCGTCGAAAATACCTGCGGACTCCATCGTGGCCGGATCGAGCGCCGGCCAGCGCAAGGCATAACGCGCTCCGTCCCTCTCGAGCATGATTGGCCCATGCCGCGTAACCGTCACGTCTAAGGTCTGAGTTTCGGTGGTTGGGCTGAGCGGGTTTGGCCGGACCTTGATCTGCTCGTGCCGAATTTCCGCGTCACGCAAACCTGAAGGCGTCTGATAGCGTTTAGGATTGTCCTTGTCGAATTTTTCCAGATACACATCCTGGACGTCCGGCCCGAGATTCGTCGCGCCCCAGGCAATGCGATCGTTGTGACCGATCACGATTCCCGGCGCACCAGGGAACGTAACGCCGGCGACATGGACGCCTGGAGACATCAATTCTGTTTGATACCAAATCCCCGGCGCGGCGGCGGGTATGTGCGGATCATTGGCCAGCAAAGGCTTTCCAGAAACGGTTCGTTTGCCTGAAACAACCCAGTTGTTGCTGGCCTGGAAAGTCTCGAAATCGAGCCCACCCAAGCCAAGCATCTCTCTCGATTGCCGTTCACTTTCGATTTGCTTTGCCAGTTCCGCAAGAATCTCCGAATCGATTTGCGGAAGACCGCGCTTGTTCTCCCAAGCCCCCGCTTCCTTTCGATCTGATCCAATTACCAGCACGTCGAGTGGTGACGTTTCCGAGAGCAACGCCTCACGTTTTTCTTTCGGCAGGCTCACCAGTGAAGCGCGCATGATATCGGCCTGCCAGCTCGAAGAGAGATACTCAGCCAGCAGCTTTCCCACACAGACCGAATCCGCCGGCGTCCAATGACGGGGTTTGTATTGCAGCAGACGAAACTCAGGCGGCATCGTCTGATCCGTAAGTGAATCAATAAAAGCATTGACGCCGTTGGCGTACGCGTTCATCGCTGAATTCAAATTCGCGGGCAAGTGCCTGGCGCTTTCTTCAACGACGGCAGTCAGGCCCATTGTGCGATGACGCTTATCTTCGGCCAGGGCGCCGGCGCCAAAAATCTCAGCCAACTCGCCACGGACGTTACGCCGTAAAAGATCCATCTGCCACAGCCGATCGCTCGCTGTCACGTAGCCCTGGGCAAAATAGAGATCGTCGTCGTTCATTGCTTCGATGTAGGGAATGCCGCGCTCGTCGCGCCGGATCGTCACTCGGTCCTTGAGGCCGGCGATGGAAATAGTTTTGGCGTTTTCCTGCGCGGTTGATTTCGGCAAGAGCGCGCCGGCGGAGAAGACCAATAAGCTTGCAATTAAGGTAATTGGGAACTTTTTCATTGACGTTTTATGACTCTCTGAGTTTTGAGCGCATGGTATCACAGGGCATGGTGTTCATACGTAGTGTTTGATTTCCGGGTAGTGTCCTACTTTGCGGGTTTTTCTTTGCGTCTTTGCGGCTTGGCGTGAGCGAAACCTTAATAAGGAAGGAAGGCCGATGTTCACGCAAAGGCGCTAAGACGCAAAGGATCGCAAAGTCGAATTAGGACACTACCGATTTCCGGCGTTGGAGTACCAACTTTAGTTGGGCCCTGCAGTTGGAAAGAACTGCCCGACTAAAGTCGGTACTTTAACGCCGGCAGCAAAGCAGGACGTCAACTTCTAATCATGCGATTGACGCATGGCGCGCGCAAGCATTACAATTCGCTCGAATTCAAAGTATTTTTCAGAATTCAACTGCAAAGATGATTCGAATCAAATCGTTTATTGACGCCGTAGTAATGGCTACCCTGACCCTGGTTTGTGCCGCTGCGGCGCAGGCTCAGCAACGACCATTACTAACTGAGGACGTTGACATCATTCCGCCGGGCTCGATGAGGTTCGAAGCGGGGGTTGATTTTGTCCAAAGGGCGCGCTATCCGGTTTCAGGATTGAGCGGCGATTTGACCCGGGCCGGCGTGATTGGCATCAACATCGGATTCGCACCGAACGTCGAATTTCAGATTGAGGGCGTTGCCCAGAATTTTCTCAGCATCAATGACCGAGGCCTGAGCGTAATTCCTTTGAATCTCGCAGCCGGAGCAAACTCAACTCATGATACCGGCGACTTTACACTCTGGGCGAAAATCAAACTGCGGAACGAAACCAGGAATTGGCCGTCGTTTGGATTTCGTTTCGGCGTGCAGTTGCCGAATTCGAATCAGGCTACCGGCATTGGCCTGAATCAAACCAACGCGTATGGACAGGTTTTAGTCGGCAAGAAGTTTGGTCGCAACGCTCGCGTGAATCTGTTCGGGAACCTCGGTGTTGGGATTCTTACTGCGCCTACTCAAAATTTCACGCAGAACGATGTCATAACGTATGGATTTGCCGGCATCGTTCGCATCGACAAAACGTTTAGCCTGGTGGGTGAAGTAAACGGACGGGCGAACACTCGACCCGGTACCGGCCCGCTGGGCACTGAATCGCAGGGAGAAGCGCGCCTGGGCATGCAGGTGCGAGCCTCCGGACTGCGGTTCGATTTTGCAGGTATCAAGGGATTAACAAAGTTCAGTCCGCGATCGGGAGTCACCGTCGGCGTAACTTACGACACTCCTTCCATCTTCACGCCGGCGAAATAAGACAAGTTGCGCGTTTGCGGGTTTAGCGTCCAACCTTTAGGTTGCTGATTACAGGTGCAAGCTAAAGCTTGAACTCTGCACAAGGTTTTTCATGTTTGATTGGCTGCAAGCCGTTGCGAAGCGTCTCGGCTATTTCATAGTTCATGTTCCGATTTACATCGCCGGCCCGTCGATGATTCTAATCGGCGCGCTGGATTCGTCATTGCTCTCGCTGCCTGAGATCAATGACTATCTGGTCGTGGCGCGCTGTTTCACGCACCCGGAAACAGCCTTCTTTTTTCCGTTGTTTCCGGCGCTGGGATCGGTAGTTGGCTGTTTCCTGTTGTACACGATTTTCAGTCGCGGCGGTCGCGCAGTCCTGCACCGGCGCTTTCGAGAGGATCGAGTGCAGCGAGTTGAGCAGGCATACGCGCGGTTTGGCATTTTTGCGCTGGCTATTCCGGCCTTGTTGCCGCCGCCTTTGCCGTTCAAGATCTTTGTGGCCACCGCGGGGGCCCTGCAATTTTCGCGGCGCCGGTTTCTTTTGACGATCCTCATAGCGCGTTCGCTTCGCTACTACACCGAGGGCATACTGGCCGTATTTTACGGCGAGCGCGTCCTTCGCTTTTTGCGAGACAATGGTTTGGTCATCGTGACGATTGTCGGGGCGCTCTGCCTCGTGGGATTGTTGATTTATCTTTTATCGAGCAAGGGAAGAGCAGCGGCCAAGTCCGCGAATGAATAAAGGAAGGATTCTGATAACTAAAATTGAAAGCTCTAATTCATAAAATAACCGGCGGCCTGGGAAAGTTTTCTCATTGGCTGCTGGCCTTTGGCCCATTCGGATTATTTGCCATCGCATTTCTCGATTCTGTTTTGGTTCCCATCCCCGGCGGCGTGGATGCCATGCTGCTTTTGCTGGCGGCGTCGCGTCCTTCATGGATGTTGATTTATGTCGCGGCGGCCACGCTGGGATCGACGGCCGGGTGTGTCGGTTTGTATTTGGTCTCGAGACGCGCCGGACATCGAGCCCTCGCGCGCTTTTCGGAATCAAAACAAAAGCGCGTTAAGGACCTAATCGATCGGTATGACGTGCTGGCGGTTCTGGTCGCGTCGGTCCTGCCGCCACCGTTTCCTTTCAAATTGTTCGTCGTTTCGGCTGGCGTATTCCGTCTCAACCTCGTGCGGTTCACGCTCGCGATTGCGGGTGGGCGGACATTTCGCTATTTGCTCGAGGGTTATTTGGCTGCGCGCTACGGGGATCACGCGAAAGAGATTCTGCAACACTATTATCCGGCAATCGGAATTGGGCTGGCCGTGCTTATTATCGGTTTCTTTGTGGGCCGGAATTTAATGCGGCGTGGCCGGCAGGCGGAGCCTGTTCCGGGAGCCGAGAGCTAACGGCAGTATCTTACTTTGCGGTTGTTCTTTGCGGCTTTTGCGCCTTAGCGTGAGACGTTCCTGGAAGAGAGTAGATTTCACGCAAAGACGCCCAGGCGCGAAGACACGCAAAGTCAAACCAGGACGCTGGCTATGCGGGCCGGTGAATTGAAATTGCGGGCCTCGTGTAATGTTCGGACGCCTCCAATTTCCAAATCATCCAGCAACCGCAGCAGCACGTGAGCGGTCGCCCGGGCGTCACCCGCAGCCCGATGACGCTCTTTGATTTCGATGCCGAAGTGATCGGCCAGCGCGTCCAGATTGAAGCTTTCGAGGGCCGGCGTTACCCGGCGCGCAAGTTGTACTGTGCAGAGATCCGGATTGCGCATGCGACATCCGGGGAAGACGCGCGCAATTTCCTGGTTAAGCAAGTTGAGATCAAAGTTTGAGTTATGGGCCACGAGCACCGCGTCGCCGGCAAATTCTAACCACGACTCGACTACGCTCTCGAATGGTGGCGCCGCGCTTAACATTTCGTTGGTGATACCGGTCAGAGCAGAGATGAATCTCGGAAGCGGCAGATACGGATTAACCAGGGTTTGGAACTCGTCGCAAATCTCGCCGGCGGAAATGCGGGAAGCGCCCAGCTCAATCATCCGCGTGGGAATTGATTTACCGGTTATGGCCTCGACGTCGAGTACTACGAAATCGATCTCTGGCAAGGGAAGGTTTTCGATTTCACTATCGTTGATCGTTAAATAAATTTCTTCGATACTGAACCTGGGGTCGTTTTGAATGAGGTCGTTGACCAATGCTGCGGCCAGTTCGTCGGTTGCATTGGAGAGATGCAGAATCGAATCAGCGATGTGCGCGAAAGTTGCCCGACCACCGCGTTCGTCGATTAGATCGAAGATTTCCTGAACCAGCGAGGAATCAGAGATTAGATTAAGCGGCCGCTCCATGAAATCTGATTGTAGTCGGTAATTGAACGTTTTCGAAAGTCGACTGTCGCCGCTATTGTTTTAAATTCGGTTTTTGTCCGCCTTTGCGAGAAATCACTAAGACACAGAGAATCGCACATCGGCACTGTGTCCCGCGACGCGATGAGCGACGAGTCTGAGGTTCATTCACACCGGGCTTTAGCCCGGTGATGGACGAGGATAATAAGACGAAGAACCGTTTTAACGGTTTACCCTTCGGTGACAAAAATAAAGCCGTCGAATATCAGCAGGTTACGTCAACGTCGCAGCAAGAAAAAACCGTTAAAACGGTTCCTTAACTTTTATCGGCGGCCGACACCGGGCTGAAGCCCGGTGTGAATGAAAGGCCGCTTCTTTGGACTCTTGAGGCAAAGCCAGAGGAGGCCTGGGTCACGACCCATTCGAGATGCGTACTGACGAAGTAATTCAGAAATTCAAAAACACTGGCGCGTTGCTTGAGGGCCATTTTCTCTTGTCGAGCGGTTTGCACAGCCAGGCCTATCTGCAATGCGCGATCGCTTTGCAATCAACTGCCGATGCAATTGAGTTTGGCGCGGCCCTGGCCGAACATTTTAGAGACGCACGCGTCGAAACCGTGGCCTCGCCGGCAATCGGCGGACTCGTGATCGGTTACGAGGTTGCCCGGCAACTCGGCGTGAGATTCATCTGGACTGAGCGTGAGCAGGGCCCGATGACCTTGCGCAGAGGATTCAGCGTTGCGCAGGGGGAGCGGGTCCTGGTCGTCGAAGACGTGATTACGACCGGCGGCTCCACGCGCGACACGATTGCCGCGCTGCAGGCCGCCGGCGCCGAGGTCGTGGCTGCCGCTTCAATAATTGACCGATCTGGTGGCGCGGCTGACGTGGGCGTGCCCAGAGTTTCGCTTGCCACCCTGAATGTCCCGGTGCTAACAGCTGAAGCCTGTGACGCCTGCAATCGAGGGGAGCCGTTGGTTAAGCCCGGGAGTCGAAAGGTCTAGCTTTGGAGTGCGGCGACTTGTCGCCGCTTTTTCAAGGTGATGGGCCCAGTTAGCTAATACCTCGAAAAGCGGTGACGAGTCACCGCACTCCAAATGAACTACAGGCTCTTGCTTCAATACGATGGCACAGACTTTCATGGCTGGCAGATGCAGGGCGAATTGCGCACCGTTCAGAGTGAACTCGCGCGCGTCCTTTCACTGCTGGATGGTCGCGAAGTCGTGGTCCACGGATCGGGTCGCACCGACGCCGGTGTTCATGCCGAAGGACAGGTTGCCAATGTACAGCTGCAGAGGGAAATTTCACCGCCCAAGTTGCGAAACGCAATCAATGGAAATCTGCCAGGGGACGTACGGGTGCTTTTTGTCGACGTCGTCCCGGATGATTTTCACGCGCGATATTCCGCCAGGGGTAAGAAATATGCTTATCGAATCGTGCACGAAAGGGTGATGTCGCCGTTCTGGAAGCGTTACGCTCACCAGGAATCGCGGGCCCTCGATCTCGCCGCCATGCGACAGTGCGCTCAATTGTTTCTCGGAGAGCACGACTGGACAGCGTTTTCCGCGGCCCAGTCCGATTCCGAAACGCGGGTACGGAACATTACCGAGTTGAATGTTTCCGACGGGTGGGACAGCCGCGGGCGATGCCATCTGATCGAGTTGACGATGTCGGCAAGCGGTTTTCTGCGTTACATGGTGCGCTCAATCGTAGGGACGCTTTTGGCGGCCGGACGTTATGAAATCGATGAAGGCACTATTGCTCGTGCAATTCAGGGTGGCGATCGCTCGCTGGCAGGAGCGACCGCGCCGGCACACGGGCTGACGCTAATGAGCGTGCAGTACGATCAGTGAAGTGGCACAGACTTCAGTCTGTGATTTATGTTTGACCTATCATTACGCAGAAACATCACGCGATGATGCTGCTGACTGGAGCGCAAGCGTCTCGCTTGCCCCCTCCAGTTTCGATCGCTGAAGAATGCAAGCGAGACGCTTGCGCTCCAGTCGAAAGATGTCACAACAGACTTCAAGTCTGTGCCCTGTAGATGTGTAGTCCGATGGTGAGTTTGCGCCCAACGGCCCAGCCGATTAAGATTCGCTTGGCTAAAGATTGAATGCATAAAGACTTTGACAGCGTTACGCAAGCCGGCTCGCTCGATGAGAAGTTACTAGCGGCGATCGATTGGAACCGGTTACCCAGGCACGTCGCCATCATTATGGACGGTAACGGTCGCTGGGCCGCGCAACGCGGACAACCCAGAATCGCCGGGCATCGGGCCGGCGTCGAGGCCGTGCGCGCCGCCGTCGACACCGGGGCGCGACTCGGTTTGGGTGCTTTGACCCTCTACGCCTTTTCGACGGAGAATTGGAAACGCCCCCGATACGAGGTCGATGCCCTGATGCGCATGCTCAGAAAATATCTGCGCATCGAACTCGAAGAAATCCATAAACAGAACATTCGCTTTCAGACGATCGGACGAATCGAAGCACTTGCGCCGCGAGTGCGCGACGAAATTGCCAGAGCCTCCGAACATACCGCAGCCAACACCGGCATGGTTTTGAGTGTCGCGCTGAACTATGGCGGCCGCGCCGAGATTGTTGATGCCTGTCGGGCCGCGGCGAAAAAGTTCCAGGAAAGTGGCGAATCATTGGACGCCCTGAGCGAAGCAGACATCGAGCAGGGGCTCTACACGCGGGGTGTGCCGGAACTGGATTTGCTGGTGCGCACCAGCGGCGAGTTGCGCATTTCAAATTTTCTTTTGTGGCAGATTGCCTACGCTGAAATTTATGTGACCGAGACACTCTGGCCCGACTTTCGACGCGTGCATTTGTTGCAAGCCATACTCGATTATCAGCAGCGCAGCCGGCGCTTTGGCGGTCTGAAGCTGGTTAACGTTCCGCGCGCCGTAGCCAGCCGTTAATCTGATCGGTTGCAGGCTCCCCAATTGTGAAAAAGTCGCCACCAGGACCAACACGAAGCTCGTTGCTGGCGCGGATTCCGCCTTCGATTGCGAGAATTCTGACTGCCGTAGTCTTGCTGCCAGTTTTAGTAGCTTCAATCCTATTCGAGAGCCTCGATTTTCTTTTTGTGCTTCTCGCAGCAGCGGCATTGATTGCGGCGCTGGTCGAGTTTTGGATTCTTTTAGCCAAACAGCGGATTCGCGCTGACGCAGTTGCCGGCGGCCTGGGCGCGCTGGCGCTTCTTTTTGTTTTCTATTTGACGCCCCGGGATGGTCAACTGCCGGACATTTTGATGATCCTGATTGTGCTGCTGCTGTTGACGGGAGGCACGCTCACGGCGGCGATGCTGCGTGGTGCGCCGTTCGATAAGATGATTCCGTCGACCGCGCTCACAGTAATGAGCGTCATGTATATCATCTTGTTCGGGGGACATTTGATTGCGGTCCGCGTCGGCTTCCGGCCCACGCTGTCGAAGCAATTGCTGGGTTTTTACTTTCTCGTAATTATGGGTTCGGACGCTGCGGCCTATTACGGGGGCCGTCTGTTCGGCCGGCATAAGCTCGCTCCCACGGTTAGCCCCGGAAAGACCTGGGAAGGAGCAGTTGCAGGAATGCTTGCCAGCTTGCTGCTGGCGGTGGCCGCACACTACTGGTTCTTTCTCAATTTGCCTTTGAAGTTCGCTTTACCGCTGGCCGCCGTGATGAACATCCTCGGCGTGCTGGGTGATTTGACAGAGAGCGCCCTCAAGCGAAGCACCGGCGCGAAAGACACGGCCCAGATATTACCGGGACATGGCGGTGTGCTTGATCGGATCGATAGCTTGCTGTTCAATGCGCCGGTCATCTACTATTTTGCGTGGGCGTATTTTAGTCGCTGATGAGCACCAAAAAAATCATTGCCATCATCCTTGGGGTCGTCGCGGTCCTGGGCCTGATCGTCGCGCTCTTTGTCGGGGCGATCTTCTGGTTCGTGTTTCATACGATCGGCAGCAGTGAAGCCGCCGATACGGCCCGGACCTATCTGCGCAGTAACGAAAAGCTGAAGCAGGATGTAGGCGAAGTGAAAGATTTCGGCTGGTTGATTACCGGCAACATTAACGTGAGTAATGGCGACGGCGTGGCCACGCTTTACATTAAAGTCATTGGCGAAAAGCGCAACGTGAACGCGCGCGTCGATCTTTCCTATCGCAGCAACCGCAATTGGCGGGTAACCGAGGCGTCTTACGATCGCGATGGCCAGACGATCGATCTGATGAAGCCGTACGAAAGCGGGCCGACACCATCTCCTTAACCACCATGTCACCTCGCGGAATTGCCATTCTGGGATCTACCGGGTCGATCGGGTGCAACACTCTGCGCGTGATCGAAGCGCTGGGTCGGGATCGCTTTCGCGTCGTGGCGCTGGGCGCGGGACGCAACGTCGAAATACTCACACAGCAAATCGCTCGCCACCAACCTGATCTCGTGTCCCTGGACACCGTAGCAGCGGGCGCCCAGCTCAAAACCGAGCTGGCGAAGCAGAATTTGCCCGTGCCGCGGCTGGTCTTTGGCGAAGATGGTCTGGTCGAGATCGCCCGCCACCCAAAGGCAGATTGCGTCGTCTCGGCGACTGTAGGCGCTGTGGGCTTTGTGCCGACCCTGCGGGCGCTGGAAGCGGGCAAGCGGGTGGCGCTCGCAAACAAAGAAACCCTGGTGATGGCGGGCGAACTGATGACGCGCGCCGGAGAGAAATCGGGCGCTGAATTGCTGCCCATCGATTCCGAGCATAACGCGATTCATCAATGTTTGCGTGGCGAAAAGAGAAGCGAAGTAAGCCGGATTATCCTGACCGCATCGGGCGGGCCGTTTCGTACCAGGGACCGGGCCACCATGTCCTCGGCTACGGTCGCTGAAGCGATGAAGCATCCGACCTGGAGCATGGGCGCCAAGATAACCATCGATTCGGCGACTTTGATGAACAAGGGTTTGGAGGTTATCGAGGGTCATTGGTTGTTCAGCTTTGAAGGGGATGCGATTGGCATCGTGGTGCATCCCGAATCCGTAGTTCACTCAATGATCGAATTGGTTGATGGGTCGGTCATTGCGCAGATGGGAGTGACGGACATGCGGCACGCCATCCAATACGCGCTCACCTATCCCGATCGTTGTCCGACTGAATTACCGCCATTAAATCTCGCGGGGCTATCTTCGCTACATTTTGAAGCTCCGGATCTTGAGCGTTTTCCCTGCATTTCGCTTGCGTATCGCGCGCTCAAAACCGGAGGCACTCTGCCCGCGGCGATGAACGCGGCTAACGAAGAAGCCGTACAAGCCTTCATCGATGAGCGAATCTTGTTTTCGGCTATTCCGGTCGTAATCCAGTCCGTAATGGATGGTCATCACACCGCCGACGTCAAAGATTTGACCACGGTGCTGAATGCGGATCGCGACGCTCGCACCTCAGCCCGAGCCGCAATATCTGAATTGAGCAGGGAAGCCCGGGTGAATGTTGCCTGAAGCTGCAAAAACCATACTGAATCCACGGTTTGACCTCGCCCGACACGACACGTAAACTCAATACTCGAGGCTCATTATGAGTTTGTTACAAAGCGGAATCATCGGCGTTTTAGCGTTCATTTTCATTCTCGGCGCAGCCGTCACGCTGCACGAGTTCGGCCATTTTATCGTGGCCAAGCTCCTCAAA
>Ga0207686_10000044_pt1 | contig 120838 bp, 191 predicted proteins | sample KBSM24metaG_FD_184396 | JGI IMG/M metagenome (GOLD analysis project Ga0207686, IMG submission 184396) | Miscanthus rhizosphere microbial communities from Kellogg Biological Station, Michigan, USA - KBS M2-4 metaG (SPAdes) (version 2) | ecosystem: Host-associated > Plants > Roots > Rhizosphere... | reverse complement strand
TGACCTTCGAACATAACCTGTTCGTCGACTGTCCGTATGGGTTCCTGATCGGCAACGGTGTGACTCTCGCGCTGATCATCCGCAACAATACGCTGCCCGCGATCAAGAACTCGTTTCTCCAGTTCAACGACTCCCGCGCCGACGGCACGCCGAATCCGCCGACCAAGTCGCCCATCACCTTCACTGAAAACATTGTCAAGGCAGGCGAGTACGGCATCAGCGGCACGAACCAGACCGTGGGCAAACCGGCGCTGGACTACTACACGACGACCGTGGAGTGGCGCGGCAATGTCATCGAGAAGTCCGCACAGCGACCCTGGATCGCGTTTCCCAATCCCGAGACCAACTTCCTGCTGGAGGTCGGCGGACTCGCAAAGATTCTCGATCCGACGACGTTCAAACTGCTTCCCGGCACACCCTACGGAACGGCAGGCTACTAATGCTGATGCTCCTGGTAATTCTCGCGCAGGCCCGGCAAACGGTTTACACCAACGTCACGCCTCAGGGTACGATTGCCGTGGTGGAGGTCAAGGCTCCGCCACGGCCGCACGTGCCGGAGGCGGAATTGGCGGGCCTGTTGGCGCACCAGTACGTGGCCCTGCCGCCGGAATGGCTGGCAGGGCCGACCGTGACGGTGTACGATCCCGGTCCGTCATGGCCACTGCCGAAACAAACGATTCCCAATCGCTGGTATGAGAATCGCTGGGATCTAACCCCCGTGATTCACTACCATCCTCCATTCGTCGGTCTTCGGTCTACACTGCCGATTGTGGCCCCAAGACCCTCTACTACTCGCATCGGCGGCGTCAGGAGATAGCCATGGACGGGACCATCAAGTCGTTGCAGGCGGACAAGGGATTCGGCTTTATCATGGCCGGAAACACGGAGTACTTCTTTCACCGATCGGCGGTCAAGAATCGCCGGTTCGACGAACTCCGAGAAGGCCAGAGCGTGACGTTCCAGGACACGACGTCGGCCAAGGGACCGCGCGCCGAGGACATTTACGCCGAGGCATGACCCTGGATTTCTCACGCTGTCGGCTTCCGCCGTTTCAGCATCAACGGGAGGATACGGCGACGCTTATGGCGTCGCCGTATCTGTTCATCACCAGCGAAATGCGGACGGGCAAGACCAAGATTGTCATTGACGCCGCACAGTTTCTCTGGGCCGAAGGTAAGATCGATTACGTCGTCGTCATTGCGCCCGCGCCGGTGCGCGATGTCTGGTTCGGCCGTGACCTCGGGGAGCTACGCAAACACCTCTGGCCAGACACGCCTGCCACGGTCGTCGAGTTTCACAGCCGGACGCGCGGGTGGAACTGGGGACCGCCCGAACCCAGCAAACGCCTCCAGTGGATTGTCACCAACTACGAATTTCTTCGCGTCAAAGGCCACGCCGACGATCTCGCGCCCTACTGTACAACTCGCACACTACTGGTATGTGACGAATCGTCGTACTTGAAAAACTGGGACGCGCAGCAAACGAAGGCCGCGTACCGCTTGCGTCTACGCTGCGGGCGCGTGGTCCTGTTGAACGGCACACCGATCAGTCATACCGTCCTCGATCTCTTTTCGCAGGGCAATTTCCTGCACCCAAACATTCTCCAGTGCAAGTACATCACACACTATAAGGCCCGCTACGCCAAGCAGGAGCCTATTCTCAATACCAAGGGCGAAGCACTCAAGTCGGACCGTGGCTTTGCCCTTCAGCGGGTCGTCGGATGGACCAACCTCGAAGATATCCAGCGGCGATTTGCGCCCTACGTCATTCGTCGACTGCAAAAAGACTGTCTCGACCTGCCGCCAAAGCTGGATCCGGTGGTCTTGACCGCTGAATTGACGCCTGCCACGTGGAAGATCTATAAACAGATGCGTGACGAGCTGGTCGTGTGGCTAAGTGATAATACGGTGGCCACGGCCGGACAGGCGGCGATTAAAACCTTACGGCTAGCCCAGATTACAAGTGGCTTTCTCGGCGGGATCGAGGATGCCATGGACACCGATGAGGCCGACGAGGTGTTACCCGGCTTCTTCGAGAGCCTCGATCTCGATGAGTTTATGGACCGCGGCGGGGACAGTGTCGAGCGGACCGCGCTCGCCGCCGTCATGCAGACCGAAACGTATAAACAGATCCGCCAGACGCCTCCGCGCGTGATTGATCCCACGAAGGCCGTCGGCCGGGAAAAGCTGGACGTCCTGCTGTGGTTCATCGGCCAGCAACTGGAGGCGGATGATCATCTGCACGTTGTGACGTGGTGTCGCTTCCGACCCGAAATGATCCGGATGATGGAAGACATCACAAAGACCTATCCGCAGTTCACGACGGGTCGGTTGATGGGCGGACAGAAGAAGGCGGAACGGGAAGCGGCCATGCGATTGCTACACCCGGAGACCTCGCCACCAGGGCCTGTGTTCGTCGGCGGTACGTACGGCACCGGCAGCTTCGGCGTCAACTTCACGGCCGCGCATCTGTCCATCAATGTCAGCTTCGATTTCTCGCTAGGCAAGTTTCTGCAGGCCAAGGATCGCGTCTATGGCCCTGGTCAAACGAAACCCGTGGCCTACTTCGACATCGTCGCCACTGGCCCCCGCGGGCAAAAAACTATTGATCATCATATCGTCGCAGCGAGGCAGAATAATGAAAACATCGCGGAGTGGACCACCTCAATGTGGGTCCAGAAGCTGACGGAGGAATAGCGTCATGACGCTTTTTCACATCACCTTGGAATGGGATCAACCGATTCAGCACTTCTTCGATCAGGATGACGTCAAGTGCGTCGGCAAGCAACGCGTGCAGTCCATCGTGACTGTCGTCGCTCCAGACGTCATCCTCGCCAAACTGTTTATCCTCCGTGCATTCTCCCATCGTGAAGCTGTTATCATCACGGTCGCAGAATCACCAATCCATCTTTTCGTCGAAGCGACTGGCCGGACCATCACATCAGTCAGCCACGTCACCCCTATCGGTCCCGAGTATATTGATCCACAGTGGAAGGCGATTCTCGATAAGGAGCGGATATCATGACCCGCGACGAACACCTGATGACCATTGCCATGGAGGAATGCAACGAAGTGGCGCAGCGGATCTCCAAGGCCAAACGGTTCGGCATGGACCAGATTCAGGAGGATGCCGACGACCATCCCGAGGAGAATCCGGAACGGCTGACGAACCGGCGACGCATTGTCCTGGAGTACTACGATCTGCGCGCGGTCCTCGGCATGATTGGGATTGACGCGTGGGATAACTCAGATACAGCCCGCGCTTACGAACGGCAAAAAGTACAAAAGGTCGAGCGGTATCTGTGGCGGTCAGCCGCCTGCGGTACATTCACGCAGGATGATCCGACACCGGATCTATTGGCAGCCCTCAAGGCGGTCGTGGCCATCCTCCAAAAAGAAGCGCCCGGCACACCACTGAACCATCATCAGTACGACGTCATCGGTGCGCAGGCGCGGGCCGCGATTGCCAAAGCCGAGGGTCGTGGTTGACATCGTCCGGCGATCTGTGCTAGACTGATCGGCATGAAGATCGATACGAAGCCGATCACCCTGGACGTCGAAAAGGCGCTCGCCGTGGTCTGGTTGGAGCTGGACGCGGTCACGGTGGACAACTGGACCGACGAGGACTATGCGGATGAACCGCTGTACCGCGCCCTGGCGGATGACATCACCGCCCGTCGGTTGACCGTGGGCGTGCTGGACGAAGTTGAGCAGTGCCTGGGCCGGGACTGGTGTCGTGGAGCCATCCGGAGCGCGTTCGAAGTCGTCCTCGCGGCGCAGGATCGCATGGAACGGTTCGATCCGGCCACGACGTACTCACGCCGCCCGCGGACGCGCGTGATCAACGGCACGCGCTACATTGTCGGCTAGAACCTATTGATAATACACGGGTTACAGCCACAAGATTCTGCTTGACGGAGTTTTAAACCGGCGATACAGTAGTCACCAGTTCCAGCCGTTGCAACGAGACGACGGCGCAAACTCAGGGGTCCAACAGATGACCGAGACGACACTCGACACCGCCGCGTTTACATGGTCCGAACAGCAGACCGCCATCTTCGCATGGTTCTCCAAGGACCAGAACTTTTTTGATCAGGCCGTCGAGGCCGGTCAGTACGACATTCACATTGATGCCGAGGGCCATCTGGTGGTCCGCGCCCGCGCGGGCACCGGCAAAACCACGGTCATCATTGAAGGCGTCAAGCGCTCCCCCTCCCGCCGTATTCTCATCTGCGCGTTTTCCAAGATCATTCAGGAAGAACTGCAGGCGCGCATTGGTAGCAACTTTCCGCACATCACCGCGCAAACGCTGCACTCCGTCGGACTGGCCTGCGTGCGTCAGATCATGCCGAAGATCCGATGGAAGTTCACCAACGAACGCGCCGACTGGTTGACCGATCAGGTCTGCGGCGAGGTGGCACCAGACCAGATCAAGCGGCTGGTGTCCAAGCTGCACACCAAGGGCCGGGAGATTGCGCCGCATGCGAAACGCGTAGGCGACTTGACCGCCATTGCCATCACGCACGAGTGCGAGCCGGAACAGACGTGGGCGCGGTCCGGCTTCGGGCTGGAGTACGTGGAGACGAAGGCGCTGGAGGCCATGGTCCTGGCGGCAAACGTCAAGGACGGCGAACTCATTGACGGTAGCGACATGATCTTTCTGCCGGTCCGCAATGGCCTCATGGTCCCGATGTACGACGAAGTTGTCGTCGACGAAGCCCAGGACATGACCGTGGCGCAGTTGGAAATTGCGCGCGGGGTGCTGCGACCAGACGGACGGATGGCCGTGGTGGGCGACAACCGGCAGGCCATTTTTGCCTTCCGCGGCGCAGACTCCGACAGTCTCGATCGCCTCAAGGGAGAACTGGGCGCGGGGGAACTGGGCTTGACCCAGACGCGCCGCTGCGGACGGCAGATTGTGGCGCTGGCGTCCACCCTGGTGCCGGACTTCGAGGCGGCGGACACCAACCCCGACGGCTCCGTCGAGGATCTGCACCGGGACCGACTGGTGGCCACGGCGCAGCTTGGCGACTTCATCCTCAGCCGCACGAACGCGCCGCTGGTGCCGATTGCCATTCAGCTCCTGCGCGAGAAAAAGCGCGCCCGCGTGGCGGGGCAGGACATTGGCCGTGGCCTGAAGGCGCTGGTCCGCAAACTCCGCGCGGTCAGCGTGGAGGACTTTCTGGTCAAGATCGAGGCGTGGCGCACGCGCGAGGAAGCGCGGGTCAAGGTGCAAATGGAGGCCGCGACCAACGGCCGCAAGGCCGCGTTCCAGTCCAAGATCGAAACCATCAACGATCAGGCCGCGATGTTGGTGGAACTGTCCGAGGGCGCGACGTCCATGGACAATCTCAACGAGCGCATCGACTACCTGTTCACCGACGACGGGCTGGGCGAGAAGGGCGTTATCACGTGCTCCTCGGTGCACCGCGCGAAGGGACTGGAGGCGGACCGCGTGTTTGTCCTTGCCGACACCCTGCGCAGCACGAATCAGGAAGAGCTGAATATTCAGTACGTCGCCTACACGCGCGCCAAGTCCACGCTGGTGCTAGTGCACAAGTCGATGGATGACCGCCACGAACAGCGGTACGAGGAGTGGCAATAGTATGGCCCTGTTTCACTACATCACGTGCCCGATCTGCAAGACGAAGGTCATGGTCGTGTCGTCTACGCTACGTCCGGCGATGGCTGTCCTGCACTGTGGACATGTCGTCGGCAGTGACAAGGACCTCAGTAAGTGATCAGCGACGAAGACGTGGCGCAGGAAATGCACCGCTTCGGCGGCAGCTTTATCCGCGCCCTGGCGCAGGCCTGGTACGCGGCCGACATTCAGAACCGCATGCGGATCCAAACGGCCTTTCCTGACTACTGGACAGAATATGCCGACATCGTCCGCCGTCGGCAGGAACGGGAACACGGTCATGGCTGAACCACGGAACGAAGTAGAAGCGTTGCAGCTCCTGCGTCGACTTGTGGATATCGGTTGTCCGACGTATCGGATCCACGAGGGTTCACGTACACGTGACGGTCGGGCCTGTTGCATTTTCTGCGACGAGCCGATTGACGGTAGCGGCACACATGCCGACGCGTGTCTGTGGCTGCTGATTGAAAAGAAGGTGCAGGATGAAACTGGGACCGGGACTCACGTTTAGCTGGAAACGCGCGCTGGGCGTCACCAGGGCGCGCCGGCGGGTTGCCCAGGCCACGGGCATCCCCACGACCGCCAGCGGCCGTCAGCGCAAACTGGGGCGGCTGCTACTGGCCTTGCTGGGCCTCCGCTGAGCCATGGCCTGGGCCCGCGGTCCGCTCGCCGTGGCGGGGAAAGTGTGGATCCTCCGCCTCTGGCGATGGAATCTGATCCGTATCGGGCGCATGATCCGGCTGGTCAGGAAAGGATAGCCGTGGCCACAAAAATGGTCTGCGACCGCTGTGGCGCAGATATTACCGGCATCACGTCCGGCTCCGTGACTGCGGCGTGGGACGTGGATGACAATCACAGCTTCGAGGGAGACGCCGATCACGATCACGACCTCTGTTCCGATTGTTACGCCGAGTACATCACCATGTATAACGCATGGGTCGCAGAGAAGTGATGAGGAGATACGCACGAATGATTACCATTGGCAACTACACCAACTTTGGTCGCCGCTACGTCGCGGACGGTTGCACGGGCAAGCAGGGGTTCGCGTCGTACGGCGAGGCGGAAACCGAGATTGGCAATCTGATCCGCAAAGGCGCACACCGCGAACATCACGGCACGCTTGCGCCCTACCATTGTGGCTACTGCCACCAGTTTCACCTCGGGCACCACAAGACGCGCGAACAGGTGGGCGCGTAATGTCTAGCGCGTACTCACAATCGAAGTATTGGATGCCCAACCGGAGCGTCCACGTCGAAGGCGCAGGACTTGAAGAGCTGACCGCCACGCTCCAACTGGCGTTCGGGCCATTGAAGATGACCGCGTATCGGATTGACTTCAATACAATGTTTGGCGACCGGCTGCTCCTTGCGACGGACGCCAAACTGATTATCGAGTTTGACAATCGTTGCACGGTGCTGGAAAAAGGTTACGTCAACGGTCATATCGCATCAACGCCCACGATGCCGGTCTCCAATTTCGTAGGCTTCGTGGACAGCTTCCTCGACACGTGCAACAAACCACCCTCGCCTGACATTGACGGCTCAGTCCGAGACGATGCGTTTCTGGTCCGGACCGTGGAACCCTGGGGCATGGGCGTGCTCGTGATCGTCACGGCCAACTGGCGGGAGTTTCACAAGTAAGGGTTATGGCAGATGAAGCGTGGTGTACACGCACGATAAGCGCTACGTGGTCCGATACGGCTGGCGTCCAGCCCTGAGTGATCAGGGAGGATTTAGCGGGACGCGATGGTAGAGACAATGCCTCTTGCAATCCATCAACGAGCGCCGTTAGCGCGGCAATGGGTGTGCAGGTTCGATCCCTGCGCCACTGGATCAAGCCGGGTCAGAACCGGCCATCTGCCATCATGACTACCGAATTCTGCGTCTGTGTGTACGACGGCGATGGGGACGAACCCTCATTTTATCAGGATGGCGTCCGCGCAGCACGACGGCCGCATACCTGTTGTGAGTGCGAAGGCATCATTGCCGCCGGTCAACGGTATCACTATGCGCGTGGGAAGTGGGATGGGGACTTTCGCGCGTATGCGACGTGCCTCGCGTGTCATGACATCCGCTGCAACTTCTTCTGTGACGGCTACACGTTTACCATGATGTGGGAGCGCATCGAGGAACAAGTGTTTGCCGAGGGCACGTTGACCGGCGCGTGTCTGAACCAACTCGGATCCGTGGACGCCAAGCAGCTCCTGGCGGAGCGCTGGTGGGCCTGGGTGCAGCAACGATGACGTTTGCATCACAACGCGAGAAGCAACGCGCCCTCAACCTTCTAGCTGGATTAATGCGGGAGGTCACGAATGACGCCCAATACCGAATCTATGACCAGCGCCGACAGGAGATTCTGGCCGCGCCAATCCGGTCTGCGCGGTTACGGTGTCCGTTCTGTGACGCGTGGATGAAAATCGTTGACGGGCGTGGCCCGGTACGGTATAGGTGTCCGGGCCAAGGGCCGCTGCTGACCAGGGAGTCTGGTCCGTGTCCGTACGCGGGCGAGGCGCTTACGCGCCAGCGGATTGAGCAGATTGCCGTGGCTTTGATCGATCTGGACATGGACGATTAACGGGGGTGAAAAGTTTCGACGGGGTACAGACATTATCACTGCATGCCGACCGAGATCCGCCGAGTCGTAAAACCGATGGATCATTCTAGTAACTGCTGAACAGCCGTTGCTCGCCGCAGCGTAAAACCTGCGGCCGTCCTGCCTCCGACTCCGCTACGAGGGTCAGGATGTCATCAGCGGGTAGAGCACCGTTGTAGAACGCAGCCGCGGTGAGAGTAGTTAGTTGCGTTCCGTGGGATGGTAGACTGCACGACCGATTCTGCCTAACACGTTAAACCTTTCGGCTAAGCATGTCGAGGTGGTAGTGGACGTACAACCGGACCCGGTTGCAATACCGGCACCTCCACCAAATTCTGGCGTCCGTAAAGGAGACTCGGGTAACGGACGCGTTGCTGTCAGAGTGATACGACCGGACGCCAGATTAACATTATGTGGCATGATCTCACGCTCCCGCAGGCTGTCGTCATCACCGCGATTATCATTGCGGCGGCGTGGGTCGCCATCGTGAATATCATGTACGAAGATGACGACGACCCTATCAACCGACGATAATAACGTCCGTCGTGTCGCATTTCTCCGAATCATCGACGGCGACACGTTCGTCGGCCGCGTGGAGACGTGGCGTGTGGTCGCAGAAACTGAGCTAGCCGAGCGCCACATCCGTGTGCACGGCTGGAATGCTGCCGAACTCCACGAGGATGAAGGTCCGCTCATGCGCGATCGGTTTGCCGATCTGCTGCAACACGCCAGACGCATCACCGTGCGCGCTGCCGGACGATCCTTCGAGCGCGTGGTCTGTGACGTCTGGACGGATGACGTCCTGTTCGCAGGGCTCATGAACATCCATCTTCAGACCCTCCGTCAACATGGACTGGTCGCCTTTACCAAACTGGCTCCGCCCCATGGCGCATGAGTGGATATGGGTCCATCGCTATTACTGTGATGTCTACCGCGTTCATACCACCCTCCTTGTGTGCTCGCAGGACGCGCTGCACGGGTGGCTCCAGAAGCACTTTCCGCAGGAGTTCCCGGGACCGCTCAATTTGGCGGTCGCCAAGACCATCGAGATCACCGATGTAGATACACGGATTTCACAGTGGATCATCTGGTTCGATAACTGGAAAGGTAGTCAGGCCGATGTGCTGGCGTTGGTCCATGAGACCGGCCACTTGACGCATCAAGTGCTCCGCCATGTAGGACTGCACATCACGGTCCGCTACAGCGAGGAAGCCTTTACGTATCTCCAGGAATCCTTCGTCGAGGAATTCTGGATCGCCCTAGATCGGAGACGGCATGGCCAAACGTCGCGGCAAGTACGCCGGAATCGTCGACACCCTCCCACAGTACCCACTCGTCGAACCTGAACGTCGAGACATCGTTGAAGTCGTCAAGGAGAAGATCCTTGCGAAGCCGGAGGACGATCTATTGGCCTCCACGATGTCCACCGAGAGTCTGCCCGCGTTACTGAAAACCCTGGAGCAAACCATTCACAGTATCAACAATGTGCTGGTGGTTGGCACCCAGGGCCGTCGGTGGGCCAGTGAGTTTGCCCGCATGTACGTGCAGACGCGCCGCATCCGCGACAAGATCGGGGAGCTGGATACCATCCTCAGCGTGACGCAGGAAGCCTATACGGTCCTGATGGTCGAACAGATGGAGGCCGAGGGCACCAGCGCCATCAAGCTGGAGGACGGACAACCGATCTCGACGTATCCCGAGCCGTATGCGACTGTCTACGATCGCGATCAGTTTCTCGACTGGTGTATGGAGCAGGGACTTCAGCGGCAACTGCAACTGCCCTGGCAGACCACGAATGCCCTGGTCAAACGCATGCTCATCGCCGGCGAGGCTGAGCCGCCTGGGGTGTCCGTGTTTTCGAAGACCAAGATTCGGATGGGACCCGGGGGTGAATGACATGAAGATTAGCGAACTGATAGAGATCCTCGCCGCACGCAAAATCATGCACGGCGATATAGACGTGATCGATTCATTGTCATACGCACGGTCTCCCGATCCAGCGGCACGAGAGCGTGGTGGAAAAACCGTGTTGGTACTCAATTCGTGATGAACACGACACTGATTAATCTCTATCAACGCATGGCCGACTTAACCGTTGGCGAGTGCGCACAGTGCCGAGCGCCGTTCTCGTGCTGTAGTCCGGAGTACTGCGATCTCGCCACCGCACGCGCCGCGGAGTTCAACGTTACCTTGACCCGTGGCGACCATCCAACGCTGCCGTACATGATTGACGGCATCGGCTGCACGGTGCCACCATATCTACGGGTGCTGTGTACGCTCCATACCTGCGCCATCAACAGCCATGGCTTCAAAGCGGGAGATCCGGGCTGGACCAGACGTTACTTTGTGCTGCGTGATCAGATTGAAGATCTGGAGCTGAAACGCGCATGTGCCGCCGCTGACGGGGAGCGCACGGCCATCAACGTATGCCCCGAGCCCAACGAAAAACCTATCACCGAAGAACGAGGACTCCATCATGGCAGATCCAGAGAATGACAATCATCTGACCGACGTCAGTGGCGAAGACCTGATGACGATCCCGACGGAGTTTACCGGCTCCCTGGAACGGCCCAAGTCTCTGTCGCGCACGGACCTGACCGGTACCGAGGACATCGGCGCAGACGAAATCCGCCTGCCCCGACTGGCCATCGCGCAGGGGCTGTCACAGGAAATGATCCCTGGCGACGCCCGGTACATCGACGGGCTCAAACTATTCGACTTCTTCAACGACCTCACCAAGGACGTGTACGGTCCTGGCCCGATCACCTTCGTGCCGGTCCGCCGGAGCACCGTCCGCATCGAGTTCACCCCGCGTGAAGAAGGCGGCGGCATCGTGGACATGGACGTCCCGCCGCACGACCCGCGGCTCAAGTGGACCAAGGACGCCAGCGGTGAGAAGGTGCCGCCCAAGGCTACGACATTCACCGAGTTCATCTCGCTGATCCTGCGTCCCGGCAAGAAGCCGGAACCCATCGTCATCTCGATGAAGGAAACGAACAAGTTCAACCGGCGCGCAGCCAAGGACCTGACGACGTACATCAAGCTGCGCAACGCCGCGATCTACGCCGGACTCTACAGCGTGTCCAGCAAGCCGGAGAAGAACGACAAGGGCACCTTCGGCACCTTCGTCGTCAAGAATGCCGGATTCATTCCGGTGGACACGGCTCCTGGCAAGGCGCTGTACGACTACGCCGCGCAATTCGCCAAGTCGCTCGAGGGCAAGACCATCAAGGTCGAGCGTGACACCAGCACGGCGGACGCCACCGCCGACGAGTTCGACGCCGAGAAGCTGGAACGCGAATCCGCTGCCGCGGGTGGCCGCGCACCAAGCATGTAGGTTCCTGGGCATATCCCTATTGGACCCGGCAAACTGTGATCAGACAGTCCGTGTGGTCGCAATTCTTGCCGCCATGTGCTTCGTGGCGTGGCTCCTGCTCCACACACCATGCCACTGAGAACCACGCGCTACGAGTACACGAAGGTCTATCGACCCAACGGCATGCGCTTCGCGGAGGCGCATGCCACCACGCTCGAAGACGCAATTGACCTTGCCAAAAACCTGTTCGTGCAGGAGTTTGGGGCGCTGCAACAATCCATCGCGGTGATTGAAGCTGTGGGCGCAACTGGACAATGGTACGTCACAATCATGGAAGTACCCAATGGACCGATCTGACGGATTCTATTGGTACAAATCGTATCGTGCCGGTGTCATAGCCGACGACTGGACCATTGTGTTCGTCGAGACCATCGAGGACCCCCTTGCCGCCCTGGCCGGATTATCATCCGAGCGCCGCGTGGTCCGGCTGTTCACGCACGAGGATCCGATCAGTCTGGCCGATTGCGAGGCCACGGGCACGTTTGAGGGGCCGCTGGAGCGGTCTGCGGTGCCGGGCCTGACGACTGCGCAACTCCAGCAGGCTATCGCAGACCTGCACGCGAAGGCCCAGGGCGATAGTCCGATGGCCGAGGCGTTTTCCCTTGCGGCCGAAGCCCTCGCGGTGGTAGAATCCACCCATGAGTGACAATCCCACGATCCTGCACGGTCCTGGCGCGGCGACCACGCTATGGCTCGACGCCATGGAGGCACAGATTCATGGCATTCGTCTGCTAGAGTACCTGCTCTCTGGCATGAAGGACCAAGGCGCGTTTGTGCGTTCACTCGAAGTGCAGTGGCGCGTTGATAAGATTATCATGGAGCATGCGACGGCGTTTGCATGGGGAGACGAACCGCTCGCCGCCGTGATCGCGGCGGCGCAGTCGCTGCCGGGCGAGACGCGCATCAACCACTGGAACCTGGAAACCGGCGCGGCGTGGTGGTACTTCGACACGCCCCTACCACTCCAGACCGTGGACGATCCCTCCGCACACGTGCACGCTCTGAGTTTCGGCTGGGTCAAAAAGTACGTCATCAAGAACGGTCCACCGGTCCCGGCGTTTATCGTGACGTGCTGGATTCCGGATCCCCTGGCGAAGCACGATAGCGCGTGGAAGGCTCGCTATGGCGGTCTCATCCCATCGCAAGTCTGGACATGGTTCGATGGCGAGACCCTGGACGAATTACAGATCCGCTTACGAGAAGCGCACGAGAAAATGTACGGTCCAGGTGGACGCATGGCCGGAACGCCCGTCGTGGGCGTGGACATCTTCATGCGCGCGGCGGATGTTGTCTCGAAGCTGGTCCTCGCCGGATTCGTGTGGATGAACCAGAAGGTGGTGCAGACGCGCGATGGCGCACTGCCCCGCCAACGGCGGAAGGATTATCACCGCACGGTCCGCCACGAGTCCCTGGTCAAAATCGTGGAGCTACGACGCGCCGAGCGGGTACATGAGATCACGGACAACCCCGCCACGACCCGGTCCTGGACCTGCCGTTGGGAGGTTGATGGGCACTGGCGCAATCAGGCCTGCGGACCGCAGTTCAGCGATCGCCGCCTCATCTGGATCCATCCGTTCCTGAAAGGGCCGGAAGGATTACCATTGCGCGTCCCGAAGCACAAGATCTATATGGTGACACGATGATGGACGCGCCAATCCCCGAGGTGTTTAAGCGCGCCACGTGGGCGAGCCTCAGCCGCGCGGTCAGTATCATGCTCGCCGGAGACGGGGAGTGGTGCGGGATCCCGATGCCCGTCGAAGGTCTGTCCATCGAGGTAGAGGACAAAAATCCCTGGGCCGAGAAGATTCATGAACTCGGACGGATTGTCAATGAACCGGCGTCGTTCGCCTGTAGTCAGGAGACGATGGACACCACGATCATCAATTCGTGGTACTCACGGTCCCAGCAGTGCACGATCTCCGTCGTCGACATCAATGGCAAGCGCGGCGTGGTCCGTCACAACTACGATCTGGGGCGACGATCGGACTTCATGATGCACCAATTGATGGCGACCACCGCGTGGCATGTGGAGGCCGAACAGACCGCGCAACGGTCCCTGGAAAAACTGATCAAGCCGCACCTGTTTGCCGCATATCAGCTCACGGGGGCGTTTCTGGAAACCTCGGCGCGATCTCGGTTGATCTACGTGTTCCGTCGGGGCCGTCCCACGCTGGTGTTTTCGCGTAACGCCGACGGCTTCCTGTCCATTCTCACCGCGCTGTGCTTACACCCTATCGGCTACTATCGGGAGTCGTTTGCCGGGTCCCTGACACCGACGGATGATGTCATCGCCCATCTGCTCCTGATGCGGGGTGACGAACATCTCTACTGGCGACGCGCCAATCAACATCCTCCCTACATGGCGGAGGCGGGCTTATGATTGTCTATCGCGTGTTCCGGGACGTGAAAGGTATTCGACAGTGGTGGAATGACGAACGTTCGGAATGGGGTGAACACGCCACGACCGTAGACACCGACGGTCACGCGATAGCAATGCGGAGACGTGCGGGACTCGCCTCTTTTCGTGAGGCCGTCCAGACGCATCGGTCCACCACCGTAGGCGCACGCATTCTGGAGATTCATGTATCATGACGGGTTCCCTTTCATGTCTCAACGTCGGCATGGGCGACATCGAAATTGTCTTCAACCAGCATGACAGCGGCGAGCGGGAACGGGCGTTGAAAATGTTGCTGGACATGCGCAGTCGCGGATACGCCATCATCGTCCGATTAGACGATGGCAGCTACGTGCGCGCCGTCGATATTGACACCACGCGCGGACGCTACATCGTACAGATGCCCGAGGATGCCACCCACGAGGCGGCTGAACCGCTCCCGGCCAAGTCCCGGCGCGGCCGTCCGCCAAAGTCCGCCATTCCCGTGGAGAAGGCACACGCGACCGGCATCGCGCGGAGTGCGGGGGGCTAACGTGGAGCCGGTCATCAACTACGTCGGCCGCTCATTTGAAGTCCTCGTGGACAACACGCTCTTTCCGCGCGCCTTTCGCGTGACGCAGCAAACGCGGTATTGTGTCATTGTAGAAAACGACACGGAGTCGTATCCCATCGCCGTCGTCGCCTTAGCAGCGGCCCTGGAGTGGAAAAAGATCCGCCATATCTGCGCGTGTGGTGCGAAGGGGTTTGCTCCGGCCATGGGTACGACCGCCATGGGCGACACGTTCATGGGCTGCGACTTCTGTACAGGAAACCTATGATTGCCCTCATGGTCCCGAAGATCGGATTACCGTTTATCGAACATGTGCCGGATGGCAAACGGGGCGAGACCATCGATCTAGCGTGCCGTTTAGGACGGGACGATAGTCTCTCGTCAGCGGCACTCCCCGACTGGCAGCATACAACGGAGTTCGTTAAGATCTCGTTCGTCTGGCGGACCACGATCTATCGAGGGATCTTCAGCCGTGAGCTGGATAATGTAGTCATCGACATCTTCGAGGAAGTATAATGCGTTGGGCGTACCGCACTGATACGATTCGTGGCAATCTCCACGATGTAGCGGAGTGGCTCAATAGCGATCGCTGTTTGGTATCGCCGTTGGATATTGTCGCTGTCGAACGGGGCGGCGAGTACATCACCATTCTCTGGCGGGCCGAAGCCTGCGCGGTTCCCGGATGTTCGCAGGTCGCCACCCAGCAGATTCGACATTCGCAACAATCTCCGCCGTATAAGGTATGTGACGAGCATACAGGACGAACACCATGAATAACAGTCTGGGCGATCGGATGAAGCGGCAGTACGAGGACCGCACGCGCGTGATGCTGCCGAGGCGGACCTACACGATCATTCGTGTAGACGGCAAAGCCTTCCACACGTTCACGCGGCACTGCGAGAAACCGAACGATAAAGCGCTCGCACATGCCCTGGACGGCGCGGCGCGGCGGTTGTGCGAGGAAGCCCAAGGTGCGCAACTCGCCTACCTCCAGAGTGATGAGATCTCGGTCCTACTGACCGACTTCATGCTGCCCACGACCGACGCATGGTTTGACGGCAACCTCCAGAAGATCGTCTCCGTCTCGGCGTCCGTCGTCACCGCCGCATTTGCCGCGTACTATGCGGGCGCGCCCAATCCGAACATGGCGCACTTTGATGCGCGCGTGTTTACCATTCCGGATGCCGTCGAAGTCGAGAACTACTTCATTTGGCGACAGCAGGACGCCACGCGCAACAATATCCAATCCCTGGCGCAGGCGCATTTCAGTCACAAGCAGATCCACGGACTGAATACCAGTCAGCTCCAGGATCTGCTGTTTACGGACCGCGGGATCAACTGGAACGCGGAGCTGCCGTATTGGAAGCGCGGGCGGTGTCTGCTGCGCGACGAGATCAGTGGGTGGCTGTTGGATCCCGATATTCCCGTGTTCACCGCGGACCGTGCGTATCTGTCGAGCCGGATTCCTCGGGCCTGGGCGGACCAACCCAACCAGCCGGACCCGGCCACGGCTGGCGGCTAGGACCGGCTGGGGACGGCTCCATATGGGCGCGTCTACAATTCGTCACGGAGGTTTGGCCAGTGGCCATTAACCACGCCCAGACGCCATCCTAGACGGTTTGATGATAATTCTTCCGGAATCTGGACATTCGCTGCACCTTTCGGTCCTGCGGTGATTTTGCGATTGACAGACGTTTCGTATACCGCTAGAGTGAACCATCATGATTACCGTCCATGTAACCGTCGGCGTGGGATTCTGGAAGGCGCACAAAACGGTACAACTGGTGGCGTGTCCGCACACCGATGACCGAATCGAGGTCGGTAAGGACGGTCCCACGGTCACGTGCGAGCGCGTCACCATCACCGACAAAGCGGTCTACGTCGAAGAAACGATCCGCTTCACGTCTGAGCAAGCGGCCAAGGAGTATTTTTCATGAGAACGACGCTCTGGCCGGAAGCCTTGGCCATCCGCATTCACGCGGGTGATAAACAGGGCCACACCGACACGCCCGGCGACTTTGCGCCCTACGTAGATATCCGCTCGTGGGATCCGGACAACGATGACGAGGGCCGACCAGTCGATGGCGGATATTCTCTCCTCGAAGGCGGCATGGTGGTAGGCGATGGCACCCGGGATGGCTTCGATGGCAACAAAATCCGCGCGCTCTACTCGCTGCTGGAACACGCACCGGAGCTGTACGACGCCTTGGAAAAGATGGTGCAACACGCACCAGACCCCGATGCGCGCCACGTGCAGTACGCCATTCACGTCCTCGCAACCATCCAGCGCGCCGAATTGCGGTACGAACCCTACCGCGGATTTTGATGTTGACAGGCTCGCGCACGCCTGCTAGGATCGTAGACATGGATACCGTCACCGAGATTCTCACGGACCTGCGGCACGAACTCACCGAGGTCACCCGTGAATGGGCGTCGAAGCTGGAGGTCATCGAGCGGGAGGCCGCGAACAACCGTCGTCGCGGTTACGATTTCGCCGGACCCTGCGTCAATCTCTACAGCATGATTATTCAGCTCGAAGCCCGCAAGACCACCCTGGAGCGCGTGCTGGCGCGCTTCGACACCGCTAAGGCTACATCATGAACATTACCACTGTGCCATATACGTGCCTCGCGCGCGATCTGCGAATGGGCGACGTCATCGAGGTTCAAGTACTCCGTGGCGTCGAGTACACCCAGTCCACAGTCGTCAACATCACCGACGAGGTGATTACCCTGTTCCGGCCCTACGTGCATACGTCGGACTACACGTATACCGGCGGACTCATGCGCTACCTCGGGTTCGAGGAGTACACGATCTGGCCGACCACACAGGTCACGATCATTGCCGAGTCCCGCGTCACCGAGGTGATCAACCGCGAAACCGACCCCGGCCGTCTGCTGCGGTCTGGCGTCACTCAGCGCCGTCGCGAGGGCACCGACCACCCCGACTATCGTAAGTACTGGCAGGGAGTGCCCGCATGACGCTGACCAAACAGGAGTGGCGGCGCATTGCTGATGTGGCCATGACGCTCATTCGCAATGGTTACTTCATCGAGTCGATCAAGTACCTACGCGAACAGACCGGCTGCGGGCTCAAGGAAGCGTGGACTGCCGCCAATGCGCTGCGCGATCTGGTGAGGTGACCCATGAAATGGTGCATGATGTGCAAGCGCAATGTGGAGGCGATCCTGAAGCAGCATCCCACGCTGGCCGAACCGGCGTGGACGTGTCCGCACTGCGACAGCACGTACCTGAAAAACGCCAAGTAGCCATGCCCATCCAGTGGCTGACCACGGCCGGACGTCCGAACGGCACACACAAGGGCTGGCGTACGCACGCCGTGTCGTGCCAGACGACCGAGACACGAATGTCGATCGGCCGTCGGCGCGCGGTCTGCGGCACGCTGCCCCGGTACGGGTGGGACGTGGATCTGTTCATTGAACAGCAGTGCGCCGCATGTCTCAAGCGGCTTCAGAAGTTTCCGCGTTTGACGGAGTGATCGTGTACGACGATTATCACTGGTCGTGGCTGTTCGGCGCGCTGGCCATCGTCGTGATCCTCGTGCTCTGCGGATCGTGCGCCCAGGACTGGTGGACGTCTACGCCGCAGGTCACCGAGGTCACGATCATCGATAAAGCCTACCACCCGGGTCACTACGACACCACGTGCAACACGGACGGCAAAGGCCACGTGTCGTGCACGACCGACTGGATTCCGCCGTCGTGGGCCATTCGGTACGAGGACGCGACCGAACGGTTTACCACCAGCGTGTCCTCCGGCACGTATGACGCGCTCCGGTTGGGCGATCGCAAACCGCTGCGGTATTTTCAGGGCGGCGGCTGGTGGCACGCGCGCTACCACGAGGAATTTCTCCTCGGGCCGCTGGTACCCGAGGGTCCGTCATGGCCGGTCCGCTAACCTATTGATAATATTGGACTTATGGGATCACGCATTTGGTGGCTTGACGTACGTCGAACGACCCGATATGCTGTATCCATGATCATCAATTCACGGTTTGCGGGGTTCTGTAAGAAGTGCAACGGCCGTATCGCGGTCGGCCAGACCATCAATTGGGAGCGCAGCGAAGGTTCCACGCACGTCAACGCGGCCGACTGTGTGGCGAAGGCTGCGCCGGTCAAGGCGGACGCCGCACCGATTGCCGCGTTTCTGCGCGCCGCCTACACCCGCGCCCAGGAGCGTGCCGCCGAGCGTGCCGCCAAGACCGGCAAACGCGCCGTGACCGTCAAGCAGCCCAACGTGCGTTTCCTCGGGCCGCAGAATGCGGAACTCCGCCTAACGCTGGCGAAGGCGTCCAGCAAGAACCCAGGCGCGGTCTTCGTCTATCTCCGCGACGAGTACCTGGGGTCCATTGCCGTGGACGGCACCGTGCGCGGCGACCTGACGCGCCGCGTGGACGTCCTGACCCTGCTGACCACAATTGCCGCCGCGCCCGCGGTCGCCGCCAAGGCGTATGGCGCGCTCTACTGCCACTGCTCCTTCTGTAACCTCAAGCTGGAGGACGCCGGGTCGGTGGAAGTCGGCTACGGTCCTATCTGCGCTGACAACTACGGCCTGCCGCATACGCCGAAGGGCACGCCCGCGCTCAAGACCGTGGTGCCCGTGGTGGCCGAGGACGTCGACGACGACACGGCGACGGCCACGACGGAAGAATTTCTCGACATGCCCTTCTAAGGATGATCATGCTGACCGTCATACTTGCGTTCTGGCAGCGATTGATGACCAACAAACTGGCCTCCCGCCCGATGTGGCGGGAGGGACTGGAGTAGCCATGGCACGCCGTCAGTCGATTTTCACACGTCTGTCACCTGAAGAAATTACCGCCATGGATGCGCATCACAAGGTCCTGGCGGAAGAAGGCCGGAAGGCCACGGAGCAAGCCATGGAACTCCGGAACCCGATTATCTACGTCGCCATTCGGCGGGCCGAGGACGACGGGCACCAGTGGGCCGACGTCAGCACAGTCAGCGGCGACGCAGGCATCACGCGCGAGAAGGCAGACCATCTGGACCGGCATCTGCCACAGTGGGCGCTGGCCAATCCCGTGCAACGGATTGGTCGGTATCGGCTGGTCGAGGAGCGCTGATCATGGCCGCACGCTACGTCTACGACGATGGGGGTCGCACAGCCGCGGGCTTTGCCGCCAAGGCTCCGGGCGACTGCGTGACCCGCGCGATTGCCATTGCCACGGGGCGGGACTACCGCTGGGTCTATGATCAGATCAACGCACTGGCACAGTGTGAACGCCCTCGGCAGGGCCGCAGTCGCAGTCACGCGCGCAGTGGCGTTTACAAGGAGACCTGGAAGCGTCTGCTGGTGGACCTCGGCTGGGAGTGGGTGCCCACCATGCGCATTGGCAGCGGCTGCACGGTCCATCTGTGCGCCGAGGAGCTACCACCCGGCCGGTTGATTGTGCAGGTGTCGAAACACGTCGTGGCCGTCATCGACGGCGTTATCTTCGACACACACGATCCCACGCGCGACGGACGTCGCTGCGTCTACGGGTTCTTTCGAAAGCGGGTGTAATGGCGCACCTCACGCCCGATGCGTTTGTTCACCACAGAATGGTCTTAGCAATGGTGAACGCGCTTATTCAATGTCCGAGGTGTCGGACAAGTAAGCGTCATCGCATTGCCTATCGATTGTTTAATCATCTGTGTGGATGGACACCCGGCAAACGCTATGTACGACGACGTGTCGGATGTACGCGGTGTCGGATCAGTTGGGACGTCTTTCACTATGCGCGCTTCAACATCGTCACCGTCAAGAAGCGTCCCTGACGGAATCCGGTCTTGACAGCCGGTTTTAAACTATAGTAGAGTCCGCCAACCTATGGGAACCCTATGACTTCCACGCCCGTGCCCGCGGTCGTCGGTCTGGCCGAGGCCATCCGCGCCGCCACCGAGGTGGACGCCGCGCGGCTGTTTGACGTCATGCAGCCCGAGCTGACCGCCGAGGAATTTGATTCCTGCATTCGTGCGCTGGTGCGCGCGGATCTGGTACGACGAGACGGCACGCTGCTTATCTGGATCGGGTCATGCCCCACTACGTAGACCGTCCCGCGTCCCACATTGACCTCACGCGCATTGACCGCGCCGCGCTCATCGCTATTCACCAGCGGCTGTGGGGCGGATTCTACCAGTGCCCCACCACCGGCCGGATCCTCGAATGCCTGCCACACGATGATAAAGTCGTGTGCCACTGTGGGCAATCGAATCTGCTCTACGAGTGGGAACGCACCGAGGTCACGCACGTGCACGTGGTGAAGTACCTCAGACAGATGACCGTCACCGACTACATTGATCAGCGCTTGCGGGATTGGGGGCATCGTGCCACAAAGTGATCTGTTTGCTGATCTCTATCCGGCTCCGGCCGTGGCGACGCCCGTGCCGTGGACGCAGGCGTTGGCGGATCAGATTGTCCGCGATACACAGGCGGTGGCTGACCCACTCAACAGCGACTCGGACCGCGCGTTCTTCCACGAACGGATAGCCATGTACAAGGCGGAGTACTTCCGTCTGACGGGGACGTCGCCGTGCGCGCCGTAGTGCTGTGGAGCGTCGTGGCCCTGGCGGCGTCCTGCGCGTTGACAGCGGCGGTGGCTGTCCATGATTCTGTGCGGACATGGGCATGCGTGGCCGTTTTGCTGTGGAGTGTTGGGCGAGCGTGGACCGCGCTGGGTGAAACCTCGCACACGAACGAATGAAGGAGCTATGCCAGATCAAGTTGTCTCATTAGCCGAAGGCGGCGTTGTCACCGTGCTCCTCGGCAAAGGTGTTGATTGTCCGGTGGACTACCTGCACCATCCCTGCGTGCGCGTGCTAGAGACCGCCAAATTCGACACGCAGGATGTCGAGAAGTGTTTTATCTCGAATAACAAAGCCTTCCTGACCACGCAAGGTCTGCCGAAACGGTTCTATGACCGCCTCATGACCGAGGTTCGGCGGCGCAAGACCATTACCATGTACCGGCCCACGACCGGCTCGCTAGAAAACGAGTTGCGGAAAATCGTGGCGACGTCGCGGATGGTCACAGAGCACGTGGCCTCGTCGAATGGTAATGGCCATGCACCCGGCACGGCCACGGTTGGGGAAGCCGCCAAGATCACCGAGGTCGCCAAGAAAACCATTGCGCCCAAAAACGCTGTGGCTAACCTCGCGTCGCAGTGTGACCCGACGAAGTCCACCGCGGAGGAAGCACGGCGGCTATTCAAACTGGCGCAAGAGCAGGGCATCCAAACGACGTTAGGGTCCGTCACGCAGTCGATTGCCAAGTTCAAGCGCAAGCGCGGCATGACGGACCGCCCCGGATCCGCCGTGGCTCCGGAGATCAACAAACGCCTCTCGGCGCTGAAGGTGCTTGACGATTCGATTGCGGGACTGGCGCTGGTGCGCGAGTACGTCGAATCGGTCGAGAGTGACAATCAGAAACTCCAGGCGACCATCGAGAAATATCGCAAGATGTTCGAGTCCTTCAAATCGCTAGAGGAATAGCGTGAGCTGTCCCTACCATCCTGATTGGGTGCATGACCGGGCCGATTGTCCGCGGTGCGCGTTGATTAGAGACTGCCTGCACGGTCCACCACGACCCGTGTCCGTCCTCCAGCCCTGGGTTACGGAGCTGCCACTGGCCATGCAGGGCACGCTCCTGCTGGCCCTGCGAGGGCCAGACAACGCGCCGAAAGAAGGGCTCGCCAAGGATCTGACACGCGCGTACCGTGCCGCCATTCTCGTCAACGCGCACGAGAAGGGCACGCCCGGCGACGATTTCATGGGCGACTATTCCGGTTTGCCGCCCAATGGCGAAGCCACGATTATGGCGTTTCGTAGGGATCATGATCAGTATCCCCATCATTGGTTACTGCATCTCATCCACGGTGCAGAGATCATCGGGTTTTTTCATGTCGATGGTGGACGGGTGACGCAGTTTTGGTTGCTCTTCTACATCCGCATGTGCGGGGCCATGCATATGAACCCAGAAACCATCACGCAATGCGAAAAGCGCCTGCGATCGCTGACGATCACGGAACGTAAGGAGGCATAATCCGAGTCGCGCACGAATGTCTTGGGGCAATGTTGAGCAACATTCACCAAGGAGTCGGACATGCGAGTACTACTGGGTACATTGATCCTGGCACTCACGGCAACTGCAAGCTATGGAGGCGACCACGTTCCCAAGATCCGCGGCGGACGGAATGGCGATCTGTCACAGCTCGTCGCCAACTACGACGGACTCCAAATCAGCAAGGTAGGCAACCACAAAACCGGCCGGATCGACATCGCGCTGGTGTACGGCACCGATAGTCTCACCATCGAGGCACGGCCCGATCGCACGCGCGTCACGCGGAATGGCAAAACCGTGGACCTAACGTCTGCCAAAACACTCCTGGAGGCGCAGGCGCTGCTCGCGGACTCCGAAGCGGTCATGGCGGCGCGTCAGCTCCTCGCAGAGCAAATCGACGTGAGCACCCTGGACGTACCGGACATGGCCCTGCTGACCGCCGTGGCGTTTACTGTGGCGGTCGGTGGCGACGTGGACGCGCCACGCCGACTGGCCGATCGCTACATGTCAAAAACGTTCGGACTGGTGAAGGTCCGGCAGCGGACGCGCGCTGGGTGCGGCAGTAGCTATTCCACCGAAGTCAGCGCGGCGTGGGATGACCTGCAGGCGTGTATGAACGAGGCCAATCAAGACGAGCGTGGGATCGTGGAACGCGCCGCCCGTCGGCTGGCGTGCAATGGGGTCTGGTTGGGCCGCAGTGAAACGGCGTGGTTCGAGTATCTCGACTGTATATCGCTGAGTGGACTCGGTGGGATGGCAGGCAAATGAGAGCGCTCGTCGCCGCCGTCACGAACGTGATCCTCGGCGTGATCCTCGCGCTGTTCATCCGCGGTGCCGTCGTGGATCTGCACGGATCGGCCGGGCCTCTCGTGACCGTGCTGATTCTGTTGAGCATGATCGCGGTGGTCGTCTATACCGCGCCCGTGCGCGCGAAGTAACCATGATAATGCCACACCGGGATCGCAGCGGGAGGACGTGTACGGGACTGCGTCCTTGGGCCGTTGCCCGGTGTGGCAGCGTAGATGATGCGGTGTGCTGAAGTGGCCTAACAGCTACGCCTGTGCAGCGTAGATTCGCAGGTTCGAATCCTGTCACCGCCGCCATTTTCAATAGGACAGTTCTGGTAATGGGTAAATCCAGCGGAGGCTGCAAATCTCCGATTCGTCGGTTCGAATCCGGCCTGTCCTGCCATTTTCTGGTCCTGGGCGAAGACGTGATGACTCCTACTAGCCGGAGGGCTGTGACGTGAGAGCCGGTGAGGATGCGAAGCATTGGGAGAGCCGAGAACGGTCATTCATCATGACCGGGCTGACATGCGATCTCTGATGCCCTAAGACGTCCAACGTCGAAGAAATAACCCGGCAGCTAACGCGCTTCAGTCGCAATGGAGTCTCGCACTCAGGACCAGAAACCATTTGTATGTTGAAACGCATCATCAGCGGCTGGTCCCTGGTGCTCCACCTTCGACGGGACGGTGTAGAGCACACCGAGATCGAAGTGACGGACATTGCCGTCTATCTGATTATCATTCTCCTCTGCATCTACCTTCACCATTTACTGTTCAAGGAGCGTCATGTCGAAACGTCACCGTGGATCCCGAGAGTCCAATGGGCATACGCCGCGCCGTCCGTCGAAGCTGGACATGCTGGCGCTCGCCGTCACGCAAGACGTGACACACCTCGCGACGGCGGACATCATCCGCAAGCGCAACGTCGTACAGTGTGAACTCAATGCGGTCGATGCGGAGATTGCCGAGCTGTCCCTGGCGATCTCAGCGGCACGGCAGAAACGCCAGAAGGTCATCGCCACCTTCGCTGGCATGAACGAAGCGATCAATCGGCGGCAGATATGCGCCGACTAAATGTTGGTCATGCACTGGCCGACAAATGAATATACGGGGTGGCCATTAGGACTAGGTCTCGTGCTCGCCCTCGTATCGTGGTGGTTAGTCTGGCGAATTCTGAGGCGGTGATAATGCGGCGACTAGACTGGCTCGATGCCGTGGTGCTGCTCAGCATGATCACGATCATGGCCGTGGCCATGCGGGTGTCCGTGTCCCGGGCGGACCGTCCGGTCTTGGCCGCTGGACCGTCTGGGCTGGCCCAGGACGCGCCCGGGACCGGCCCGCCAACGGCTGGCACCCGGCGCGGCGACCGCTGCTACAACGGCCGCTATTGGACAGATTGTCCCCCGGCTGAACGGCCAGACCCGGGCCCCACCACCCGGGTCTGGAAGCTGACCAACACCAATACGATCTACGTGATTGAGACCACCGGCGTGTGCCTCTACTGGAGTATCACCGACAAGGGAAATCCAGCATTGGCCGCGGTACCCAAGACCGCACTCCCGTCTGGTGTCGGCTGCGAATGATCAGGCGGCAATCTTAATCGAGCTGACGGCGTTGACCGCATCGATGACATTGCCGAGTCCCTGGCGATCGGCTGCCTTGGGTGAGCGCTTCCGCCACGCATCCACCGAGTCAATCACGAGGTGGGCTTCATCCACATACGCGGCCACGGCTCGCCACGAAATCAGATGCGTATCCATCTCCCAAGTGCTGTCCACGTAGAGCACATCACTGTCGTACCCCTGCGCCCACATCGAATGTCCACCCCACGACCCGGGCTCCCACGGACCCGTCAGGGGCTGGCCCTCCGGCACATCCCACACCGCAGGCGGATTGATGGTGGAGAACGCCATCGGCAGATTGATGCAAATGGCAATCCCCTTCGCGCCAGCCAAGGCTAGACCGGCACGGATCTGATCCGGATTCTTCGCGTCGATGCGAAGATACGCGTCAATGGTGTAGGGATGACCGCTGGTGTCGCGAATGGTCAAATCGGGATTGCGCCACTCATTGAGCGCATCATCCTCGTACGCGCCATTATCACCCCCACCATAGAGCCGGTCTGACATGCTCTTGTAGACGCGGATGACTTCCTCATCAGTGATGGTGACGAGACGGCGTTGCTCGAGCCGCTCCATGCGTTCGATCGCGACGGCCTGCTTAGCGCGCGTGCAATCGCCGTACATGAGATTGCCGAACGATCGATGTGGCAGCGGTTGCTTGTGCTTCCAATATGTCTGTGCGATCGGTATCTGCACGAACTTGAAAAAATCGACGAAGGACAGTGCGCGCATCGTAGACTTGAGCGGTTTCCGTCCGAGCCGAACCTGTTTGAACGCAGAGACCTCGAAGTTTTCCATGACGTCCTCACGAAGAAAATGCGGGGGATGAGCAATCTAGGGGCAGCAACGCCAATCCAAGGATCCCTACTTGGCCAAATACCTAGTTCCCTCATCCTTCGGGCGATAAATTTCCGGCTTCTGGGACACGGCCTGACCCTCCCGCAAACCCACTACATCGTCGGCGGCTGCGGCTCCGTGGGATACTTGGTGTGGAACTCGTCGAGCGCCGCCTTGAGTCCGTCACGCTTCGCAGAGAAATCCGCATACGCTTGTTCGAAGGTCTGCACCGGCGTACCGGTCCGGTGCGCAATCTGAATCACCAGCGCCGCCAGCCCCTCGAACGCAATCACCAGCGGGTTCAGCGAGACAATGATGCGATTGGCCGCAGCCAGTTCCTGTTCGATCTTATTGATGTCGGGCATGATGATCTCCTCTACTTGGCCAGTGCCTGCGCGATCGAGGCCTGCACTTGTGCCACGGTCGCCACCACGTTTCCAGCCAGGGTGGACAACTCCTTGAGCGCGCCCTCAGGGACAGCCTCCTTGAGGATCTGCGACAGCGGCGAGTTGATATCGGCAATCATCTGCACGATCTCCGATGCCTTTTGCTTCCGCAGATTCAGATCGGTCATGGCCTTGTACGCCTGCACGGCGTCGCCCAGCGGTCCGCTTTTGTCGTAGACCTGCTGCACGTAGCCGGTCAGCTTCTGAGCCGTGGCGACCGGAATGGTCTTGTTATCCGTCAGTTGCGTGATGCCTTTTTGCAGGCGGGTCGCCGCATCCAAGACCGTGCTGCCGGTCTGAAGCACAGTGACCTCGGGTGGATTGTTCCGTGCACATCCCAGGAGCACGGCCACAAGCACAATGGGAATAAATCGCTTCTGTCGAGACATGGACACTCCTTAGCAGGGTGCGAGTTAGAGTTTTTTCACGAGGACGGGTTGCGAATTGCCCGGCTTCAACATGAACCGTACTGGACGGGAGGTCGTACGACGAAGCAGGATATTGATCACCGCCACGACGGACGGCACGTACTTCATCACCCCCGGCGGGAGCACGTTGATCACATCCTTGGCCTCTGCGATCGCAAGGATGGTAATCCCGACGTTGATCCAGAACGTTTTACTGACAAGGATCGACTGCGCGAAGTACGTGACACTCGGTGTTGGTGTCTCTCCCATCACTACCCCCTATAGATTTTGCAGCGTGCACCATCGTAGACCGTTTCCTGTGGTGGACGCACCCAGTTGATCGATCCGAAGTCCAGCTCGCCATACGCGACGGTCCAGAACGACGATCCGTTGACCATACTCCGGACCTTCCCGTCCTTGCCGGTCACGCGGTACCCGTGCGTGGGACTGCCGTCCCAGCTATCGTTGCGGTACGACCAGCCAGGGTCCACGGGGACTTGGTCGATGAACGGAGCCATGGCCAGTAAGCCCGGAAGCTGCGCGGCGTCTGGCACTTCCTCGCAGAGATAGTGATAGGTGTAGCCGAAGCCGCAGCACTTGGCGACCATCTCGGCGGCAATATGTGCATCCGGATCGTTGTCGCGACGACCAGACTGATATGTCAGCGCCGCGCCCATCGGTTCGTCGAGTGATAATGCCGTCCCTGGAGCCTGTTGGTGGATCACATCGGTGAAGCCTTCGAGGTGGTCCACCCATCGCCGCCAGCGGCTACTGTCGCCTTCCGCGCGCGAGGGGTGCATGACTGTACACAGCGAGTGGTGTGAGAGTTCCACCAGTGCCGCAGTGGTCTCGGCGGAGGCATCCGGGTCATCGCCGTCTTGCGGGTCGCCAATGGAAAAATGCCGATGGCCCAGTCGCTCTGCCAATAGGTCGGCCAGTTCCAACAGCGCAGGATCGGTCGCGCCGGTCCAGCCATTCTTGAATGGCTCATTGGCGAGTTGTGGCACGATGCCGGGTCGGCCGATGATAAAGTCCGCGAATTGCTGGAGCCACGCTTTCCGCAACTCCACGTCCGGCACAATCTGCTGGGCGTCCGCAAACAGGCACAGCTCCAGGTTCATGCCACGGTCAATCGCGGCATGATAGACGGTATCGAGTGCCGACCAGTAACCCACCGATCGCGGACTGAAGGCGTAACCATTCCAATTGAGCATGGCCATGGTTCGGACGATCGTTCGCTTAGCGCGCTGGTAGACGTCGAAGCGGGCATCCATGGCCGCATAGTTACTCTGGAGCACATATGCGGTGGTATTGAAGTCCGACACGCCCCGCCACGCCCACCACTGGTTATCGCTTTTGAAGCGACGATTCTCGATCCGGATGTCGGACACGGGACCAGCAGGCGGTGGTGGATACGGATCCGGCTGTCCCGCTTCCGCCGCCATCTGCCGCTCCATCTCCTGGAGGGCGGCTTCGTGCGGTTGGCCCTGTTCCCGCTGTCGCGCGTAGACGATAGCCCAGTACGTCTGGTCCCGATTGTTATCCCTCCGCGACTGCTGTTGATAGCGGCCGAGGGCTTGATAACGTGATGTGAAGCGGCTCGAGACGTCCTGCACTTCACCGTCCGTAAACATGCCAGGAGGTGTCGCACTGTAGTATGCGTCTGCTTCCGCCGAGGTTTTGTACCAACTGGTCGCACGTGGGTGATCCGCGATCGTCCGATTGCGCGCATAGCCGAGCCCATAGTAACAGCCATCGCGCAGATAGTCGTGATCGTTCTTCCGCTGCGCCGGGGCGGTGCCGTCGTAGATGGTGGTCAGCTCGACAATCTGGTCGTCGCTGATCGGCGGGATCTTGCCAGATGGCGGAGGCTGTGGCTGTGGGGTGTCCGCGTAGACGGTCACGAGGCGCTGCACGCCGGTGGATCCTTCGCCACCAGGGCCAATAGCGGTCAGCTTGATCTCGTAGGTTCCAGCCGTATCGAAGTGATAATGATGATCCGGATCGTCAGGCGGATTGGTGGCGACAAGCGTCCACGTGGACGTGCCAAGCTGTCGAGTCCACCACTTGACCTGATCAATCGGACCGCTGCCCGCTTCCTTCGCATATACAGCCGTCACGACAAGTGGGGCAGTGCCGGTCGTCGGATCGTACGACGTGATGGTAATCTTCGGTGGAACCACAGAACCTCCCGTATAGGGAATGAATGGCGGCGTTCTGGTCGTCGTGCGGATCGTCTCCCAATCGCCGTAAATTTCTGGATGATCGTTGTATCCTGTGGCACGGCCGTACCCGGAGAAGGGGGCCAACGCGACAATGCGGGCGAATTCGTTCGCTAGTGTGAGAAAGACCGGAATCAAAGGCTTGATATCGGACGTCAAGGACGCATTCGAAGTGTACTGTTGACACACCAGCACAATCGGCAGGTCGGGTGCGTCACGGAGAATGCCACGCAGACTGGCCTCAAAGGCCGCAGGCGGTTCGCCGTTCCGACAGTAGGCTTGGAGGCACAGCCATGACCCGGGCGGCAAGGACGGCCAGCGGGGCCACACCCGGCTATCCCAGTAGGCGACCGGCCGGTATCCGGCAGCGGCGACCTCCCGCGCGTGCGTTTCAATCTCCTCGACCGTCGATCCACCACAGAACGCGCCAAGCACTTGGCCGCTGACCTTCCCTTCCAATTCCGGCGCGAGGATAAACGGTTTGGCGATCGGGCCGCTGAAGCCGCGTACGAGTAGATGGCCGTTGCCGGGTGCGGTCGGGCCTTGCGCAAACTCGAACCACGTGATCCAGGTCGCACGCGTGAGGACCGGCAGTGGTATAGTCAACGGTCCCCAGGTCGGCACCGGTCGTGCCGGATGCCAGTCGATCAAAAACTGCACGCCCTGGCGATTGACGTGGAGTTTAACCAGATCCTGCGGAGCCTCGCCCTGCGTTTTGGACCACACAATTGTGGCGTACTGCGTACCGCCGATGACGTGGGAATTGAACCCTTGTCCATCGGTTTCTAGGATGTAGCCCTCCATCGCCCCGTCTGGTTGAAAGACCAGCGCCGCGCGAGCGTTAGACCAGTAGAGCAGGAAATCCTCAGACCCCACGCGCACGAGCTGCACGCCCATCGCGTCACTGTAATAGGGGTGCACGGCCGCACGTCCGTACGCGCCCCCGCGCCAAATAGCGCGTCCTCCCGGAAGGGCTTGGATATCGACGGGAAATGCATCCGGCACCATGATCCAGCCGTCCGGGACGTCCGTCGGCCAGACCGCGTTAGGCTTCGGAGGCCAACGGCCAACAGCCCAGGGCGGCACAATGGTCACGCCGCGATCAGATTGATAAATCGTCTTGAAGGCGATGGTGCCATCGGCGGCGACGTGACCAAAACCGGCACGTGGGATCGCACCTAACGATCCGATCAACAGCGATTCACGTTGCTCGCCTTCCGTGATGGCAATCCAGCGGTCGCCGCCGCCAGAAATTTCGAACACGCCCGTCGGCGGGTCCCACGCATTGACCAGGGCTGTCCCGGCTGGATCCTCGAAGGGCTTCCAGAACTTGACATGACCCCCTTCGGACGCCACGGCTTCAATCGCCGTCGTATCATTCTTCCACGCGCCTCCGCCATATGAGGGAAATGGAAACATGCGTTGGTTCAACCACCCTGGAACGCCAGCGATAGCCCCAAGCACGTCTTCGACGTAGTTCAACTTAGGCATCGTTGTCCTTTGCAATGGACCGTTTTGGAAGCACGTCGATGATTCGCCGTAACTCCATAATTTGACATTCCCTACAGGTTTTACATAGTGTATTGCTTCTCTCTAAAAACTCTATGCGGGATTCGACGTATTGCAGTAATCGATCCTCTAATGGTGTCGGGCATTCCTCAGTGATCATTTACGAGTCCTCAGCGCCCCATCGTAAGTTGGCCGCGATCCGACGCGCCCACCCACGACCGGCATTGGGCCAGTTACTCAGTTTCGTCATAAACTCCAGACGTTCCGCATTGAGTCGCAGGATGATGTCGGATTCACTCCACGTCGCCGCCGCCTTTCGACTGACCGGCCCCCAATGACCATCATCCGCCACCCCTATAGCGCGCTGGAGATAACGGATAGCGGTCTCGATACTAGAGTTGACTGCAAAGTCGAATGTCTGAAATGCCACGCCGTCCCATAACTCATCGGCATGAATGCGCGTCCAGAAGTCTCGCAGATAAATCCCTTTGGCCTGATCCTTTGTCAGATGCAGAATATCGACATTCGGATACGCACGCTTCGATATCCCCCAGTTCGTCTCACCACCAGGGTCCGCAGGGTTATTGACGTATCCACCCTCGTTGCCAAGCAGACGATCAAAGGCGTCATTGAACGTCATTGACACGCCATGTCGTGAGGGTTTTGAAAAAGTCCCGCACCCGTTGACGATACGTGCGCGCCCGCCATGCCTGTATGTCGGCAATTTGGGCACTGAGCATCAACACCGCGCTTTGACGTTCATTGCGCTCCTCGAAGTAACTATTTTCGTTGGCGCTCTTTAACACCAACAGGTCTTTTTCCACAGCCGCAGTAAGGTCCATGAGCCGGGCGTCAAGGGCCGTGATGAGCGTTTCTGCATCACCCACGCGCTTATCCAGCGCCTGCGTGACTGATCGATGGGTTCGCTGCTCATGCGCGTTCATACGGCAGGTTCCTCCAGAAGAAATAACGGACCTAAGGCGATGAGATCCGTGCCCATTATCTCGGGGTACGGTTCAACCATACAATTTGTAATGGGGTCCACAAAAAGGCTCACCGGCACGGCCCCTAACTGATTCACTGCTACAAGGTATTCGGACCAGTGGGCGCACGTCGGAGTCACAATCTTTGGGTCGCCCTCGCCAAATTTCTCCACCAGAGCATTGCGCTCCTCGTAAAAATGCGCTAGTTCCACCTGGGCAAGCTGCGCGAGTTTGACCACATGGTACCGCAGCTTTGCACCATTCGGCTTGTCAAACTTGATCGCGAGTAACCGCGTCAATGCCGGTTCCGCTTCAAAGATTCGTCCGAGGGTTGTTTGAATCATGCCAACCCTGCAATGATGTTCCAGTCCGTGGCAATCTGTGATTCGATGTCGGGGTCGCCGGAGGCTGTGACAATGGCACGGCGCTCGAAGTCGTACGAGGTTGCGAACCCGATTAGGTTCGGACGAGTCACCAACCATGGCGCAATTGTCGCCGCGTGTCCGTCGAGGTTCGCCGTCACACTGCGCGCGAAGTCGGCGCGGGCCTGATGGTGCTCAACGCTGGTTTGTTCGGTGAGCACCTGCCACGCAACGCTCGCGAGCGCGTTCTTGATGCGCAGACGAAACGATTCGTCGGCCGCGAGTGCCTGTTGGGTATATGAACTATTCGCCATATCGCACTCCTACGAGATTTGCACCACACCGCCATTGTTCCAGAGACGGCCCGCCACGCCCGGGTTACTGGTCGGCAGCGCCGTAAAATTGACGTTGCCCCCAACAGTCAAGTCCGTACCGATGAAGGCTTTTTTCGCCACACCCAAACCGCCCGCGGTCCGCAGTGATCCCGTCACCGAGGAGGATGCGTCTGTCGTGGTATTGATAACCAGATCGCCGGTCGAATTGAATCGTGCGGCCTCAACGAGATCCGCAAACGTCGTTGCCGGAGTACCGCTGGTCGCATGGACGAAGAAACCGATACCGCCCAAGTACGAGGCATTCGGATTTTCACGGATACCGGTAATGCCGGAGGTCAGTGTGGTGTTGAGACCGTCAGAAAATGCTAGCCCTAACATCCGCTCGGTTGTCGTTGCATTACTACCGCCGGTGCGTCCTAGCGTCGTAACCAGGGCCTTTGTGCCCACGCCTGCATCCGCAAGTGAGACGGTCGCTCCGGCTGTTCCACTGATAGCCCCTGTTGCAGCAATCGTACTTTGAACCGTCAGGGCACCATAGAGCGTGCCTCCCATTTTTGGCAAATGCCAAGGATCCCAGACGGCCGTCGGATGATAGAGCATCAACCGCTGGAGACGGAAGACGTCCGAGCCCGCGAGTGGATTTGTTCCACTCAACGTGACCTTGAGTTTGTTCATGTTGAACAGACCGGACGTCGGATCCCCAAGAAATCGTGGCGAGAGCCATGCCCCACCAATAGGATCGATAGACATCGGCGCGTCGTAGCGCGTCACGTAGGCTCCCGAGTCCCACACTTCGATCTTGATGTTGGTTGGTTTCGCACCGGTGCCGGTGTAGCGATACGTAATGCCTAGGTTATAGAACCCGTTGCCAGCGGCCAGAATGGGCGTCGTGGTCGTATCGATTTCGAGAACTACGGGAAACGGAGAGGTACCGGTATTCCACACGATGTTTGAGGAGTCATCCACAAACAAGGAGCTGACAACGCCGGAACTCAAACCTGCTCCAGCCGTCAATGTCACAACCGTGCCGGTCCGCTTATCGACGAGCGCGTACTCGTCTTGATAATCGATCATATAGCCGCCGTTCAGATCGCTGGTACGTGGAAACCACATACCAGAGCTGTACGACGTCATCGGATCCGTGATTGATGGTGCAAAGCCCCCTTGTAAACCACGTGTCGCAGAAATCACATTGGAGGACGTAATGGCCCCGGCCACCGTGATATTTCCTGCGCCGTAGTAGTGACGTGGACGGTTCGCTCCGCTCTGTCCAATGTCTACGCTGTTATCGAGCGACGCAATGAAGTGACCGTTTCCATCAATGATCCATCGACGTGTGCCACCTGTGTAGAGCCCAATCGAGCGTGCCGTGCCAGTTCCCGCGAACTCCGTGCCAAGATCGAAGACGTTGAGGTTCCAGCGCACGAACCCGCGTTCGTAGTTACTGGCATCCGTAAAGGTGTTATAGATCCGGAACACCTGATTGTTCGTCAGGTTTCGTAGCGCAAGGGTATTCGCAGCTTCACGTCGCAGATAGAGATCCGGCGTGTTGACTTGGACATCGCCCGCTGCAAATGCGTACCCGTTACTGCCACCATTCACCAGACCCGTGCTATTGATCTGAAGTAGAGGTGAGCTGGCAATGGAGGCCTCCAGGGATCCACTGCGCCAGTACCAACCTGTATCCGGTGCTCCGGCAAACGCAAACGCCGGGGCGGTCTTCGTACCATTGCCGAGGACTTCCACACCGCTCGTGCCGAGGAGCCGCCAGCGGGCCGTGGTGGAATCGTACTGATACGTCGCGCCCCCGCCGGTGATCAAGGCAGTTGCGACCGTCGTGACAATGTTGGTCAACCGGTTTGCGGCCACGGATCCAGTATCCTCGTGCGCCAGACTGACCGACCCTGCGCCCATTGAAACGATGACAACACGCTGTCCCGGAAATCCCGCCTTCAGACCACGCAGGGTAGCCGCAGAGGCGTTATTCATCAGGATCAAACTACAGGCCTTAAAGTCAAGGTTGTCGATATTCCCAGTCGCCGTGACTGAGAAATCGCCTGCGGTTTGATAGTTATAGGTTTTCATGCGTTACGTCTTCGCAATTCCGTAGAGACGCACCGTGCCGCTGGCGATATTGCCCGAGGAGAACTTTACTTGGAACGCATTGACCGCCGTCGTACTGATGTATGTGCCCGCGCCCACGAATGAGTAGAACGATCCGTCATTGTTACGATAGACCCCCTGGAAGGTGAAGGTCTTGTAGTGTGCCGTGGATCCGGGCGTCCACAACTTACCAGACAAATTCACACTATACGTCGAAGTATTCACGACGTTCGTGATGGCAATCAGGGATGTCAGACCGCTATTGCCGCCCGCCACGGTGTTGAAGGTGGACTGATCCAGCCGTGTCTGGCGTGCGTAGTTCGCGCCCGAATCGTACGAGGATCCCCCGTTCGTGGACATGAGCATTAACAGGTCTACGTTGTTCGTGGCCGGAACGATATCCACGAACTCCACCATGTATTCGTCATACGTGCCACTGATGCCGGTCGTAAAGTCGAGGGAGGCGGACCCAGAAGCGGTATGTTGTTCAAGAAGCACCAGGGCTCCACTGCCACCACCGCCCGTCGCAGCTAGCGTGGTTCCGGTCATGGACAGGCCAGTCCCTACGGTGATTTCTTCGGGATCCCCTGCGCCACCCGCGGATCCACGGCCGAGTAACTTCGAGGCCGCAGACACGTTTTGCATTTTGGCATACGTGACCGCATCATTCGCGATGGTCGTGGCGACGCCGCCGGAGGTGGTCACATCGCCTGTTAAATTGGCATTGGTAATCGTATCGGCATCAGTGAACTTGGTAAGGTTGCCCGCCGCAGGCGTGCCGGACGTGTCCACTGTGCCGGTCCCGCCAGAGGCCGACAGCGTGGTTCCGGTCATGGCCAGTCCCGTGCCGACCGTGATTTCCTGCGGATCGCCCGCACCCGCGGCAGACCCACGGCCCAGGAGTTTGGATGCTGCCGACACATCCTGCATCTTGGCGTAATTGACCGTATTATTCGGAATCGTCGCCGCCACACCGCCAGACGTCGTCACATCACCAGTCAAATCGGCATTGGTAATCGTGTCCGCATCGGTGAACTTGGCGAGGTTGCCAGTCGCGGGCGTACCTGAGGTGTTGACAAATCCGGCCGAACTCGCAGAATAGGACTGCCACACCGTGCCGTTCGATCGCTCGGTGACCCCTTCATCCGTTACAAAGTACAACGTACCTTCCGGCACGGTCGTCGCGGCAGGCTGGGCTGAACGTAGCCCACGCGTAATCAAATCCTTGAATGCACTCATAGGGGAATTCCTATCACCATCACCACGTCACCAAAGCTGTCGAACACGATTTCTGGCGCGTCCGGATTCCCGTTGGTCAGCGGCGCATCGTAGCCAAACGCAAAATCGACTGCCGGGTCGAGGTGGGCACGGGTAATTTTCCCGCGCTGCCATGTATGGTCGCTGGTCCGCCCAATCAAGACGTCACCGTCAACGACACCTGACGTATCCGTCCCTGTACCGCCACGCGCGGGCGCAAGTTGACCTGTCCACCGCACGGCAATTTGCGTATCGGCTAAGAGTGCCACTTGTGGCGCACCGGTTAAGGTCAGGGTGATGTTATCGTCCACCGATACTGTGAGAGGATGGGGGCTCACATTCGTACGATCGACGGATACTGCACTGCCTCCACCACTGCCGCCCAGACGATCATCCTCCCGTAACAGTGCACGATTTAACAAATCCTCGAGGGTAAATCGCACACTAGAGGCGGTCACAGCTAACTTGGGCGTCAGCCGTGGTCCCGTGCCCGGCTCGGCGTGGATCTCCGATTCCGTCACACTTTGAATGATAAATGCACCCACCACGGGTGGATTGATCAGATTAAATGTCGCGGTGCGTCCTTCACGCGTCTTGGGATCGCGCGTGCCGTAATTCACCGTTTTGATCGGCATCGAGAATAACGCCGCTTCCGCACGGATGCGGTCACGCAAGGCAGGTCGCTTCAGTTGCGAGTCACTGATGGTAATCTCTCGAACCCCGTCACCACCCTGACGACCGGCTAAGAATATTTGCGCATCCAGATCGTCGTACTGCTCCCAGATGTTGACGTCCACATCCGCAGGAATGGCCTTCTTGATCGAGTGCACGCCACTGGCAGGAATGCCAACCAGCAGTAAGTGGATGATTGGCGGCAGCGCACCCGGCGGAGGCGTGCCAGTGGTCGGATTGAGGGTGTCCTCGTACGCAGGTTCGTCATACCACCCAGGCGGCTGCGTGGCGGTACTATCCACATACGTCGTGGTAGTGTTGTCTTCCAGGGTGGTAATCAACGACCACACATTGGGCGTGTGATACTGCGTGCGGTAAATTTTCCGCGCGGGCGGGTGAACGGTCACGGCTTCGGCACCGATGAGATCCGCACGTAACCCTGGACGAATGACCACACTATTTCCGCCTGACGTCACCGTTGCGGTATTTACGACCGTATACGTGCCAACACCTTCAATCTCAATCAACGTGTTCGCGCCAATGGTCGCATCTGCCCCGGTTTTCTCAACGGAAATGACGGTCTCGCCAAACGCGGCACCACCGGCGGAAATCTGCATAGCTCCCGCAGGTAACGAGGACGATACGATGTTCGGAATAGTCGGGATGTTCGTGAGTCGAACGGACGCGCCCGTGGTATTCGTCGGCGGAATGCGATAACTCGTCCCGTCCTGTGGATTCAAACCCGTCCGCTCGCTGATATGTTCATTTTCATTAGAGAGCGACGCATCATTGAGCACGTCCTCAAACAGCCACGTGACCGGCCCGCCCGGTCCGCCTTCGGTAGTAAAAGGATCCGGTGTAGCCGAGACATTGATACTGCCCACTTGAAAGAATCGACTTCCAGTACCATCACCAATCTTTGTTCGATGAAAATTGATCGAGGTGATCCGTTGATTCGGGTTCGGCCACTCCGTCCAGCCGCTGCCACCCTGGTTGGGCATCTGCACTTTCCAGACGACTTTGGAATTCGGATTGCCGACCGCCACACCTATGCGCAATCCCGCGGTCTCGCCTCCACCATCGGTCTTGAACGTAATGCTATAGATATAATCACCAATGGCCACCGCGCCCGCTCCGGCGACAACATCATCAACCGTGGCCGCAAATCCGGTCGTGACCGCTTCGGATCCCCCACTATCATTGGAAGCCTGTGGAGAAGCCGTAAAGTCGTTCGCCCCAGCCGCTCCAAAGGGCTCACTGAGTTCTGACTCCTGACCTGTGCCATCGACATACGAAATTTTATACTGCACTTTGTCACGGATAGGTCCATCGACAATGGCATTGGGTTCGATGATATTGGCGGTCGTTCCGACGGCCAAGCCGGGGGAGTTTTGACGATTGACGGGCTGGACCTGACGACGGACGCCGGTGTAATAAAAAATCTGTCCGTACGCAATTGCCAGCCCCGGTCCCGGTTCAAACGGTTTCAGATCATTGACTTCAAGAACCGTGTTACCAGGGGCCGCTCCCACCGCAACTGTCGAACCCGCACCTTTGCCAAAGATCCGATTCCGAATCTGCGAGACGTCCTCGGTGATCGTGACCGGAGGATCCTTCAATAACGTCGGGGTATCATCCTCGATCAAATCTGGATCGGTAGACGGTTCTGTGGCGAAATAATGCAGATCAAACCCGTCTAAGTACCAGTGAATGGGATCCTCAGCCAACGCCGCAATGGCGTCAAAGCACTCACTGAAATTCTGCGAGCCGTCAAATACCAACTCGCCAGTAATCGCCGGCATTCCGGCTGCAACATGAGTCACGGTAAACCCTGGCGGTGCGAAATTCGCCATGATTTCCAATATGATGACAGTAGCCGAGACGTCCTTCCAACTCCCAAAAGGCCGCTTCGCATTCAAGATCCACGTATCATCCGCCACATCAATGTGACGTTTCAGGTGCGTCGTTTCCTCCTCGTATGTTGTCGCCACCATCAAGGCCGGACCTTCGAAGATCGGACCTTCCGTTAAATCGACGGTGATGATCTGACCTGCTAGTGGTGGTGTACCGGCCTTCCCCACTTCAAACGTAGATGTCCCTGGTTGATTCTTGGTCCGGGAGATCGTGACCTCCGGACTTCGACGGATACCCGTATTATCATCGCCGGTCCCACCAGTGCCGCCCGGAGGCTCCCAGGGCGCGACCGTGATCGGATCATAGGTGAAGGTGCCTGAGAAGTCGTCAAGAAGCACCTCCACCGGACCGGCTGGATGCGGCGGTGAGGTGCACGTGTATGTACTCGAATTGACAAAGGTAATATCCGTTGCCGTCGTGCCGTCAAACGTAATCGTCGAGCCTGGCACAAACCCTGCGCCGTGAATGGTGACAGCCGTACCGCCTTCCATCGGTCCGTGGTTGGGATCGAGACTGGAGATCCCGGCGTTCACATACTCAAAGCCGTCTGCCAGTGTGGCAAACTCCCCCGTATCCGGGAGCGTGACGGTCACGTCGACGAGCCCGAGCGCATGCGCGGGCGTCACGCAGGTAATTTCAGTGGGCGACACGACGACAATATCCGTAGCCGAGATATTGTCAAAGTTCACAAGGATGCCGTCCACAAACCCGGTGCCGGTCAACGTCACGGCCGTGCCGCCGATGGTCAAGCCTGTGGGCGGATCGACATCGGTCAGCGTCAGTCCGACGACCGGATCATCGGCATACAGTCCGTAGAGGACTTGTGGTGTACCTGCATCGTGCCACGCCACAAACGTGGAAAGCGATTCGGACCACGCATCCCACGACAAGGTACCACCACTAACTTGGGCGTGTTCCGCCACCCAGGTCGTGCCGTCTACGGATCGATTGATGCGGAGGGTTCCGCCTTGCCGCGCAAGGAGCAAACCATTCCGCCACGCCACCGTTCCACCAATCGCCTGCGAATTGTCAGGAATCGTCCGCTCGGTCCAGGTAATGCCGTCTGGGGATGTAACGATGCCGCGTGTGGAGCCGTTGCGTGATCCCCACGCAAACACCACAGCCACAGGCGACCAGACAATCACGCTAGATCCGGCCGCGCTGCCGCCCGGCACACAGCCCGCCGCCGACGTGCGCGCGGTCCACGTGATACCGTCGGGCGACGTCATAATGGCCCCACCGGCAGACACGGCCGCGAAGAGCGTCAGATCCGCCGACCATGCCAGACCCGTCCACGTCGTTTCTGAGGACGCGGTACGGGAGGTCCACGTGATGCCGTCTGGCGACGTCATGACGCGCGACACGCCAGCGGTCCCAGTGGACGCCACGGCGACAAACAGGGTCAACGCCGAGGACCAGACCACGCTCTGCCACCCGACCGCCGTTGCGGCCGTGCGCGCGGTCCAGGTGACACCGCCATCGTCGGACGTCATTACACGGTCCGTGCCGCTGGACGCCACGGCGACGATCCGTCCATTACCACTGCCGAGCGTGGGGGAGAACGCTAATCCGCGCCAGCCGTTGGAAGCGGACGCCGTGCGCTTCGTCCACGTCAGACCATCCGACGAGGTATAGACCAGCCCTGAACTGCCGACCGCGCAAAATCCATTCGCCTCCGTTTGAATGACATCGGAGAGAATGCCTCCGGCGGGAGACGGCAGCGATCGAAATTGGAAATTAAAACGGCTATAGGTCAGGGCTGCCGCCAGTGTAGCGACACCCACAACCTCAACACTGACGGCTCCAGACGCGTGCGCGGGGGTCGTACAGGTGATTGTATTATCGTCCACCACGACTACCGATGTCGCGGCCACACCGCCGATATTCACCTGTGTCGCGCCGGTAAAGCCATTCCCAAAAATTGTGACGGGTTGACCGCCTAAATTACCCGCGCCAGACGGATCCACACTATCGACGGACAGCGTATAGGTGAAGCCACCCACCAGGGTACCGCCGACATCGACCGTGACATCGACAGCTCCCACGGCATGCGCAGGCGTACCGACTGCAACCAGCGTGTCACTGATGAAAAAGAATCCGGTCCCGGCGACACCCCCGAACGTGACCCCAGTTGCCCCGGTAAACCCAGAGCCGGAAATGATGACAGACGTACCTCCGGCCGGTCCTCCAATGTTAGGAGAAACAGACGTAATGGGCATTAGCCGTGACTCGGCAGGAAACGAGCCACGCGTAGGTTCTTCATAACCATCTCGCTCATCTTCCGTACGCTCTGCTCGTCGGTGCCGTTGACGTTAAAGTTATTGATCTGTTGCACTGTGGGCTCCGGTCCCACGTTTACCACTTTACCCGAGCGCGCAATCGGGGACGTGCCGAGAATCCCTGGAAGAAACTCGCCGCGTGTGCCGCCACTGCCCGGTCGACGAGGCGCAGACGGCGTGCCGCCCGTCAGTTGCGCAACTGTCTCCGCTGTGGCCCCGAGTGCTTCATTCTGCGCATCGGTGTAGCGCTTCCACGCATCCTCCAGTTCCTTGGCGGTGTACTTCCCGGAGGCCAGCATAAAGTCGTATGTCCGTTTAGCTTGGTCGGCTAACTTCGCTAGCTCGTCGCGCGTTTTGAATCCGGCGGACTCCGCTAACTCCGCCATCGTTTCTTCGGCGGTCTTTTTGGCCTGTCCCAGTGCGGCCTGCTGGGCATCGGTGTACCGCTTCCACGCCTCTTGCAGGGTTTCCGCGGTGTACTTACCAGCGGCCAACATTGCATCGTAGGTTTTCTTCGCTAACTCGGCAGTCTTCTGGAGTTCCTGACGGGTCCGGAACTGCGCCATGCTGGCCTTCAATTCCGCTTCGTCCAGCGCCTTGATCGAGGCACGAGCTACGGCTCGGAAGAACTCGGCCCACATATCACCGCCGCTGGTATTGGCAATCGCTTCCGCCTGTTCGCGTGTCATCGTGACGGTCAGACTATGCCAATGATCCGCCCATTCCTGCTGCGCGTCCATTTCCTTCTTGAGGGCGGCAATCCGTTCGTCGGACGCCTGCTTGGCCGCTTCCGCCGCTTTCTTTTCGGCCTCCGAGGCCGAGGCCGACCAGTGCTCGACCGCCCGTGCTTTCTCGTTGTAATCCTGTTGCGCGGCCTGTACGTCCTCCGCGTGGAAATTGGTAATATCGTCTAACATCGTGTCGAGTTTGTTTTTGGCGAAGTCGCGTTCCTTTACTGCCGCGTCTTTCGACCCCTCAATGGCCTCGCGGTCCTGCATCTTCTTGACATCGGTGGTCTGGCGGTACTTCTGTTGGATGGCGTCCTCTTTTTCCTGCGTCCACTCCTTGGACTGCCGAAGGTTGCGGATTTCAATTGCCATCTTGTCGTCTTGATCTTTTTTCCACGCGGTAAAACTACCGTGGCTCAAGGCGAGATTGTAGTTATCCGTCGAGGTCGTCAGCATGTCCTGTGCGTCCTGCTGACGTTTGATCTCCTCAGTCACCTTCGCGCGCGTGGCCGCATTCACGCCCAGCCGTTCGTTGATGGCCGCTTCGCTGAGACCTTCCCGTTCCAGGGCGGCAATGCGCTCCAACAAAGGCTTTTGCGCGTTGCGAACCTGTTCGGTGGTCAGGCCCAGGGCCTGTGCGATCTCGGCCTCTGACTTATTCAGCTCGCGGAGGTTAACAATTGACTGTTTCGTGACGTCATCCAGGACTAACTTCCCGGCAGCATACGCCACGTCGGCGGCGCGACTGCGCGTGATCATTTCGTAGTACTGCTGTTGCTCCACGGTCAACCGCTGACCGTGTTCCATCTGCGCTTCCATGCGCTTGAGCAAATCGTCTTGCACATCACGATTCAACTTCTGGGTCGTCGTCAGTTTGTTGAAGACGTCCACCGTTTCGTCTATGTGCGTGGCCTGCGCGGCCAGGGACATGACAATCTGATCCACCGACTTGGTATGCGCTTCCGCAATGGCCTTCGCAGCCTCTTCCGCCTTTTGGGCAGCCGTCCACTTACCCTTATGCTCCTCGATGTATTTGTTGGCGTCCTTCACCGCGTCCGCAAGATTGGTGTAGGTCTTGCCCGTCAGAGCGGTGATCTTATTGATGTTATCGCGGTCGGTCTGCGCCTGCCGTTCGTCGGCCGCTAACCGCGCCTGTTTATCATGATACAATCCAATCGCTTCCGATGCCGCCTTATAGACCGCAATGGAGGACGCAATCGTCGTCGCGACCAGTGCCAGTGGCACAGCGAGACTCCCAGTCGCTACGCCCGTCAATACCGTGGAGTTCCGGAATAAACTCAGGGTACCTTCTGCGCCTTTCGCACGTGCCGCAACCATCGACAGAGGTTCATCGAGACTGTTGACCCACGTGCGCGCCTTGGAGAACGACTCGCCCATCGTCGCTACGGCTCCGGTCAGCCCGCCTAACCGGGTACCAATGCGTTGGAGTACATTGCCACTATCAATCAGGGCAGATGTAATGGTGCCAATGTTGGAGACTTTACCGAGTGCATCACCACCTCCGCCGCCTTCCCCGCCCATGCCCAGATTTTTTGCACTGGCGACCTTACCGAGTAGACTATCCAGCGCCTTCTCGGTGAGCCACAGCGCACCCGCCGCAACCGTGGCGTCCTTGACCACCGTTTTCAACCAGTCCGGCAGCGAGTCCCAGGCGGCGTCGATAGTGTTCCACAGCGTTTTGATCGTATCCTTGATTTCTCCGAAGAAGCGAATGATTGGTGGGGCCCACGTCCGCACAACGTCGGCAAACGTGTTGACCCAGCCCACAATGGTCTGCATGAGCGTTTGACCTTCGGTGCCAAACGCATCCTTGATCGCCTCAGCAATCGCATCGAACGCCGCATTGACGTTGGGCGAGGCGGCAATCAAGGACTCTAACTCATGCGACCAATTGGTGAGGGACGTCAGGGCCGCATCTAACTTTTCCGCAAAGGACAGGTGCAGTTCTCCCGCGGCCTGTACTTTTTTGTTCAATTCTTCGAGGATCGCTCCACGCATGGCCTCCAGGGTCTGCTCGCGTGTCAGTTGCTGCGCCGAAAGTCCCAAGGAGGCGGCGTATTCCCGTTCCACCTTTGTCGCGTCGATGGAGACGCCAAGCTGTTTGATCCGGAAGGTGGATCCGGTAATCATAGCCCGGTTCAGGGATCCGAGCACGTTTTCAATGCTGCCATAGCCTTCATTGGCCAGCACATGCGCGGCTGTCGTCAACGTTTGAAAATCCGAGGCGTTCGCCTTCACGCCCGCGGAGAGCAGACGATTGGCGTCTCGCATGAGATTGAGATCGTTAATCGTTCCGACCACGCCCTGACGCATGGCCTGCATCAAGGCATCCGCCTGCTCTACGCCACCAGACAACCGGTCGAAGCCTTCCTTGACATCGTTGATCTCGGACCCCTTGACCGCCAACGTGCTAATCGTTGCGGCCATGCCTGTCAAGGCCGTGGTCACAAGGCCGAGTCCTAACGCGATCCCCTTGAACGATCCGAGAAAGTCCTCTCCGAACTTCTCGATACTATGGATGACCGTCTCAAACGTGCCGGTGAGACGGTCATCCAGTTCAATGGTGCCGGTTAGGGTGCCGATGTCGAGGAATCCACCTTCAGCCACGCCTTACACCTCGCTGGTGAAACCGGGGGCTTTGATTCGAATGTTGTTCAGCTTGAGTAGCGTATTGATCAGCCGTTCGATGACCTTGGCCTCTTTTTGTTTCAGGGCCGCAACCGTACGGATGACCTGCGTGGGATCAGTTACCGACCGATTGCCCTGTTCATCTACGAAACTCTTGACGAGCAGTTCCATGATGCCATCGACGACGTTGCCGGTTTCCGATCGTTTGGCCAACTCGACGACCATATCGGTCGTCGCAGAAGCCATCCGTAGCTTTCCACCCCACTCCGGTACGTCTACGACCGCATATTCTGCATCGCGGGACTGTTCGATCTGGTCCAACGTGAGGACATTTCCTGACGTCGTCGCCTCCACCACGGTATTGCCGTTGATCTCTGTGTCGATCATGCCGAACTCCTTGCCCGTAGCCGGGCGAGCCAAGACCGGGAGGCCCCGGGCGTGAGATTGGAAATAGCGATCTTTCCCTGTCCTTCACGTGCGCGTGAGTTCACCCCGCTGAACCAGTTGCGCAGATGCATTGTCATCGTTTTCATATCGGGTCCAGTCGCGACCGGCTGTGGCTCTCGTTCACCGCGGACAAACTCATCATGACGTTCCAGGGAATTGTGGAGCTGTTGCAGGAAGTGAGCGGGTGAGTACGCGGTGCCGTCCACGGATTGCACATGACCGGCAATGGCGACCAATGACGCGAGGATGGCAAAGCGCAGGTCCATGCGTAATTCCGGCGACTCCATCTGATCGAAATCGACCAGTTCATGAAACTGCTTCGCAGTCAGACTGCGAAGCATGGGATCTACATCTACACGCCCACGGTTTCGGGCGACGGAGTGGGCGAGGAAGCGGATGCCTCCTCGCCGGAGACGTTTTTTGGTGCCGCTCCTTTGAGCCGGATGCCGAGGAGTTCGTACATGGCATCGATGATCCGGTCCGTGACGCGCACGTCCTTGCGCTTGAGGACGGTAATCGTACGACGACGATCCTCATCCGTGCGCACCAGTCGATTGCCCTGGCCGTCCACCAGACATTGCGCAACCATGTTCCACACCGCATCGTTCGAGGCGTTGGGGTCGCGCTCCAGCATTTCCCTGAATAGCGTGACAGACTCGCCACTCACGGATCCTAACCGCAGGGATCCACCCCATTCAGGGAGATCCACCACGACATAATCGACGTCCTTCGCATCTGCAATGGCGTCGAGTGACAGGAATTCGTCCACGGTTCCTCCTTACTCGAAGACTTCGTCGACCGGACCGGCCCAGGTCCACGCCACGGTCACGCCCTGCTTGCCGTCCACGGGCGCGCCGTCAAAGGTAAAGGTCTGCACGTAGCCCTCACCTGTACGCGTGATCCCTGACGGAAACGCAACCTGCCAGACCGCCTTCCGGTTCAGATCGATGTCATCGTTCACGTCCTGATGACTCTGATCGGTGCCGACAAGGTTCGCCTTGAACCCTGGATCGGCCTGCCGCAGAATGCCCAGGACGTGCGACTCGGTGCCTTCGTTGTGTGTGGATGTTTCGATCTTGTTCCGGGTTTTGCCGCCGGGCGTGACCTCAGTCAGCTCCGCAATCGTCGCGAAGTCCTGTAGGACGGTGCCGCCGGTGCCGCCGACCGTCACGGCTACCGGAATCGTGAAATGCGTCGCATCGAGGACGGTCACTTTGTGCTGACCATTGATGGTCGGGGTTGATCCTGTGACGCCTGCAATCGTCACCAGATCCCCTGTAGCCAGCAGATGTGGCGCAGTGGTAGTCACATGCGTCGGGTTGGCGACGGAGTTGCTGGTGATCGCGACCGTTGGCGGCGCAACCAGCGACGCACGCCGGACGAGGATTCCTGTTGAGGTCTGTGCTTGACTCATGTGTCTCTCCTTTTACCGACTCATCGCTGCGTTTGGCCGTTTGACAAACGCAAAATTGACGGTCATCGTGAATCGTCCATTGCCATCGACGCCGGTATCAAACGGCTCTTGAAGCGGTATCACAGACCGATACCACACGCCCTGGATAGCCTGCGACTTTTGTCCAAACGCGACGAGTGCCGCATAGGCCTTTTTGATCATGTTCCGTGTCGCGGATGTCGAAGTACCACGCACAATCATCGACACATTCGGCCGCTGGTACGCTGGTAGTCCCACCGCATTGTGGGTCCCTTCTGGTCCGGAGCCGCCAGTTTCAGTGACCGTCAAGTACGGACCCGCACCGGTGGGAATCTGGGCCTTCGAGGTTCGAAAGATCGTTTGATTATCAATGCCGACGCCCGCGCGCTCGAGAATTGCGACGACGTTATCCAGCAGGTCGGTATCACCCGCCAGAACGTACGGGTAGCCCACGAGTATGACGTGCGCGTCAATACGGCCTTGATACACGAAGTCAGCCATTAGTCTTGTGTAATTTTCGGCGTCACCTTGATGGTGTCGCCATTATTCGAAATGGTGTACGGCCCGTCGGTGAACCGTTCCGCCGCCACCAGTTTGCCGCTGGTCTGCTGTGTGATGTAGTATCCGTACACGTCCTGTGGCGCCTGCGCGGCGCTACTGGCAAACGCTTGCTGAGGATAGTCGATGGAGGATGGTGCGCCTTCGGTCGTGACCCATGTTCCACCCGTCAGGACAATCGATCCATAACCGGTAAACGTGGCTTCCGTTGCGGCGGCTTCGGTATCGGTTTCCACCGGCGTCCAATTGTTTTTGAACAGCCGGAGCACCAGCGTTTGCGGCGCGGTCTTATTGACCAGCGCCTCTAGCATAATGCGTTCGCCTTGATTGACCAACAGTCCAGGCATGCGTTACCCCATCGCGCGCAGGCGCGCCACTAAGCGCGCGGCCATGAACGGCCGCGATTCCATGATGACGGACTCGATGTACTTCGCCTGCCCCACCTCATGGAAGTACTCTAAATTCTCATGCTGCGGGATGGCGTAGGCTCCGGCCGCGCCTCCCGCCACGATGCGCGTATAGATGCGCGAACCCTCCCGATAGGGTCCGTCCTGATGCACGGATGCCCGCAGGAGACCAGGGATGGGTTTGCCGGGACCCGTAGGGCCGGTGTAGACCGGCGTGCGTTTTTTGGCCTCTGTCACTTCAATCTCGGCTTCGTAGCGCAATGCGTTGATCACACGATCGGGAAACTGCTTCTGGATCTCCCGAATTTTCTTGATCATTTCCGGGACACCGAGCAGCCGCACGAAATCAGCCAAGGAAGACCTCGGTCGCGAACGGCCGTCCCGTTCCGGCGTCAATGAATCCGGCCATGTCGATGATGGGACCTGTAGTCCCATCCGGCAACGTGATAATGTCGTTGTCGTCAATGCCTTCGTTATTGGTCGCGGCCTTCAACTCGTTCACATCGAGAAAGAGCACACTGGCACGGCTGACCGTCAACTCGCCACCCTGCGTCCGCAGGTGCTTCTGTTTCCAATCGACAATGGCATGAATGTCCACAGGGTCGCCCCACGTAATGTCGCCGGAGCTATTCGACGAGAGGACATGCTGTAATCTCACCAGCGGCTGGAGGTCCTGCGTGACCTTATCGGCCACGGCAACAGCGTTCCGGATGACACTCGCAAGTCCCATTACACCACCTCAAACTCGAAGGTGTTGGTCAATTCAATCTGTTCGTCGTCGTACCACCAGGGTGGAATGTTATTCACAACCGCATCCGGCAGCACTTGCGCGGACACATCGTCCTTGAAGGACACGGAGACACTTCCGGCCGACACGCTTTTGATGCCCTGCACGACTACATCACTATCCAGCGTGCGGTCGCCCGCTCCGAGTTGCCCGGCTAACTCCGATGTCGCATCCTTGATTTCCTGCGGCACGCTGTCCGATGGTACGGCGTTCCCATCAGCATCTACCAATCCGATCCGAGGGAAGTCCAGCCGTTGGGTCGTGGTCGCCCGCTGACCCTTCCACTTACGATTGATGATGTAATACGAGTCCGTACCCTTCTTCACTAACGTGCGACCGCCCCGGAACATGTTATTGAGTGTCCGCGTCGCAGTGATTAGGAGACGTTCACTCGCATCCCCCGTAGGAGCCCAAGGCGGCACAATGGGCAAGCGGTTATCGAAGTACTCGGCCGCTTCCTCCAGGGTCTCGTAGCTATTGGCGTTTGCGCCGCCCGCGGTTGCATCAAGTGTCGGCATGATGGCTCACTTGTAAAACGTCACCACGTTTCCGCCGGTACCGCACGCCGCCGAGCCGGTGGGCGTCGTGGCAATGCCGACGGCAATGCCCGTCGTAAACTGCGCCAGCGGAAAGGAGGTCGGCGGCAGATAGACCGGCGTCGTCGTGGAGGCCGGAAGCGGCACCGAGAAAATTACGCCTGTGCCCAACGTGCCTGCCGTGGCGCTATTGATAAACTGCACCCAACAGGTAGATGCAGCCCCATTGAGCGCGAACACGCCATAGACATTTCCCGCCGTCGCTTTCACGTTGACCGACGCCGTCAAGGTCGCCTTGGAGTCTGGCACCAGGGCCGACCCGGCGGTCAGTGGACCTGTGGGCGCATCGATAATCCCGCTGGTCAAATCGAACGAAATGACCGCCGAGCCTGACGTGAATGCGGAGAACCGCAGGCGCACCGACTTGGCGTCCGCTGCCGGTCCTGCAAAAAATCCGGTGGTCGTCGTGTTAACGACTGGGGTGGTCGTGCCGTTGGCCAACACCCACCACGACACCCAGTTGGTGTTGTCGATGGTTTTTTCAAACTCCAGGGTGCCGACGAACGTGCCGGTAATTTGAATGCCGACGGTTCCGGTATCTCCAGAGAGGAGAATCGGCAGGCATCCAGCACCGGGACAGGCGGTCGTCGATAGACTCGTCTGAGCCAGTGCACTTGTCGCAAGCAGCCAGACGCTCAGAAAAATTACGATCATCCGCCTCATGACACACCTCAAATGGTTGGGACCGAGCCGTGACCGGTCCCTCAAACGTCTGTAGCCTCACGGGGCTGTCGTTCTCCTACCGCTTGTCGCCGCCGGGATGCGTGCCGGGATGCGATCCCGGTCCGGGCGGCGTGCCCTGCGGATTGCTTTCGGTCACGCCTCCCGGAGCCTTCACCGGATCGCTGTTCGGCGGCGGATCGGGCACGTTCTTCGAGCCGGACTGATCAGTCCGGGGATCGTCTCCTGCTTTCATGGTTCGTCTCCCTTCGTGTCATCACGCGCGTACATGCGCGGGATCTACTTGTTTTCGGTCTTGTGCTGAGGCTGCGACGCGCCTGCGGCACCGCCCGTCGCCGGTCCACCCGTGGCCGTGGACGGCGCGCTGCCGACCGTCTGTCCGGCCATGGTGCCCGTGGATCCCGGCGGCGGATTCATGTCGGGTCCGCCGCCCTGGACGCCCTGCGCGCCCGGCAGATACGGCGGGGCCGCGCCCGGCTGTGCCGACAGATCGCCGCGCACGAGTTCGCCCGACACAATCTGGCCGTTGGCCAGCTTGATCTGGACCTGTCCCTGCGCGTTCAGGACCGGCCGTGGCGCAGGCCACTGCCCCTTGATCTTCTGTTCCTTGCCGGTGGCTGCGCCGGAGTTGATGGTGACTTCGACGTCGCCCTTCTCGGGCAGATCCGGCGGCAACGTGCCCTTGATGCTGCCGTCACGCCACGACGTGATCGGCACGGCCCGACCAGCGATGATCACCTGACCCGGCCACGGAGCCTGCCCGGACGAATTGCCAAAGCCCTGACCGTTGATCGTGAACGGTCCGCCCGGCTTGCCGACCACGCGTACCTGCTGGGACTGCGCGCGGTCCTGCAACATTTTCAGGTCTTCCTCAGCCGTCGTCTGTCGCGTGTCGCCGGTTTCGGCCAGACGCGTCTCGGCCTCTTGGAGTTTTTGACGCAGATCCTGGACTTCCTTCTGCGCCTTCTGACGATCTTCCGGTGACGTGGCCTTCGGCTTGTCGCCGGGCTTGCCCTGAGTCTGGCCCTGATTCTGATCGGCCATGTGTGCTACTCCCTTTGAAAAAGAAACGGTGACGGAAGGCGACGGTCGTCAGACCGTCGTCCCCTATTACGTGGCGATAACGATGCCGGAGTTGCCGTCGTAATCCGAGCGCACGCGCTGGACCATGATGGCCATGACCAACCAGAAGAGGGTGAACCCGTCAAGGCTGGTCCATGGAATGACCGTGGGCGGCTGACCCACGACCATTTCGATCGTGTCGCTGGTCATCTGGATCAGCGCGACCGTCGTCGTCGGCATCTGGTCCGCCACCTTGATCTGAAGACCACGACCACCGGCCTGAATTTCCTGCAGGCGGGCAATGATGGACTTATCGCCATTGGCCTTGAAGTCGGCCGTAAGCGCGTTGCCATACGCCGTGCCGACGTACAAGTTGTACGGGCCGAACTTCAGATCGGCCTGCAACAGGCTGATCATCGCCATAGTATCCACTCGGATCTGGTCGCCGGTCGCGCCCGCGTTCCAGTTCACCGTGATGTCGTACGTGTTCGCATTCGGCGCGTTCAAGATGCCAGGCGCACCGTAGCCACCCACGACAAGACCCGAGCCGTTGATCATCGCGTCCTCGATGGCCTCGTTGACGCGGCGCGTCGCCTGTTCCACCAGGGTCGTGTCGAGCGGCTGACCGACGCGCTGCGACATCTTCAGCGTGCGAATGCCAAGGCTGAAGTCGTCGGTCGTCAGATAAATCGGCAGCCGATTGATCGAACGGTTGGGCAATTGGAATTCACCACGCGCCGACGGGTTCATGGTGCGCTGTGCCCCGCCGGTCTTCGAGATGGATTCCCATTCGAGCTGTGTCACCGACAACGGATCGGTGAGCGGATAGGTCAGGCCTGCCGCCATGACGTCGGCCGCGACGACGAGGCGCTGAAGGCCCACGCTGACGACCGCACGGTCGACGAGTACCTGGGCCTTATCGGAAAGCGGTGACAGTGACCGAAGCGATGCGATGGACAGCTCGCCTGTCTGTTCCGCTGCCCGCAGGAGCGCGGTCTGGAGCGGATGATCGTGATCGTTGACTTGAAACCTCATAACGTATGTGTCCTTTCGCAGCGTGAGAGGTTAGAGGATCTCGACGCGCACGCGGGTTTCACCCGAGGCGCCAACCTTGCCTTCCGCCGCGATGGCGATGGCAATACCCGCGGCCAGCAGACGCAGCGTGCCATTGCCCGCTGACTCCAGCTTGTCGCCCTGCACGACCGTCAGCACGCCGATGAGCGCCCAGACCAGCGCGCCCTTGGCCATGATGCCCGCTTCGACGAGGTCACCGATTGCGTACGCGTCATCCACGCCTTTGTTCAGCATGGACTGGTTCAGGCCGAAGATCGCCGCTGCCGCGCCGCCTGCGGTGGAGTGCTTGCGGAACAGCGGCGTGCCCGACGAGTTGTAGCGCTCGATGAGATGGCCCGGATTGAACGCCGCGCCCGCGGCGACGTCGTTGACGACCGTCATGCCGCCACCGAGCCAGATGGTGTTGGGCGGATACTTCACAATAGCCATGTGTCAGTGTCCTCTCGTGAGATGTTGACGACTTCGTGTGAACTTACGCGGTCTGTTCCGCGAACCCGCTGGAGGCGCGCAGCTTCTTCAGCCCCTCTTCGTAGGGGTTCGGCGGATTCGTGTACACGTCCTTCTCCGGCGCGGCAGCGGCGCGCGGCACACCACGCCCGGCGTACGACGTCGGCTGCTCGACCTGACGGCCGATCGCGCGGCTCAGACGCTCCAGGGCGTCGATGGACATAGCCGCGAGTTCCGATTCCGAGTACTCGCTCTGCGCGGTCTTGAGGTCCGCGACGAGCGTGGTCTTGTGGGCGGCATCCTGCGCCTGCGCGCGGGCGATGAGCGACTTGAGCGAATCCGGGGCGACCTTCATGAAGTCGTCCTCGGTGAGGGGCTTCGATTCCGCGACTTTCGGTGCCGGTTCGGTCGCGGGCTTGGTCTTCTCCTCGACCTCCTTGGCCCGCGCCGCAGCAGCGACACGGAAGGATTCGAGTCGTTCGTCGGGAGCCGCTTCCAACATCTTGGAATCGGCTTCGGTGAACCCACTATGCTTGTCGGCGCATAGCGTCTTGATGAGTTCCGTACGCTGCTCCTTGTTCATCGCCTCTCCTTTTGTGGTTTTTCCGCATGTGCAAGCCATGTCTCGTACCTCCGCCGGTACGGGGACCGGCTGTTGCGTGGATGAATCGGCACGCGGTGTTTCAGCGGCTCGGGCCTCCATGCCGCTACACTCTGCGCCCAACGACACCGCGTGGTCGTGAACGCGCTGGATGATTTGTCGATCGGTGGCGGAGTGGCGTGCTCCCGCCATGTACCGCGGAGCCACGTCTGGTGCCGGTTCCGGCCGCAGACAATCCGTGGTGAGACTCATGAGGGCGTTGAGCGTGCTGTACTGGGACATGCACAGCACTTGTAGCGACTCCAGCCGAGCGGTCTCCACTTCGGTTTCCGCAGCCTCCTCGGCGGGAGTCTGCGTTGGGTTGTCGGCTTCGTCGGCAATCAGCTCGTCGACGATTTCGGAAATGGCATCGTACGACTCGCCAATCTGGTCGCACAGCGTGCGCATGGTCTGGTAGGCAATCAGCTCCGCCTTCTCCTCGGAGGCTGCTTCATTTGGCGTATCGCCGTACTGTGCAGCCTTCATGGCCTTGGCCTTCGTTCGATACTCCTTGGCCAACTTCTGTTGCTTAGCCGCTTCGGTGGTATCTCCCGCCTTCTCCGCTTTCGTCGCGGCCGCTTCAGCGGCATCGGCTTTCGCGGCCCAATCGGTGTCCGCGGTGTCCTCCTTTTTCTGGAAGGGAAACGCCAAGGTCTCGAAGCCCTCGGCGGTAATCAGATGGGCCATGGCCGTCCGCGGGGATCCGCAGCCCATTTCGTTGCTGCACGCACCAATGCCCTTGGGGAGAAAGGCCAAGTGGTCCGGCACGATGTCCCGCCAGACTGCTTTGTAGGGCTTGTCGCCATACATGCCTGCGGTTTTGTCCGTCACCACGAAGGCTCCGACGGACACTTCGCACATCTTGTTTTCGCGCAGCTTGGTGACAATCTCCTGCGCGCCGATGCGCTCCGCCTTGACCGGATCGATCCACGCCTCCAGCATCAACTTCTTGCCGTCGAGGCGCGCACCGAAGATTCGACCAAAGGACTGCGATTCGAGGACTTCTGGTGAATTGGCGGAAATCTGATGACCGTCTCTCACGGGATGGCCAAGGACCACCGGGCGACCGTCCCATCCCTGCGGCGCGCACGCGAGACACGCCAGCGGCACGTACTCCGGCGTTTCGGCGTTGATGGCGTGAATCACGCCCTCCATGAGGGCCACGACCGGGACCACCATGTAATCCTTGTTTTCAAACGTCGCCGTGCGAATCTGACCGGTCGCGCCCATCAGATGGACCGTGCGAGACTCCTTACCCTCCAGGGTCTTGGCCTGCGCGGCTTCGTATGCGTGCTCGCCCTTCCACCAGCCACAGAACGCCTCCGGATTGTCCATCGCGCCCTGTTTCTCTTCGATGGCCGGAACCACGACCTGCATGCAGTACGTGAAGGGGTGTTCGTCCTTGTTCGGCTTCCGCGCCAGGGTGGTCACATCGAGATTCGCCACCAACGCGCGAAAGTGCTCAGCGTCCGCTGCCGCACGATGCTTACTGGCTTCGATGGCGGCTTCTTGTTTCTTCGCGTCGCCTTCGGAATCGTGCGTGCCGAGTTTCTTGGATCCGTCTTTGGTATAGAGGATCCACTTCTCGCCCTCTTTTTTGATCATAGTACGTTCCGTCCTTGAAGTAATCGCACAATGACGAGAATGATTAGAAGGATCAGCAGGACGTGGATCAAGGATCCGGCCACGCCGAATCCAAAGCCTGCCAGCCATAGCAGGAAGATCACAAGGATCAACACTTCAAGTAATCCCATGTTATTTCTCCTCGATAGCGGGTTTATCCGTGGCGCGTCGTCCGACGGAATCATCGGACCGGCGACCCTCGACGGCACGCGCCGAATCCGCACGGATGGCCATCGACACGTCCATGAGATCCTTGGGGGATCCCGGCTCGCCAAACTCATTGAGCGGAGGCGGAACCGTGACTGACTTCGTGGTCACTTCAATAGGCGCGTACTTTTGCAGCTTATGGCGAATCGACTTATCGACTAAGGAGGACAGCATGATAATGGTCGCGACCAGAATCCACGCAATCAGTCCCACCAGGGACTGCGGCAGGAGCCAATACTGCGGCGGCGGTGGCTCGAGAAATAAGAACGAAATCGATGCCAACACCATGACGACCGAGACCGCCAATCGCAGTTGCTCCTGATGAATGTTATTCTCTGCCACCAATCGACGAGGGCCATTGATCTTTGCGGCCGTCTGCACGGCTGCATCAATCATCGCGTTCCGAAGTGCGTACCACGACACCGCCGCCGATGCGATCGACACGACCGTAAAGATCCCTTCCACTGGTGTCGCATGAGCGAAAATTCGATCTAACATTGTTCGTTTTCTTTCTGATCGGGCGGTATCTGTCGCCGGCGCATGACATCCGCCTCCCATTCCAATCGGTGTAAACGCGACTGCGCATCTTGAATGCGTCGCGCCAAGTCTTCCTTGTCCGGGTCCGATCGGGTCGGAGTATCTGGCATAGGCTGTCCCTTGTGGAGCCAGGTTCGCAGGGTCCGGATCCATTCGTTCATGTTATTGCTTCGGGAGTAATGCGCCACCCCGGACTCGCTGCGTCCGCTCAGTTATATTAAGACTTGTGATGACCATCTGTTTGAATTCATCACGTTCGGCTGTTAGGGCAGCAATTTGTTTATCCTTCTCCGCGATCTGCTTCGTGTAGGTCACGCCGGAGACGACCCACTCGCGTGAATAGGCTACGACCGCCATCAACAATAAGACGGTGACTCCAACTTTTGTCGGGTCCGCAAACCACTGTTCCACGTGCATCACTTGTGTGGAAGCGCGTTCACGTGATACAACACCACACGGCCATCGTCGAACCGTACTTGGGCCATGACCGCCTGTGGCTGATCGGCCAGATGCCACTTACTATCCCAGTACGTGACGATACCGTGTTGGCCGTTGATGGTAATGTCCATTTAACCCTCGTCGGTGAACTCGGTGAACTTCTCGGGATTCGGAGAGACGAGATCCACCACGACGTCCCGCTTATCGATCGTCACGTCAGGAATTTTCTGCCACGAATAACCGCCGCCCGTTTCGTACGTGCCGGGCGGGATGTCGATGGAGTACACACCATCTGCTAACTTCGCGACGACCCAGACATGCTGTTCCCCAATCTGCGAGCTGACGGTGGTTGCCTCGATGCCTTTGTCTGACAGATGGCCAACCATTTCATCGGCAATCAGATGACAAATCCCACCACCACAGAGGTCATCGTTCTCCGGCTGATTCGGATCGACCTGCCACTCGTCGTAGACCTTTTGGGCCACGGCTGCCAGATCGCCGGTCATGTTTTCCTTAAGGTCTTTCCCACTAATGGTCGTGGCGGGCGTTTCGTCATCCCCTTCATCATCGCTAGATGACCCACCAATCTGTCCAGGGCGTCCGCCGTGACCGAAGTTGCCACTGCCGGGACCGCCGAGTCCGCGCCCGCGCGCACGCGGGGCCGCAATACCTTCCGTGCAGCGGCACCGAGGGTGAAGTGGTGGGCCTTCGCCGCCAGGATCCGGATAGAGCCCGTCCACGTCAGCGGTCGTGCCCTCTAACGACTCACACTCAGGACAGACCTTCATGTCGCCGGTCGTGATCCATTCGCGCTGGGCGTCCGGGGGCAGTCCCCCTTCGTCAACTGCCTGTCGCCATGCCTCGCGTTGACCTTCGTGCACAGCGATCATCGGTTCCGTCACGGCAATCAACTCGCCTCGATCCTCGTCGCCTACAGCTTCACTAATGGATTCAATCAACGTATTGGTATCGCCGCCTTCGTCGAACGCGGCGACCAGGGCATCCGCAATATCGTCCCGCGTGGTGTCGGAAATGCCCTTAGCCAACTCCGCGGCGTGCTCACGGGCCCACTTCTGGGCGCGCGGATTACTGTCATCGAAGCCCCAGTCAAACTCGATGGCGGCGTAGCGGGGTTCTGCGAGACCGGCCGCACGCGCGGCGCGTCGTTCGGCATGCCGGATCGTGCGCGTACGCACGCGCAAGGTGTTGAGGCTCGCCTGTCCGCCCTTCGCGGCCATCTTCAACAGCAGACCCGGCAACGATTTCAGGAGGCTCGCGCGGATCGCACCAGGGACAGCAGCCACGGCCTTGACTGCCCTGGTCCGATTGCCTGAGGTCAGTGCCGACCGCAAGAGCGGCACGTTCAACGCCGCGCGTCCAGCCTTGAAGGCCTTGACCGCCGCGGACCGCATCACTTCGACATGCGCATCGGCCGCGGCGTGGACAGCCGTCTCGGGCCGACGTTTGGCATAGCGGGGTTTCGCGCGCTGGTCCCGGTACTCGGTCAACCAGTGCGGGCCCTTGTCGTGCTCGGCCATGTCGATGACGAGCATTTTCTTTTCTTCCGCCGCTTTCACGCCAGACACCTTTCGTCCGCCAATCGGATGCTGCTCGAACGTGGGGGCCTTGCCGCGCCACGCGTCCCAGTTCCATTTGTCCTTCGTGCCGATCAGCACGTACTCGGATTCGTTGTGCAGGTTCTGGCCAAACACCGGAATCGAAATCAGCGAGGTGGCCGGAGCCTGGAAGCGCAGGACCACGCGCTGTGATCCCCGAGGCTGTTCCTTCCACCCACCCGCGCCGCCCCAATTATTCGACACGTCAGCATTCGATGACGTGGATGATGCACCATTGCGTTTGATCTCGATATCCGGGAGCTGCACATAGTCCGGCAGATTCTGCTTGTAATACTTTTCGTACTTCTCACGATCGGCGTCGGTCGCGAATGTCGGTCGATCAGGATGCGGGACCGTCAGATTGGTGGTCTTGTCGAGATCGTCCTTGGGGAGAATGATACCGCGATAGACTTCCGCGTAGGGCTTTTCGGCCTTCTCCATCAGGAATTGCGTAGTCTCCCACTGCGCGCGGGTGTAGGCTTTCAGGCGCTCCATGCCGGACTGATTCTGGTCCAGACCTTTTTCCTTCGCGTACTGCGTCTTACCATATCCAGACAGTGACTCCCACCCTTTTTCCCACCGATCCTCCGCCTTCTGACGGTAGGCTTGGACATCGGCTTCGGTGTAGGGCACTTTTGCGTTATCGTTTTGCGTTTTGAAACTCTGCACCTCGTAGTCCGCAAATTCACGTACGTAGCGTTCATGCGCCTGATCTTGTGTTGCCTTGGGTAAATCTGCAAACGGCACCTGAATACCAAATTGCTGATCCGCGATTTGTCGTGCGTGACTCACTTCCCGCTCATTCAGCCGATGGTGTCCACCGAGTTCTTCCGCGGCGGCTAACTGCAATGCCAATCCTAAGTCGCTCGTCGACGATCCTTTCCACGCCTCCCACACACTGCGGGGAATGTCCGCCGCGCCCGTCGTACTTAACCCGCGTTCAGTTAGGATCTCCGATGTGCGCAGTTCGGCCAGCTTCCGCGCGAGAATGCGGGTCTTGTCGTAGTCCTCCCGCTTGCTCTCATCCGTGGCGCGGCCGGTGGATTCCTCGACTTCCGTATCGACAATCCAGTTATCGGGTTCGGAGTTGTCTAAGGTTTCAGTTCCGGTACCAGCCTTCTCTTCGAGTGCAGCGTCCTTGTCGTTTTGATCGAGATAGTCGATCTTCTTCGAGTCGGACATGTTATTCCACTGACTATCGATCTCCTCAGACTCTAACTCATTGCGGCGCTCGGAGTATTCGTCACTCTCGGTCACCCGCTCCTTGGCCTTGTCCATCTCCGCTTCGTAGTGATGGGACCAGAGCATGTCCACGGCTTCTTTTTGTTGGGGCGTCAGCTCCTCACCATTGGTCAGACGCAGGGCGTCCTCATTGAGGGGCGCGCCATCGCCCGTATCTTCTTCCGCTTCGATCGTGTCGGGATCGAGATAGAACCGCTGCACCACCGGCGCGGGCTCGCCACTCTCCGTGGTAAACGGCAGTTCGGTCGTCTGCTGAAACGCCTGAACCGTGGACTCCGGATTATTGATGTCGTCGATTAACTTCTGTGAAGCCTCCTCGACGACCTTCTCGTTATCGCGGTATAAGTCCTTGTAGAGGTCACTGATGATCTCGCTATCATCAACCTCCACGCCTTCGTTATAGGACTGGTCACGGAAATTTTCAAATGCGCGATCCTGCTGCGTACTGGAGAAATCACTCCAGGTCAAATCGTCTTCGGTATAACTCTCGTCACCCGCGACCGTAAAGTCCGCCGACTTGACCGCCTTGTCGAGGAGCGCTTCGACGCGGCGCACGCCTTCCTCTTTTTGCGCGCGGATGCTGCCACCGATGGCCGGTCCGTCCTCGGGCGCGGAGCCCCCCACCTCGCCAGGGCGTCCGCTGTGGCCGAAGTTGCCCGAGCCGGGACCGCCGAGTGTGCGGACACTCTCCTCGGTGTAGACCGGGATCCGGAACTCACGATCGTCAATCAAAATGATCTCAGACATGGACCTCCGAGACCACCGGCAGACTGGGAGCCATCACGAACGCGACACCAGGGATTTTTGCTACAGCCGTTGCGTACACATGATCGTAGTGCTTCGCATTGGCCTCCTGCATCGTCATGTGTCCGGCGCGGATCTCCTCAGAAAAGGTCTTTTGCGTTTCATAGTCCGCCACACGCACCAGGGCCATAAAATTGTCCGGCCAACGGTCGCCCTCGCGTCGCAGACTATGCACACGCCCATCCGCGCCAATCGCTCGTATCTCGCGGATATTCAGGTTAACCGCCACGTCGCCGTCCGCCAGACTCAGACCGTTACTGCCCGGATGATTGTGGGTAAAGATGGTATCGGCCAAACTTGGCTTCAACTTTTCATCGATCGTGATGTAGTCCTTCGCGTAACTGGAGATATAATTCACCACCTCGCCCGTAGGTGAGAGAATAGCGGCGGCTTCGTAGTCAAGTTCCTTTAATTTCTGTTCGCGCGCCCGCAGGACATACGCGACCGATTCCGGTAAGTGCGCGGTACTGTCGCCTACGCCAGAGCCCCCGACTTCACCGGGCCGTCCGGCGTGACCGAAGTTGCCGGAGCCCGGACCACCGAGCGTGATCACGGGACTCTTCGGGTTAAACTTCCGATTCCCGATAGCGGACTTAATCTGCTGGGGTTTGAAGACGATGTAATGTTCGGTATCGGCAGTCACACCGATCATCTGCTTACCAATGCGCCGTGCCGAGCCAAACTTCGTATCGACCGAGCGGTCAATCACGCCATCGAACCCTGCGCGCTCCAGCGCACGTCGATAGAGTTCGTTGCCTGCCAGCCGCCCCTGATCGTCGGTCACATAGGCAGTCGTTTCCGTGGTGCGCCACAGTTTGTCGAGTTCACTGGCGTGCATGCCATCAAAGCTGTTATCCGCTAACTTCGTCAGGAAGTCATCAACGCCTTCGGTATCGTGGAACTGCCCAGCCTCATCCTTCAACGCGGTGATAAAGTCGACGAGCGTGCCTTCCTCACCCACGATGTCAGAATCGGGGTCATTGGGATCGTCGTAGACATACTCGTGCGTGAGGTAGGTTTCCTTGACCGGATGATCCTCGTCGTACGCGTCCCCCAGCACAAAGGGGTTTTGCATCGACAGATAGACGGGCACGCCCAGCGCGCCGCTCCGGCCCACTAACTCCTCGCGCGCCTGCTTCAGTGCGGCCTCATGATCCAGCTCGTCGTTCTCGCTCGTCAGTTGGTCGGCACGCTGTTCCAGACGGCTCGTGAGATCCGGCCCTACACCTGCGTAGTTTTCGGATACATCCGACGCGGAGTTGGAGAAATAGGCGGCTGCGCCGAAGTCGGATTCGATGTTGTACTTATCCGAGCCCGCCGGTTCAAACGTGTCGAAGTCATGCGTCGTACCGTGGTAGACGACCAGCGGTTTGCCTTCCGCGTCGACGACTTTGGATTGTTTGAACCATCGTTTGAACGGCGTACTTTTCGTGACGGCTGATCCGCCCTCACTGGACGATCCACCGACTTCACCCGGCCGTCCGCTATGGCCGAAATTCCCGCTCCCGGGTCCACCAGCCGCGCGCCCAATCCCCTTCTGTTCGAGCCCAAAGGTCTTAGTCCAGGTCTTCGCAATGTTCAGGATCTCGCTGATCGGCGCGTCAATCTTGTAGGCGCGGATCGTGGAGTCGCCTAAGTGTCCGTCTTCGGCGTCGCGGCCGACCACGGCTGCCCAACGGTGGTGGCCATCCACGATGTAACCGTCACGTGAGATAAAGATCGGACTACTGGGCCGGTAGTCCTTCTGGACCATGCGCTTGGCGATTTTGGGACCGTCGAGTTGCGCCTGACTGGGCCGCAGGGACGCCGAGGGGACGTCCACACGTGTACTCGTGATACCGCGTGATGCCAGATGATCAATAAATTCCGGACCCGCATCGACCACTCCCTTCGCATCGCGCGGCAGTTTATCGGCAGGCGTTCCAGGAATCGGTTCACTAGCAAACTGCGGCATGACAATGCGGGGCATGCCGTTAGGGTATTCCTTGGTCACAAGGTGCTGACCACAGAAGATATTGGACCCCGGCACCACGATCTGACACGCATCATACGAGGGCGCGTCCTTACCCTGTCGCTTGGCGTCCTTCGCGATCTTGGCCAATCGCTGCATCAGCACATTGACCTTGCGGACGTTCGGCAGCTCGACGACTTTGCCCTGGAGGATGAGCGGGATGGCGTCCTTGACCTTCGACACCTTGATGGGCGTTGGACGCGGACCCAGTTCACCACCCGAGGAGCCGCCGACTTCGCCGGGCCGTCCGGTGTGGCCGAAGTTACCGGAGCCAGGGCCCCCAAGTGTTTTCAGTCCACCTGCACGACGGATCGCCTGATTGGCTTCACGAGGGTTGTCGAAGAATCCTCCAAGCGTAACGTTATCGCCATGGGGATGTTCAATGTCGAGGTAAATGCGATCGCCGTCCTGAACGTTTTCCTTGATGAATCGAAGAGCGTTAGATGCGGTATTTGGTTGACCAGACTTAAAGTTGAGTGCAATCTCGCCATTACGCACCCAATAGCGTAAGTACCCCTGTTTCAATGCCGGTTGTACGCCGCCGTTCTCATCGTCCATCAACCGTCGTGCAAGATCCGTATGGTCTTCACCGTAACCACCAATACCGCCACTGGTTTTACTAGCGACACGTTCTTGACCTGTCGGGGTTACAAATCCAATACGCGGGCCCGCGTGTAATGGCTCCGATTCCCCGTTAGGTCCACCCTCTGTTACCGATCCCCCAACTTCACCCGGCCGTCCCGCGTGGCCGAAATTACCGGACCCCGATCCACCGAGCGTCCTGAACACTTCCGCCGTCTTCAGTTTCGTGCCCTTGAGTTTCTTCAGGGTCTCTGGTGGCAACACGTACTCTGACTGATAGCGGACCGCATCGTAGCCCTTGTGCTGTTTCAACGCACCGAGGATGTTTTTCTTATCTGTCCACGCTTCGTAGAATTCATCGTAGCTACTGGCCGCAGGATCGCCCTGTCGAAGTCGCGCTTGCCAGTCCGCAATGCCAGGATCCTTCGGATACGCAATCCCGGCCACGGTCGCCATAAACTCCCGGGCCTCAGGCGTATCCTTACCCAGGTCTAACACCTTACTGCCCTTCGGCAGTGTGACCTTATACGTGTGCTCGCCCCATTCATTCGGAAACGCCTTAAGGAAATGCTCATCCCCGAAGTACGCACCAAACGTGGGTTTATTTTCCGCAAACTGGTCTGGCGAATTGTGGTAGATGGACACGGGCACGTCGAGCGTATGCGGGTCGGCGTTCACGGCCGTCTGTTTGGACCGCAGGTACAGCTTGGCACCCTGCGCATCCTCAAACGCGGCGTGACTGTGGTCGTTGTACACGACCCACATGCCATACATGTCCCGACGGACCGTGTAGTCGCCTACCTGAATTTTGTCGAAGGATTCGAGGTTATCAATACGCGCATCGTCGCCAGACGTCGATCCGCCGACTTGTCCGGGACGTCCGCTGTGGCCGAAGTTTCCCGAGCCAGGACCTCCGGCGGCACGGTTCATGTCCCACGGGCCGGACGGCCGCGCGTGCGGCTGCGACTGTACCGGCGCAATCAACCGCCCCTTCTCGTCGTAGACGCCGGGCGGACGGAACGGCAGGGGCGACTTGGGCTTCTCGCGCTGGTAGGCTTCCCAGTACTGGCGTCGCGTGTTCAGATCCTCGTGTTTCCGTTCCTGCCGGAGGGTCAACGCGCCGGTGGACACATCGCTAAATCCCGCGCGCTCCACCGAGACAATCGCCTCTGGCGGCACATCCGCCATGCGATGCAGTGTGCCCGCACTGCTGACGTCCTTCGTCGGCATGTCAAAAATGATTTCGCGGGCGTTGGCGTCCAGTGCGCCGCCCCACGTCTCACCATGCGTCGTGGCCCAGACTACACTCGGCTCGCCGTAGGACGCCCCCTTCGACTTGGACTGCTTTAACCCTTCGCGCAGAATGTTCGGCACATTCTCGGCGGACGTCACATGCGACAGCCGAATATGGCCCTCCGGAACGGGAGGCAACGGCACAGGCTTTTGGAACTGCTCGAAGGACATGTCGGCCGGATGCGTTGTGCTATCCGTCAATGCGCTACTAGAACCGCCCACCTGTCCTGGGCGTCCACTGTGGCCGAAGTTGCCCGAGCCAGGACCACCGGCTGTCCGCAACTTCTTCGACGTCAGCAACAGGACAATGTGGATAATCGTGTCGGCGTCCGCCGCGGCGCGTGGCATCGGGGACGACCGCGATACGTCCTTCCATACAATGCCGTCCGCATCATCGTCCCACGCACCCATCTTCGCGCCGATGATCCACGAGGGGTGGATGTTGCCTTTGAATTGCCGCGCCGGGGATCCGGGCTCAGGGAAGTGGGAATCCTGCACCACACGTCGCGCGTACTCGGGCGGCACGCGCACAGTCAAAATCACCGGATAGATCTCCGCATCCCGGTGATCAATCTTCATTTTCTGCACCGCCGACTCGGCCCAGTGTTCCGCGTTGTCGTGGTCGGTCGTGATGTATGTATGTTCGCGCGAGGAGAAACTCGGCCACATCTTCCCCGCATGGCCGACTAACAGTCCCTGTTGGAGAATGTCCTGCACACTCAGCGAGTGCGTGCCATGGAAGAAGGTACGCGCCTTGAGATCGTTGTCTTCCTCATCGCCCTGGGGTTGTCGCTCACCACTGGAGCCGCCCACTTCGCCCGGGCGTCCACTGTGCCCGAAGTTACCACTGCCGGGACCGCCGAGCAGACGAAGCCGCAGGAGTGCCTGGGTAAGCACCCGCGCGCCGACGTCTGGGGACAGTGGCAGTTGAATCATTTCTTGCGATGCTCAGTCACGTAGCGGAAGCCTTCGGAATAGACGTATTGGCCTCGTTCGTTATGAATGCGCCACTCCTCGCCGTGATGTTCCTTGCGGACTAACTTCGCCATCTGTGGCTTGCCCTTGCGTTCGAGCGGAATTTCGATGCCAATCTCGAACGTGCTCTTGTGGGGATTGGCAGTCATGTAGGACTCGAAGTCCTTATTGGCCGATCCGCCCACTTCTCCAGGGCGTCCGCTATGACCGAAGTTCCCTGAGCCAGAACCACCCGCGTGCCGCGCGCCTGCGCCAACACCCTTCTGTTTAATGCCGAAGCGCTTCGAATACTCATTCGCCAGATGCAGCACTTCAGAGATCGGCGCGTTGATGCGGCGGACCTTCATCGTGGAGTCCCCGAGGTGGCCATCTTCCGCGTCACGCCCGACGGTTGCGGCCCAGCGGTGGTGGCCGTCCACCACGTAGTTATCACTGGAGATGAAGATCGGATCCTTGGCGGGATCGAAGTCCTTGTTCCGCATCATGCCGCCCACGTTCTGGCCCACTAACTCGCGCTGTGACGCGCGGAGTTTTTCCGCAGGCACTTCTTCGTGGGTCGTCTTCATGCCGATGCCTTGGAGGAAGTGGATAAAGTGCGCGCTGGCGTCCACTTCACCCTTGGCATTTTTCGGCAGGTTGTCGGCTTCGGATCCGGGTTCGGGCAGACCGGCCAACTGTGGCATCTCGATCCGGGGGACGCCTTCCTTATACTCCTTCGTCCCGACCTTAGCCTCACGCAAGGACTCGGTACAAAACATGTTGGTCCCGGCGACCGTCACCTGACAGAGGTCGTAATCGATTTCCTTGCCGGTGTTGGCCTTGGCCTGCTGTGACAGTTCGGCCAGTTTATCGATCAGGGTGTAGGCGGACTTGACGTCCTTGACCTCGACGACTTTCCCTTCCGAGACTAGCTTGACCGCGTCCTCCACCGTGTCCACTTTGATCGGAATGGGACGGCCGGTCTTCGGATCGGTCGGCTGCTTCCACGTGACGCCCGAGTGGTTCTGTCCACCCGGGTCCTTCCATGAGGATCCGTCTTCGGAGGACGATCCGCCGACTTCGCCGGGACGTCCGGCATGGCCGAAGTTGCCGGAACCGGGACCACCCAATGTTTCGAGGTCGTCATCGTCGGGCCACTCATGTGCATTTTCGAGATCATTGACACGCGTTTTGGCCAGCTTGATCGCTACGGCCAGGGCTTCATCCTTCGTGGCATACGCGTGGTGCACACGTGTGAATCGACGTCCGCCTTCGTCCGGATGTTTTCCACGGGCATCCGTTACGACAAATCCCCGATCATCCTTATGCACAAGCACTTTGCCGGTCGTCGGACCAGTGATCTCGAAATTCTGATCGCGCTTATCTGTGTGATGGACGGTAACAGGTCGTGCAGGATCATAAGACGCCATGCCTGCGCCAATGCCGGGACCTGTAATTTTATGAACGACACCCTCGTCGCTCGACGATCCACCAATCTGTCCTGGACGTCCACCATGGCCGAAGTTGCCCGAGCCTGGACCACCCGCCGTCCGAATCAGTGTCTCGGTCCCGTCCTTCGAGATAAACCGCAACGCGTCTACCGTGGCAGTCATCCCATTCAACGTGGGATTGCCGTCGTAGATCTTCCCGAGGCCTTTCTCCACGTACGCCACCGTCGCATGCGGCGTGTACTCGGGATGCGTGTCGGTCACGGGCACACCCGCCGAAATCTTCGCATTGAGCTGGCGCAGGGCGTCCGAGTCCACCGACACATAGACGACGTCGTAGTCATCGGCCTCAAACACACCCGTCGGCCCTAACGTCATCGTGATGGGTCCCGTGTTGGAGACCAGGGCCGATGCCGCCTTCGGGGACGTGTCGTGGATGCCGTACTTGACCGTCACATGCGGACGCTTTTCGTAGCCGTCTGCCGTCAGATGGTCAGGCGGAATGAGGACCTGGAGACTCCGCACGGCATCGGCTAAGGAGTCCGGCAAGTCCACCTGTGTGGATGAGAACGTATGGACGTCACCATTCTGGAGCGTGCGGAGCACCTCGTGCGCCTGCAAGGCGCGCACGCGCGCGAACGCGCGGAGATGGGCCAAACGCTCGAGGGTCATGCGACCTCCATGAGCAGCCACTCCTCGTCAGCGAACATCGTTTCGTAGCGCGGGTGTTTGGAGATGGTGAGCGTTGCAGGCGCGCCACTGGTCAAGACCCGGCCAACCTGGGCCATAACCCCGGACTGGTACTGGACCGTCCCAGACGCGCGGCTGAGGACCATGACCGGACGGGCCAGGATGGTCCGCTGGAACGTCCCACGGACCGCCGGGACCGGCTGGCGACCGGCTGGGCGCGCGGCCACGATGGCGCGGACCAGCGTGCCCGTGACGGCCCCGCCCCGAACCGTCACGGTCCCTGGTCCGGCGACGATCGACCGCCGGAAGTAGAATGCGCAGACCGAGCCATGCACGCGTACGCGCGCGGGGCGCGCGACGATTGTCCGATGCACGAGGACGGGTACACGCTCGCGCGGGCGTACGCGACGTACACGCTGCGGCGTGGGCCACGCCATGCCCCCACCACCCGTGTCCGGCCGTGCCACGGGCGTATACGTCAGACCTGCCTGTCCCGTCGTCAAAATGATACCGGGACGCGCGATCAGTTCAATCGTGTTCGAGGGCGTAAAGCTGTACGCCGATTCCACCGTAGACTGCGCCGCAATCTCGCCTGCCGTGACGAATTCGTGCGTGAAGCTGTATGGTGAGACGACACCAAACTGCGCCGCGATCACCGCGTCGGGAACGGCTGTAAACGATACCGGTGACGAGACGGTGGACTGCGCGGCGATCGCCGTGACGGGTTCCACCAGGGCGACAACGAGGGCCGTGACGCTCGACTGACACGCAATCTCGCCGTCATAGGTGTAAACACCTGTTGCCGCGCGTGGCGACCAGAAAAGGAGGAGACTCACGAGCCCTTTTCCTCCTCATGAAGCAGCCGCCGATTGAGATCGGCAATTTTCAGGTTCACGTGATTGGCTTCGGTAAACGCGCCCTGCGCCGCGGACTTGGCGTCTTGAATGAGACCCACCACGTGCGCGGTCGTATCGGCGGACGTCTGTCGTTCCTGACGCTCCCATTCATCGTGGGTATCCAAGCGCACCCGAATCTCCTCAGCCCTGGCCAGTTGCTCCAAGTGCAGAATCTTAGCCTTCGTTTCGGTTTCAATGAGCAGGGCCTTAGCCCGCGCGTTGGCTTCCGCAATGATCTTCGTGGTCTGCGCATCCAACTCAGCCCGCCGATCCGCAATGGCCCACTGCCGATTGCGCGACTCACGCCATGCCTGCGCGATAAATCCTCCCACGGTCGTCATCAACAGCAGAATTTGCCCGGCTTGAATGTCCGTCATCACTTCTCCGTCCACGCCACACTGACCGAGAGTGTGGGCGCGTTGGTCGGCGTCGTGCCAAACCCGGCAGTCAAGCACTGCGCCGTTCCACGAAGTACCGGCGACTCCGCATCCAAATCACGCCACACGTACAGCAGTTGTGGCTGAAAAGATGTCACCGTCCCTGTAATCGGAAAAAAGAGCGTCTGGCTAAAGATATTACCGACCAGGGTATTCCCGCCAGTCGGGAGGACCGTATTGAATTTCGCCGTGGCCGTTGCCGCCGCCGAGTTACTGTCGTAGGGCACCGCCGTTAACGTCGTCGAGGTCGCACCCGTTCCGGCACTACTGGTCTTGCGAATCTGCACATCGCCATAGATGGCTGCGGTGGCAACCGTACCGCTTACCACAATGCGCTGAATTCGAATGGTCTTCGAGGCACTGCCGCAAATCTCGAAAAACGCCGCCGTGCCTGCGGCGGTAGCAGTCTTCGCCGCCGTCGAAGCCGCATACGTCGCATCCTGCGCAGTCGTCACGCGCTGCGTCCCGGTATCCGTCGTACCACGATCGACAGAGACGGCCACGCCATTGATCTGGGTCTGGTTACTGGATTGATTGGCGGGGACGCGCGTGACATCCACCGCCAACCCATTGGCCGTCGTGGAGCGCAGACGGTCCCACGTCGTACCGTTGTAGCCCATGAGAAACGAGGTATTTTCCTCTGTGTCTGTCTCATTCGTACGGGCGTCGGCTGGACGATTCGTGGAAGGCTTATGAAACGTTTTGTGGAAGATAGTTTGGAGACGGAATGCGCCCTGCGCCACGCCGCCATTCGTATACACCACACGGAAGAACTTCGCAGAGCTGCCAATCGCAAAGGTGCGTCCAGCTCCAGCCGCAATCGTAAAGACGTCGGTGACGTCCCAATTTGTGCCGTTCGAGGATTGCTGGATTGACAGACCGTCCGTCGCGGAGGCTTGATCGGCAAACACCGTCACGCGGATGTCCGCGTACTCCGTCATGTCCTCGCTGGTGCCGGTGAACACCCCACCGATGCCCAGGGTCGCCGTGCTACTGTTGACCGTGGACACAACCGCATTCGCGGTCAGCGTTGTCGAGGCCAATGTCACCGCAGTCGTCGGCGCAGTATCCACGACGACATGCAGATTCGACCCCGTGGATTGCACGGCTGTCACATTGCCGGTCACGGCGGTGGTCGATCCACTATCACTAATGACGTGCCCAATAACCGCCGTGCCTGCGGTGAGCGCCGGAAGGGTGGTCAGTGAGACCGGCTGCGTCGCTTGCCAGAACGTGCCGGTGACGGGGGTCGATGGCATGGACGCAATCGACACCGGCTGCGTCGCCTGCCAGAACGTCCCAGAGACCGGTTGCGTCGCCTGCCAGAACGTGCCCGACACCGGTTGCGTAAAGTTGTGGCCATCCACGACCAGGGCGCGTCCGAGACCCCCGCAACACGTCACCACATCGGGCGTGCCGCCACTCCCGGCAATCGTCACTGTCCCATTGATGGTCTGCGACGAGGGGAAGTTTTGCACGGCCGTCCGCAGGCTCCCTGCGGTATCCATGGAGAGATACCCGAGGTTGCCATCGGTGAACGTCGGCGCACTGGTCTGCGCACGGCCCGCCAGGACTGGCAGGCCCGTCGTCAGTCCCGTGTTCGTCGCCGTGCCACCAGAGACCGGCTGTGTCGCCTGCCAGAACGTCCCCGAGACCGGCTGTGTCGCCTGCCAGAAGGTGCCGGACACGGCTTGGGTCGCTGGGAAATTAGAGACGCTAACTGATCCACTGATAGGCTGCGTGGCTTGCCAGAATGTGCCTGTAACACCAACAGTCGTTGACGGATGTATTGCAACGACGAGAGCCTTATCCGTAGCCACTGCACCTGTGCTCGCAGGCTTAACGGTGGCTGTGTTGGTGCCGTCAGTAACCCGTGTCGTTTGCGTGCCGCCTGTGAGTGTCGCATCGAGGGCTAAGGCTGACGTGTTAAGATTGGTGCCTGCATTGGCCGTCACCGTACCAGAAATCGGTTGGGTCGCCTGCCAGAACGTTCCAGTGACCGCTTGCGTCGCTGGAAAATTCGTGACGTTCACGTCCTGTGTGCCTGAGGGAAGATTCCGCACGACTAACGCTAAGTCGCCGGCGCTGGGGGTCGTATTCTTGACCGCCAAGCTACTCCCAGCCGACGTCACGAGATAGGACGGCACACGCCCCGAGACCTGCACGGTCAACATGTTCGGCATGACCGCTACACTGGAGGCGGTCCCGAGCGCTTTCACGATCACCGTGGCCGTACCACTGACGTAGCTTTCCATGCGGGCTCGCACGGTCTGGAACCCGCTGCCACTGCACAGATACGCACCCTGCTCGCCGGCGATGTTTTGAATCGTGCCACTGTTGGAATTCGGCGGCAGGGAGTCTGGCCGGAAGCATTGCATCGGACGCCAGAACGTGTTGACGAGATCGACCTTGCCTTCAAACCAGATTGTGGCGTCGTACGTACCCTCGACGGAGATACTGATTTGCGCAGCGTGGCCGGTGTTGCCAATCGTCACCGCCGCGTTTTCCGCCGCCAACGATCCATTCGCCCGGCCTACTTGTGCGTCCGCGCGCAAGGCCAGAAGCAGAATGACGAACAAAATCACAATCGCACAGAAGACGATCTTGGCAGGGCGCACGCTCATGCCTGCCACCCCTTGACCTGAATCTTGAGTCCCGCGTTCAGCGCTCCGGCCTTGATCCCACCGTTGAATTTGAGTCCGTAGAGTGGCAGCACACGACACTCGTTTGGCCGCAGATCCTCCCCGCCATAGTCACGCGGCGGACCAGAAATATCCGTGAGCGTAAAGTCTTGCAACTCCGTCGTCGTGTTGACCAACACGACCACATCCGCGTACACCGTGCCCGTCACCACAGTCGCCGGAGATCCCACGGGAATATCGAGTAGCTCCGAATCGAACAGCGTTGTGACCGGCGCGGACCGGGTACGGAAGGTCAGTCCTGAGGACATCGTCACCAACGCCACCGCAAGGCCGTTCGAGCCTGTATCATCGATGTTGAACTTGTCGAACGTCGGAATGAACTTGCTCTGTGAGCTGCCTGCGTCGTAGCCGGAGATCTGCACGCCCCCAAGTGCCCCGGAGGTCGGCGCACCCACGGCAAGCGAGGAGATATCCCACGACTTGTCCATGGCCGCGATCCGGAAGACCGACGACCCACTCCCAGCACCACCAGTCACATTGATGCGGAAGTGTGTGATCCATGGCGGCATTGGGCCAATGACGGTCCATCGAGAGGGCTTCGCCCCACCATCATAGCCGGTCCGCCAGTCAATGAAGGCATAGCCGAATTGTTGCGTGACCTCACGCAACATCGCAATCCCGACAACACCGAACGTCGTGCCCCCGTCGATCGAGAACTGGGCTTGCAGTGCGGCGTCCATCGACGCGCTCTCGATGGACAAGAGGAGCCATTGTGTAGCCGCTGGAACCGCAAAACGAATCACTTCTCCGAAACCGCCCGTGTACGTGGCCTGTCCCCACGACGTACTGCCTGCCGGGGAGGTCGTGACCGGCAGAGGCGCGGTCTCGTCGACACGCTGGCTCTCCGCCGACAGCCCGAACGCCATCTTCATGACCTGCACGTTTTTGCCGCCGACGACGTCGGTCTCGACGTCCTGGCCGGTGGCGGGTTCGTCGTAGCGCAGGGACATCGTTAGTTCCCAGGTTTCATCATGGGCGTCGCTTGATACGACACAAGAATATCTCGCACCCGTTCGGCTTCCGCATGCGTCACGCCGAGCATGACGGGTCCGTAGAGAAACACTTTGCACTGCGGGTCATTGTCGACGACACTCGGAATCTGCACGGCGACGATGTGGTCCGAGTTACAGAGCACTTCGCCGCCCGTCTGCGTGCGCACGGTCAGATACATCAGCCCACCACCAACAGCGCATCCCCGAAGGTCAGCGCAAACTGTTCGCCCATCGAAACGCTAATGGACGCGCCATAGTCCCAGTAACCAATGATCGGTTGCCCTGGTGCCGTCAGGTTACACAGCACGGCGTTGCGGAACGGACCAAACGCCCCTGGACCGGTGCCAATCAGCAGGATGTCGATCGCGCCGACATAGATCACGCCATCAATGCGGGCGGCGGAGTTATGCGTATCGACAGGACCATCGTAGCCATTGCCGGTCGCAATTTCCGTAACGTCACTCTTGACCGCGACGAGGGCTTTGTCGATCACATCGTTGGTGAGAAACACCGCCAACGTATCCGTATCGGCGTTGATCGCGCCATTATGGAGTCCGGCCGCAAGGTCACGGACATAGACATCGACTTTCGTCAGATCCGCGATCACGGCACTAGCTCCCCGTTCCGCAAAAACCCATGCCAGTTGGACGATTGAATAGAACCTGCGCCAACGGCACAGGTCACGCCCTGTTTGTCCACGGTGATAGCGGGCGGCTCGCCGTGCCGCACCCAACAATGGTGCACCTTATCGTCCTTCATCGTGCAATTGCCTGCACGTCCATCGATGTCCCACCAGTTTCCGTCAGGCGTAACCACATATAAGTGCCGCTCACAGGGCGGCTCGTGCGTGTCACAGTGTCCGCCCGCAAACGTGACCCAAAACATATCTCCCGGTTGCGCATGTTCCCAATCGACTTCGACCAGACGACACTTAATCGGCGTCGCCGCCACTATCGGTGGTTTCGGTGATCGCGATCGGTCGGACGGTGCCGTGGACGTCGCCGTACTCGATGACTTTGCGGACGGTGGTCGTGGTTGCTGGAGGCGGCTGGATTGTAACGTCTGGTAAGACGATCGTTTGCTGTGTCTCATGGCGGATGCCCAGCACTTGATCAAGGAGCGCAGTATTGCCCTCACGCAACGCGCGCTCTAACAGCGTAATGATCGGTTCCAGTTGCGCCGCGTCCGCGGCGGCACGGGCCTTTGCGGGCGTGTCCGCCGTGTCGTCCTCGGCCTTCGCGCGCGGCCCCTGCGACTGCGGATTCTTGCCCGGCAACGTCTTGCCCGGTTCCACGGGGTTGCCGTTTTCGTCGACCGTGCCCGGCGCGCCCGGCGGTGGCGCAGGCGGCTCCAGGGGCTTGGCCAATTCCTTTTCCTTCTGGATCTCCTCGGGCGTGAGCGGCGGCATCGCGTACCACTTATCGCGGATCTCGCGATTCAAGAAGACGGGCGCACCCTGCGTGTTATTGACCGACGCCCACTTACTCGCCCCTTCCGCCTTCTCCTGCTCGGTGAGCACTTGCACATGTGCCCACTTGATCTGATAGGCTTCCGCGCCCTTCTTCGGCGCGACGATGTATTTGTAGGTAATCAGTCGATCGAAGAACTGCCGAAGGATCGTGGGCTCGGCGTACGATAGTTGGCGACCGTTCACTTGGTCGCGAAAGTTCTCACGGTCCTGGCTCGACGCTAACTCGCCCATCTCACTGCCGGTCAGGATGCGCTTCGGAATCGCCTTGGATCCCGCAATCTGCGTCACCACCGCATCCGCCGGGTTACTGAAGTTGGCCACATCCGACCCCAGCTCATTGACGTCTACGCCACGCGTCCGGAGGATGCGGCGGATCTGATGCTGGTATTCGTCGGCCTGATCTTTCAGGTCCTTCAGGTCCTCCGGCTTGACGTTGGCCGTATCCTTGTCGATGTTCAGATGCAGGCCCTGATTGGCGCGCAGCCAAAAGGCCTCGGCACCACCACCAATGACCTTGTCGAGGTCATCGAGCAGGTTCCACACACGTTCCAGGGCGGGCGGACCAAACACCTCGTTGTCGAGAATTCCCTCAGCCGGGACGTGAATGACGCGACTCCAGTGGACGGGCTGTTGCAACGCAGCCGGACTAAACGCAGGCACGCCCCACGATCCGATGTTGGCCAGAGAGTTCGCGGTCAGACGACTGAGTTGGTAGTGCGTGGGTTGGCCGAAGCGGGGGTTGTGTTCGTCCAGCTCCCACTCCATGACGCGCGCATCTTCTTCGGCAAACGGCGTCACATAGACCAACTGTTCCGGTTTACCCTTCGGCAGTTCCTGATTGAAATCGCCGGGCGCGCCGAGAAGCAGTACGCCATAGCGGCACTGCTGGGCGAGGATGTCGAGCCGCTGAAAGACCTGCGTCAGTTTCAACCGGGTCATCAACGCGGCGCAGGTTTCCTCGAAGGTCGTCGAGACTTCCGGATCTTCGTCCTCAATGATCTCGACGCCGCCGCGCCATGTCGCCTTGGGCATAGCGTCCACCACGCGCCCGGCAATGCCGCCGCGTGCGTAGCGGTCCCGGTATTGGGCCGGGGAAATGACACGGGGATAGCCGAGGATGTTGTAGAGATCCCGCAGGCCATTGAAGGACATGCCCGCGGCGCGCAGAAACTGCATGCGCTCCAGGAGGACCGAGGTGGCCGCACGGAGTTCCGCCGTCTTCATCGACGCAGGCATCTGCGATGGTGTCGGCTGAAAGTCCGCGTGGACCACGACGTTACTCATGAGTCTTGCCGACGCGCTCCAGGGCGCGACCGAGTTGCTGAAGCCGTGTCCCGCTCACGTTCACGGTGTAGACCAGTTGAAAGACCCCGTCGGCGGGCATGCGCAGGGAAACGTCCGCGCATTCGTCCGGCAGCGGAAAGCCTTCCGCCTCCAGGGCCCGGCACAAGTCGGTACTCGTGGGAACGATGATCATGGTTGATACTCCAGCAATTCCTGCACGCCGGAGGGCACCGGACGCTCACGGTTCACGATGCGGTCAATGTGGAGCGCGTTTCGGTCGAAGTCACTGAGCCGCCCGAGCATGTGGTGCACGACCGCGTAGCCTTGACGGTAGGGCAACTGGAAGCCGGCCGCATTTTTATGTCCGCCGCCTCCGTAGAGTTGCGCAATCGCACTGACGTCCACATCACCCGTCGAGCGCAGACTGAATTGCACCTGACTGTCCGCGCGTTCAAACCAGCCGCAGCCAATGTCCGCGTACTGGGTCAAGGCCATGCAGATGTCGCCAATATTCTGGAAGGGCGCATTGACGATCGCGGTCCGGTGTCCAGCGAGCATGCCGATCCGCCGTTCGGCGCAAACCTCGTCGACGTAGTGTTCGACGTGCAGACGAATGGCCGCGCCCATGGACTTGACGTAGTCCAGGGACAGGGCTTGCAGCCTTGCCCACGCCTCCAGCGTCTGCGGCAGACTCATGATGTAGGCGGACACGGCTTTCGAGTCCGGCAAGGCGTAGCGCGCGAGGTCCCGGTCCTCGACGTAGCTGACCCACCACGGGCGTGACCCGCCAATGAGGAGATCCCAGGCAAGGGTGGCCCCACTTCGCGCCATGTCGAAGGTGACGTAGTCGAGGCCCGCCAGTTCTTGCTCGGCGGTTTTGTGGTGATCGAGGATGCGCATGGACGCCGACGCATGAAAGATCTCTTCACAGAGTGGCCGCTTCCACGAAAAGTCGACCACAAGTAGATGCTTCCCGGCCAACTGCGCAAAGTTGACGGCCTGTCCATGCGTCATGGGCATCAGCGAGGCCTGCGGCCAGCGACGATGCGCGACCACCGCGGCGCAAAAGCCGTCCGGACATCCGGCGTGATAGATGATCAGGTCAACGACGGGTTGCATCGTGCGTCCCTGTAATCACGAGTGACGGCAGGCGCGCCATCGTCGAGCAGCGCCATTCGACAGTCAAGATTGTGCCGACGAGCACGTCCACAAAGTCCTTGGCGATTGCGGCCGGAATCGGCGGACGGTTCCAATAGAACCGCTCGACGTTCGACAACACGATGTAATACTCGGGGTCCACATCAAAGGGCCCACAGAGCACATCGTGGGGTTCGGCCAGGGCTAATGGCTTCATCGGATCGTCCGCTGGTGCATGACCCACGTGTTCGGCCACAGTTGCCGTCGCACATAGCGGCGCGCCCGCGTGCGCGAGGCGTACACGCGCGACCGCTGGGCGTTCCCCCGGGGATACACGACAAACACCTTAGCCATGAAGAATGATGTACGCCAACACGACTCCCCAGAGTATCGCCACGGCAACCGCCAGGGAGATCACGACGATCTGAACTCTATTCACCGCCCGAGAGCGCTCGAAGAATCTGCTGCGCCGCGTCCGCGTCGAAAATCACACCCACCAGAATGATCTGTTCCCCATCCCGTCGAAACAGTCGCCGGGCGTAGGCTTCTGGATCGCCCAGCACATAGTAGTGATCCGGCAGCCAAATCGCCGGATGGGCCTGCGCAGACACGCGCAAGGCCTTACCCTCTTGCACCGTGCGCCAGCAATCGCCACACAGCTCCACCGGCGAGGCCACCCCTGCCCAGGCATGTCCACACGCCGCGCAGTGATGGGGATCATCTACCACGTCACCCACTCCTCGGGCTTCGGCGGCGGCACCGGCGCGTGCGCCAGCATCAGGGACTCGCCCAGGTTTGGACTGTTAATCACATGACCCTGCGCATCCTTGCGCTTGTCGGCAATCTTGATCTTACCGTTCGACTTACGTTCGTAGCGGATGCTACACAGTTCCGCCGCTAAGTCCTCGCCGTAGGGCGTCGTATCATCCTCAATGTCGATGTTGCCGGATTCAAATGTATCCCGCACCGCCCACCACAACTCGGCGCGCTTGTTCAGGAAGCGCTCATCGTCTGATGCATCGTCGCTATCGGGCGGTGGTTCGGTGGGGCCTTCTCCGACATTGATGCCAACGATCGGCTGATTGAGTTCCTTGCCCCGGTCCACAATGCCCCAGCCGATACCGATCTTGTCCACTTTCGCAACGACGGCATTCGTGTCACGGATGTCTTGAATGATCTTGCCGCACTGCGACATGGTGTTGGGGTCATGGTCGGTGCGCTTGATGCGGTACACCTTGCCACGCCGATGACACACTGCCGTCGAATCCCCGCCACCGCCGACGTCCACGCCTAACTCATTGCGGTCCGATGTCGCGTCGAGGCTCCGCAGTTGCGCCGCCTTGATCCACGAGAGCGGAATGAGCCCACCCGCTTCCGCGTTCTCCGGAAACTCCCCGAGAACTTTGGAGTACCAGTAGGGATTGGCCAACGACAGCGTGGTATCTTCGACGACGTCGCCGTCCTCATTCAGCTTGGTGGGCGGCACGACCTTGAGGCCATGTTGCCAGTCACTGGGGTTGCCCTCGGCATCCACCCAGTACCAATTCTGCGCCCACTTCTTCCGTTTCTCCTCGATGTACGTGCGGCCAATCAGCTCCCGGCGGATCCGCTGGGACAGCGGTTCTCCCGTCAGGTTCGGAGAATCAAAGGCGCTGATCGTGACGACATGATAGCCGCTGCCAGGGCGACAGTGCTGATAGAACTCCCCCGACGGTTCGTCAGGGTTGCCGATTTCGAGGATCTTCGAGCTGTCGTTGGCCATCAACGAGTCGAGCGCATTCCATAGCGGACCGCGCACACCATTGGCCTCGTCGACGATGATGAGGACAAACGCGGCGTGAATGCCCTGGAACGCCGTCGGAGAATAGTCGTTCGGCTTGCGGCCCATGGCCACGGTCTCGGTGCGTGACCCGACCGTCATCTTCCATTCGGTCTGGTTCACACGACCGGCGAGTTTCCCACGGCTGTGCGCGCGGCCGATTTCTTTCCACAGGATGACTTCGACCTGGGGAGCCGTCGGCGCGGTGGTCACGACGAAGGCTTCCCCCGGCTTATGCGTGTCCAACCACCATGCGACGATCACACCAGCCGAGTACGACTTCCCAACCTCGTGGCAAGTGGGACACGCGGTGCGTCGATGCTGTTGAACGGATTGGAGGATGCGGACTTGACCGGACCAGAGTTCGTCGCCGAGTCGTTCACGCGCCCAGGCCTCGGGATCCTCGGCCCAGCGACGGCGCTGTAACTCCGCTTCTATCTCCGCGAGTTCATCCACCACCTGTCGATAGGTGATGGCTGCGGGAGCGTTAGCAGGATGGAGGGTCGCCGGAGGCGAGGAACTGGCGCTATAACTCAATGAATCGATGGATCAGACTGGGGCCGGTCGTCCTCATCTTCAGACGGCCGATCAGTGGATACATCATTCATACGTGCGACGTCGCGATTGCGCAGTTGCCGGGCCAAGGTCGCCAGGACCAGGGCCTTCTGTTCCAGTTCTTCGGTCGTCAGGTTTTCGAGGTTCGAGCGAGTGTCGTTGATCTCGACGCGCTCGGTCGGACGACCCCACGCGTAGTCCATCAGTTTCGTTTCGACGGCAGGTGGCAGCTCGTCAAACAGAATGCGCCGCAGGATAGATTCGCGGTACTGCGTGGAGTTCAGGACATAGCGCGCCAGATCGCGACCGTTCAACTCCCCGACCGGCACCGGGTCCGGTTCTGGCCTGCCCTTGGCCTTGGCCTCCTCGACCAGCGGATTCTTGATGCCGAGTGCTTCGGCTAGGTTGCGCGGCGCAGCCATGGCACCACTACGGATAGCGGTTCATGACGGCTGTGTCAAGCGGTTTCCGCTGGCCCAACCAGAAAAAGTGTGCTAGACCGGCACGAACACTGTGCGAGTGCACGAGGACGCCGGGCGTGTCAAGCGGAAACTGCGGTTCAGATAGCAGAAAGTTGGCATGTGTAAGTGACGGCCGAACGCGACGGTTACACCGACGGTTACAGCTAACCCCTTGACTCTCTTGACTTGATTAGTCTTGTAAGTCTCGTAAGAGATGTAAGTGACAGTTGGGACTTAATGGGCCTTGGTCAGTCTGACCATGGTCAGTTGACTCTTGGCAGCAACTATGCATGTTAGCAGCGGTATCCTAAAATAAAGTTGGCCATGCTTGTCCCTCAGTTCGGTACACCCTGTACCCTCCTGGGGATCCAGCTTACGGGCGCTTACGCGCTTACACGGCACGTTTTGACGGCCCACGGCTTACGTTCCGTGTCCAGATATCCAACAGTCCGCGCGTTTGCGTCCGGTTTGTGACACAGATCGTGGTCAGGCATGACCAACCAATCTGGCCACAGGGCAAGCTGACTCATGGTGTAGATTTTGATTGTAACTCAGCCGGTCCCTATGATAGAACGGTCCAGCATGGCCGACGATCTGGACCGCGCCAAATCCCTCCTTCATGATCTTCTCATGGAGGGATTACCAGTGCCCGTCGTGCACATCCGTCACCTCGCGCAACGTCAACACATTCCATGGCACCGCGTCGAACAGGCCAGACGTGACCTGCAGGTCACGTCAATTCACAACTATGATGTGGGTCGCCGCTGCTGGCAAAAATAACTATGACATCACGTCTTGCAGATGCCAAAACGTTTCTCAAGAAGATGCTACTTGGAAAGGAACCTGTCCGTATTGACGAGATACAGGCCGCGGTGTTTTACACACCCATCTCATGGCGCACGATCCGTCGTGCGAAAGATGCCCTCAAGGTGCGGGCAATCTATGGCGAGGATCACAAGTGGTACTGGTCACTGCCGTCTCTGCCCGAGGATCCTCGGAAGGACTCACGACGTAGAGCTGCCGCTGCCGCCCGCCGCCGGAAAACAGAACCTGTGGACCCCGACGATATCAAATCCCCTATCGTCACCGGTATCCGTGAGGAAGTCGAACCCGGCAAACCTCGCACGCTCCTGGAGCTGCTCGGCCGACAACCCATGCCGAACGATGATGACGACAGCGGTGGCACTACCCATTAGTCCCGGTCCAACAATCCCTGCCGTTTCAATCCACGGAGCATGACTCCGGACAATTGTTCCGGCGACAGGTTCGCATCCACGGCCGTCAGTGCCTCGTGCAACACACGAATGGCATCATCCTGCGCGTCCATAGTCTTCTGCATCTGGCGGATCACTTTCGATTGCAGCCGCAGGGTGTACGCGACGCGCACAAACACGACCACCACGGCAGTCACCATCAAGAATAGGATGGCGACGATGGTCCCTACCTCGGAATCCGGATACGGAATCTTCATGACGGCATCCCTCGCACCACCTGATACACCGCTTCGAAGAAGCGATCCTCAACCCTCGGATACTGAAGTCTCGCAAAGATCATGAGCACCAACCGTCGTTCCTCCAACGTCATCTTCTCGAACGCGCTATTGGCCAGCACCCAATCCCGCTCCTCATTCGTCACGACACACCCGGTCCATACGACGCATACACCACATAGATCCCATACAAGGTCCCCAATCCACCACACAGGATCAAGGCATAGCGAATCCGGAGTGGCATCTCCAGTCCTACCCACTCAGACTGCGAGCCCAAGCTGAGTGCACCCAGGCCATTGATGAACAGCAAGAGGCCCGCACGAGCCACCCATTCCCGATCAGTCACGGCACACCTTCTGGCGTACGGCTTTCACCTCCGCCCTGGCGACCTCCCAGAGCCGTTGGCGTTCCGCTGCCCAGTCAACGAGGGAGGCATTCTCCTCGGGAAACCCGTCGCCATGCACGAACACGGCTTCGCACGCTTTGAGGGCTGCTGTCGCCTGCGCGAGATCCTCGTGGAGGCACGTCTTGTCGTACGCCAAGGCATTGGCCTCCGCTTTGGCATCCTTGACCGCATCCATCAGAGCCACATGGATCATGTTGACCAGTAACAACCGATCCCACCCGTTGCCCTCGAACTTCCCGGCAATCTCCTCAGCCTTCGCTAGTAGATGCGTCATGGCAACGTCACTCCCTGCTCCCAGGCGACCTTACGCATTTCCGCCATCAGCCGGTCCTGCGCCGCAATGGCTTCACGCTGCGCACTAATAGCCTCGGCCTGCACATCGATGAGACTCTGCATGGCCTTGCGCACCGCAATCAACTCCGCATAGGCCAGCCTTAGTCCACGGAGTGCGGCGGAGAGCACAACCGCGAGCACAATGAATATAATCAGGAAGAGGGTGAGAACGGCAACGAGCATAGCTAGGACCCTCCATCAAACTGTCCCTGGTCCACCTCGTGCTGCCACGAGAGGTCGATGCAATCCACGCACGGCGATTCCGCAGTGCAGTAGATGCGATGCGGACAGAAGTGATCCGGCAGCGGATCCTGATGATCCCGGCTGCGACGTGCGAGCGTACGCAGACACCGCGGACAGCGAACTTTGGGGCGTGTCATGGCGTGTCAGGGCTTGGGCCGAAACAGCTTCTCGTTGATGCTCTGACACGCGCGGCTGTACCCGTCACTAATGACGCCCAGATCCTGTTGCACCTGGACCGATGACAGAAACATCAGAAAACTCTGAATGGCCACGCGCAACGTGAGTGATTCGGCAAACGAGAGCGGTTGCCCATTGATGGTGATATCCGCCTCAATCCAGCCGGTCTCGTCATTCTTCATCGAGGCTCCTTATGCGCATGCCGATCTGCGAGTGCATCGAGATCCCTCGCTAACAATGGATAATCTGAACGACAGGAGTTCGCATACGCCCGCAAAGCCGGAAGCGCGTGCGGATCGTGCGTAGCGTCTAACACGAAGTAGGTACAGCCGTCGTGTTTGCCACCGGGCGCATCACTGCCGTCCGTACGACGTACGCTGAACTTGTCATAGAGGCCCACAGCATGCTTGTCGATCATCCCAGTTCTTCCTCTCGCAGAAACACATGACAGTTCCCGCAGTACCGCTGCCGCACGTCATTGATGTGATACGACGTTTTGCGACAGCGTGGACACGTAATCGACGGTGCATCGGTCTCCCATCGCGATCCTGCTTCATGGTGAAACGCGAGGAGCGCCTGCACCAGGGTCTCAAAGTCCTTGGTGGAGGCCGGAGACAGATCGTCGAGGATCCGCAGCGCATGGTACCGGGCCAGTTGCCGGAGCGCGCTATCACGCAGGACGCTCACGACAACACCCGTTCCAGAATATGCGCAATCAACTGTTCCCGCCCCTCGCGGACGTCCCGCTCAGCCTGCGACCGTAACAGACGAACGGGTGTCGGCCACAACGCCTTCGCAATCTCCGCCGCTAAGTCCCGGACAGACGGGGAGAGCCTCGGTCCCGTTTCTGGCGAGGGACTGTCCTCAAAGGCCCGTTCAAACAGTGGTTCCAGGGTGCGCCAGTCCACGAAGCCGTCCGCCAAGGCATGGGCGCGTGCCGTGTCCCGGATCGCGCGCCACACGGCAGAGGCTGCGAGCGCACTTGGCTGCTCCCGAATGGCCTTCCTCGCCACCGCCAATCGATAGTGATCCCGCTCGTCTACACTCATGATGTCATCTCACGCATCGTGCCATTGCCACACCCTGGACACGCCCCAGTCCACGCCTCCGGCGTGATGGACACGCCACACGCGGTACAGCGGAGTTCGTGAACGCGTGGCCCCCGTCGCTCGGCATCCATAGCCGTAGCGACTTCCATCAGCCCACACGTGCACGCCGGCGAGAGGAGATCCTCGCGCCTCCGTGTGCCACAGCCCGGCGCATGGTCCATGAATACCAGGGCCCGTTGCAGGACGCCCCGCAACCGCGCTACGCGATCCCGATCCGGCGCACACCCATACAGCCGCTGCTGTTCAATGGCGCAGCCGTCGGCAAAGCCCTGGGCGTCTACCGTACCATGGAGGTCATGACAAATATCGTGAATTTCGTCGGCGGTGAACTTCCCCGCCTTCAGCCGCGCGACCTCTTCCTGGAGTACGAGAATCTCGCCCTGTTTCGAGTCCAGCTCCTGCCACCACTGCACATGACCAATCCGTCGCACGCGGTCCGCTTCCGCATCGTGCCACAGCCGCGCGTCATTCTCGTACGAGGAGACCTCAGCCAGCGCCTCATCAAGCGCACGCTCCAGATCTCGGATGCGCTGAACCAGTCCGCCCTCTGACTCGGCTAGCTTACAGGCAGGCGTACTGTCCACATACTCACCAAAGTGTTCCCTGGCCGAGCCATGATCGGTAAACACCTCGTCGCAGTGAAAGCAGCGCCAGACGTGATCCGACGGGTCTGGAGGCGTCGGTGCCCCTGGGCCCGCACGCCACCCTAACCGCTGTTGATCGTCGGTCGTCACGACCGGGGACTGGGTCCCATTGCAATTCGTCTGCGGACACATGCGAGGACGATGCGCCTCCGCCCGCACGAGGCTCTCATGCTGGCAGTGGTCACAGCGGTAGAGCATGTGCGTCGTACTAGCCATCCCCATTCCTCCTCGGTGTCGTCCTTCGACATCTCCTGTTGCTTGGCTGTGCGTGCGGACTCGGCCCGATCAATCAGTTCGTCCAAGACTTCGACGTACTCGTGATCACCCAGGTTGTCATCGCCCGCCAGATCCGCTAAGAAGGCTTCGACTTTCTCGATATACATCCGGGATGCCATGTTAGTACCTCCGCGGGTCCATGATGTAGGCCATGTAGGATCGTTCATGCACAACGCTACAGAAGCTATCACCACGGTACGTGTACGCCCCACATTCGAGGCACTTGCCGGTGGGTTCTTCGGCGTTCGGAGGTTCTTCCTCGTAGTCCTTCGGGGTCGCCCCGGGAAACTGCGCGGCCGTCGGATCCACAATCGATCCGTCGGGCGCGACCAGCCACCAGTGCGGCCAGCGCTTGAGTCCCTGGTCCGGACACGGCATCGTCACATGGCCGCGGGTCAAGACCAACTCCGGAAAGGCCTCCGCCATCTTCGTCGACACGGTATAACACAGCCCCACCGGATAGTCCGGCAAGCCCTGCGCGTCAATCCACGCCTGATATCTCGGGTCCATCCCGACCGTCCTCAAATTGACAATCCCACCCAGGCCGTCGGCCCTCAAGGCACCGGCGGCAGACCTCCGGATGCGGCAGTCCCGCTAAGACCATGGCACCACAATCCGGGCAATGGTACATGCCGATAGGTGCCCCGATCAACGCCTCCGGTTTCTCCACGCACGTGGCCGGAAAGATCTCCACACCTTCGTCGTAACAGCGGCCACAGATGCCAAGCGGTCGCTCCTCGCCTACAGACACAACTTCCGCCGCTGCGCCTCCATCACCGCTTCCTCGTAGCCCTCCGGCCACGGAATGGTGATGGGATCCGTCGTGGTCATGGCGTGCTGGACCGCGTACAAGCGGCCCCGCTCCCACCGATGAATCATGTTCAACAGCCGCTCATTGGACAATGTCCCGACAGGCTCAGGCATCACACACTCCCACGAATGACCGCATTGCTGGCACGTGATGGTGCCCCAACTGATATTGACTAACTTCGTCGCCCGTCCCCGACACGCCGGGCAGATGATCATGTCCGTCCGGCGAGAAAGGCATCTAACGCCTCAAGATTAGGAAGAATGATACCGCCCTGCTCCTCATACCACTGCACTTCGGCCCGTGCGCCACTGGAGGCCTGCCAATTCTCGGTGAGGAGCATGGCGTCACAGCGGCTCAACAGCTCCAAATCTCCCTGGAGCCACACCGTATCCTCGACCCCGTCGGCGTCCTGAAAAAACATGGTATTGCTGTGCGGACAGAGCGCGACCGCGCCCCGCTTCCACACTTCGAGGGCTAATGCCATGGCACGCATCACGTTTTGCTGCACGCCCCACGCATTGGATTTGCCAGTCGCCGGATTGACGGATCGAAAAGGCCCTGCGATGTAGACGACGATCACGACGGCACCTCACGGTACTTCTCACGGTAGAGGACTTGGAGCGCATCCTCGGGTGACACCTCGCCAATCGCGAACAGCAGGCCCCACGCCAGCGCACGGAGGCGATCGTCACTGCCGACCACGTCCTGCGCATCCCGCAGAAACCGGAGGCGCGCGTCCCCGATCATTTTGCGCATGTCCTCTTTCACGTCCTCCCTGGCCCGGACGTACTCGCAGACCGCGCAGTCGTCCCCGTCACACGCAAGCATGTGCGTGCCATGGACCCGACGGATGGCCACATTAAACGCACGATGGAGATCGTGGATCTGATCTTTAATGCTTGGCACGATCGACCGTCTCCCACGGTGATGGTCGTGGTTCGTCTTTGTCCCGTTCAATGCACTCTGGACACGTCACTTCGACGCGCATCCGCAGCGGCAGATCCCTCGGGTACGTGGGTTTCGCATCGCCACCCCGACAGAGGGATGGCCCGTTGAAATAGCCATCACGCGAAAAATGCAGTTCAGCCATGGTCACGACTCCGACAAAGGAAACGGATAGAACTCCCCATGGAGCAGGACCACCCACTGCGGCGATGCACAGACACATCGCGAGTAGTGTTTATCGCAGCCCCGACACCATTTGGTTGCTACGACGTCGGTGATCTCGCGCAACTCCGCATCCGTGCGACAGCGGCAATCCCAGAGATTTTTGTTGCATCGTGTACAGATCACGCGTCTGAGCCCTCCACCCACCACATATGACCGTTCTCACAGCGCAACTGATAATCCTCGTACGCACCATCGCTCGATTCCCAGAGTCGGTAGCGCACCACGGCCCCACATTCGCGCTGAACGCCGGACGTCGACTCGGAGGCGATGGGTCGTGTGCATCGCTCAGGATGGATCTTCCACTCCGCAAACGTCCCGTCAGAATCGGCCATCGGTTTACTGTGCATCAGGCCTCCGGATCAACAAGCGTCACGCTATGGAAGATATCAGGACCGTACATCACGATGATACGATGACGACCTTGTTCGAGAACATCAGCCGGGAAAAACCGGCGACAGATAGCACAGTAATAGATGCGCATCAGCGGAGCCTCCCACGGCCCAGCCACGCCAGCCGGACCACGCCGCCACCCATAGCCAAGGCCGAGGCCAGCACCGCCCGGCCCCGCCGAACCTGAAAATTCCCGTCCAAAAACACGAGATCCATCACCACGAAGTTTTGAACTAACGCACGGTACTCCCCGAGTTCCGCCCTGTCAAGGTCTACTTGCAGACTCCACCGCTCCGCCTGTGTGTGCATGTCAAACGTGATGGTGGGAATCACGCTGATGGCGGGCACCTTCACGCCATTCATGGCAAACCAGGACGTTTCATTCATCAAAGAGTGTCCGCGGCGGACGATTGGTCCACCATACTTCAAGTTTCCGCTGCCCCTGACTATCCCGCATATTCCGCAAGGGCACGAACGGCAACCAATCCGCGCCGAGCTGTTCCGCGACGATCACCTGACCCGGGCGTGATTGACACCACGCACCGAGCGCCGGGAAGTCTAACTTATCGGCACTGTAATCGCCGTAGCCGTTGCCCTTCGCGGTCCGCGCTTCCTTATCGTTCGTCTGATAGGGCGGGTCGATGTACCATGTGGCCTCGGTGTCCGGCGCATCCCGGTAGTCCCCGAGCACCACGTCAATCCGGCCGCGCACGAAGGTGAGTGTCCACGCGATATCTTCGAGCATGCGCGGGATCGATGCTTCCATCCTCGGCGTCACGGTGACGCCGGTACAATGCGCAATCGCATTGCTATACTCGGTGGTCATGTAGAGGAAGTCCCTGGTCCACTCCCCCGCCGCCGGACGCGGGAGCGCCAACACTTCCGCGGGTGTTAAGGACAATAATCGGTGCCAGACGTTGAATACCCGGGGGTTCTTTTCAAACAGCAACACCTGGAGCGACGGATTCAGCCGGAGATGGTGCACGGCATATGCCGCTGAACCCGCGAACGGCTCAATGATGAGGGGATAGTCCGGGGGCGGATACGCCGCTGCCAATTGCCGCTTCGTGCCGTAGTAGTGAAACATTAGAACTCCGGAGCCTTGGTCTTCGCGGTCCGCTTCACCGTCTCCTCATCTTCCGGCGTCAGGCTCTCCAACTTGGCCTCATTGTCGGTGATGTAGCCGACCGCAACGCCGCCTTCCAGACGGACGGTGGTGCGACGGAACCCTAACCGCTGCATGATCTCAGACACCCTGGTCGCGCCTTGCCGGTCCCGGCGGGAGTTTTCAATGCCGAGCGCTTCCCAGAGGGTGTTGGTCGCCACTCTGCGCTTGCCGTCGGTATTGGGGATGATGGCGGACAAGGCATCACGGATCGACGCTTCCCACGGGTCAATTTCCCGGCGTTTTTCCTGTTGCTGCGCCGCGTCTGGCCACAACTCCTCGGCTAACCGGATCGATTCGTTGGCCGCTTCCCGGGCTGCCGCTTCCGCCCAGATGTGATCCCGCGCCGTCAGCAACTTGCCCACATCAAATCGACCGATGGCGACCGGCCAGAACCGTCGTGCGCCCGTGGGATCGGTCAGATAGGCCGCGCTGTTCGTGGTGCCAATGAGGATGAATTGTCGTGCGCGTTCTACCGGTTGATGCGCGTAGGCCATGCGCGCCGGACCATCGGTGCCGCGCGAGAGTGTGGACTTGAGCTGTTCAATCTCCGCCTTGCGTTTGCCGGCGAGATCCGCCGCTTCAATGATCCACTTGCCCAGCGTGCCCTCAATCACGCGCTGGCTACTGATATTGAGGGGTAAGTCATCAGAGAACCACTCCGGACGTGGGCAGAGCGCCCGGAGCGCGGACGATTTGTTCAGACCCTGCTCACCTTCGAGGATGAGCATTTCGTCGTACTTGCAGCCCGGTTTCCGGATGCGACGGACGGCTGCGATGAGGACAATGGACGACACGGCGCGGACGTACGGCGTATCCTCCGCGCCCGCATGATCGATCAACCAACTATCTAGCCGACTGATCCCATCCCACTCCAGCGTGTTCAAGTACTCGCGGACCGGATGAAAGCTGTTTTCCCGACAAATGCGTTTAATCACTTTTTCATAGAAAACGTACGTCGGTCGAAGTTTGTACTCTTCATCCATCCGCAGCCAAATGTCATCGAACTTGGCGTCATCCAACGTGCCTTTGCGGTCCACCATCGCGCGTTCGGAGAACTCATCATAGGAGAGTTCCACGTTCATCATGATCAGTGCACGACGGATATTCTCCTGGTGGTCCTTGAGGATGTGGCCTTCGGCGTTGCGGACGAAATCGACGTCGCGGCCTAACCACTTATTGATCTGCGCAAGAATCGCTTTCCCGTTACTGCCCAGGATGCGTGCGAGGGTCGGTCCGCCTTTGACCTTTTTCTCCGCGTTCTGGAGCGCTTGCGCCGTAGACTCCACCACGCGCCGGACGTCGTCGATTTCCCGGTTATTGCAGTACCAGGACATTGCCTCGCCCATAATGATCAGATCTTCGGGCGACACTCCGGCACGCAACAGAAATCCGGCCCAGGCCATGCGCGGGTCATGACCAAACCCATTGACGCCCAAATGCTTGGCGAGAATCATCCCAATAGCCGAGTAGCAGACCTTCTCACGCAGGACCGTCGTGGTGTTGACGTGGGCGGGCGTGCCGTTCTTTTGGAAGATGAGTTGTTCCCGACGGACCGTGACCGTACCGTGACCGTCACTCTCCGCCTTCGTCCATTCGGAGGGCGGCACCATGGTCTGGAAACCGATCTCGCCGTTGGCCTTGGACCCGCGGATTTCAATCAGCGACGTCTTATCAATATCCTCGTATTTAAACGTAGGGATCGGTTCGGGCAGCGTGTAGAAGCAGTGCGAGACCGGTTTACTCTCGCGACCAAAGACGAAGTCGGTGGTCGGAAGAAAGGCCAGGGCGATGTTGGCGCCTTCGGTCCAGTCGATATCAACGTCGTGGAGATAGCAGCCAGGCGCGATCTGCGTGCCGGTCATGATACCGACACGTTGGCCCTCGTGGTAATCGTGCAGCCCGTATGTCCGCTGCGTCCAGTCTTTAGTTTTCGGGCCCTTGTCGTCCCCGACTTGCGGCCACGTCACGAATCGCCACCCTCTATTGACGTATTCGTGAACGATGTCGAGACCACTCATGCGTGGTCTGAGTGCGAGCGCACGGTTTAGACCTCCCGTGTTAAATGTGAAGGTGAATGGTCCGGACCCGTTAGATCGGGTCTAATCAATCCTTCGGTAAAGAGCGGCCGCCCGTCCGGACCAAACCGCGACTATACCCCCGGTCCGCCAGAAGTCAAGGCCGAAGACGGTCTGCACGGAAAAACCCGCCACATTCCTAACGTTTTTCCCACTCGACTTTGCGTCACAAAGTCAAGCCGACACGGCTTCGCTGTCCTTCCGCCATAGGCATGTGACCGAGCGCGGTGTCTATTGACACCAGTTTAAAACCGCGATAGTCTAGCGTCATGACATCACACAACGGACCGACGGTGAATCGCTGGTTTATCCGCTGCACGCTCTGCCTGACGGTGGCGTCCGTCGAGACCGTGCCGTCCGCCGACTGGCGCTGCGACATCTGCGACGGGACTATTGAGAATATGGGCCGCGTCGAAGGCGACCGGCTGGTCCGCGTCGAGGAGCGCTGCGCCTGCGATGGCCGCTGCACGGGCGCGCGTGGGCCGCTCTGCGAGTGCGCCTGCGGCGGCGTCAACCACGGCACCGGCCGGACCGTGTTGGTGACGATCGATATGGGTGGCGTGCCGAAAGTGAAATTTGTTGATGAGGGCAAGGCGCGTGCCACCGCCAAGGAGTATATGGACACCAGGGACGCCGTGCGCGCCGCGCTGGCGGTGTTGCGGACCCGGAAGGCTGCCGGGAACTATCTGGCCGAGCAGGACTTCCGCCGTATGGTGTCGATCCCGGCCACGCTGCACAAGGCGGCGGAAGCGCGCACGCACGCGGGTCGCATGAAGACCCTGCGCGCCGCGCTGGCGTAACACTTTTTGATCACCGCGGGGGAACATTTCACCGCGGTGATCCGTCTAACCCTACAGACCGTTACGAGCGTGACGGGAACCAAGAGGCCGCATGGCGCGGTCAGCGGACGTGGAGACCGGGCCCGCCGGGCGATTGCAGCGGGCCCACCTTTTTCCGGAGTACCGATGACCAAACAACAGCGACTGTCACGCGCGTATCTGCGGAAGAGCGCCCAGGAGCGTATCGCCGCCAAGGCCGAAGCGGGACGCGTGGTAGCCTCCGGCAAATGCCCGCAGTGTGGCACCGCGCTCCGGCGGAATCTGGCCTTAGCAGGGTGGTGGCAGTGTGGCGCGTTTGGCCGTCCCGACTTCCGCACACCCGAACACCGCGCGCTCCCCGATTGTTCGTTTCAGTGTTTCACGGAGTGATCATGCCCCGCATCTACACGAGCGCCAACGACCCGCTGGACTTTTGCAACCGCTGTTTTCCATCGGAGGTCACGGCCGATCGCCGGTACGGGTCCGTCGGGGACGGGCCCGATGGTCGCGGTAACTGTTTCAGCTACCACGCCGACCACCCGGACTACGACGGCACCGGCTACCGCTGCCACACGTGCCGAAAACGGCTGACCGAGAACGACGATTAACCGTCGGTCTGGCTGACCGCCCAAAACTTTTTGTGAAATAAGCCTTGACCGGAGTTTAAAACCGCGCTAGGATAGTTTCAGTCAACACGGTTTCTTGAAAGGACACGAACGTATGTCTTCCACGCTGAGCGCCCACAGTCCGAAGTTCCAGTCCAAGCTGGTCACGCTCGACCAGATCCGCACGATCCCCGAGCCGATGGCCCTGGGCAGTCGTCACAAGCCGGTCCATCACGCCCGCCTCATCGACACCTTACTGGCCGAGATTGCCAAACGCGGCATGACGGTCACGCGCGAACAGTACGCGCTGGCCCGCAATCAGGCCGCGCTGTTCGGCGTCCTCGACTTCGCCAGTCTCAAGACCGGCCGTGGCCTGTCGTTCGGCTTCCGGTCCTCCACGGACCAGCTCATGGCCATCAGTGGTGTGGCAGGCACGCGCGTGTTTGTCTGCGACAACATGACCATGAGCGGCGACATGATTGCCTTCCGCCGCAAGTCCACCTCCGGCCTCGACCTCACCGAAGTCGTCGGCGTCGGTTTCGACAAATTCGTGGAGCAGGCGCAGGTGCTGGACCTCCAGATCGAGATCCTGGAGCTGACCGCCATCAGCGACATGGACGCTAAGAACCGGATCTTCGACGTGTTCAACGCGGGCGTCCTGCCGCTGCACCTGTTCACCGACGTCAGCCGCTACTACTTCAAGCCCAGCGACGAGATGACCGACTGCCAGCCCCGCACGCTGTGGGGCCTCCACAATGCCATGACGCGCGCCGCGCGTGACCTCAGCCCCGTGCGCCTGTTCCGCGCGTCCCTGGAACTGGGGCGCGCCTTCCAGATCCACACGGACCTCGATGGCGACGCCGACGATACGATCGACGGTGACGTGATCGACGTGGAGTAGGCCATGGCCAAAACTGTGAAACGTGGAGGGCGGTCCCAGACCGCCCTCCCCGCCGACATGATTCGACTGGCCAATAAGCTGGCCTCGCTGCAACGCCGCTACCGCGACCGGATGCGCGTGGTCCGAGAACTTCAGGGCGAGATCAAACAGACCAAGCGCGAGATCAAGGCGCTGGCGCAGTCCATGGAACGCGAGGCCGACCCGTTCGACCAGTTGCCCCCGTTCCGGACGTTGGGGGAATCATGATTCAAAAGATCACGATCGTGGTGAGTGCGGATCACTACTACGTCGATGACGAACTGGTACAAATGCTGACCGAAGCGGCCCAAAAGGCATACTGGATCCGGACGGGTATCGACAATGTACCTGTCACGGCCAACATCGAGGATGTCAACGACGCGCTGGAGGCACAGGAGAAGGCTGATGACGCGTGATTATGTCGAGCGGTTTGTCCGCGAGTGCGTGAACGATATTCCGGACGGCGCGTTGACTGCCACGATTGACGTGGCCGATACCACCCTGCGCAACCTCGTGCACTACAAGGATAGCGGCTCACACCGCGACCGCGACGTGGCAGCCCTGGCGGTCGTGCTGTGGAAGTTCAAGCATGGGAGGGACGCCTGATGGCGTATAAAACGAAGCAGGGCCGACGAATCCCCGTGCCTGTAGGCGCGGTCAATGGCAAACAGCACTGCGTGAAGCTGGAGGGTACGGTCGCCACGTTCCAGTGCGTCCGCGGTGGACACCTGATGCGCCACGACTTCTCCAAAGGCCCGCGACCGAAGCAAATCACCAACGAGGCCATGTTGAAAAAGATGGCGCTCTATTGGGGCCTCGGGATGCCGCTCAATGGCGCGCGTGGTCACTGCAACGGCTGGTGCCAGAAGTGCCAGAACGAGATCGACGGCGTGACCGCTCAAGCATCGACTGGCGGTGGCGAAACGTAGGCGAAAGATCGGGTGGAACTTTTCACCGCGGTGATCCGTCTAACACTACATGACCAACAGCACGACGTTCACGTCCTTCGTGGCGGAGTTTACCGTCAACGCGTATGAACCGCGCGCCAAGAATAGTGGCCGTCTGGTGACGTGCACCAAAAAGGACGGTGGGGTCCAGGTCAAGATCGAAGCGGAAGCGCCGGAAGGCAACTGCCGCTTTGTCACGCTGTCGGACGAATTCATCCCGGAGGCGCAGTGGCCGCTCATCAAGGACATGCTGCGCCAGACGACCGGCTTCAAGGTGGTGAAACGTGGCTAGCACGCTGCAAGAACTCATGGACCAGTCGCCGGACCCGGACGCCGTGCCGGATGTCATCATGTGGCAGGTGCACCAGGGTGGCCGCTGGTCCCGCGTGCACCGGCTGAACGACGAGCAGACCACGCTCTGCGGCATCCGCATTCCCGTGCACTACGATGCCGATTATGGCCACAATCCCGAGTGCAAACGGTGCGTGACCATTCTCAACAGCAGATGCCAGACCCGATCTTGACAGCGGTTTTAAACTGAGGTAATGTCCGTGCCTATGCTGGTATCGTCCGTCGAAGTCGTCACCCGGGAATTTGAGCGCGAACACGCGCGCCGCCCCTCCGGCAATGGGAGCTGGGCATTCTGCACTGTCAATCCCAACCGCCGTGACTACCTCGACCACGTGCTCTGGGAGCGCGGATCGTACGGCGAGGCCAAGGCCAAAGCGGTCGCGCGGGCTGCCGCTGCGGGCGTTGAGGTGCTGTATGTATGCAGTTAATCCACCGCGGTGTGCCTGTGGTCATCCGTGGACCGAACACACCCGACACGCCAGCGGCGCACAACCCTGCCGGTCGTTCGGGTGTGGCTGTAGCCACTACCATCCACTGAACACGCCAGCCACGAAGATCTGTGCCGTCACGGGCGCAACGCTCTACCGCACGTACCGCCCTGGTGGCGAGGTCGTGTATGTGACCATTCCGGAGTGATCATGACCATCTCCGATCTTCAAAAGTACCTGGCGGCGGTCAAGCGGAAGCATGGCGACATTGAAGTCATCGAGCAGCGCTTTTCCGACTACCGGACCATGGATCCGGTACCGACCTCCACGGACATTTCGGTTGACTCATTGCGCTACAACGATGATTCCAACTGGGCCCTCGTGCAGGGACTGCCACAGCAGGGTGGTGCATACATCATGCGCGACCACTACACGCTGCGCGAGAAGTCTGAGGCAGAACGGACCGGCATGGGCTTCAAAACCTATCTGCTGTACAAAGGCAATTGATCATGGAGACCTTAACCGAGACGCCGCACGAGCACGAATGGGTGGTCACGTGTGACGGCACCGTCCACACGGAGTGGTGCGACACCTGCCAAACCAGTGGCAACACGTGGCCTTGCCCTGAAGCCGGGACATGGCCCACGGAGTGCGAGTAATGCCTCGTGGTACGCGCCATCCAAAATTGATCTGTCGGCACTGCGGCTGCAACGTCGGGCTGTGGTTCCATGGGTGGAAGCACCAGACCGCGGGATGGCGCGCGCCGCGCAAGTCCTGCGGACGGAAGCTAACCACGGCTGACATCATTGAAGTCCCACAGGAGTCCCATGACGTTCACGATCGACGATAGCCACGTAACAGACATCGAACACCGCATTGCGCCGCCGTTGTCGATGGCCATTACGCTGCCGGTCACGGCGCAGATGGGCGCACGTGGCGCGGAGGTGGTCCTCTACATCAGTACGTCGGCCTTCGGTCAGCGCGGCGTGCCGACGTCAGCTCGAGAACTGCAAGCGATTGCGGCGGAGATTGCGCAGCGACTGCGCGAAGACCAGCATGCGTAAGTTCCCGATTCCCGCGCTTGAAAGCCTCTACGGCGCAGACGATCGCGATCGTGCCGTGTTTGGCGATCTTTACCATCCGGTCGGACCCTTCGAGCATGGCAAACCCGTGCAGATTGTGACCCTGCCGAAAACATCCGAGGACGGACAGGACGTCACGATCTTGGAAGAGCGGTGGCCCGCGCGATTCTTTATCATCCGTGCGGAGGCGACACCCGATCGCACGTTTCCCAACCTCGGGATCGTCCCCGGTAAACCCGCCGTTGAAGTGTCCACCGGCTCCAGCATGGAAGAGTTTGCCATGCTGATCGCACGGCATCTGGCCAATGGCATGGTCGGTATTCGTTTTCCTGGCGAACGCCATGGCGGTTAACGTGCCGGTGTGGGCGCTCACTCGCGATTTCGGCTACGTTCGGCAGGCCCATTATCGTGGAGCCCTGACCGACGACCAGTGGGGCGCGTACCGGGCCATCTGGCGCTACAGCGCGCCTCGGTTCAGCGACATCGCGGGCGATGATCTTCCATCCGTGCGTGACGCCAACAAAACGCTTGACGTTCTCTATCCACCACGCTAGGCTGATGCGTATGTCTCAGATACTCATCAATCAACTGGCGGACGCCTTCGAGGCGGTGGCGCGCGTGGACCACTACATGGTCGGCATCGTCTATGAGTACGACAGTGATCAGCTCGATGCCGCTGAGCAGGTCTTAATCACCCGGCAAAACTGTTGCGCGCCACTGGGCGAGCGACATGCCATCTTCGAGCGTGCCCTCGACCTGCTGGAATCCCTGCGCGCCGAGCGGATGCGAGCGCGCACGGTCCGGTCCGACACCACGCTTCAGACCAAGGTGGGCAAATGAGACGACCCGAGATTCTCGGCATGGTGTTCGCGGCCATCCTCATCATATTGATCGAATCCTACCTGAACATCCACGTCATCATTGCCACACCACTGCCGGTCACACCAGAACCGTGGGGCGAGAGGTTGCAAGTACAGGCGCACACCCTCATCAGTGGCAATCCCTCGCACGATGTCACGGCCCTGTGTGACCGTGGCAACGGCATGATGCTCTACATCGTCACCAATAACGTCGGGACTGCGGTGACACCGGCCGTCATCAAACAGGAGGGCGGCTGTGCCAAGTTCACCGCAGAAAAGTAGCGACATCACGGTCGTGATCCACTACTTCACGGACACTGAGCGATCCATTCGACCGATGGAGCATGAAGTGGATCGCTACTTCGCATCCATTAAGGATGCCGCGCGGTGGCTCCTAACACCCGCCGCCGAAGCGACATTTGCGGCTGTCGAAGGCCTCACACGGATCGAGATTGCCATCCTGACCGACGACGTCTATCCAGGACGATAAGTCATGCGCTCACCCGAGGACGTCATTACGACGTTGCTGGACCGCTGGACCGCTGAGGAATTCACGCTCGATGAATTCGTCGCGATCATGCGCCGCGCTGGCTGGAGCAAGCGGGACGTCTATACGTACCTGGAGCGGGAGTGCGACGCCGCCAAGTCCCGGCTGGGCCAACTGTCAGATGTGGCGCACGGGCGCGTCTCATGGACATGACACTCATCCGCGTCCTGTTCAAGGCCAATGACAATGGCCAGCTCTTCCCCGTCTACTTCAACCACGAGACCGAAATCCCGGAGGCTGCCGCGAAGCTGAACGCGGTGGAAGTCGAACGGCGTCCGGCCACGCACTTCGATCTGATGTTGGAGCAATTCATGACATTAACCAGCATCCGGCCGTCTAACCTCGGGTGATTTGACACCGCGGGGGCATTCTGCTAGACTGCTGGTATGGCATTCATTAAGCCCATGCTCGCGTCTGCACTACCAGAAGGCGACTCCCTGGCGCATTACACCAATGACAAGTTTGTCATGGAGCGTAAATACGATGGGCAGCGGCGGCACATTCAGGTGGCCGAGGGTGGCGCGGCCGTCGCGTGGTCGCGCTACGGCAACGCCGCCGACATTCCGGTCCAGATTGCCATGCAATTGGCGCGATTGGCTCCGGGGTACTACGATGGGGAGTTCTACATTCCCGGCATGCCGTGTACCGCGGTCAAGGACGCGTCCAAGCAGCATCTAGTCCGCTGCGTGCTATTCGACATGTTGATGGTCGGACCGCATAGCGCCCAGGCGAAACCCTTCCGCGAGCGCCGGGAGCTGTTGGTGTTGGCCGTCATGCACACCGATCCGGACGGCGCGGTCACAGTGGCCGACCAGTTCGCGCCCGACGCCGCCCTGCTGCAATCGTGGTTCCAGAGTGGACAGGAAGGCGCGGTGGTGAAACGTTGGAGCGCCATCTATCAGGCAGGCGCACGATCCCCGCAGTGGGTGAAGTTCAAACGGCCCAAGGCGGCACCCGTGACCATTACCGGCTACGAAGCGGCCAAACTCGGTCCGTACGCCAAGGTCAAGGCGCGCGACGCCCGCGGCGTCGAAGTGACCGTCAAAACACTAAACGCCGACTGGCGGCGGAAGTTTGCGGCTGACCCAGCGGCGTGGATTGGTCGCACGCTGGTGATTGCCTATCAGTCACTGACGGAAGATGGGCGCTACTGGCATGTGCGGTGGGACCACGTACTGTAGAACGTCGGTTTGACAATCGCACCGCGGTGCGATAGGCTGGAACTATGACGACATCCAAACCGCTCACGACGACGTTCGAGATTCCGTACGACCAGGGCGAGGACCAGCATACCGCGCACGTGCGTGTCATGGCCTATCCGGGCGAGGATCAGCCGGAGGTGGTCATCATCTACACGGAGGACGCCGAGGGCCACGTGACCGTGGCGGAAGCCGTGACCGTCACGGAGGCGCAGTGGACCGACATTGTCCGGCAGGCCACGGCGGCGTTTGAGCGCTGGGCGCAGGAGCGCGCGGACGCCGCCAGCGAAAGGCCCTGGGACACGCGAGAGGAACGCGAAGGTCTCGTCTAACACTTTTGTCACCGCGGTGGAACTTTTCACCGCGGTGATCCGTCTAACCGATCATGACGAACACACTGATGACGCTCAAGGCGGTACGCGCGGCTCTGGAGGGTACGGGTCTGGCGGTTGGGTTCAGCCGCAAGGAGCGCTGTTTTGTGGCGAAGCGCGGCTACTTCTACCACCACGGCATGACCGAGGAGACGGTCGCCGCCGCCGTCAAGCGCGCGCTCCCGGCTGCTGTCGTGGTGGCCACGGCGGACCGCTGGCACGCGTGGCCGAAGGACTCGTGGATCGAAGTGCGGTTTACCGCGTAGGCGAAACAATAACGAAACCGCGGTGGAACTTTTCACCGCGGTGATCCGTCTAACCATTCATATGCTGACTTTCACTTACACCAACGGCACCCTGACGGCAGTTCACCCCCTGGGCGAGGGCCATGACCAGGGCGCGATCAACCGGAACGACATTCTGAACATGGCGCACGCTGAGGAGATTGCAGCGGACGCCACCGCCCTGACGGGCCGTCTCCACGTGGCCGCAGACAAGGGCAGTCACACCTCGCCGCGCTATGACGTCATCGAGGCTCCGACGGTCGGCAGCGACGTGTCCCGCGGGTTCAATGGCGACTACTACCCGGCTGGCCAGATTATCAAGGTCTCGAAGTCGCTGCGCCGCGTGGAGACCTCAGACGGCACCGTCTTCTTCCGGCTGCGCCAGACTGCCTCATGGCGCGCGAATGGGACCTGGTACATGACCGCTGGCACGCACAACGAACGCAATCCCAGCTTCTAACAGTTTTGTTACACCGCGGTGGAACTTTCCACCGCGGTGATCCGTCTAACAGATCATGACTGACAGCAACGTGCCCAACCTCGACGCGATGACCCCGGCCGACCTGTGGGACTTCTGGAAGACCTGCGGCCTATCCGGCGGCGTGCCCTACACGGTGGCGCGCGGAATCTTCCCGACCCGCCCGAAGGGTTATGTGACCGTCGTGGCCAACCTCAAGAACTATGCCTGTAACAAGGCCGTGGCCATGGAGCTGCGCGCCGACGGCAAGATCGACCGCGCGCTGGTCTACGAACAGATTTGTGATCGCATCTACGAAGGTCTGCCAGACTACGCCAAGTGGTAGGCGAAACAAAAGGCGAACCGCGGTGGAACTTTTCACCGCGGTGATCCGTCTAACAGATCATGAGCGCATATAACCATCTGGAATACGCCGCCCTCGACGTGGCGAAGACTGGCCGCACGTTCAAGCAGATCAATACGCGCTACATGCGCGCCCCGAAGCGGATGTCGAAAATGGCTCCGGCGAATGCGGCGAACGAGTTGTATTTTGCCGCACGCAAGGCGTGGCGTCTGGCGCTGGCGCAGGAGGCGAAGTAGTCATGGCATCCGTTACCATCCGTTATCAGGCCTTCAACCGCAAGGGCGAGCTGGTCACGCGCGAGCGCAGCTTTCCGTCCGAGACTGCCATGGAGCGCTGGGTCCGCCGTCAGGAGGCGCTGGCCGAAGAGGAACGCGGAGGCTTCATAGGCGTCAGTGCCTACAGCCGTGACGGCCAGCCCGCGGTCAGCGAAGAATAACCGAAACCGCGGTGGAACTTTTCACCGCGGTGATCCGTCTAACAGATCATGACGATCACACTGCAACGACTGGCCGCTGGCCGCTACGTCTACAACGATTGGCGTACGACCGTTGCCCTGGAGATGATTGAAACGAAGTACTACGTCGAAAAGTTTGCCAGCGGATGGCGGTGGTCGTCCAGCCGTGACGCCTCCGTCGGCGGCGAATGGCGCGCGACGAAGGCGGAGGCCACGCTGGACCTGATCGCGTTTTTGGAGGCCAAATGACCGGTATCCCCGACCTGGACGCCCGCGTGGACGCATTGAAAGCGGAATTCCCCACCGTCTCATTCGGGTACATCGGGAACTGTGGCGTGGACCGCAGCGGCCCCTTTGATGACCGCTCCTGGTACGTGTTCCTGCCGCACCCGGGCCGCGTGGGGACGCCGCGGGACAACGTCGGTGGCTACCGGACGGCCAACCTGCGGGTCATGCTGGCCGACTGGGACAGCCGGATTCTGCCAGCGGTCCGCCGAGGCATGGTCGGCCGCTAAATTTTTCGCACCGCGGTGAAACTTTTCACCGCGGGATCCGTCTAACAGATCATGACCACATTGACCGTCGGGGACAAAATTGTTATCGAGAAGGGCTGCAAGGCGCGCAACGTGGCGGCGCACGTCAGTGGCCAGATCACCGACATCACGCCGCTGGGCGCAGACTACGCGCACGCCGTCCGCGTGACCTTCCGCCTGCTGAACGGTTTCGCGGCTGGCCAGACCCGCGTCTTTTTCGCGCGTCACGCCAACCGACTGGCTGATCCGCTGGTCAATCTCAACGACGGCAATCCACTGCACAAGATTGTCATCCGCCGACGGTGAACTTTTCACCGTCGGTACACGTCTAACAGATCATGACCGTCACCGCGCACATGGAACAGCTCCTGGCGACCGCCGAACGTCAGGGCGGACACGTCACCGTGGTGTTCGGCCGCGAGCACAAGCGCCGGTTCGGCACGCGCGAGGCGAAGGCGGCGGACGCCCTGGTGGCCAGCGGCCGACTGGTGAAGGTGAGCGGGCACGTCTCCGCTATCCACCCACGGTCTAAGGCCTGGAAAACCACCGGATTCATTGTGGAGCACGTCTATCGTTTGGTCCCACGGTGAACTTTTTCACCGCAGGATCCGTCTAACCGATCATGAGAAAACAGCGCACACACCTTGTGGACACCACTGCCGCCGCCGCCCTGGGCGCGCAAGCCTTCGCGGACGGCCGAATGCGCGTGCCCGCATTGGACCCGGCCATCTGCGCCCACATCAAAGGCAAGGATACCGCGGGCGTGATTGCTGCCCTGGATGCATGGTTGAAGGCCTGGGACCGCGCTAATCTCGCCTGAACTTTTCACCGTCGGTACACGTCTAACAGATCATGATCAACATTGTGCAGACCGTCTCCAGCCCCACGCCCAAGAAGGACGCCGAGGCCTTTCGGTTCCTACTGGCCACGGAGAAGGGCTATTCGTCCACCATCACGCGCGAAGGGCGCGACTACCTCGTGACCGCGTCGGACGGCAAGTCGGTGCTGTTCGTCCGTCAGATCGACGGACTCGACTGATCTCAAACTTCGTACTTGACAGCTATTTTTCTCCCGAGGTAAACTGTCATCATGATCAAGGACATTCTCACCAGTCGCATGGAGGACACCACCGTCGCGGACGCCATCCGCGCGTACTTCGAGCGCCATGCGGGCAAGCGCATCACGGAGCGGGACGTTCAGAAGATGATGGCGCAGGAGGCAGGCGCGCCGGATCTGCGGATGCGCAAGGCCTACGGCATGACCCATCTGGAGTGGGGCGGCTACAGCCAGACCGGGGGCAACCAGGGCCATAGTCTGTTGATTGCTTACGCCGAGAAGAACGTCGTCATGGATCCGGCATTCCTGCTGGAGCACAATACGAGCCACTACAGTGGACGTGACGAACGCAACGCCGCCCGGCAGGCGGCGCTGACCAACTCGGGCCTGCTGGACGCGCTGGAGGCCGCGATTGCGCGCCAGCACGCCGCGTACGACGCCCTGATGGCCGTGGAGACCGAGGTCAAGGCGCTCATGGAACAGGTCGGTGTGGACGGCTACATCATTGACGGTCTGATGAAGGGTACGACGGACCGCAACGGCAAAAAGATCTATCGCTGAAACTTTTCACCCTCGGGACACGTCTAACAGATCATGACGAACACACTACCGGTTCTCCGCATTCCCCGCGGGTCCAAACTGCCCGATAACGCGCAGTGGACGAACCGCTTCGAGATTCGGTCGGAGACATCCAATCGCGTTTATGTGGTGTCCCAGCACAAAACGAAACGGCACTGGGGGTGTTCGTGCCCGCGCTGGCGCACCACGCGCACGTGCAAACACCTCCGCGCGCTGGCGCTGCCCGCGCATGAGCAGCCACATGAAGTGCTGACGGAGGCCAAGTAGCCATGGCGAAGCGACCGTTCATGTCGGGCTACCGGACGTACAATCCGGACGTCGAGGGCTACGGCGACGCGCGGTCGTGGCGCGAGGCCTTCACCGCAACCATGGGGCTGGATGAAGCGCGCGACACGCTGGGCAGCCGGTCGCCGGAGGCCATCCTGGGCGTGGGCCCGGCCGTGACCGCCCTGGAGCTGCTGCGTGCCTACCGGGCGGCATCCATGGCGTGTCATCCGGACCGCTGCGCCGTCCACGGACTCACGGTTGAGGCGGCGACCGAGCGCTTTAAACAGGTCACGGCTGCGTATACCGTGCTCAAGGCGCGCCACGGGAAAAAATAACGACGTGAACCGCTTGACGGCAGTTTAAAACTACGATACAACTACGGAATCACACGCGGGACCCATCAACCAAGAAGGACGGAGACGAACGTATGGAAAAACTCAAGAACGCTAAGAAAACCGCGCAGACCCTGGCCAAGACGCCCAAGGCGTCGGCCAAAAAGTCCAACGCTGCGACCACGGCTCCCGTGGCTCCGGCGGCGGAAAACACGGCGACCAGCAAAAAAATCGTTGACAGCCACGACGGAACTGCGGTAGATTCCGCAGTGACACAGGACGCCGGTCCGATGACCGGCACGACCATCAACACGGATCAGAAGGATCAGCACATCATGACCGACACGCAGACGACCGACCAGACCCAGAACGCCGACCAGAACGCGGCCCAGACCGGCCCCGTGACCGCCACGCTGGACGCCAAGGACCGCTCCACCATTATGGTGGTCTACACCCTGCCGGGACGCCCCGGTAGCGTCCGGTTCAGCAAGACCCTGTTCCCGGATTCGAAGGCTCCGGCGACCATCGAATTCCCGGCCGGGCTGTTCGCGGGTCCGAAGGTGCCGCGCGCCCAGGAGACCAAGGAACAGCGCAAGGCCCGTCTGGCCGCGCGTCCGAAGCCGACCGCCGCGGAGAAGATGGCGCGCCTGGAGCAGAAGCTGGCCAAGCTGCGCGCGAAGGTGCAGGGCGAGGGAGCACCGCAGGGCGAGAACGCGCCGCAGGGCGAGACCGTCGGCGCGGGCGTCTAACACGTCACGGACGGATGCGGTGGGGCCGGTTCCTCGGACGCCGCATCCACACCGACCGTGTTGACCATGGCGCAGGCCCGTATGTGGTCTGCGCCAGCGGTTTCTCAGACGAAACAACGACCTTGACAACGGTTTTTGTTCCGTGTTATAAACCGCAGTTCTGATCGATGGCGTGGCGACGTGAGCGGTTACTTCTTTTCCTTGCAAAGAGATGGGCGCAAGCCCAACCGCTGACACCAGTTCCCGCCATCAATACATGTTCCCGACGTGGCGTAGATAGCCGTTACTTCATTGTGGATGACGGGGGGTCGGTTCGAATCCGGCCGTTCAGGGTCACACTTGGACGTAGTGTAGTGGTAGCACACGAAAAATCTCGGTTGTCGCTAGTTCCCGTCGGGATTTGTGAAACGTTGCTGTGGCGAAGATGGCGGTTACTTCACTCATACTGAAGACAGCACCCGTTGTCGCAAGTTCCCAGCAACATGTATCGGTTCCCGTGGCGCAGACGAACGGCTACTTCTTGGTTGACAGCGGTGGGACTCGTGCTCACTGTTGGTGGTTCGACTCCACATAGATCCGTCGTCGCCGGTTCCCGGGAACGTGTTTGCCGGAGTTGGAGATCTAGTAGCGAAACGTCCTCCATATCTGAGGGTGCTCTGCCGCGTGAAAACATGGCCAAGTTCCTGATGTGATCTGGAGTTACTGATTGCGAAGTATTTTTCGACTCCGGCAATCTCAGTGGCCGTGGCGAAGATAGTGGGTACTTCACACACAATGGGTCGCCGGTTCGAGTCCGGTCACGTGGATTAGACACCCGCGTGTAGCTCAGTTGGTAGAGCAATTGTTTACACAAGCACCATTGTCGTCAGTTCCCGGCCACGTTATCACGAACGAATGCACGTTTGAACTGAGGTCAACATGTCGCGCGTCAACATCGGCCCGAGCAACCCGTTCACGGACACCACGCACGAGGGCGGACTCACCCGCACGATCACGCCGCTGCAGGCGCTGCGACGCTCGGTGCTTTCCTGCCTGCTGTGGGAAGATGAATTCTACGAGTCGGGGGAAGGCATTGCCGACCGCATTCGTCGGCTGACCGTCGAAGTCGGGGCCACGAATCCGCAGGCGGTCGCGAAGCTGGCGATCGAAGCGCGCACCGCGATGAAGCTGCGGCACGTGCCGCTGCTGATTGTCCGGGAGATGGCGCGCACGCCGAGCCTCAAACCCTACGTGGCCGAGACCCTGGACGGCATCATTCAGCGCGCCGACGAGTTGGCAGAGTTCCTCGCGCTCTACTGGCAGGGCCCGCGCGTGCCGTGCCCGGCGTGTAAGGTCACGTCGCAGTCGGTCCTGAAGCGGCTGCGGGCCCAGCGTGGAACCACGCCCTGTCGGCTGTGCAAGGGCGCGGGTACGACGGTGACCCTGACGCGGACGCCGCTGTCGGCCCAGGTCAAGAAGGGACTAGCGCGGGCGTTCACGCGGTTCAGCCCCTATCAGTTGGCCAAGTACAATCGCGACACGCCGGTGAAGCTGCGCGACGTACTCTTTCTGTCGCACGCCAAACCGACGGACGGCCGGAAGGGTTACACCAGGGCGGCACGGCGGGCCGAGCGGGCCTCGACGCTCTCGCCGGTCAACGAGCTGCGGACGCAGGAGTCGATCTTCAATCAGCTCGTGTATGGCACGCTGCCGACGCCGGACACGTGGGAGGTCGCGCTGTCGGGTGGTGCCGACAAGAAGGCGACGTTCACGCGTCTGATCGAGGAGCGGAAGCTGGGCGCGCTGGCTCTGTTGCGCAACCTGCGGAACATGACCGAGGCGGGCGTCAACGACACCCTGATCCGTCAGGCCCTGATCGCGATGAACGCCGAGCGCGTGTTGCCCTTCCGGTTCCTGGCGGCGGCACGCTACGCGCCGCGGTTCGTGGATGCGCTGGACGTGGCCATGGTCAAGTGCCTCGGAAGCATGGAGCGCCTGCCGGGTCGCACGATCGTGCTGGTGGACGGGTCGGCGTCCATGAACCAGCCGATCTCAGCCAAGTCGGAGATCTCACGGCTGGATGCGGCAGCGGCGGTGGCGATCATCTGCCGGGCGCTGTCGGATGAGTCCCGCATCTTCGTCTTTTCGAGCGTGATGAAAGAGGTGCCGAACTATCTCGGCATCGCCCTGGCGGATGCGCTCAAGTCGCAGGTTCCGGCGGCAGCGACCCTGCTGGGCGCTGCGGTCCGTCGGCTCAATCAGGAACCGTACGATCGCCTGATTGTCATCACCGATGAACAGTCGCAGGATACGCCTCCGAACCCGAGGGGCAAGGGCTACGTGATCAACGTGGCGTCCAATCGCACGGGCGTCGGGTATGGTCCGTGGACGCATGTGGACGGGTGGTCGGAGCGCGTCATCGACTTCGTGCGTGAAGTAGAAACGACGGAGTGCTGAAGCCGGGCCTGCTGGTTCTCTACAACGGCACGCCACATCGCGTGGAGCACGTCAATACGTGCCGCGCGTACATTGTGCCCCTGCGGAAGTACAAACGGTCACGCGTCAATCGCACGCTCCCGAAGGGCGTGTCGATTGGCGCGGACGCGATCTTGCCCATCTTGTCGGAGGCGGACGCGGAAACGGCCTTGACAGCCGGTCCGCCGTCTGATACACATCCGGATTCACCGGCCCGCCTAGTCCTGCCGGGCTGGGTGGCCAAGGATGCGCCCACCTATCGCGCCGGATCGTTGAATGAACGTGTCCTTACCTATATCCTGCTGCACCCTCGTCAACGTACTCCACAAATCGTCGCCGCGCTCAAACACGACGAGCGTCGGAATATTCTCGCGTGTCTCCGTCGGTTGTACACGTCCGGAGTCATCGCGAAGGAATGATCCGCCCTGTCTGGGGGAGGGGTTAGCTTCCCGACAGCTCATGCCGCCGAAAGGACAGGCAGGGCGGATCTGACGTGGCGGACGATCTCGGACTGTTTGGCGAGGACCAGCCGCGTCCACGGTCCTTGGCGGAGTCCCTGGGCCGCGTGGTCAATGGCCGGCTCCAACCACCAGGGACCGCGCCAGCCCCGCCCAGAACCGCCCCGGGCGCGTCCAATCCGGACCCAGGACCAGACGTCCGGTCCGCCGCGGACAGCCTAGCCCGGGCGCTGGAGGCGCGCGGACACGCCTTGCTGCGGTCCGACGGCCGACTATTCATCAGCAACGCCTCGCAGCTCAGCGACGACGATCGCGCGCAGATCAAAGCGCTGAAACCTCACCTCTTACCCTTCGCGACGTTCTGGCAACCGCCCCGATCGGAGTCCGAACCGCAATCCCTCCTTCAGGTGCTCGGCCCCATCGGCGTCAAACCCACGCAGACCGACTGGACCCTCAAACCGCCCATCGAACTCCATAGCGTCACCGACATCATTCTCAACTTCGAGACCAACGGTCTGCACTGGTACAAGGGCGACCGCCCGATCGGCATGACCATCGGCGCACAGGACGGATCCTTTACGCAGTATCTGCCGTTTGGTCATCGGGGTGGCGGACCGCAACACGACGAGGAGGCCATCAAACGCTACGCACGCGAACAACTCCGGGGCAAGCGCATTCTCAATGCCAATACGAAGTTTGACGTCCACATGGCGCGTGAGTGGGCCGACCTCGATCTGGAGGCGCAAGAGAATAGCGTCAGTGACATCCAACACTATGCCGCCCTGCTCGATGATCTGCGACGGAAGTTTGCGCTCGACGTCCTCGCAAAGGACTACCTCGGAGGCATCGAGGTGCCGCGTGTGGATGAAAAACACATGGCGGAGTATCGGTCCGACGAAGTGGCCACGCGCGCCGAGTATCAGGCCACGCTGGTGGCGCAACTGCGCGAAAAGATGTGGCCGCAGTTGGATGCGGAGGAACTCCAGGAGGTCCGGCAGCTCGAAGACGATGTCATCTACCCGGTCTGCGAGATGGAAAAGAACGCCGCGCCGATTGACCGCGAGCTACTTCAGCAATGGTGTCGCGACGCGCGGGCGCTGCGCGATAAGTTGCTCCAGGAGATTGAAAAAGAAGTGCACTTCGCGTTTAACCCAGACTCCGGTAAGGACTGGGAACGCCTGTTTGAGCACTTCGATATTCCGATTGAAGCGAAGACCGCGAAGGGTGCAACCAGCTTCGCGGACTCGGTGCTGAAACCGATTCAGCATAAGTACGTGCAGAAGGGCCGCAAGGCGGGTCAGCTCTCGTCGCTGCTGAGTAAGTTCCTCGACGCCTACAATGAGGTTGTCGGGGATGATTGGCTCTTGAGGTTCCAGCTCCATCAGCTCCGGAATGACGAGCATGGCACGGTGCGTGGGCGGTTCTCGGCGAGTGATAAAAACATTCAGCAAGTGATGAACCACGACACGCACAAAGCCGCGTTCGAGACGGACGACTTCTATGTGCGGCGGCTGTTCATTGCCGGCGACGGCGATTATCTGTCGGCCGATGCGGCGCAGATCGAATTCCGGATTTTTGCCAGCTACAGCGAGTCAGATAAGATCATCGACGGCTACCGCGAAGACCCCGACATGAGTTACCACAAACGTGTCGGGGAGATCATCAAACCCTTCGTACCAGACATTCCCTATACGAAGGTCAAGTCGTACAACTTTCTGAAGATCTACGGGGGTGGACGTGCGAAGGCGGCGGCGTATCTGGAGATTCCGAGGGCCGAGTCCGATAAGCTGGTAGACATCTACGACAAGATGTTTCCCGAGATCCCGAGGTTGCTCAAACGTGCGGAAGGTCTGGCGAAGTCGAGGAAGTTTGTCAAAACGATCCTTGGACGTAGAGCCCGCTTCCCTGACGACAAGTTTGCCTATAAGGCATTGAATGCCGTCATTCAGGGCTCAGCCGCCGACATCATGAAACGCAAACTGGTGGAACTGCACCGCGAACGGAGATACACACAATTTCTCATGCGCTACACCGTGCACGATGAGGTCTGCGGGGACGCGCGTGAGTCATACACGCGCGAACGTGTGGCCGAGGTACTCAATCGCCAATCCTTTCCGCAATTGACGGTGCCGATCCGCTGGTCGGTGAATACCGGCCAACATTGGGCGGAGTGTAAGTGAAGGCCTGGGAGAAGCATTTGATCTGCGATCGCAATCTCCTACGCGGACAAGTCTGCGCGAATCGCCACTGTAAGCGCTGTCGTCGACGCCGTGCCCAGTTTACGAAGCTGACCAAAATGCCTAGGAGGGACCCATGAGTGATGATCAACCGACCAATGCACCGCAGCCGGATCCAACGACGCAACCGGATCTCCCGAGGTTCTACGTCGAGACGATGGCCACGGACCAGGGCCCATGTTACGTCATCAAGGACCGACAGACCGGCAGCGTACGCGAGTTCTCCGGAGGCCCGATGTGGAGCAAACTGCGCGCGGATAACATCGCGGATATGTGCAATGCCGAGGATGGACTCGGCAAGTCCTAAGGTCACATGACCAAGTGAGCCCGACCTTGACGCCGGTTTTAAACCATGATAGGTTCCGGGTCCACGCATGAAACATAGTTGCGGCTGGATCTTCTCGAAACCGGGCGAGTTCCCGGTCCGACGCTGTGGCGCACCCGTCGGCTATCGTCTGGTCAAGGATGACGATGGCCGACCGGTGCGTCAGTATCATCCCTGGTGCCCTGAACATACCGAGGCGGCGGAACGTCAAGCGGACGACGACGAATGATCTGCGAGATTGCTGAGCGTGACGTGCGGAAAGTGAAAATCCCCAAGCGGGAAGGGGAGTTACGGTCCCAGTTGATGGACGAAATCGCCATCGTGTTGCCCATCCCCCGCTACATCGCCTTCCGTCATGAGGACGTCCGGAGCATCGGCATTCCCGACATTTCGCTGACCGGCCACAAGTTTCAGTCGTGGTGGGAAACGAAGCACGCCACGCCTGATTTTTATTCCTTCGGGCTACAGGAACTGACCTGCAAGCGGCTGGCGCAGGTCGGGTACTGTCGCTACATCATTTATTTCGAGACGGCGGCGGGCTGCAAAACGCTCATCGTCCATCCGAAGCATCTGACGGACCTGACGCCAGAAGCGGAGGCCAGCGGTCACGATCATCGATTTGTAGCCGAGTTCATGAAATCAGTGCACGAGTGCGCGGCCGTCCGGCTGCGCGACAAGATCTCCATCCACGAATGAATGACATGCGGATGTCGTCTAATGGTAAGACCTCAGGTTGCCAATCTGAGTATCCGAGTTCAACTCCCGGCATCCGCTCCAACACAGGACGAATGAATGAATGACCAATTTTTTACAGGATCGCACTCGTACTTTCTACTCAATGAGCCGTTAGCCAGTGGAAGCCTGATTTATATCCTCGGGAAAACCGATCAGAATGGCGAGCACCACATAAAGATCGGCCACACCGATAACAATGACGGAAATTTCCAACGAATCCGAGAGCAAATTTCTGGATCTACTGGCAGGGTGCCTGCGTTCCTGATAGCCGTATTATACGGCGACAGTGATGCAGATAAGGCTACGCGAGGATACTTTACTAAGTTGGGACTGCGAATCGAACGCGGTGACTGGTTTCAATGTGCACCAGAAATATTCCAGTGGGTCGTCTGGTTATGCGATCTCTATCTGGTCGAGACTAGTCTGGACGGTTTTCGTATGGGAGCCGGTCGTCAACCACCCATGGCCTATGCTGATTGGATGCCGTTACCGACGCGCAGGGAACCGCGCATCAAACACATCGAGACCGATCTGTTTAGTCCGGATCCAACGCCTTGGGAGTTGATTCCTGAGCCGAACTCTAAACTGGATGGTTATCACGCCAGACCTGACGTCATAAAATCAGTGTGGGAGACGTTCGCAACCTCTGATGATCATCCAGAATTCATCGATGTTGCATCTAATCATGCGGCTAACATCACAATCAAAGCGGCTAAATACTGCACCGCCTCTCGCAGTGGTCTTAGTGCTCCCTGGATCGGTGATATATGGGCACATGTACCGCTGACGGACGGATCGGAGTGGCAAAAGAAAGCGCTTCGTGAACTAACACTAGGGCATGTCTCAAACCTCATTATGCCGTTTAACCACACGCAAATGTCGAATGAGCCTGCGGTAGAGATTTTCAAGCAGTGGGATCATGTCCTCTGTCATACCTACGGACGGATGACGTTCGAGTACAACGGGGTTCTCAATAAATGCGGCAGTCCGACAGACGGTATCACCGTTCTATTTATCGGACCCAAGCACCGGCAGTTTAATCAGGCATGGAAGCGTCACGGTAAAATCTATCGGGAGTATGCCGAATGACGCCCCAAGATTTCAAAGATTTACGTGATAAAGTCCTATTAGCGATTGCTAATGGTGACGCGAATAACGCTGCGGACTATGCAGGGCAACTCGCACATCTAACTCACGTGCGCTTAGAAATACAGATGCTTGAAGAATTGCTCAGCGGACACCTAACAAGAAGACCATTAAAAAAACGACCACACGTCGTCCGTCGCCCTAAGGATCATGCTGTTCCTACCACTACGCCCAGCGATACTGTTTATCCTCGTATTAGCGATAGCATCGTACCCATTGTCTCACAGTATACCGCGCTCCAGTTAGTCAACTATATTTCACACATCGAACCGTTTTTAACCGCCCCGTGCCGGTTGTGCGGTAAGCCAATTAACGATCACATTGAGATCGCCATCTCTGTTGGTGGGGTTCGTTGCTGTACATCATGTGGTGTTGTCGCACGACGTAAACTCCATGAGGCGAGATTGATCCATTTCCAGAAAATGCGTAGGCAACGCCAAAGATTTCTGCGCCGTATCGGTTGGGTAACACGATAAAATGGTAACACCCTACTACCGCCAAGACGACCTCGTGATCTACCAGGGCGACGCGCGGCAGATTCTGCCGACGTTAGGCCAGGGGATTGCGCGGCTCATCCTGACGGACCCGCCGTATAACATCAGCGTGCCGGACGATATCGTGTTCAGCGACCGGGCGGACATGACCAGGGACTTCGGCCAGTGGGACTACGGATGGAATCCCGAGGACTTGCTGATTCCGGCCGCAGACCTGCTGTACCCGGGGGGATCACTGCTGTCCTTCTGTAGCGACTGGATGATCTCGGAATTCAAGGAGACCGAACGGCTCAAGTCGCGCGGCACCATCGTGTGGGAGAAAACCAACCCGAGTCCGGCGGCGCGACCGGGCTACGTCTCCGCAACCGAGTGGATCGTGTGGCTGGTCAAACATGGTAAACCTGCGGTCTGGAATGCGGACGGATTTACCGTGAACATCGAGCGGCACCCGGTGTGCCGCAACAAACGGCACCCCACGCAGAAACCAGAAGGCCTCATCGAACGGTTCATGCTGCGCCACAGCAACAAAGGCGATTTGGTGATCGATCCCTACATGGGCAGCGGCACGACTCTTCGTGCCGCGAAGAACCTCGGGCGTCGCGCCATCGGCATTGAGCTGGAAGAAAAGTGGTGTGAGTTGGCGGCGAAGCGGCTGGGCCAGAACGTGTTGGATCTAGAGTACGATGACGCGCCATCATAGTCAATCGATTCTCGCCGCACACGTGGCGGAGTTCCTCGACGACTTGGCGCGATCGCCCCGGTCGCATCTGGTAGCCGTGGTCCCACTCACCATCTGCGACATGTCCGTGATGGGTGCCGCCACGTACATTGTCACCGAATACCTTGTGATTTGGATGAATGAAGAATAGGAGCGCCCGATGGATGTGACCGTGAACACCCAGCTACTTGCCCAGGAACTGAAGTTGATCGACAAGCTGGTCCCGACGAAACCATCTCTCGCTGTCCTGGGTAACGTCCTGCTGACCGCTGACGATCAGTTGCGGTTGTCGGCCACGGATCTCGAAGCGGGGTTGATGACGTCGTGCAATGCCTGGGTGCCGGTCAAAGGCACCGTCACGCTGCCGTCCAAGAAGTTCCTCGCCATCGTCGATCAGATGCCAGACGCCGACGTCCGCATCACCCAGGAAGGCACGATTGTGCATCTGGCCTGCGGCAGCTTCAAGTCCCGCCTCCAGTCGCTGCCTGCCGGGGACTTTCCGGCGTGGCCGACCATGGAAGGCACACCGATCACGCTGCCGTCCAACCTGTTCCACAGCCTGATTGACAAAACGCGCTACGCCATCTCCGAAAAGGGTGAGCGACATGAACTCAGCGGCGCGTTGATCTCGCTGTTGGAGGGTAGCCTGTCCATGGTGTCTACAGACGGCAAACGGCTGGCCGTGGCCCGGGTCCAGGGCGTGCAGGGCGAGCCGACGTCGGCGCTGGTGCCGCTCAAAACGATGGATATCATCAGCACCTTCAATGCGGACGGCGATATCCAGTTCTCGCGCGGCGATCGGCTACTGTTTTTCAAGATGGGCGACCGCACGCTCTTCTCCCGGCAGGTCGATGGCAAGTTCCCGGCCTACGAGCGCATCATCCCGAAGGACTACGACAAGAAGGTTACAATCAGTCGCATGGCGCTGGCGTCGGCGCTGCGTCGTGTAGGACTGGTCGCGGACGAAACCCAGCGGGCCATGTCCCTGGCGTTCACGAATGGCAGCGTGACGATCACGTCGAGCAGTGCCCAAGTCGGGGACGCCGACGAAACGGTGTCCACGGTCTACGAGGGCGACGACATTACCATGACCGTGAACTGGAAAATGCTCCTCCAGTTTCTCGAGGCCGCGATCGGCAAGACGATCGACATCCATCTGAAAACCCCGCAGGCCGCGCTCCTGTTGACCGATGGTGACAACTTCCTGAACGTGTTGACGGTCATTCGATGACCCAGCCCTTCACGCGGGCGGACGTGCATCTGGGACAAGTCCTTACCGTCCCCGATGATCAGTTCACGCGTGGTGGCGAGTCCGGACAAGTGATTGACATTTTTGATGATGGCGTCACCCTCGATTTCTTTCGGTGCTTTTGTGGCGGGACACGCTGCGCCTGCTACATTTCCATTGAGTATTGGTCCTTCAAGGAGCTAGGTATCGACCCGTGAATACGTATCGCATTCTCGTCGGAGATACGCGCAAGAAACTGAAAGAACTCCGATCGGCGTCCGTGCAGTGCGTGGTGACGTCGCCGCCCTACTACGGTCTCCGGGACTACGGCACCGGCGAGTGGGAAGGCGGAGATCCGGCGTGTGACCACAAGCGGATCACCGAGGCCAATAATGCGCCGAACAGCCGCAAGCAACAGACCAACGCCGGATCCGTGGAAGTCGGCTATGGCTCGGTCTGTCCCAAGTGCGGCGCAGTCCGGCAGGACGATCAGATTGGACTGGAGGACACGCCCGATCAATACGTCGAAGCCCTGGTGGATGTCTTCCGCGAAGTCTGGCGGGTGTTGCGCGATGATGGCGTGGTGTGGCTAAACCTCGGGGACTCCTACGCGAACGTCGGCCTCGGGGATCCCACGAAGGTCGGCGGATTCCAAGGCAAGTTCATCCGTGAGAACGAAACCTTCTACCCATCGAAGAAGCGCATCCTGCCAGACAAAATCAAACCAAAAGATCTCCTCGGCATTCCGTGGGCCGTGGCGTTCGCGCTCCGCGACGAAGGGTGGTATCTGCGGAACGATGTGATCTGGGACAAACCCAACCCGATGCCCGAGTCCATCACGGATCGACTCACCAAGGCGCACGAGTACATCTTCGTCCTCACCAAGTCATCGGATTACTACTGGAACGGCGACGCTATCGCGGAAGAGGCCTCGGAGGCCATGCAGAAACAGATCGAGGACGGCTACGACGGGCTCGGACTGAAGGACTACGAGGCGGCAGGCGTGCAGAATCCGTCCGAAGTGAAAAAGCGCATCATCGAGAACGCGCGGAAGCGCTCGTTGCATATGGTGGAAACCCAACGCAATGATGGTGAGCGGTGGCGCGAAGCGGACGGCGGTGTGGCTCCGCGTGGCAAGCGGAACAAACGCACCGTCTGGCGAGTCTCCACGAAGTCATTCAAGGAAGCCCACTTTGCCACATTCAGCGAGGATCTGATCCTGCCGTGCATCCTCGCGTCCAGTCGTGCCGAGGGCACGCGCTGCGATTGTCTGGAGACGCTAGGGATTGTCAATTGCAAGTGCGCACTTATTCCGGGTGATACGGTCCTCGATCCCTTTACCGGCAGTGGCACGACCGGCGTCGCGGCCATTCGACAGGGCCGGAATTTCATCGGCATTGAGCTGAATCCCAAGTACGCCGACATGGCACGCCGCCGGATTAGTGGCGTGGCACCGCTCTATGCCACGGAAGTCCCAGGCGACCTTCGACCGGACGGAGGATTGTGGGACACAGTCGTCGCACCAGAAGCGGCCGAGGGTGAATGAATGACGGGGACGGTGACGAGAATTTTTCTGACGAAGGGGTATGGCTTCGTCATGGGTGAGGACGGCGAGCCGTACTTTCTACACGCGACGGATTGTCATGCCGAGACGCAATGGGAGCGCATTCACGCAGGCATGACTGTAGAGTTCGAGCCCTCGCACAGTGGCGACAAGGGCAATAAGCTGCGCGCGAAGGCTGTGCGTGTCATGAGGAGCGTCCATGGATAACTGTGGCTATGCCGGATGTATCGCGTTGGCCGCGCCGGACTCGCCCTTCTGTGTGGTCCATGGCGGAAAATCTGCTATCATGACCCGGGCGGACCAGTATCTGCGCTGGGTCAATATGGAGCCGCTGGACGAACACGCGGCCCATCGGATTCCGTGTCCGTGGGAGGACCATCCCCACTGGAGCCAACGTAAGGGCTATGGAGGCTAGCCCTATCTGTAGCGGACGTACACCAGGGTAGGAGTATGATCAGGTCAAATCGTAATGTGCTGGTTGGTTGTCACGTGACGCGCGAAGTCAAGGACGAGTTGGAGCGCTTGCGCCGACAGGGCCGGTCCATGTCTGAGTTCATGGCCAAGGCTATTGAGGAGAAACTCGCCCGGGACGGCGACCAGAAGGATCAGACGGCGGCTGCATGAGTGAACCGACGCCGACAGAGTGGCTGTGCAAGTTTTGCCGCGTGTGGAATGCGCTCGCGCATCGATATTGCCGAGTGTGCCTCGCGCGGCAAGCCTACGCGACAAAGGAGCAACGCTAATGCTCGCATTCCTACGGATCTTATACTGGCGATTCCGCGATTTCGTGCATCGGGATCGATCCCTGGGATTCGGTGGTGATAAAGGCGATGCACATCACATGTCGATGGCGTGGATCCACGAGAAGAAACGTGACGCGTCATGGTAATCCATGGTCCTAACGCTCACACGGCCGCTGATTGCGCTGGACGTCGAGACGCATGCGAACGTGCCGCCGGAAGAGGCCCGCATCTGTGAGATCGGCTTTTACATGCTCTTTCACGATGAGCGTCCGCCGAAAAGTTGGGTGTCGTTCGTGAACCCGGATCTGCTCATCGATCCGGAGGCCCAAGCGGTCCATGGCATCACGAACGAACAGGTGTCGCACGCGCCGCGGTTCAAACAGCTCGCGCCGAGCCTCGCGAAAGGCTTCCGGGAGTGCGATTACTGTGGGTACAATGTGAACTACGACGTACGTGTTATCCGTGCCGAAATGCTGCGCGCAGGCGTGCCGTGGTCCCTCGGGGATGCGCGGTTACTGGACCCGTTCCGGATCTGGCGGCTGGCCGAGCCACGGACGTTGACGGATGCGGTCCGACGGTTCCTGGGGCGTGACCCGGCACAGGCGCATCGCGCATTCGAGGACGCCAAGGACGCGCTAGACGTGGCGCTGGCCCAACTAGAGATCTTCCAGCAATTACCGCGCGACTTACAAGAGTTACATGACCGCTGCTTCGACAAGGAACGGCACTTTGTAGACCCAGATGGTAAGTTCATCTGGACGGAGACGGGGGAGGTCCAAATCAACTTCGGCAAACACGGCCGGACCAAAACCCTGCTGAAAGCCCTGCCGCGCAGCTATCTCGTGTGGATGTACAAGGGCGACTTTTCTGCCGAGGTGAAGGCGATAGTCAATGACGCCCTCCTCGGCACTTTTCCTAGTCGCTCGACGGAGACATCTGCACCGGAACCATCAGCCCCGGTCGACGATACGCCTAAACCGCAAACGAGTTTGTTCGATTAACGTATGAGTCATTCTACCGTCTACGGTCTGTGGCCCGGTGAGACACGACGTGTCACCTTGGCCGAATTCAAGAACGGCTGGGGCATGGCTCCAGTCGTCTGGAACGCCATCGCACAACGGCATCTCGGGGCGCTCCCACACACCTGGGCTATGCGCGCCGATGAGATCTGGCCGCTGGCCAATCATGATGATGTGCCGCTGGCCGCGCGGGCTGTCCTCAAGATGACCTTCGATACTTGCTTCATTCGCACGGCCGATGTGCGACGCGCCATCGACGATATTGCCATTTTCCTGCACGCCTATCAGGAGGTCATCGATCCGGCCGGAGTCAACCATTGGCCCGCCTATGCCAATGTGCTCGTCACGCAGTGGGTCCCTCAACCTCCGGCGTTTGGCGTGCAGCATACCAGTGTGTCCGACAACCCCTGGGATGGCCCGTACGACGAGCAACTCGATCGACGACTGCCGTTCGATTGGTCCCTGGCATCGAGTGTCTATTAAGAGGTACGTATGAAAGTGATCCGCCTCCAGTCAGAAAACGTCATGCGGCTGGTTGCCGTGGACATTACACCCGATGGCAATCTCATCACCATCGGTGGCAAGAACGGCGCGGGCAAGACCAGTGTGCTCAACTCGATTGCCATGGCCCTCGGCGGTGCCGCCCTGGTGCCGGATGAACCGATCCGGACGGGTGAGTCCGCCGCCAAGATCGAGGTGGACCTCGGGGACTACAAGGTGACGCGGTCATTCACACGGATCAAGTTGGATGATGGCACGTGGGGCCCGACGGAATCGAAACTGATCGTCGCGAACGTCCATGGCGCGCCCTACCCGTCGCCACAGACCCTGCTGAACAAGATCCTCGGCAAGCTGACCTTCGATCCGCTAGCCTTCGCCAACGCGGATGAAAAACCGCAATACGACATGCTGCGCGCGCTGGTCAACCTCGACGTCTCCGCGATTGAACAAAAACGCCAGAACGCGTACGCTCAACGATCGATCCTCAATAAGACCCACGACATCAAATCCGCCCAGCTCATGAAGCTGGTCACACACAAGGGCGCTCCGGCGCAGGAGATTCCGCAGGACGAGGTCATCGCGGAGCTGGCGGCAGCGGAAGCCAAGCAGACCGCCGCCACGAAGGCGGAAAGCGACTACACGTCCGAGGTACGCAACCGCGATGCGCGAAACACGGACCTCCGAGTGGTACAAGATCGCATTAAGCATCTGGAAGAAGAGTTAACACGGCAGCGTGAAACGGAAACCGCCATCGTCAGCGACCTGAATGCGCGTGAACTCAAAATCGCGGCGGCGGACGAACGGAGGAAGCTGGCCGCGAGTGAAGTACCAGACATGGCCGCGCTACGCGTGAAGCTGACCCACATCGCGACCGTCAACGCCCAGGTGCGTGACAATCTCAAGTACCAGGAGGCGGCAGCGGAAGTGGATCGCATCGGCTTCGACGCAAAGGCCCAGGACCAGATCGTCAAGGACTGTGAGGACGCTAAACGTACCGCGCTGGAGGCGGTCACATTCCCGGTCGCCGGTCTCGGGCTTAGTGAAACAGGCGTGACGTTCAATGGACTCCCATTCAAGCAGGCCTCGGCGGCGGAGCAGATTCGCGTGAGTGTGGCGATCGGCCTCGCCATGAACCCGACGCTCAAGGTGCTCCTGATCCGCAATGGCAATGTGCTCGATGAAGACTCGCTCCAGATGGTCGCGAAGCAGGCCGAGGACGCGCAGGCCCAGGTCTGGATGGAATACGTCACGAAGAACGCGGACGATGTGTCCGTGCTGATCGAGGACGGTCACGGCACGCTGGCCCCAGCAGGCCCGGCACCGAAGACGCAAACCGTAGGGACGGCGTTGAAAAACGAGATTGACCTGCCGTTCCAACTCGGTTAGGGTAGTGTCATGGACCGTCAAGACTGGTGCGCAATCATTCTTGTGACCATCATTCTCGTCCTCGGAACCGTTGGCCCGATCGCGGGGTTAATCTGGGATATGTGTCACGGAGGCGTGCGGTGATCATCACCGGCCCGGCCTGTATGGTCGTATTCGTGGATCGAGACGGTCGTGAAGTCGTGGACTCTGCGCCCGGCGCGATTGAACTTCGGTCCGCCGGTCCGGGCTGGCGGTGGGTGGACATCGAGGGCAACGAATGGGGATCCGCCAGTGCACCGCTCGAAGGCGAGTCGATGCCACGCTGGTGTAAGCGATGGTCACGCGAGGAACTCCAGCGCGAAATCTCCGTCTGGATCGAACGGCACCAATCGCAAGCGGAGGCCCTCTTGTCATTGGAGCGGCAACTGGTGAAGGAACGTCGTGACCCATGATCGATGCCGTGTTAGAACTGATCGCTGTCTTCTTCGATTACCTCACGCTCCGAGAGTCGAGACGCCCGTGACCAAAAGTGAACTGTTGGCCGTGACACGGCCCGAAGATCTGTTTCCGGCTGACAAGGATGGGGCACAGTCGATCTATCGGAAGATGTCGAAGTTCTGGCATCCCGACGTTGCCACCGGATCCGCCGACGTGTTTACGCATCTGACCAAACTCTATCGAGAGGCGCTGGACAAAATCAACAATGGGCGCTGGGAGGGTCCAGCCTTCGTCCAATTCGAGGGGATGGATAAAACCTACTACAGCTATCAGGCCAGGACCAGTTTTCCATTCCCGTATGGCCACGCGATCGTGGCCGACGAGGTGCTGGTCTATTTGTTTTACGATGCCGCGCCCTACGGCCGTGCCCTTGAATGGATGACCAAACAGCGGCCATTCGCCTCGCCGGACATGCGCACGGAGTTCGAGCGATACCTGCCGCATGCCAGCGCGACCGCGCTCCTCACCGACCATCGACAACTCCTTGCGGTGAAAAAGACGAAGGATCTGGTCCGGCTGCGCGATGTGGTGACGCACTACGGACCGATTGAGCCGGTGCACATGGCGTGGATGATCAGTAGTCTCCTCAATCTCGCGTGCTACTTCGCGCACGCCAACATCGTCCACCACGACATTTCGCCGGATACGTACTTCATTTCGCCGGAACACCACAGCGGGGCGTTACTCGGCGGCTGGTGGAGTAGCGCCACACGGGGCGACACCATTCGGACCGTGCCGCGGCGGACATTTGGGGTGATGCCGTTCAACGCCAAGATGTTCAAGCGGGCGTCTACACGCACGGACCTGGAGTTGATCCGGTTGACGGCACGGGAGTGCATGCACATGCCTGCGCCTGAGCCTATGCAGACGTGGCTGACCAACGTCGGCACCGGACACGCCTTCGACCAATACAAGCAATGGACCGACGTGCTCATCAAGACCTTCGGCCCGCGCCGATTCACCAAATTTCCTCTCACTGCATCAGACGTCTACCGTCATCAGGGAAAGGTTGTGTAACGTGGGACAGACCGTCAACGACAATGCCATCACCGCGCCGATGAAGACCGCCGAGGACCGCGCCAAGGAAATCGTGCAGTCCGGCGACACCGAGAAGGTCGCGGAGATTCTCAAGGAGAACGACGCACTCAAGCAGCCCCGGACCGCCGAGCTGCGCACGACCGAAGGCTCAGATACAGAAGGGAAGTGATTTTATGGGTGGAGGGCGCTGGGATCCCGACAAGTGGGATCACTACACGAAGACGCAGAGCTACGCGACGAAGACGACGCAACAGATTTTCACGCAGCACGGCATCCACAAGGATCTGAGCCCGTACGGCATCAAGTGCCGGGAGTCGCTGGATTCGCCGGACAACCCGCGGTCTACGGCCATTATCATCGGTCTCGATGTGACCGGATCGATGCGGCCCATCATCGACGACGTGGCCCGCAAGAGTCTCAATACCCTGGTGACGGAGATCTACAACCGCAAGCCAGTCACGGATCCCCACATCATGATCCAGGGCATCGGAGACGTGCGCGCGGGCGATCCTGTGCCGTTCCAGATCACGCAATTCGAGGCAGACCTGCGCATCGCCCAGCAGATGGAAAAGCTGGACATTCATCAGGGTGGCGGCGGCAACGGCAGCGAGTCCTACATGCTGGCGTGGTACTTCGCCGCACACAAAACCCTGATCGACTGCTACGAAAAGCGGCACAAGAAGGCCTACCTGATTACCATCGGGGATGACGGACCGACGCCGGATCTGACCGCCAAAGAAATCCACACCGTCTTCGGTGACGGCGGTGAGGCGGTCAATCGGGACACGCTCCTCGATCTGGTGTCGCGCAAGTGGGAGGTCTTCCATATCACGCTCTCGCAGGGCGACACGGGTTCACCGGACGTGCAACGCCGGTGGACGGACCTCCTGGGCGAGAACGCGCTCACTCTGGCGGACCACACGAAATTGGCCGAGGTAATCGTCAGCCTCATGCAGATTCGTGAAGGCGTGGATCACGCGACTGTCCTGAAGTCCTGGGACGGCACCACGGCCCTGGCGGTCAAGCACGCCACGGCCCATCTGACCAAACGCGCCGATACGGTCGGCGGCGACATGGTGACGTTGTAAAGATCGAAGCTGAGCCTAGTCCCGCTCACCCCGAGGGCAAGACCGGCTGTGAAAACATCGGGGATTGAACAATGCTGGTGGCTCAGCGACGTGAGGTCTTCCGACTTCTTCCTCCCTAGGATCAAAGAAGTCGGCGCGAACTTATTATGACTATTCATGCGGTGATCGGTGCACAATTCGGGGATGAGGGGAAGGGGGTGCTGGTGGATTACTTGTCCACCAGCAACACCCTGGTCGTCCGCTTCAATGGCGGCGCGCAGGCGGGCCATACCGTGGTCACACCCCTCGGTCTTCGGCACGAATTCCACCATCTCGGCGCAGGCACGTTCCGTGGCGCGGATACCCTCCTTAGTCGGTTCTTTCTGATCAACCCTATTTTATTCGTGCAGGAGTCCGATGAACTCCGGACGCTCGCCCCGTGGGTGACGCCACGCGTCTTTGTGGACTGGACCGCGCAGGTCACGACGCCTTTCGACATGTTGATCAATCGTGCGCTCGAGAATGCGCGCAGTGATAATCGCCATGGCAGTTGTGGCCTCGGCATCCATGAGACCATGGTACGCCGCGATACGAAATACTGTCTCCACGCGTCGCATCTGGAAGATTCTGCCAAACTCCAGGATCGATTACATCGGATTGCTACGGAGTACGTGCCGGAGCGCTGTCGTAGCCTCGGCATTCCGACGATTACCTTCAAAGACGATCTCATTCCCAATTTTCTCTCCTACGTCGAGGAATTTCTCAATCGTACGGAGATCGTGACGGACATGACTGTCCTTCGTTGCGGCAAGGACGTGGTCTTCGAGGGCGCGCAAGGGCTGCGGTTGGATGCCGTCTATGGCACGTGGCCGCATGTGACCCACTCACGAACGGGTCTCACGAACATCGCCCATCTGCTCCATTCGATGGATCCGCCGTTGGGCGATCTGCACGTCGTCTACGTCACGCGCAGCTATACGACGCGTCATGGCGCGGGACCGCTCCATCGGGAGTGTCCAGGGCACCCCTTTGGCTGGAGTGGTCCCGAGACCAACGTGACGAATGATTATCAGGGCGCGTTGCGCTATGCACCGCTGTATCATCCGGACGTCCTGCTAGCCATTGAGCGCGATCTCGGACACATTGATTGGCCGGTCACGCACGGCATTGCGGTGACGTGTCTCGATCAGGTGCCACCGCCGCTCATTCCCACGATCGTAAAACCGTTCGGCAGTGACCTCCAGTACATGGTGTCTGGCCCGACACGCGCGGACGTCACGCTCGCCGCTCAACCGAGCCATGTTTAGGCGACCTGTCCAGATTCGGTCTGCGCCGCTCGGTTCTCTGTCCGCTGGACCGACGGAGCCTCCAACCACCGAATGTGCCGGTCCGCCGTCACCGGGTCGCCTAATCCGCCATGACTGAGGCCGAATTTTTACAGCAGATTAAAGACATGCTCGTAAAACGCGGCTACCGGATTGAATGTGTCGCTCTTGAGGATGGCCGTGTCGAAGAGCGCGTGATTCGTCCAGACGGTACCGTCGCCGTCATCGCCCGATCCCACCCTGCGACAGTAAAGGAGTCCCCACAATGACGCGTGCGCAAGACCTTGCGAACCAGATGGACGCGCTTGTCCACGAGTTGCAACAGGAACTCGCGAACCCGACGCCCGAGGAAACGGTCATTTCGACTGTCGATGCACTCAACCTTGCGTCCGCGAAAGGCGGAACGTATCGGCTGGTCGCGACCGGCGGTGACAATGGCAAGTACAAGGGGAACTTTGTCTTCAGCAAACCGATCAAGCTGACGGCGGAGACCGGCGCAACATTGACGCCGGGTGACATCTTCACGCCGACGGTGCAGGTGAAATCCGGACAGACCTCATTCACGAAACTCGGCATCGAGAACGGCGCGCCAGATCGCGAGTGCGTCGTCGTGGGCGACTTCAACGCAACCAGTGCGGACGCCCAGCCGGACGGCGTGCTCTTCGACACATGCGTGATTGCCGCAGGCCCCAAGGGTGGCAAGCGGGGCCTCGTGCTTCACGGCAAGAATTTGTCGGCCATCAACACGCGCATCACGAATTTCTGGTGCGCGCAGGAAGGGCAAGGCATCTGGATTCACAACGGCCCTGGGCCCTACCGCGTGGAAGGCTGCTACATCGAGGGTTCCGGCGAAAACATCATGGCCGGAGGCGAACATATCCACATCCCCAACTGTGTCCCCACAGACATTACCATCCGTGGGAATACGTGCTTCAAGCCCGATACGTGGCGGACCAATGGCGCGCTGGTCAAGAACTTGTTCGAGCTGAAGAACGCCCGCAAAGTCCTCGTCGACAATAACGTCTTCGACGGCTGTTGGCGCAGCGGACAGGCTGGAACGCCGATTATGCTCACGCCACGCAACCAATACGGCGACACGCCGTGGGTCGTCGTTGACGACGTGATTTTCAAAAACAATATCGTCAGGCGGGCCGCAGAGGTCGGAGCCGTGAGCATTCTCGGGTCGGACAATAACTTCCCGAGTCAGCAGACCCGCTCGCTGACCTTCGAGCATAACCTGTTCGTCGACTGTCCGTATGGGTTCCTGATCGGCAACGGTGTGACTCTCGCGCTGATCATCCGCAACAATACGCTGCCCGCGATCAAGAACTCGTTTCTCCAGTTCAACGACTCCCGC